>Ga0210040_10001824_pt1 | contig 31307 bp, 26 predicted proteins | sample CryGeyCG12114_NA_FD_185462 | JGI IMG/M metagenome (GOLD analysis project Ga0210040, IMG submission 185462) | Groundwater microbial communities from aquifer - Crystal Geyser CG19_WC_8/21/14_NA (SPAdes) (version 2) | ecosystem: Environmental > Aquatic > Deep subsurface > Groundwater | place: USA...
TAAACTTTTCATACCTCGTTTTCTTCTTCTTCGTAGTGGGTTCAGCTCCTTTTTTATTCTTTGAATCTTTTTTCGGAGGTGAAGCCACAGGTCCAACCATTCCATTGATCATATTGGACAAACTATTTGTACAACTGGAACTGCTGCTGATCGGATTTACATACATATTGGAGGCTACATTGTGATGAACTGAAATGGTTGGTTCCATTGCATTTGGCTCTTGCTTGTATGTAGAGAACTGAGCTAAATTTATCGGACTGGATGGATTCCCATTTGAAGAAGGAGACGAAGACATCATCGCCATTTGTGAAAGCTCTGAATATTGTTGCTGTTGCTGCTGAAGTCCCAACATAACCTGCAAAATAAGTACAATCTATTGTTATCCATTTCACAATAAAAACTACTTGCTTAGATATACAATTTGTATTGAAATCCTTGCAGTATTAAGTCTAGATTGAATTGGTATGCAAGGAACATAATGTAAAATGTTTTTTTTTACCTGAATGGAATGAAAATTAGGCGAAACTCCTTTAAGTGCCTCATGTTGATGATGGTGATGCTGGAAGTGTTGATGCCCCTGAAACATGGGCATAGACTTAGTTCCATTTGGTTGACCATCATGCATTTGTTGTGAATGGTGTTGATGATGACTGGAGCCGGTTTCATCCACCGATGATAAAATCAGGGAATGTGATGGAGAAAGGCCATGTCCATTAGGACCAGTGTTTCCACCACTACTGAAGCAATGAGGAGTTTGATCCAATTCAGGGAATAAATTTTCATCCAAGGAATGTCCTTCCATCATCATAGTGTACAGATTATCCTTATAAGGAGCAACTGTAGCAACGCTGGGATACACAGAGGGTCACGCAATCCTTGTTAATTAGCAGCAATAATATCTATCTGTACAAATAATAATAATAATAATAGCGCTGGAACTCGAGTTAAGTCACTTTGAGTCAATGAGTGACAAGTTTGCTATTGTTGTTGTTGTTACAGGTCGTTAAAACTCGTTGACGATGATGATGATAGCCGTTTGGGCTAACTAGGAGTAATAATCACTGTTAACTATAATGATGAGGCCTGGGTGACGCGATTCGTTCTCAGTGTCTCGCAATCAAATCAATTACTAGCAATCAGAGAAAATTCAATCGCTATTTACCACTTGATTACCAATGATTACCTCTAATAATAAGGATAATAAGTGAGACTGCAGTTCACTAATTTGGCTAGTTAGCTGAAACCCGACTGGACACCAGAAGCGTACTAACTGTAACATTAGGACACTCTCAGGTTTTCACTCATTACGAATCGTTAGCGATGGCCCTTTAGGTTTGCTTACGATGAACTGGCTCTACTAGCATGTGACTGCATTGGGAACCAGAAGTGTACCATGTTGGTAGTAATTGTGTGCTTACACGCTTTTTCCATCACCTTGTATATAGAGCGAAAGCCAAAAAGCGCAAGCAAAAACAATAATAGTAAATAGTTGCTGGTAGATTACACAATGCTTACTTTTGATGCTGCTAATAACTAACTAGAAACTGTGTAGGTAGTAGATTCAGTGTGGTGGAAGCATAAAAATTGGGATTGAGATAGCTCAGAGATCACACAAGTCCAGCCTCCCTTCAGTTTCCATTGGCTCCCCTAGTCTGAGATGACGACCTTACTCATTGAGTCTATTAACCAATTCTAGAGAGTGATGAGCAATACCAAAGCGACAAAAAATGCACATGGAACATGCTCATAGGGAGCACAATTGGACAAAGGATGAGAAAAGATGGATAGCGGTAAATGGTACAAACTGCACAGTTTGCTTCAGTTTGCATTTGTAAGCTTGTGGGTTTGTGGAAAATGCGCAGTGTTGAATAATATAATTGATGCGTCTGTGAAGAGCTGTCTATTACTCTTCGCGTAAAGATGAAGAGACGTTGTCAAGCAATGAGTTTCAATTAAACACATCCTGTGTAGTAGTTTTTCTGACCATTATCTTTAATGAGGCTCAATTGATATATCTGGTTCGTAGTACAGAAAATTTTGATCATATACCGTTAATCATGAAGTTAAAGAAAGAGATGGTTAATTGCACAAACTGGACACGGAGTGTATGGTTAATACTTAAACAAATATTTAGCATACGTTTCAGGATTTTGGAAAAATCATACAACCATTGCTTAAGAAAAATAATTATAGTTTGAGCAGCAATTTCCGGAAGAATTCATTTTATACTTATAGATTTTTATTCTCGACATTATGGTATATCAATTACTTGAAACTATTTTGAACAAATGGTTGCATGTTATGTCGTCTCAACTCTCTAACTCTGTTTTTATGAGAAAAAAAATGGCATTATGAGGTTTTAGAAACCTTCTGTTTAATTTATTCGTGCATTCAGCATCATAAGTTATAACATTTTGTTATAACATTAACAGTTGTACGCTATAGCATCATTTGGAAGTTTTGACTTCAATGTTTGGAAAATTTAGACCATTGACTGGATATTATCAGTTCTGTTCTGGCTAGTTTTCATAGCTACAAGTAGTTGCCCACTTTTAACTCCAAAGAGGTTTGTAAAATAAGTTGGTGTGCACAAAAAAAATTATCTTTGAATTGCACCTTTTTTTACTGATAGTTAACACAAGCATGCATGCGTTGAACGAAATTCAGTTATGTTTAATAAGCTGACATAAATAAACGGGAAATAATCTTTTTAAAATTTGCTTTAACTCTTAAATGATCATAATCCCCATCATTCAGTGAAAATGAATGAGTGTGGACAACCTGTCAAAAAAGTGAAGCCACAAGTCGAGCACACACCCATTCAGATTGTGATAATCATAATGATGGTGTGATCGTGGGATGATAACAATGATGAAAAGAGTTCAACAAGATAAAAAGAGAAGGCAATCACTCTTTCATATTTAGTGACATGAAAAATGAGCGAGCAGATAAAAAGTGGGCTCTCCTTATTATTAGATTTTAAACCCTTTTGACATCAATTTACTTTGTTCACCCGTTCCCACTGCTCTTATAATATGTCAAAGTCAGGGCGCTCTACATAACACTTTCACTACAAAGTTGCACGCATAAAGAATTAACGTTGAGCATTTTACACTTACAATGAAGTCCACATGAAGGATCATGAACTAACTACCGTCTATTCATACTTCACACATTCAATACGGTGGCAGTCAAAGGGTGCAAAAAAACTGTTTATCAACCCTTCTGTTCGCAGCAACTTGACATCTCGTCAAAAATATGTACCAGTGGTGGGGTGTTGCATGACCACAGAATTGTGTATAGAACTAACTACTCCAGAAAAATCGTTTACAGTAAACTAGAGAGAACTTCCTATGTTTGCTAAAAAAATAGAAGAAATTGTTCGCTTTCCAAGAGATTTAATGCTTGTACATTCATATAATCAGTCTTCCCATGCATTTGTAATTTCATCAAGTATGTTAGTAAGTATAAATAGGCTTAATTAAATGGAAATTTTTTCACCTTGTTATATATTGGCATGCATGTCTACGATTCAAATTAACAGATCACGATGATTACGAGATTATTCATTTTAAATCATCATCAGTTGTAAAGTAAAATTGTTATTTCAACAAACAAAACAACAACAACAAAATAGAGAGAATTTGTGCAAAAAGTAGATACATTTGGTATTCTGTAGGCTTAAATGGTTCTAGAAATGTCATGAGAAAATTTGTATAAGTGTCCTTTAGTTTCAAAAACTACTTGTGCAGGAAAAAAACTACTTCAGCTCCAACATTGTTTAGCTTTGACTATTTAACGTCTAACATCCTAATCTACAAATCTTTTTTCTTGATGATCTCTGAATTCACACAGCACGCGGCGTAGCGAGTACGCCTGCATAGGGATTCTCTATGCAATACACTGGGATAATGAAGTGTATCCATGGAAAACTTGTGGTCCCTTTTGAGCAACATAGCTAAAAGTACTTATGTGCTCACTAACAATGTATTAGAGGGGATGCCGAGAAAGTATTCAAGTGATCATCGTTTAATCATATATGATTATTGATGATGGGGAGAGCAGCTTATTATAAACATAATGCACACACGCTTTTCTGAGAGGCTGTGTAATTTTTATTTCACACAGGTCATCACTACCAGATAAAGTGACTTCACCCTTCATACGTATGCAATCTCTATTGGGTAGCTAGCATAGAAGGTTCGTAAATGGTTTGTTACAATAAAAAATTGTTACAGTCAATTACAGGGTTAATATTTGCAATTTTTTCTTCGCCACATAAAACAAAGAGACCCCTTTTCAGGATGTGTAATCCGAAACCACAGGAAAATTCGGAGCGTGTGCTGCTTCGCAGTATACAATGTATGGAATCATTATTCATTGTTGTCAGTTAAATAGGCGGAAAACATTTTCTAATTTTTTTAAAATCCCCTTTATTACAAGCTTCATGGTAATGACTTCTCACAATGATAGTGTATACAAGTTGGAAAAGATTGAGGATAATAGCAGCATTTCCACGGGTTTTGATTTTCAATATGAAGGAACTATAAACAAAACTTTTTTATATTCTAGTCGTTTATTTAAATTAACCATATAATGAATGAATAATACTGATATATTTAATGTGACCAATTAAGTTAAAAAAATACGTAAGATGCTTACAGTGTCAAATATGACAATCGCAATTCGTTGTAGGCAAAATGCCTTAATTTTTTCATAACAATCTATTAAGTATCAACCGCAACGCATTAACGTAAGCTTTTAGATTATCGTTTTGATTATATCCGTCTGCTAATAAAAATATACAACATCAGAGCAAGTTCAAGATTGTCAGATATGGACACAAATAATTTCCCACGCCATGTCACAAACCTGATGCTTTGATAAGGTAGCAATTAATGCATTACAAATGACAGTTTTCCACTTTACTTTCTCCATTAATTTTCCCGGAGCCAGTCATCGTTTTCTCGAGCTGTACCATAGTAGCATCCAAACTTTCAAGTATGTAACATTTTAAGTTAGTACTACGCATGCATCAGTAGCAGTGCAGTAAGGTATAGCATTCTATGAGAAGTAGTGCTCGTAATTTTTCCAATGAACGATGTAATACTAATGCTGGATTCATCATATTCACAAAGATATAGTTCAAGTGGCAGAAAGTTGTTGTAATAAACAGCAAGGGCTACTTCTCTGATAAACAAGGGGACCCCTCACTGTGCAGTGTCAGTTTTTGGAGTCTATGAAAGGATCATCATTGTGGGATTCACACACGACGGACACACTTTGATAGGACCTCCAGATAATACTCCCTTGTGCTGTGCAGTTTATGTAGTCCTGAGAGCAAAAATACAGGGGTACTTACCAAACTTTTATAGGATGAGTACAACAGAATGAACAATAAGCTACAGATTTTTTTTTGTAATTGCTCCTCGAATTATTGTTTCTTGTAGCTATAAAAAAGATTTATGTGGTGGAAGGGATGATTTTTTATTTGTACTTTCTGTGAGTTCATTACGTTCATTTTTCCGTTTTGAGTATGAAATGAGGTTAATTAAGAATTTCACATAAAAGCAGTCAGTTGGGTTAGTTGGGTGACTTATTTTCTAAATGTCCTTTTTGTCAGGATTCCTAACTTGCATTTATAACTTACGAGAATACTCATGAGCCAATAAAATATATTTTAATCGGCTGCATCAAAAAAGTGGAATTCTACTTTTCGGATTTAATTGCTAACAAATTCTGACCCTCACGTAAAGAGAGCTATTGCTAGAATAATTTCTGCATGCATATGCTTACATTAGTTTGTGTCTTGCTCTTGCAGAAATGAAAGCTCTGCTCTATGCAGTTGATTATAGAACAGAATAAAATACAGTCTATTTTGACGTCATAGTGCTTATTTAATTTTTAAATTCACTTCCTTCACCAATTAAATTAATCGGTAGGCAACGTCTACGCCAGTACCTAATGGACCGTCATTTTTAAGATGGCTAAAAAAATATGCAGCACAATTTTTTGCATGATGTACAAACTACGAAACAGTGCAAGGTTCAAAGAGTGAGAGTTCAAAGTCCGTGCATGATGATGGAATTTAATAATCAATGCCCTGATTTTAACCAGCATTGCTCCAAGATGATCAAGCTCTGTAATTAATAATATGTGCTTCAGTGCTAAACTGAGGTTAACTTTATATGCATGTCGACACCTTACTCTCTTTAAACGACATTCACAGTTGACTGAACAGCAATTAAATACCTATTTCTATGAATGACCACACGGTTTTTTAAATCATCACTTCAGGTGCTATGTTATGCAATGAAAAACTTCGTACCTACGTCTTTGACTTTTACACAGTAGGATACGTATCGAGTCATATGTTGTGTTGTGTGTCTGTGTCCTAAAAACACAAACATTGCTGTCTTATTGCTGTGCTCACAAAATCTGTGTTGTTGCTACAGTGGTACACTGTATCAGACTTAATTGTGATTATAATTCATTCATTAACTAAAACTAAGTGCACGTAGTATTTTTATTTATCATAACGATAAACAGTGTATGACGTTACTATTTTGATGCCACTTTGATTTGACCAGTCAAAGCATTTAACGTAAAGCCATAGTACCATTGGATTCGAACGAAAAAGCGTTTAAAAGAGGTACCCCAACGTGTATAATTTGTGTTAATGTCCTACAATGTATACTCGCTTTAAATCATTAAAGTATAGAAGCTTATCATGTGGTCAAATTTTCATTGGCAAGAATAAGAAAAGAATCACGAGATTGTTATTTTAAAAAATATATAAAACCGTTTGCTTGAGTACATTTCGGCTCCATTATTACACTTTTAACGAAAGCAGATAGTACTATACTAATTGTTCGTTATACCAACAAGCTCAGCTAAACATAACAGGCAAAAGCCTGTTGGAAGGTGTTCGAAGAAAATTTGAGATTAAAATTACATAATTTTGCGTTGTATTTCAGCCACTGCGTCTTCAAGGCTGTATCCAGTTTCCAGTTCCAGTTTGACTTCATACTTTGCAACAATGTTTCGTCTAAGACCAACTTCTCGATTTGTTACAACTTCCCTCGCTAAAACAGTTGCAGGGAATAATAATGCTTCTACCCCACTTAACATTGGAAGGTATTATTTTCACGTGGAGCTACATGTTAATCTTAATCATTACCAATCAAAATTGGTCTGACCGAAAAGTTTTTAAATGTATTTAGAGCTGCTGCTGCTTTCACCACTAGCTCATCTAGACACTCCACTGCACCCGATAGAGTACCGGAGTCGAAATCTTTCGCCGTCAATATGTTTAGGGGAGCCGTTGTACCTGATCAAGCTTTTCCATATCCTGAAGTACTTACCCCAGACCAAAAGGAAACTTTAGAAATGCTTGTGTCTCCAACGGAAAAGTTTTTTGTTGAATGCAATGACCCTGCTAAGAATGACGCAGAAGAAAAAGTTGCTGATGACACAATGGAGGGATTGAAAGCTATGGGGGCTTTTGGTCTTCAGGTACTAAATTATTTGGTTTGTTCATGTCGCCTTCAATTGGACTTTGTCGAAATATTCTAAAGTTGGACTTTTATGAAGGTACCTGCTGATCTCGAAGGAATGGGATTAAATAACACGCAGTATGCAAGACTGGTTGAAATCGTTGGCTCTCATGACCTCGGGGTTGGAATTACTTTAGGAGCTCATCAATCTATTGGATTCAAGGTATGAATAATGAACCTAAGAAAAATCAAAACAGCATTTAGAAGTTGTAATGTATCTAACCTTTACTGAGTCCTGTGGGCTACCTCCAATGTCATTGGCAGTTGACTGCATAAACAGTTTTATCTCTATGATATCGACATGTTTAAATTCCGAAAAAAATCCAGTAATATTGACTTGTTCACGGATCTTTGCAGGGAATATTGTTATTTGGTAATCCAGAGCAAAAGAAAAAATACTTACCTGATGTAGCCACTGGCAGGAAAATTGCAGCTTTCTGTCTCACCGAACCTTCCAGTGGAAGTGATGCTGGTTCAATTAGAACTCGTGCAGAATTATCCCCTGACGGAAAGCATTATGTACTTAATGGAAGTAAAATATGGATTAGTAACGGGGGTTTTGCTGAAGTCATGACTGTTTTTGCCCAAACACCTGTAAAGGATCCAAAATCAGGTGTCACGAAGGATAAAGTCACTGCTTTTATTGTCGAAAGATCTTTTGGTGGAGTTAGCAATGGTGCTCCCGAGAAAAAGATGGGAATAAAGGCGTCCAATACAGCTGAAGTTTACTATGATAATGTAAAAATTCCAGTAGAAAATGTTTTAGGTGAAGTTGGAGAAGGATTTAAAGTAAGGGAATGTTTATTTAATTTCATTTAGCTTTATGTAGTTTTTTTGTTGCATTGTAAACCAGAATATCTGATCTCGATTTTTTTTAGGTCGCTATGAATATTCTCAATAATGGAAGATTCGGAATGGGTGCAGCCTTGTCTGGAACAATGAGAGCGTCCATTACTAAAGCAGTAGACTTCGCTACGAATCGAGTCCAGTTTGGAAGAAAGATTGACACTTATGGAGCCATTCAAGAAAAAATTGCCCGAATGGCAATGTTGCACTATGTTACTGAGAGCATTGCATACATGGTGGCTGGAAATATGGATAGAGGCTTTACTGATTATCAAATTGAAGCGGCTATTAGTAAAGTAATTTGCGACTGAAAGTTGAATGATTAGTTATTGGATACAGTGGTAGAGTAAGAATTAGGTTTTTTAATTAATCAGTTATTTGCTATTTTATTTATACTATAGATATTTGCATCCGAAGCCGCATGGACCGTAGTTGATGAGGCTATCCAAATTATGGGGGGCATGGGATTCATGAAAGAAAGTGGATTAGAGAGGGTTCTCAGGGATTTGAGGATTTTCAGAATATTCGAGGGCACTAATGATATATTAAGATTATTCGTAGCGTTGACTGGTAATTTATTTATTAACGTTGAACTGACACTTAATTATGTAATTATTTTATTTTAATCCGGAATTACGTTTTGACGTTTTAGGTATGCAGCAAGTTGGTGTGCAATTAAAAGAATTACAAAAGGCAATGAAGAGCCCGGGTTCCAATCTTGGACTAGTTCTTAGTGAAGCCAGCAAGCGAGTATTTAGATCTGTCGGTCTTTCCGGATCGAGTAAAGCCCTCTCACCATATGTTCACTCTAGTTTGTCAGAGCAGGCTGGATACGCTTCAGTTGTACGTATGATTTATGAAATGGAATTAATTTATTGCGTTGCTTGTTATTGAAAGTGTCCGTATTTGAATGCTTATAATTTTTATGCAGGCTATTGAAGCAATTGGTCAGTCTGTTGAAGGCATGCTGATGAAGCACGGGAAAAGAATTATTGAAGAACAATTTGTCCTCAATAGGTTAGCAGATGGGATTATTGATGCATATTCCATGATAAGTGTTTTATCTAGGGCATCCAGAGCTCTGGAAAAAAAGTTACCGTCTGCTCAACATGAATCCTTAATGGCTGAAGTGTGGTGCAACGAGGTAATTATTCGTATTTTAATATGTTCGCAAAAATGGGTGCATTAATCTTCCATTTCTACCATTGCGTTTAATAAATCAATTCACAAATTGTCAATAGGCTTATGAGCGGATCTTATTAAATTTGGGACAAATCAAGTCAACCAGGAGTTTGAAAAACTTCCAAAGCATGACACAGATTTCAAAAACAATTTGCGAGCATGGAGGAGTTGCCCATCCTCATCTTTATTGAGTATTTATGCAATAGTTGACCTACTGACCATGGACTTACTGATCACTTTTGAGCACTTATCTACCGCCTAACCTCGGAGTTTCTCTTCTACAGTATGTACAATTATATAAACCTTCATGGTATTATTTGTAGAGTTCCGCCAATGGACTTACTTAAATGAAATAAATCTTGCCCGTCATTATAATTAAAGTGATATTTTCTAACTACTGTCTGTCGTAGTTTGATGCATGGGACCCCTTTAAGTTGAAATGTTATGAAATGGAGCCAAAAAATGTAGTTTCAAGAGATTTAAATACATATCATGTACGCATGGGATTTTTTGTTAAACATGATTGAATTGTGTATCAATCAACTATATAACTAATTTATGCATAAATTCGTCGCTATTTTTTCGCTTTCTTAGCTAACAGTAACTTGTAAGTATAGAATACGTGTTCGTTCTAGTTATTCAATTTGGAGGCAGATTGCAATATATGATCTTTAATAAATTATATTTTAACTTATATACTAAAAAGTCTATATTTCTGGCATTTACAACATTCAAACTGTATTTAATTTGTCTTATAAATTTTTCTAGCCCTTTCTTTCTTGTATCTGGTTTTCGGGTAGAAAAATAGACTTTATTCCTTCGTTTATCATTTTTTAAATCTTCAGTTAATGGCGAAAAAGTTTTAGAAACAGTGTTAATAGAAGCCATAGAAAATATATTGAAGCGCGTAAGACTCTGTGATTGCTAACACTGTCACTCTTACAAAGTTTGTATTTGTAAGAGTGACAGTGCAAACGAAGAATTTGTTTCGGATCGGAATTAATTGAGTACGTGTTTTTTATACTGTCACTTTTTTGACGTACTTCATCTGAGATAGCCATTTTATAGAGCTTGAAAAGCTACCTTACATTGCCCAAAAAAAACTAGGAATCTGCGAGGGCTATTTGGCAATAAGCATTAAGCCAAACAGCTATTAGAAAAATCCCTAATTTCCCCGTGGTTTCAGATTTTTCTAAATATCTTGCCAAATAATCGTCACAGATCCTTAGTTTTTTGTTGTAGCTTCTCAAGCTCTACAAAATGACTATCTCAATTAAAATACGTTGTCCTTAAAATACGTGACACTCTCATAAAGACTTACTAAATACTAAATTGTATTTGGAACATTTAACTTCATTTGTGTGGTGAGCAAGAAAGCTCTCTGTGTAATAAAAATGGGTGACCGCAAGATTTTTAAAGTTGTGCACTCAAATACCTTTGGTCGTCATATTGTAGCTAACCGAAATATTGAAGTAGGAGAAATTATAATCGAAGAATATCCGGTAGTTTTTGGTCCCGCATGCAATACTGATGAATCCCAAGATGACCCAAATACGGAACCTGGGCAGGTTTGTGTAGGATGTTGCTGTATCATTGATACAGAAACCAACACATCATCTTACAAGTGTCCCTCATGCGGCCTTCAGTTATGCTCCAATGTTTGTCACAAATTGGAATTGCATGAGCAAAATGAGTACCTGGTGTTCCGGAATTGTTCCATAATATCCATAAATCCTCTACTCACAGATTTAAAAATGCGATATAATTTCATTCTTGTTTTGCGTGCAATATTCATATTCATACGGGATCCTTCTTCATGGGAGAAGGTCAAGACGCTAGATTCTCAAATTCCTCAACTGAACAAGTTGGGATGGTTTGATAAGTGGAAGGGGGTGTTTGGAATACTTTCATGGAAACTTTTCGGACAAGAGGATATAAAATGTGATGCGAGTATAATTTCAATAGCTAGCCATTCATTAGGTGCAATGCGTATGAATGGATTTAGTCATTTTTCTAAAGATTTTAGCCTTGAAGGACTGTATTTTCTAAGCGCTTTAATGTCTCACAGTTGTACTATGAATACACATCGGCAATTTGATCAAGATGGTCTATTAGTTGTGAAGGCAATTAGTCAAATTAAAGAAGGGGAACCAATTACCAACACCTACATATACGCTTTAGATGATAAAATAGAACGGCAGCGATCTTTGCAGTCTACATGGTTGTTTGTATGCAGGTGCTTTAGGTGCACAGATCCAACAGAGTATGGGACTTATTTTTCTACCGTTTTATGTCCATCTTGTGGATTTTTAAATTTAAATCCTGTTAATTGTGTGAATGAATCTGTATGGGAATGGGCATGTTCAAATGAAACATGTCTGTTCAAAACCCACTCGCCAGATACATCCATTAGTAGACTGAAATGTATAAAAAATTCAAGGCCTGATTTCAATGATATCACAAAACTGGAAGCGTGGTTGTCCACTTTTAACGAGGAAAAATGCTTGCATAAAAATCACGCTGTTTTTACGCAAGTTAAACTGCAGTTGTGTCAGTTATACGGTCGCAATGTAGGAGTGTCGAATTTATCCGTGGCTGACCTACGGCGGAAGGTTTCTTTGACTATGGAAATTGATGAAGTCTTCCGATCATGGGCTAATAATGCATCATTACCATTTCTTGGTCAGTCTTAATCATATTTACTGCCTACTGCGTATTTATCTTTATACGATGGTCCAAGAAACAGTACAAAAACTTTATGACCTCTCCTACAGGTAAAGTTTTGTTCGAACGATGGACAAGTTTGTGTGAAATGGATATTCGGATGTGCTGTGATTTGCAACAAATCATGGACAGAAGCTGGTGGCAGGACCAGATCAAAATGATGAAGGTAACGAAGGAACGAGCGATTGCAATACTTAGACACTCCATTGCTAATTCTGAAGAAGAATGCATGCTAAGAATCTTGCAAGATAATGACACGAACAGATAATTATCAGATTAATGAGATTCATAGTTCACAAAGATTTTAAAGATAGCTATTTTATTTCGCATACTGTGTAACAGCTTAGCAACATTTTTTAAATAATGTCATGTCTCTCATTCCCTTTGTTTATGAGAAAAATAAAAGTGCATTGTACAACATCAAAGCATCATGCAATATGCATTACTATACTAATGTGGCTGCGACGGGGTATATTATATGACACAACCAGATTAATAACTTACTTCAACTTCAAACTGTGGATCAATAATCTAATCATATATAACATTTGTTGTAGAATAGTATTTTTAGATTCTACAATAACTATCAACTCAAGTGTTATATTAGCATCATTAGCTTACGTTCTGTGGAGGGCTGGAGGGTAAAACAACTCATATAAATACCATGCAGACATTGCAATTACGGAACAAGTTTGCGCTCAAACTATTACTTAGGTTCATCCGGTTTTTAAGGTATAGCCTTTTTTTCAAATGTACACCACAAGCATGTTTGGATTTATATGGAAAGTTAATTAGGTGATGGTGCAGTATAGGTTATTCCATTCAATGTATTTTGTTTTGTCTAGCAATATATCAGTCCTTGAGCAAACATCTGATCCGATCCATCAAGATATTGTACTAATTGTACGATATTTCAACTAACTATATATTTGTGCATTTGTAATTGTAACAAAATTAATAATGTCTATATTATAGGAAGGAGAGAGCATAATGGAGGAAAATTATTTAGCATTTGTTAACAATACTAAATATTATTTAAGTACTCACCGAAATATTATATGCTATGCTACTGCTAATTAAACCAACATCACCTGCTATAGCGGGTATTTTTATCCGTTCAGAAATATATTATCTATTATGTCAATGTGTACAAATATGCTAAAAGGTTTATTATTATTTGCTTACAGCATTTTAGCACCAACCCATTCATTAATTAGTATACTACTAACTAATATTACTCTAAAAATTAAATATCACTTGTTAGACTGGCTAGTTTGTTTGTTAGCAATTGGGAAAGATGAAAAATAAACACGTTGTAGCGGTTTGTGCGACTATGAAATGCATTCACCACAAGCACACCTACGCAGCACACCTTTATTAAAAATGATAATAGTCAAGCCTTCATAGACAACTAAAAAGTCCTACCCAGACGAGTGCTGTTTAAAAAAATCAGTGTTTACAGACTTCTTGCACACAAAATTGTTTATTATGACTAAGTCAAACTGCTTAAAACTCATTTTGTCCGAGTTTGAAATTTCATGTATTATCGAAGAGAGTGCCTCTTAATTTAGAAACACAACTGTAAATGGGGGCTAGTAGTAGTTATTTCGGGTGTTCAAAATAAAAATAACTTGATTTTTCAAATAAACTGTTCAAGACAGAAATAAATCTATAAGACAGATGTGGGAAAGTTACATAATAATACATAACACTGCTTATAAACAAAAGGTACTAGGTTAAATGCTCGTTACGAATCACATTAATTTGTTGGCTAAAACTATACAGACGACATAATAATGGCGACAGGAACGACCTAGTGATCTAGAAAAATATAAATAAATACCGTATTTTCAAAAATTGTTTGATCAATCAACACATAGCTGCACAGGATAGTTTTTCTTTTTCCTTGTCTTCGGTCGAAAGTTTAAACAAACTCTAAAAGTACTTTCTTTGGTATACATATGACTGACTTGCCATTTCCTACCGGGGAATGGATGATAATGAGTACTAGATAATATTTATTGCAAGTGAAGTGAAGAAACCGAACTGAGCCATGCTGAAGAAACAATGGTGGACATGCATCCCATTGTTACTAACTCATCACTCGTTTTTTTAGCCCACAACTTGACAACTCCGCTTCACATATCATTTAATTAACTTTCGAGAGTGAGGTGTGAGGTCAATTTCGGTCATAATTATGTTTTACTCCATTTTTGGATTCTACAGTTGTAATCAGTCCCAAGTCATGCTCAAGAGTACTCTTCACTTTGGTCAGAGGAAATTTCGTAATAAAAAATTTAGCAGTGGCACAGTACGCCTTACAAAATGTGGGAACAAATATAGCCTGATGTACAATCGTCCACATTCTGTAGTTAGGTCCGTAGAAAGGATCCGAAATTGCAGGACACAAAACTTGACTTAAGTTTGCCTGCAACGGCATCGCAATAGGGGTTAAAATCACAAAATGATAAACCACCATTGTAGCATATGCCATGCAAGTCCATGAGAAATCCCCGATCTTTTCAATTGTATATGCTCCTAAAACGAATTAGTGCTTTGTTAGCGACCGCAAATGTTTCAACTACTTCGGTTTTGAAAAAAATATTTGTATTTGAAATCTTACCACCAATTCTCAGCAAATAATAAGGAGTCACGAGCATCATCAGATGCTGAATAAAATATATCTCCGTTTCGAATGGGAAAAAAAACGTGTTCTACATAATAAAAAAGTCACACGCTATGGCTTAAACACGACACATAATTTACAAAATATTCAATTAAATTCAGTAATTTTGGCTTACAGTTATAGGAAAAAGCAATGCTAGAATTGCACCATTCAGATAACTCAGATGGATTCTGAAAACTGCAGTCACCCAGCGAGACGGCTCTGCTGCCAGTAAATATATCTGAAATGTATAGTCAATATCAAATCAAGAGGGCTATAATCCTATCAAAAAACGAAACCATGGGGGTGTTCAGTGGACTGAAGCTAATTCGCATAAATACCATGCGTTTAGCTCTCGCCGAATTCTAGACAGTTCATAATATTACCTGTAAGGCTGTAATGACATGGCAAGGATTGAGAAGAAAGATGACAGTGCGGGTGCAGAGCTTGTAGGCGATTTCCATGCCAAAAACTAAAGACACAATAGCAAGCAATGTTTTCCTACCGCCTCGATCCCTCCGAGTAGAGTACTTAAATTCGGGTAGATTGCAGTTCCTAAATCGAACCATAAGGAAATCCTCAAGAAATTTCTTACAAAATTTATATCTGGCTTATCCCAGCTCACACTTATGTAGGTGTGAGCTGACGCCAGCCATCAACGGTTCAAATTATGTTGATAATCATTATCAATTATCACTATAAATTTATTACTAAACATAAACATCAAAAACATACTTGTAGCCCCAATAAAACAGGGTTGATGCAAAACACACCCCAACAACAAGTTCGAACATTCGTCGCATCGAAGAAGTGTAATCTGAGCATGTAGGTCCTCCATTTCCTGCCAATGAGAAGTCCACCCCTCCGACCAACCAGTCTTTAATGACGTCTAGACTGTACCCCTGAGAGGGCATTCCCGAATTCTGAGGAGAATCTTTGTTCGTACTAGCTTCAAGACTAAACAAAAAACACTTGCTTAGTAAAATACAACTTCACAATATAGAAACAAACAACATTGGAGAAAGTTTTTCAAAATCGAAGCATCTAACATATGAACGACGTAAACGATAATCGTTCACGTCGAATGATGATGATTCATTGCTTGAAACTGGAAACAAAGATAGTTAATTAATGATAAATTATGACTTCATCTAACCGAAAACGGTATTGTGTCAATATTTACTGTTGAATTTTACACATGCTGAAACGGATTAAAATTCTCCTCTCGCTTGCGAATGATGACTTTAAAATTTCAATTCAAATGGATTTTTTTTCAGGAATACCTCCTTTCTCCCATATCTTTTTAGCACCATAGAAATCAAAGTGAAAGAGTTCTTCGCCCCTCTCAATAGCTTGCTTTTTCAGTGGATGGAAAAGGTATTATTTCTTGATTGAGAGGAAATTAAAAATTAATGCTTCAAAATATTAATGCGGTGTTCAGCTAAAACAATTTTCAACCTTCACCGCCCCAGAGACTAGGGACTGGAATGACAGCTTACATTTGCTCTTATTCCCATGAAAACTTACTGATGCATAAAAGAAGAAGCTGAATAATTTTGCCGCAAATACATTGGCACAAACTTTTCTCTCGTTTACTGTAATAATACACGATGTTACAGATAATTAAGGAGCGATGGGAAAATTTTAGTGAATTTGAATTTCTTAATAACCAATGGGTAATCATTATGTTCAACTTCTCACGGCTTGTGATGAGTGTAATCTATGAGCTAGAGCTCGTGCGATTGAATTAAAATAAAAAAGTAAGTGAACTTTGCGCCTTTGACATGCGAGACTCATTTGATCGTAGGAGGTATACATGAGGTTTGTATGCTGCAATTAGTTTACATTATTATTTACTAAAATATGTTTATATTAAAATATGTTTGTTTTGTCTGACTTTGTTTGATAATATAAACAATTTTAAATGCTAACAATCTTCCTTTCTTTACTTACTTTACTTTTGTTACTTAATTTTGTTATCTAAACAAATGCAATGCTTTAAACTCCAGCTTACCTCAAAATTGAAGGGTTACAAAATGGTGAACAACTTCCAAGAATTTCCTGAATAGTTGTAGGGCCAGTTTGAATGCATTGCACAGCACTTGTTTTTTGTGACTAAAAACTTGCTTTAGCTAGATAGTGACTCCGATCAATGACTAGAAAGTTATTAGTTTATGTGGTTGCATGTTTAGGATGACCCAACACAACTAAATAATTCGTGAGTAGCGAGTACAGAACAGACGGGAATGGATAAATTCTTGTTTTTAATGCAATTTTAATATTGATGAGAACAATGTGCGTATAAAGTGCTTTGCTAACAGATACGTAGTCACATATGAATGAGTGAATGTGCAGCAGAAAACATGAAGATATTTTAGCTGTGAAATGCAAATATGTCTGGTTTAGCTGGGAGCAAAAGAAGGGTTAAGTCGCGAAGCACAAAATTTGTAGGAAAGGAATACTATACACATCGGAAGCAGCAAGTCTACGATATTCAATCCTACCACGTAACGAAGGTTACAAGGTTTCTTCGAAACCCAAGCATGAATATGGGCTCTTTTTTGGCTTCACTGACATAGCCTAGGCAAAAACTCATAATGCGCAAGCACGATTTTGAACACAAAACGAACTTACTTTGGCCAGTTCTTGATTGAAAAATTCATCTTGTCTCAAACTATATAAATTATACCTGCCGAGTGTGTTGTAGATTATAACAAGGCGAAAGGTAATATTGTGGTCCTTGCGTCAAAAGTTGCGCACAATCGGGTCTCTCTGTTGCGAATGTGGCCCAAGCAAATACATACATACAAGCGAAGCAGCTACTTTTTCGGTACAGTGCAGTGCAACTTTCCCTTGAACCCATTTTTGCGCAATGTCTTATTACTTTCTCGAGTGGTGCTATCTTCCCAATAATATGTGATGTAGTAAATATATGAATAAGCTTTGCTATATATTGAAACTCTTTCCTGCAAAAATGTTCTGTATCTCTGGTTTTCCTTTCTCATGAAGTTAAATTGTCAACCTAACTATGTTATGCTTGCGAATTTAGGTGCAGTATTTAAAATTTTGGTAATTCTTTCATTCATCACATTTCATATCCTAAACCAAAGAATTTTTATAGTTGTACGCAAAGGTAGGTTTGCTTTTAGTTAAATAACCCCCCCTACGTAATGCCTATTAAATGATCCCGCACATAAATATGCTATAATGCAAAAACAATGAGAAGCTGACATATCAGTATCTTTTGCATTCTGCATACAAATGCAGATAGGATAGGAATAATAATATACTTCGTTTTCAACTGTTAAATAAATACTAAAATTTTAAGTTTCCCATGATACTTTTTACTTTTGTGGACATTTAAATGGCAGTCGCATCAATTTTGCATAAATTGTAACACATTCTTAGTTCATTCATGCTTCAAGAAGAAACCTCCGAATGCCTATCCTTAACCATTTGTCAAATTAGCCTATATTAGTGCATAAAAACGTTAAAAAAGCTATCTGATTGCATGCATATAACCTAACCTCAAAGTAGTAAAGCATACAACTAAATCTAAACTTCCCAACACCTAAAATTGTATGCTCTTTGAGTATGATCTGCTCTGTATATGCCGCAGCCGTGTAAAACAGCTTTATGCTCCTATCCCTGTCAGTCAATGGTTTTATTTGTTCAGCTCTCATAGCTAGCTATACAATGTAGCAGCTTGACGACAAAGTACCAATTTACAAAAATAAATAAAATTATTTGTTTATGTCTCGAGAAAAGTTGTCCATTCACTGAGGCCACTGCCGATCGCCCCCCAATGTGGAAAGTAAGTTAAGATTAATATTATTAGGCTAAATACAATTAAAAGTAAGGAAAGCAGAAAGCACGGTAAAATTGAAGGTGTTGGATACTAATTTGTAATTCGATGATGATTGGTTTCAAATTAATGATTTGAAATGGCTTGGGTTTAAATAATTTTGGTGTGGAAGTGTGGATTCTGTTTTTACTTTGCTTGAATTTTGGTATTTGAGGTGATAGTTCATAGTAGAGTGGAGATTGAAATATTAGCGATAAAGTTCTTAGCCTCATTCCCCTTTTTATTAAAAATTAAAAAGGAAGGAGTTTGAACATTCTTATACCTTGATTTCTATTTATGAGCCTATGTTTACATTTCATACGCTGTTACTTATGAACTAATGATGTCATCGTTGCCTTTAGGGAAAGGGAAAGGGCAACATCCAACTCTAAGGATAACGAAAGCCAGAAATATTCTCTGAATGGATTGTTTGCGAGGACAGCAGTTTTTAAAGAGAGTAAAGTATTTAACGTAACTGTCTATCAACTGCCCTGTCTGGTCAAATCGAAAATCTTCGAGAAATAAGTTTTTTGAAGTCGGAGGAATATTGGTAAGTTCTTTAATTAGGTTTCCATTGATACTAGTATTCCAGAATAAACAACAGTTTGTATTATCCCTAATTTTTTTGAAGCATGAGAACTACTTGTCAAGACTAGGGGAAAAGGTTCAGCAGTCTGCTTAACCAAATTATTGAATTTCTGTAATGTAATCAACAATATTTCTTAGCACTGTTGTAAAGAGTATTTTTCTTTTTTAGGCTTCCTCAATCGGTCTTCACCTTCAAAATGAATTCCAAAGCAGGGATGCCGAAGAAAGAAGGCAAAATGAGGATTCGGGCGTTTCCGGTAAGTGTCTATATATGTTTAGAAATAGAATCTCAGAATGGCGAAAATATTAATTAATCTTTGTCGGCGGTAGATGACGATGGATGAAAAATATGTCGAAAGTATTTGGGCACTTTTAAAAAGTGCTATCCAAGAAATTCAGAAAAAGAACAATTCTGGACTAAGCTTTGAAGAACTCTATAGAAATGCTTACACAATGGTTTTGCATAAACACGGAGAAAGACTTTATTCAGGACTCAAGGAAGTTGTCACCCAGCATCTGGAAGTGAAGGTACTTTATCTACGCGTTACATATGCTTTGCTTCCCATTTCATGAAGAAAGAAATCCCGAAATTCAAAATAGATATTGGTCAAACATTAAGCAAGATTTGTGAAATCTTATTGTGTGTATTGAATTTATAGGTCAGAGAAGAGGTACTGCGGAGCCTATACAATAATTTTCTTCATACACTTAACCAGGCCTGGAATGACCATCAGACGTCTATGGTTATGATTCGAGATATCCTCATGTATATGGATCGTGTCTATGTTCAGCAGAACAACGTCGATAATGTTTACAATTTAGGCCTGATCATATTTCGAGATCAAGTATGTTCACTGCACTGTAATCGCATGCTTTATTTTGGTCGTTAGATCTGGATATAGACAATTGATTTATTTTGTTTTGCTAGGTTGTGAGGAATGGATGTATACGGGATCATCTGAGGGAAACACTTTTGGATATGGTCATGAGGGAAAGAAGGGGAGAAGTTGTGGATCGCTTGTCCATCAAAAATGCCTGCCAAATGTTAATGATCTTAGGGATTGACGATAGGTCGGTATATGAAGAGGATTTTGAACGGCCATTTTTGCAACAATCAGCTGAGTTTTATAAGGTATGTTGTGTTCATATTTTCATTTCATTAATCGTTTGAACTGACTCGCTCTTACTATATTTTCATCGTTTTTCAGTTGGAGAGTCAGAAATTTCTTGCCGAGAACAGTGCGTCTGTCTATATTAAAAAAGTTGAAGCTAGGATAAATGAAGAAGCCGAACGAGCCAAACATTATTTAGATGAATCTACCGAGCGTCGTATTGTGGATGTTGTCGAAGAAGAACTCATTAAAAAACACATGAAAACCATTGTAGAGATGGAAAATTCTGGAGTTGTACACATGCTGATGTATCACAAAACGGATGACTTAGCCTGTATGTACAAATTATTCCATCGCGTTGCAGAAGGACTTAAAACCATGGCCGATTGCATTAGCAAATATTTGCGCGAACAGGGAAAAGCTTTAGTCAGAGAAGACGAAAGCGCCAATGCAATCGTATTTGTTCAGGTAAAAAAGAAATATATCTTCAGAATTTTGGATGTGTCGAGCTCATATTTACATTTCTTAATTCTACTTGTTGATTTTTTCAGAATTTGTTGGATTTAAAAGATCGGTTCGATCATTTTTTGATTAACTCTTTCAATAATGATAAGATATTTAAGCACATGATTGCCTCTGATTTTGAATATTTCCTCAACCTTAATCAAAAGTCTCCAGAATATTTGAGCCTTTTCATTGACGACAAGTTGAAAAAGGGTGTTAAAGGGGTAAGAGTAAATACATTTGCATATTTTTCTCATAAACACTGAATATTTTTAAATTGTTAATTTTTTTGCTCAGATGTCTGAACAAGAAATTGAAACCGTCTTGGATAAAACCATGGTACTGTTCAGATTTCTTTTGGAAAAGGATGTGTTTGAACGCTATTATAAACAGCATTTAGCCAAACGGTTGTTACTGAACAAATCAGTCTCTGATGACAGTGAAAAGAATATGATTTCAAAGCTTAAGGTCTGTAAAAAGTTAACTAAAACCGTATTGTAGCTCTGCTTTTTCAAGAAGGAGAGTAATTGTTCAATGTGTTTTTTAAACTTTATGATGTTCAAAACGATATTTTTTGTGATATACAGACTGAATGTGGCTGTCAATTTACTACCAAGTTAGAAGGAATGTTTAAAGATATGACAGTGTCCAACACCATAATGGATGAATTTAAAGAGCATATTACGCAAACACGAAGTGATTTATGCGGTGTAGACCTTAGTGTCAGAGTATTAACCACCGGTTTTTGGCCTACTCAATCTGCCACCCCAAAATGTACGATTCCATTCGTTCCCCGTCAGGCTTTTGATGTCTTCAGAAGGTAACATGCAATTGTTTTTGGAAGATCATGAATTAGACTGTGTGTACCTAGTGAGCCTCATCACCAATGTTTTATGTGCAGGTTTTACCTTGCAAAGCATAGTGGAAGGCAACTAACTCTAAACCCTCAGTTAGGGTCTTCTGACCTCAACGCAGTGTTTTTTGGACCTAAACGAGAAGAAGGTGAAGGGAAAGACGGTGCGAGCTCATCCACATCATTGGCTGTTACTTCTGCATCACTGAAGCCGGGACACAGAAAGCATATAATTCAAGTTTCCACCTATCAGATGTGCATTTTAATGTTGTTCAATAATAGAGACAAGCTAACATATGAGGAGATCCAGAATGAAACAGATATTCCCGAAAAAGATCTTATTCGTGCCTTGCAGAGTTTAGCAATGGGTAAACCTACCCAGCGAATACTCATTAAACACCCTAAAACGAAAGATATAGAACCATCTCATCTGTTTGTAATAAATGATAGCTTCACTTCAAAGCTGCATCGGTTAGTCAGTAAATGTTTTTCTAAAGTATATTTTTTATTTGAAAAACGGACAAAAATTTAACTTTTTTTATGTTTGTAGTGTAAAAATCCAAACCGTTGCGGCCAAAGGAGAATCCGAGCCGGAGCGAAAAGAAACTAGAAATAAAGTGGATGAGGACAGAAAGCATGAAATTGAAGCTGCTATTGTTCGAATCATGAAGGCCCGTAAGAAATTGCCGGTACGAAAGAGTACAATATCTTTCTTGCATTTGTTATTGTCTTTGAAGGAAATTGAGGAATCAACATTGATGGATTTTCTTATTTCAGCATGCAAGTCTAGTAGCTGAAGTTACCGAACAATTAAAAAGTAGATTTTTACCATCTCCAGTTGTAATTAAAAAACGAATTGAAGGTTTGATCGAACGCGAATATTTAGCTAGAACAGCTGATGACAGGTATGTAGTATTGTGAATACTGGTACAATTTTGGATCACAATATATGTATAGTATATATATTTCTATGAAGCTAATGTTCTTTGTTTAATTGCAGGAAAGTATACACGTATGTTGCGTAACTGTCCTTCTGGTTTCAATTTTCGTCTTCTTTCCTAATCCAACCTATGAGAAGATAAGAACCATGGGTTGGTATTGAAGTTTTCGCTAACCGGAGATGAATTCATGAGCTCTAGTATAAAACTAACTGACTGTAAATTATCTCTTCTCTTCCTTCTAAATTGTCCGTTCATATTAACCCATTCCCTTGTCTAGTAGCAATAACAATCAAAATTAACTGACATTAAAATGTTGCTGTACAAATTTATTGCGCTGAGCTATGGTGTTTCGTCATATATAATGCCACGAATTCACTGAAATGGTCAACATTTTTTGTTTTTAGTTTCTAACATTCGTGAAATTCGTAAAAATTGATTATATGCTAATTAAAGGTGGTTCGTGGAACATTTAATTATTTCTACCTTTCTTAAGTTTCAATTTTACTGTTGAAGACTTGAGTCTTCATGCGCCAAATGTGATACTAGATAGTAGTTACTGTATTCCTTAAATGTAATTAACTGCTCCATTTGTCAAAATTTTCGTATTTTGTAGCAAGTAGATTTATAAATTGGGATGTTTGGGTTTCGTTTGGCTTCAAAATAGTAAATCAGTACGAGTCGTATATTGTTGATCTATTCGTATTGGGAGCTTGCAGTTTGCGAAGGGACGGAGTTATGCTTAGTGAGCCGCGAGCATCGACTAATTAAGCTAATTTCAGATGCTTAAGTAATATGACTTCTATTTATTTTATTTTAGTTGTAAATTCAATATTGCAAAATAAAAAACTAACGTCATTCGCTAGTGCAAAAATAAGTAATTTGATGTATTTCTACATAGACAAAATTAAAATATTTGACATGAATTTTTTTGTCGAAGAAAATCTCTAAAGAGTTTTTGTAATTATTGAAGTAACGTAGTGTTCGTGTAGTTTATAATGATTAAAAGATGTTAAGTTGAAAACTCTTGACATAATGACTTAATGTTACTAAATATTGAGTTTCTGATTATTATTCTATTCATGTGTATTAAAAATGATTATTAATAAACTATGAATGCAAGTACCCGAGAAAATCTGTCAAACCAATGGACCTCAAAAAAACAGATATGAGCAAAATGTTGCAAAATTTAAGACCTACCACTTGCATATGTAATAGTAATGGTCCAACTTTTTTAATCGAAAAGTAAAACGCATAAAAATTAACGATAGAATCCCAAATTGCTTCACCAAGGCCAGAAAAGGATCACTACTCCATAAAAGCTATAAAAACCGTAGCTTTACTTTCGTGAATTAATTGAAAAACACAGCAGCTATTGCCCCAAATAACCCTCTGCATGAAATGTATTCTGACATAGCTAATAACAATCTTTTTACGTCGAAGTACTTTAAAAACTTTTTATCTTAGGCTTGGTTGATATAAAGTAAATTCATTGAACTATCAATTCAATGTGTTTTCTTTATTAAACCATGCTACATAATCGCGATTCGCGTTAACATAATCCCTTTGCTTTCACTTTATTACTGCTCATGGCTCGCCGTACCAATACTCATCCTGGAATTTTTTTTATATGTGTCCAGGGGGCAAAGCTCCTGTCTATACTCTTAAGTGAGGGTATTCAAACTTTATTCTGTGCAGTGTCAAGATGTAGCCTAATAATAAAAAGTGGACATATATCGACATGTGATTTGAAAGCCGCATACATTTCTAATATAAACATCAATTTGAAGGCAAGCACGTCCTCCCTTCATTCACTAGGTGAGATTTGCATGGAAATCTTATTGAACTCGACTAGAGTATGGAGAGAATGCATATAAACTCATGATATTATATAGTACAACAGATGGATTCTCTATTGTGACATAAATGAGGATGAATTGCTCACATAAAATGGATTCCAGAAGCTACATGCAGACAAGGTGATAGAACTAGCAGTAGACCTTATATCCTTTGGATAGTTTTGTACGTACGAGCAAATAAAGAAGCCTTTTCCGCCCTTTCTTCTTCTCTTTCTCAAATGGACCGTAGGGAAATGAGAACGAGTCTGGGTGAGCATATGTACCAAATAAAGTGTACGTGTGTACTATAGCACTACTCCATAACTTGAATGACTCTTATGGGTTTTCCAGAAAGAACTTGGAGCATTCCTTTCCTTATTTTTAAAGGTACGGGAAGTTATGTAAAAGAAAGGAAAAAATTCCAGACTGCCTTCATCATATTATGTATTATCTTCCATGGAGGGATCTCAAACTCTATGTATTTGTTATACCATCTTCCTTTTGATGATGATTCACACTTGTACGTCCCGGAGAAAATCCCTTTTCTCATCTTGTTCTCAAACTTTTTCTCCATGAAGGTATGCCATCTTGCAACCTATATATTTTTATAGGTGTGTTCCCTACGTTGTCTTGAGCCAACTAAATAGGTGTGAGCTACCAGTAGTGTGTCCTGGTAATGGCTTTTCTTATTTTCATCCTCCGCTTCGTGTTGTTGATGAGAAAAAGTTTCTCGTCAGTCGCAGGCTTTGTAGGAAGGAAGAAAGCAAAGATCAAAAGTTTGTATGAGAAAGAATCGCCTGGTGACTTGGTATTATGGATAAGGCATGTGGATAGTTGGATAGGATGTGCGTTCAAAGAATACAAGTCGAGTAAAAAAGTTAAGCCCCTTTTCTCCTGCTTAATAATTGTTGATGCTGGTCAGGTAGTCAGAATTTGTCATGGATTTCCTCTCTTGTGTTCTCATTCTCATCGTGTAAAGTCGTGCGGAGTTGTTTTTCGGTCTAAATGTTGACTCATGTTGAACATACTAGGCAGAAAGTGAGTCTAGAATTTCAGGATGATAATGAAAATATATTTTTTAAATGAAAACTGCAGCCTCCGCCCATCCATAAAACATACTAGAACGGGTCTTCCATTTCCAAAAATGTCTTGCACACTTTGTTCCTCCTGTATATATAAAGTGCATCTTTTTTAAGTTGAGATCGCTGTCGCAGTTGAATTTTTGGGCGTAACCTTCACAATAATTGGTTGTAATTACAAACATAATATGTGTCCGAGGGGCGAACAAAATGTGCTTGTAACTATAACTATCCTACATATTATCCAAGATATCCAAGATAAATCACATAGATATAAATTGGAAACCAAAAGAACGTTATATATGCTTTGAAGGACAACATGCTATCCAGATTAAGAAACTGGCTGAGTCTCAATAGTTTAAGAGATATAGACTCCAGCCATATTTTTTTAGTGGTTGGTTTTGTCCTTTAATGTAGCGCAATGACAAACTAATAGGCCAAACATGATATTATTACAGCACTTACTGACACTCCATCTTTATTTTTGTCCACCGAATGACCCTTTGGAAAAAACATCTATCTTTTAGAGTTTAAAACAGATACTGAATAGGAATAATTTATTTCTCACTAAAAAAGTAAATACTTTAAATAGCGTATAATCGGCAAAAATAAATTTGCGAAAAGCACTTAGCATTTTTTTTACACTCTTCAAAAACAACGAAACAGGATATTAAACCAAAAATACTTTAATCCTAATCCTATTCTGTTAACGTTGCAACCAAACTGCATACTCAAAGTTTGCTAAAAACTAGTGAAAGTATATTTCATGAATAAGATTTTTTTCATCCACTTAAAGGTGTTCTGGTGCCTTCAGACTAAAAGAAACCTGGAAGGTTGGAATTTCGAGACCCTAATTCCTTCCACTTCAATTTTTTTTATTCCGGTTGAGTAAGACAATTTTCTGTTGCTTAAAATATGCTGGTCACGATGATACCTCTGATATGCTGATGGCAATAGCTGTCTATATATGCTGTTGCTGCCTACGCTTATCTTCTAAAAGCGAATGAAAAGAAATTTCTCCCCTTTCAAGACCTTTTAAAACCATGCCTATGTGCATTGTCTTGCACTTTCACTGGTCCAAATAAACTTTAAAGAAATTGAACGACTCTTCAATATGAAATTGAAAATATTTATTTGAATTCAAAATATATACTCATTGATTGCTAGAAGCTTATAGTGCATTTAAATAGCATGAATATATACTTTATTTGTGTTTTTTAAAGTCAAGACTAATTTGAGTATGTAAATCGTTCACAATTTAATGATATTATACAGGCATAATCTAAAGGTTGAGTTACTCTACTCTCGGAGCAATGTGAGACCGTAGTGATAATGACAGACAAGTTTTTCTACTCCCTTTAATCTCGCAGTACGAATGATTTATTTACAATTCTAGACATTCAATTTATCAATGACAGTAGTTTATTCTTCCCGAGTTTGTGCCGCACTGACTGAGACAAAGAAAAAATACCATGGTACGACCTCATCATCATTGTATTGTACTTGAAATCAAATCGTAAAAGAGTAGCATTGTGAATTGTGGTTCTGGATTGCACTTCTTATTAGCCCTCCATATTGTACAAGTTCCTTCATTAAATGTAAACTAACTTAAAGAGTGAGCAAAACAGCATGTAGTTTTAAATTACAGAGTCCTAAAGTTTACTACAAGAAAAATTCACCCAATCGCTCTCTCAACTCAAGTTAAAGTTCTTCGCAGCAAACAATAGGCATAAATCGTAAACATTAAAACCCGAATGCAATCAAATCATGAAGTTGCAAAAAGAGAAAAAACAACAAACTAACAGACTATCATCTCATTTCAAGATATCCTACTGAAATAAGAGAGGCGGGGCGAAACAATAATATGGGTGTTTCATCCTCAAGGGTATCATCAGAAAAACTGAACACGAAAAAATTACTTTCATTTGGCTGCGCTGGCTGAGTAGAGTACTCATAAACAGCATAAAAACGTTGCAACTTGGCATGCTTAGTTAGTTAGTATACAAAAGTTTCATCATCCACAACATAATTTCATCACATTTGGGACAGTGTTTTTAAATGACACTTAGACCACACAACACAAACCTCACTTATTTTTACAACCCTTCCAACCAACCCTTCAAGTTGGGGCAAACTAGTTAGTTGTAAAAGTAGCTCGTTTTTTTTTACCCCAGCTAATATTACAAAAACTTACTTACTGCATCTGACTGTAATGAAATGTGACTGCAGTTCAAATGACGTGATTATAGCTCGTTAGAAGACGGCAAAGTAGAAAGTATTATATACTATACAAAATGCAGCCCCTGGATTCATGATATTTTTCCAAATGAAAGCATGAAATATATTGCATATTTTTAAATGATTTTGATAGAAAAATTTGAGTTAAACATTTACTGTGTGTAACGTGAAATTCAGCCATGGTATTAGTTGCAGTTTTTCTAAGTTAGTTTACATCAGTCGCACTCATATCAAACAATTCATGCAGCCATTTATAAACTGACGGCTCGGTTACATCAATACTCATTCAGTGGGTAGCATGTTTTTCTTTCTCCGTGGCTTTTCTTGTAATGCAGTAAATCCTCTCACTCATTCATTCGCATTCAAGTATTTGTTGCTGTTCTCCCCAGCTTATTTTACAAACAGCGCTTTCCCATTTGTGGCTTTCATTTTCTGCTTTTATTCCTTCAAAAAAAAAACAATGTATTAAGTCTGTAAAGAGTGCCATTCATTCATACAGAATGGTTATTGGATATCGAAGTGGAAAAGTTTTATGTGCCTACATGAATTCCAATTCAGCGTCCTGTGAACCTTATTGTGGTGCGTGAAACCACGGAGCACTTGAGCATAAAATAATTATTACTATGATGGTCACATTTATTTAGTCTATGAGAAATAAATAGCACCATTAGAGCTTTGCTATTTTCTTGTAGAGCAATTTATTGTACCAATTACGCTCTCTTTATGTATTTGGGATGAGCAAAACTTTTCCAAAAGACTGAGAGCAAGAAGTCAAAACAACTCAAGGGATTTTCCACTCGTTTCGGACATTAGGGTCTTAGGTACATTACTAAACCCATTTATAAAGTCTTTGATCTCGCCCCAAAATCATTCATCAACCATAGGACCACCATTTTCTGATTAGCTTTGTCAGCCCTACCCCTCTGTTTACTTTTAAGAGCAAAATTATTGGATAAGATAGCCCTTACTTACAATAGCCCGGTGAAACTTGTGTACTGCCAATTGTTTTGTAATATAGCTTAAAGAATGGTCCGTAGGCTTTTTATTCGGAATCCAAAATATTAGCGCTCAATATAAAGGTTTAAACTTTTACGCTAAGAGATAATTTCGTAAAAAATCGATGATCGATTTTGAAATTAACATTGACAAAATAAAAAAATTAGAAGAATTATTTCCATTCTTTTCAGCCCACCTCACTCATACTAAATTTATTTTAATTCTAATAGAGAACGTTGACTCATTATGAATTCTGAAAACAAAATTTTACGACGGATTTTTTATCTTGCAACTCATATGACGAATAGTAAGGTTCTTCCCTGCATTGTTATAGTTTACTTAAATCAAAAGATCCTTTTACGTAACCGAAAACAGAAAAATTACACAGCATAATATAATAAGTTGATTTTTTTTTGTTTATCAACAATCACCAATGGTAAATGCCAGGTCATGTCACGTCAAATTTAGGAAAATGATTGATGAAAATGGATATTTTCAGAACTCTATTTATAAAATTCCACAGAGAAAATGAAGACTTGGATTTTTAGAACCAACTTTTATCATCTTTGGAGTGAAACATCCATTTTCGGGAGATTTCCCCAACTCGTTCATGCATAAAATTTGATCAGTTCCATATCTATCATAGGTTGCCTCAAAACTTTGGAAATTAAAACTAAGAAACTTTCCACTTTTAACCAAACTGGCCTAAAAGGAATGCAAAATTGCTAACCAACTTACCGCAATCACCTTACTAATATTTCGTGTCAAATTAAATGTGAATCTGAATAATACGGAAAAAAAGCAAAAATTAGCCTTATAGCTAGCTAAATAACGAACAATCTAAGAAACTACAAACTTGCCACGGCTATATAGTACTGAGAAACCATCTTACGTTCAGTAATTGAATAATGTCTCATGTCACATCGGACTTTTCAACATCTTTCTTCTTTACCCTAAAGCCTTTGCTTAGTCGGCACAATAATAATTTCTTTCCTCTTTCATCCAACTTGTGGCATCACTAACTCTTTTGAGCTGACAGGAATTTCTAAATTCTCCTTACTTGAGCAACTTTTTCTCTCCCTTTCCTAATATGTACAAATGAACGTCTTGCAAGAGACAGTACTACCAGCATACCAAATATAAAAGGAGTGATATATCTACATTGTACTTCAGTTAACAGAAATGAATGAAATGAGTAACAGTTGTGTATAGTCAGCAACAGTGAAGGAATCACAAGAACTAAAACTAAAAGCATTCGACACAAACCAAACTTTCTACTGAGTGAGTGTGTCTGAGCTCTGAGCTTTCTCATGCTGCACCGCATGAGCGAAAGTATAGCAAAAGCCATAGTCACTCTTTTTGCCAACTGCTGGGTTTTGGTGTTTTGTTCTCGATAATGAAGAAAGTGAGAGGGATTTGGAAATTTATAGCCTTAATTATCAACGGATGTCACATTTGTCTCAAGAATTTGCTGGCAACTTGAAACGCAGTGCATGCATACATATGTATATCCTGATTATGCATGTGTGCACTCAAAATGTACCATCCATAGTTCCAAGTCCTTTAATATAGTCATAGTTCAAAACATTCCCCCAAGGGTCGCTTCCACCACAATTCGTCTATTTGACATCTCCAGTCTTACTTGTCTCAAGTTATTACATTTATATCGTTTCACATAGGCGTGAGAGAAAGTTCAATGCATACTACAGGCAGATTGGGGAGTTGAAGTAGCCAACTTAACTTTATTTCATTTGCTATTGCCCATGGAATTCCCTGCGGAGAATAAATCAACCGAGAAAGATGTGGCATACGGGAGCATATAAGCAGAGATGATCAAATTTAGTCCCCTCTTTTGTGTGTTCTTTTTAAGCCCTAAAATGGACAACTAATACTCAACTTGACAGCGAGATGTTCATCTAAACCTTCAATAAAAAATATCATAAAAAGGAAAGTTCCTGTTTGATAGTTTATAGACACAAGACCGCATTATTTATTCATATGATCTTTACTTTCTAAATAGTAAAAAATGTAATTCGTCTGGGTGTCAACATTTTATGAATTTAAGTTCTCGTTTAAGCACTAAACGAAACTGCTGCATACATTTATACGGTATTAATTCTTTTAAAAGTTTAGACCACTAGACTACATTTAAGTCGCTATAGAACATTTTCTACTCAATTTTAATAGCTCCTAATGCAATGCAAATAAAGACATGCGATATATTCGCTTGCTCAATATAACCCGACGATTTTATTGCACTCGTATAAAAGCAATGGGAAACCAGGATCAGATAAAGAATCGAATAGCAAAACGGCCTATCTACACATGCTTCTTTTATGGAAGA
>Ga0210040_10001825_pt1 | contig 31301 bp, 13 predicted proteins | sample CryGeyCG12114_NA_FD_185462 | JGI IMG/M metagenome (GOLD analysis project Ga0210040, IMG submission 185462) | Groundwater microbial communities from aquifer - Crystal Geyser CG19_WC_8/21/14_NA (SPAdes) (version 2) | ecosystem: Environmental > Aquatic > Deep subsurface > Groundwater | place: USA...
TAAGGTCTTCTTAAAGGGTGAGTTGCTCACGTAAGATTCATGGATCCAGCCTTACGGGCCTCTTGCTCAAATAAAAGAAGGGTGATGTGATATATTCGGAAGATCTTGGGGAACAACTGGTGCTGATGTGTTCTTATCCAATATCCGCCTTCATCCATCTACTCAGTCGTGTCCCACAGTCCCCCCAATGCTAACCTACAGCACCAATAAATCCATTTAGTCAAATAAATTGGACATTTCAAGTAAGGCTTAAAAAGAGTGAAGGACAGGCTCACTAACTAGAATTACGCTCACCCGAAATAAATACAGTAATGTGATTCCATTTCCTTCCCTTCCTTACCAATTGCAGTATAAAATTAAACACGATTCACAGTTCTTTAGTAAATAATGTCTCCCTTAACTCCTTGAAAATTGTAAAATACAATCAATCCGAACTCAGCCTCAACCCTCAACCACAATTCACAATAAAAAGTTAAGAGAAAAATAACTTGGTTTTACAAACTAACCTATCATCAGACAACAAACTTGTATGCCTTTGAAGTCTTTGTTCAGTTCACTGACTTTAACGGATTTTAGAAGTAAAATTTTTTTTAAATTTTGGGGAAAATACTCGGGAATGGAAACGTCATTGAATTACTTCTCAACGCATTATTTAGTTTATTGCACACAACACGGCCATATGGAGAGAAAACCGAATCAAAATCGACGTTAAAATGGAACATTGAGCTCTAGTTTTTTCTCTCTAGTTAGTTAGCAACACCTATAGGTTGATTAGATTTAATGATTTTGTTAAGGAGAATACCAGAATCTTTTGGATCGACAAGGTGACCCTGCCAACTGTAAATAGTGACACGTACAGTACATTAGATTCCATCCCGCTGTGAAAGCGACTATATATACTTTTGGAGACATCTCATTCTGTACGTGTGTAAGTGCAAAATAAGTTCCAGTCCAAAAAGAAAGAAAAAAGAGATCCAGTGAGTGTGTGAGTTAGAGAGTCGGTACACAATGTTGACGCACATTCAAGAACTGATTAATGACATGAAGGGGAAATGAAACTACGGCTAATCTAGGTATCAACCGATCTTTTTACTTATCTGATGATGATCACCATCATCAACCCTGAGAAACAATTTCCTTAAAACATAATCTTTCTCGCCCATTGTTGCTCAGGATGAATGACATCCACTTTGCACTTTGGATCATATGAAATAGAGGACCCCCTTCTCTATAGGCTACAGTGAGTATTCTTTCTTTCTCACGTCTTTTTCTCCACCTTTACTACCATTTATTATCGCGTACTACATTTCTCCCAGCATGGTCCATTGCAGGAGGTGAGCAACGTGGTATATCACCTTGTGGTGTCATTATCTTCTTCATTGTTTCCAATGTTCCCCAAATATCTCTTCATGATGGGAAACTATCAAAGGATCTCTCGGTCAGTATTTTTTTACTTCCTAACTAACTGTGCATCCGAAAGTGCGCTCATGGTCTTGGTTATATGTTTTTCCATTCATAGTTAGTTATTTACTAATATAGGAAGGTGATTTGTATCAACTATTTTAGGAATGGAAAGTAAAGCATCGCTCGAAACTTTACGAAAATAGATAGATTCATACATGAGTAGTTGAATTATTCGGTTGTTGAGAGCAATAACTTGTTCTCATGGACAATTCTCGTGCACGAGATTTAATTGGAGTTAGAATGCGCCACGTTGGGAGAACAAATTGGAGCAAGCAGTTTACACAGGACTATTAGCATACTTGAAACGTAGTATCAAGTTATTGCCATCACGGCACGCACACACAGCATCTTTCAAGCCTATTACTAACTAAGGAATGCTAGCATACTATAAGGTGTAATATTGTATTGGCACTGACTGGTGAATGTCTACTTTCTTTTTTCGCATTCCTCACTTTTCACCTAAGCATATAACATTGGCAATGTTATTTACTTGACTGCAATCGTTATGCCACTCTTTGGCACTCGTTTCTCAAAAGTTTTGCACACTTTAGGAAACAAATTTTCTCACCTTCTTTTCAGTCTAGTTACACATGTGTGTACTCATACCCTCAGCGTATACGAATCCACTTTTTCCATAGCTCTCTACTTTTGGTTACTTGAGATTCGCTCACACCCAAGTGTGCACTTACTTACCCGTTCTATTCACATTCAGTCATGAGCTCATGACTAGTACTAGTACACTACACGGAGTATGTTTATTTTACACACTCCTTATCTATCTATCAACCAAGTTGTTTATGAATTTGTGGGCGACACTGACGGGAAATCCATAAGACGGGTAAAAGAGCAGAAACTTTAGTTTTGCTTTCACAAAAATTCTTCCAGATGGATATGTCGCTCGCTCAAGTCAGTCATCTTAGCATAGGGGAAATGCACTGGGAATGAGAGTAACCGTAGTAGCTAGCAAGTATGCATGCGTGCATTCCGTTGTTCCCTTGGACTGATGGCAAACAGTGCAAGCAAGCAAGTCTTCATGTCGACATCCGTATATTTTTTTCAAATAAATCCTTAGCTTTTCGTACGGAAGGACATCCGGATGATCAATGACACTCCCTTAGATATATTATAACTCTTTTCTCATCTGGAGAAAAACAGAGAGGGAAAAAGAGAAATAAAATAGTTGTGTGTTCCCCCTGTATATGTATGTAATATCCTTCCCGCAACGTACTATCCAAAACTGAGATAAAGAAGGGGGATTGAAGTATGTTAGTAGCTTAGTTCGTATCCTGCGTGACATTAGAACATAAGGAAGATGGACCAAGGAATAAAAAAAGTGTGCTTTCCTATTTATTTATTCCTTTCCAGTGTTCTCATACACTGTTGGAGTCCAACTAACCGACTTTTTTTCTTGGCTGTCGACCGTTTTCACATTCCATGGTTGATGCTCTTGAAATGTTTTTTGTGGCTCACAAAACTATCGTTTTTTAAATTGTGTGAGGAATGAAAATGAAGCAGCGAAAGATTTTATATACTTGATTTGTAAGCTGAAATTAGTATTACTTGTAGTATGGACAATATTTTTATATAAGATGGCTCTTTTTAAGAAAGAAAATGTTAATTAATCAATGAGACATTGCGAAACATAGATTGCAGACTATCTAGATAGACCTGTATAACTGTAGATAGATCTATTACAGTACTACAGTCAAAACGAAGCATCGGCATCCTGTATTAATTATTAATAACCGCTGATAAATATGCTTATGGATTGGTTTTATTTGCGTGTAAGAATAGCAGATAAAATTGACAAATAAAATTGGCTATTATTCAAATGGGTTAAAATTAACGGATAAAGGGATCGTTGGATCATTACAGTGTGGATTTTTGAAACTATTTACATGCTTTATTCTATTTTTGGGATGAAATCGAATCGGGTTCTTTTGCTTAGGGTAAGACTTTAGTAGCAATAAATAATGTTCTACCGTAAGCGGCTCACTGAGTTTGCTAAATTTGCATAATTTCACATTCTATATGCATAAAAACATTGCGTCAAAAGTTGCAATCGTTTCATTGAGCCCGGAGAAAACTGATAGGAATTGTAAAAGGGTGTCTTTGGTAAGTTGCATTCATGAAAAGTTTTACGACAGTAAAGAGGAATCGATTTGCTTAAAATCATACAATTACGCTCTCCGTTTTATTAATTTAGAGGAAATCACGGCCACTTTTGATACCAAATAATAAAATTAGCTGCTTTCTTCCTTCAAGATTTTTTCTATTCTTATAAGCTTTATCAGTTGAGCTAAAATTCAATCCGTATCATCGCTTTGTGTTAGTGCTTTGTGTGACTTATATGACAGCCCTAAACAAGCTACACTTTTATAAACTGCAAAAAAATCACAGTAGACGAATAAAATTGCATCAGTTAATTCAATGCAATAATTATATATAAGCACCTTCGAATTCGCCTGGAAAAATAGAGCAATATAATGCTACGGAAGGGAATTAACGATCCTGATCCTAAGGAATGCCCGGGCTTGTGAGCCACTCACGCCGTATAACTTTTTTTATAAGCATTAGTATTGCCTATTGAAGCCAAAATCGTCTTGTCTTGCTCTTCCATTTCATTTCGCATAGTTTGGGGTTTCATGAAAACAGAGATTTCTTTGTTTTAGTACTTGTTATTCTGTAGTAGTAGTGAGTAATTTAACAAACTGGCCTATTCACAATAGCTCAAATGAAATCATGCTTTTCGACATTGAATATGACGGTCCCTATTTTCATGTCACCTTACCTGACTTGTCAGGGAGCAAATACCATTATATTGCCACCCCTCACAATTCAGTCAGCAGTATTAGTTTATTTACAGCCGGCTGAATCATTTTCTTTAACTTACTGCCGTTCGATTCATTTGACGGCAATAGATTGGTTTGCAAACACCTGCTGAGAGAGGCTTAAAACTTTGCCAAAGGTGGAATGAACAGGAAGAGTTAAGTTGAATCAACCATGGTAGTTTAGAAACGTTGTTTTGAGAAGGGGAAAGTAAAAGTATGCTGATTTTTTCAACTCTAGAATGCGTTATCCATTACTAACTACACTAGTCAATAGCGGCTTTAGACTTGAATCTTTAGTTTAATAGGAATTTGTGTGGAAAAGAAAGAAATGAGCAGATGGATAGATGGATGGATATTCGATATGTCATTTGGAATTCCAACGAAAGTGTTTTTGCAACGAGTCTCGTTCTCTCTTTTTTTCGGTCCCAACTCTTTCTACACGCTCTTGTTCGTACACGTGAGCAAAGGAGTTAGCAAGTGTATCTTTTCGATAACTCCTTTTCTCACGTTGTACATCTACACTATTTCTTGCCAAATTAAATCGCCATGGAAGTTTTATTAAAAATGCCGAACGGTTTTTGGTCTTGTTTATAGGGCCAAGATGTTTTTTTAATAATCCAGGCTGTAAATCCAGGGGCTTTGTCTCCATTTTATTCCTTTTTTAAAGCCCCCAAAGGTGTTAAATTTTGAGTCTCGTTGAATAATACAAAATGTATATTCTCAGTCAGTTCTGTTAGAAACAACCATTTGTATGTTACAAAAGCATAACTCAATGCTATACATGTAATCAGTAGTCACTTATCACAATGCATCATAACATAATTTATCATCAAGTAAATAAGTGAGCCTAAATTGAGAAATTCGTATGATAAGTGTATTTAGCTAACAAATGAGCGATATGTGGTGGATAATTTTGAAAATTCCAGATTTGCTTCCCTCATTAGAAACATACATTTAATGTAGAACTAAACATTTGATTGTGTAGGAAATGTTGACTGACTGAGTTGACAACAACAGTTCCTTTTGAATTGACAATAAATTAGATAAAAATGAAGAGCCACGATGCTGTGCTCTTTTCCTCACTTCCGGATCTGATTTTTAGCCACTCGGTTACTCATGTTCAAATTTTTAGCAACTTTATCCATGTGTCTCTTCTTTCTTTCTTTCCCCTCATCCTTCCTCTGCTTTCATATCTTCTCATCTCCTCCCTCTGTCGCTTGCTCGCTCTCCCAGCCACTTGCAACACACAAGCGTCACTTTGAACCCATATGGGATCCCCATTTTTCTACACTGCTGCTACGTGATTCCAAGTCCTTATCTATAGCAGCAATTTGTCAGCTATCCTTCCTTATACTGTTAATAAGAATGCGGACATGAAAGTGAAATTTATTCGTTGTGTCAGTTTTCTCCATTTTTTGGAATGTGAGCCAGTAATGCTCGCACTGTTGGCTCAACTTGAGTCCTAAAAGGCTTTTAGCTCTATTACAGTTTTATTACGGAGCAGTGGTTGAGCTAATGAAACATTGTTCCAACGTGGCAACTTGTATGCAATTGTGTGGAATTTTTTTTATCTTCAATTCCATCATCTCATATGTTACTTTTTGTGTGCTCTCATTTTTAGGTATTTTTGGACTCACAGAGGCAAGACGGAGCAAGGATGGAGGATTAAATATGCGTCTCAAGGTCTCAAAGTATGTTAAAGTTGGAGACACCACCACACTTTATTGTGAATATGATTTGGGAGATGACACACTGTACACAATGAAGTGGTACAAAGGATCACAAGAATTTTATCGTTATACTCCCAAAGAATCTCCGCCACAAAAAACGTTCCCAATTTTAGGACTTCAGATTGATGTAAGTACTTGTTCCCTATTCTCTGCACAAGTTTTCTTCAACATGTCGTTTTGTGTAGACTTGTAGGAATTCAAAAGGAAATTTTTGGTTTCCCTGAATAATAAAGTTGCTGCATAGTTTGTTCGAAAAATAGTTTTCCTACCTACACATAAATGTTGTTCCTAAATATGGTCAATAACCAAGTCCTCACCAATAAGAGAAAGTTTCCATATTCACCGGTATAACGAATATAATATAATACAAGCAATTCTCTGGTAACTTTACGGACTGACTTTCTAATCTAACCAACTAAAAATATGCAAACTTTTAAAACGAACCATTTCTAGCATCTATTACAGAAAAAGTACAATCAAAATAGAGCTTCCAGATGTTCTGAAAAGAAATATTCTTTTTGTACATTTCACAGTTATTTTTCCGGATTCGCAGTTCATAGTGTAAATCAAAAACTTATGATGCTCTATGTACTGCCATAAGTTCTTGCTTTTTAGTCACTCCAAACTTTTGCTCACCGCAATGCATGCAAAGATTGTGAACAGCCCACATCCAAGACCTAACAACAGCAAAATAATGATGAGAAGAGTTGGGTTATCATCATATAGTTTAACATACATGGTCCATACACAGTCATGCATGGGAAGATGAAAGACCTTAAACTTAGTTTACTCAATAACTTAACTTTGGTGATCCGTCGGAAGTGTATCTCTTTAGTGCTGTAACAAGTGGCTACTAAAGAACACTTGAAGCAACTGTCTAAACTCATGTAACCTTGTATTTTGTGAAGAACACACAACTTTTTGTGTCTACTTTTCCTCTCCTGTTCTCGTTTTCGCTGTGTTTGTGTAAATACTGGAAAATCTGCATCAATGGCTTTGCTAGTGTTTCTTTGTACATCATGTAGTTAGTTAGTAAAACTTGGGAATGAGTGTCCCCAAAAAGTACACAGGTGAAATCCAGTGCTTCAATGGTTTCTGTTTTCGAGCCATCTCAATTATTTCCAAGTTCTTAGCATGTCAGTAAAGTAGCCAATGAGTACCTATTATACTCTCCCTTGCCGTAGAATACATAGTAATTGTCTATATTCTCCAGTTGCGTTGCATTCTTGGAGGAGGATATTCGTTTTCTGACTAACTGACTGAGCTCAGTTTTGTCAGGGATTCTAAAACGTGGGGAGTAGGTGTACACAGCTAGTTAGTTATACTTGCCTGGTGATGTGATACGTGAACTTGTTATCATATGAGTTGCAAATAATGACATTAGTTAGTTTAGTTAGTTGAGAAGAAGATAAAGTTTTTGGGGTAGAGAGACCATATGGTTTGATTTGAATTTTTGTGCCGACTTTAGTTCGTAACACAGTCCAGGACGTACTTAACTTCTGGGCACATGATTCCATAAATTGTACTCACTGCTGTCGTTGTGTCCAGGTAAGACTTGCTTGAGACTATTTTTCCCTAAGTTTGTAGTTTGGCAGTAACTCGCAAAAGTTTTTCCCCCTTCTTGGATGAGTAAATCAAAATGAGTCCGTTTTATAGGTTAAAAGGGGAAAATGCGACAAGCGGTCTTATTACTTTCCAGACTTTGTTATTCTAAGAAGACGGTTTAGGATAGATGTGAAAACGTGTGTGTAATGTACAACGCTGATATGTAAGAAGCATGTGAAGGAAAGGATTCCCACCTGTCATACGATACATGTAAGTTTCGAATGACAAAGGAACATGGGATCTTGTACATTTTATTATTGAGAGTACAAACAAACGGAGTAGTACAGACTGTAACTACGAAACATATGAGATGCCAATGAGGGGCTCAAAAAAGTAAAGTTAGTGGTCCACAAAGGAAATCAATCTGACCATAGGTGAATTCCAGCAGCAACAGCTTTAGTGTTTCTTTTATGGAGTGACCAGTGAGAGTACGAAAATGGGTCTTACACTACTCACATTTTATTGTGTTGGTTCCACTTAATTGGATCATAAAAAAAGGGATTCAATCTTAGCCATGCATGCAGCCACAGGAAGCAATTCTTTCCTACAAATATTCAATTATTTATCTGGATCCCACAGGTATCATAATGTGCGCGCACTTTATGCATGCACACATTGATTCAACCATTTTTTCCACTTTTTGGGTGCATCCAGCTCCTCTAATTTATACAGCTTAAGACCCACATATGCACAGCAATAGTCTGTTGAACTAACTCTCAACTCGTACTAACTCATACTTTAGTACTATGCACAATTATAGTAGCGGAATAAATTTTTTATTAGTTGGACTTAAATCTGCACCATTTCAGCGCGCAGTTGACTAATTAATGTTTCATAAAATATTTTCCTCATAGTCAGAATTTACATCATTGCAAAATTCAGCAAAACTCCCAGTAGTAAAGTAAGGCCAACTTGTCAGGCGGAACTTGTTTATAATCCAGTACCCGGAAAGCATAATCAAAGACTTTGGCTCAAATGTTTTTGGTATAGAAATTAAATACAAGTCTAGGTATTCAAATTGTCCCATGAGAAACTAGGATGGACTGTATTTATTGTGTAATATAATGTATCTAAACTTACTAGCTTTAAGGCTAATTATGCTTATTTCATTAGCTGTGCCATATACTGGACACACACCTAAAGGCAAGTATGTATGCCAAACAGTGTCAACAGCATAATATCATGAGGTTGAACAAACAGATCGCCTAGAGTTTTTTTCTTTCCACTCGGTCCCATCGGGATTGTGTTACATCTGTTTTTTCCGGTTTCAAAATATGATACTGTATACTGCTACTACTATTACGATTATTAAATCCATTGTAAATACTTAGTGGTGAATTTATTTTTCTTCCAATAATTCTAAGAGCAAAAACCCTAGTGAATAAATCTAAACCGATTCAATTAGTCACCCGATCCTAACATCAATTTAAAGAAAAACTATTCCAAGAAATGGCAAATTTTTTGCCCCATAAGAAGAATGTTGACTACTTTGCTCAATTTTTCCATTGAATCTCATTAACCAGCTTATATAGTCTCTCTCTATGTAGTTAGTGAGCAAGTGTACTCGAAACACTAGTGACTAACTACTGATGCTATCCAATTAGTGACACAACTACAAAAACATTACATTCTTTTCTTTGGTGGCCTAAGAAATTGGAAGAAAAGGTTCTTTGGTTCCATACTTAAGATTTCAATACCACTACTTGTTCCCGAAATTGAAGCCAGGAGTAATGGTGACTGACTGGGAGGAAAATGATCCTCATTCCATTTGCTCATTCATTTCATCAAAGTCGGCAACTTGAACTCCATGTAGATTGTGGGGTAATGTGCCTGTAGCGTATGATCATCATCTGCTCTTCACGTCCTGTTTGCTTAAATAAGAGAAAGTGTTTGCATACCAACTCATGCATGTTGCCAATACAGTATGGGAGAAAGTCTAGTGGGGATGATGGCCAATCTCCCTTGCATAGTCTTGTAGGCCGTAGTGGAGTGTAGGAGTGAGTGATCGCTTTGAATGAATGAGTTAGTTGGGGGATTGCACCGATAATATGCATTCATTTGCTTTCTCATATGTTCCGCCCCAGAGAATAAACAGAAGGGATATTGTGTGTGGAAGGCTTGTCTCGTAATAAACTGAGACAACGGGATGGGTTTGTTTGATGTGTGCACTTTTTGTGGTTTCGTTTACAACAATTTTCCAGGACGACAAAAGGAGGGCTCGTGATTCGTGATCATGGCACATTGTGGTTTGTGTTTATGTGCAGTATTTGTTGGTGCACATTTTTTGCACTCTCGGTCGGATCCTGTCAACCAGTAAATCAGATGTAATGTTGGACTGTTGGGTCCTTTTTAACAGTTTTTTTATATTGTTTTAATGACATTTTTAGTTTTTGCTGCACGCAGTTTTCTTTATCTGTGACTGCGTGCGTTCAACAAACATGAGGTGTATTTATCCTAACTCTAACTCGTGGAACACTGTAAATAAATAGTTTACGCATACACGTAACCATTTTCTATCTGTTTACATTGAGATTAGTCATTGGTTGTACATGGATACAACAACATTACAGTGGTAGCGGGAATACCTCAATTATTGACAACTGGACCGCTAGTTAGTAAGTTAGTTGGCAAGCTATTACATAATATTAGGGTAGACTGGACTCACCTGAAGACGAAATAATTAGAATTGATTGATATCTGTGTATTTTTTGATCTTCACCTCTTGAAAGAACGGCATGGTTGCTGTGAGTCTGGGTCTTCACCTTTGATTTCTTTGACTGCGCCCTGTGCTCATGTGAAGTACACAAGGTTGAAAAGAGGGCCGTGTTTTCATTCCCCTATTCAGGTTATTTGAGTTTGTTTCTCCAGTGGGATGCAAGCCATTCTATTTTCTGTATTAATTAGCTAATGTATTAAATAGGTTCAATCAATATGGTCAGTCTTGTTTTCCAGGAATGGAACAAAATTTAGTGTGTGTTTTTGGGTTGAGTGGAAGATAGGGAACAACAATATTTAGACAAACAGACCCGAGGAGCATGAATGGCCAGAGTTCAAAAAGGGTTTGTGCCGAAAAATTTATGGAAGCGGTTACATGAATGACTGACATCATTTGGTATATAGCACTGAAAGTTTAATGGCAGATTATTTGCAGCCTCTAATCCTGACACTTACTTAATGGTTCCGCTCTATGTTTGTATCATAAACTCATGAAAACTTTTGTCATTTATGGTTTCTTTTTCTTTTCAAAGTACATTTTATTTGCACATTGTACGTGCTTTCGTTTGGTATGTATGAGCCTGTAGTGTTTACATTTTTGGCTTTCTTAGTAAAAAAAGTTTTTCCAACAAATAAACTAGAACATAAGGGTTGACAAAAAATTGTTACCACGTTCACAAGGATGTACATTTTCTGGAGGAAACCACTAAGTCTGCGGTTTTGTAAGCTAGGAAGTGTATTTTTTTTAGTTTTACAATGCCAACTTTTCGAACTCTGTACATTTTTATGTGCATAATGCAATTCCTTTTGTACAGAAAAATATGGTGGGGCTTTCACCGCATAATTTGTTAGCTAGAATTTTGATTCAATTTTTTTTAGGTCATGCAACATTTCTTTTTTTGGTTTTTATGTAAGAAAGTATAAAGTGCCTTCATAATGTGCTTTAGTTTTTTTTACTTTGTAAGATTAGTTGCAATTTTTGTTGTGAGTTTGCTCAGGAAAAAAAACGGCGTGATTTCAGAAAATAAATATTGCACTGAACGGACAACTAATGTAAAATTTACACCAATGGGAACTACATTTTTCGTGGACTTTAACCCCATATCTAAATCTCATAATCAACCCTTGCTTGTTTACTTCACATAAAAATTAGCTCCAAGTACAAACTTATGCATGTCGTCTTACTTTCTCAAGTTATTTAACGGGATACCACTCTTTTGTGAATTTGCACTCGTCATGGCCCAGCCGCCAAGCGTAATTGTTTTTTTGTGCAAATAACTTTTTTCATCCCAATGGCAAATAATTCTGGAAACTAACTATAAAAATTGGAACTGGAAAGCACACTTTGAATGAACAAAAAATGAGACAATATGAAAAGGCAACAAAAAACGTACCCCTTGATGTTAACTTATGCCTAGTGTTTGTGCCTGTGGGGCGACTCTGACACTCGGAATTACACTTGGATGCAAATTTTCATTCTTTTTTGCTCCCAAATCTCTTATGCCAAATAGCTTTGAAAGACAAAGATTGCCTTTTCATATCTCTCCATGCATAGTTTTGATTTGTCTATTTCAACCTTTCATCTACTCTATATCTTTTGTAGACGAAAAGATGAGTTTGTACACAGTGCCTTCTCAGTTAGTCAGTCAGTTTTTCTTCTCTACGTAATTTCGTTTCTGTCGACTGGCACAAGGTTTTTTTTTTGTACAATATTTTTCATTCCTATATTTCAAACTATACTTAAATTTCAATTATTTTAAACTTTGTAAAGAGGATGATTGACAATTTTTGATTTTGGAAAAAATATGCTCCATTTATTCACTGAAAGCAAATTTTTCAAAAATGACTATAAAGTTTGAACAATAGCTCAATATCGATTACAAGAATATATCTTGAATCAAAATCAGCTGAGAAATCCAAAATGATAGATAATGAGCCACGAATGTGCAGGAGGAATCAGTTCACTCGCATTACGGCCCATTTTTGTAATAAAAATCAATTCTCCATTCCCCATGGACTTAAGAATGCGACAATTGGTAGCGGACCGGGATCCTTGTGGACTTTCAGATAAACCACGAATATATTACTGAGGTCTCGAGAACCGCATTACGCTTTAAGGTGCTAAAAAGTGGAAAGCCTGGGTCTCTTCTACAAGTCATCCAAACAGCAGATGTGAAAATCACTGCTAAAATCCTTTTAAGTGAACATTTCTATGATAAATGCTTTCCGACTCTCTATGTGGTTCTTTATTTTCTCAAAAAAACTTCATTCTGTTCTTTTTTGTTCATACTAAAGAAGCGTGCATGAGATTCATGGTGGACACATTTATAAAAATAAGGTTTGTGTGTAAAGAATACCTTTGCACTAGCAAGACAAAGAGAAAATGAAGTGTGTATAGTAATTTTGAATCCATTAGAAAAATTCCTTGCTCTAAATTTTGTATACCTGTCTATGCTAGCGATATATACAAGCGAGTATGATATGCCCATTAATATATGCAGCAAACAAACTAAACATAAATTCGCACATAGTGAAAGTGATAATATTGCTTTATAACTGGTATGATACAATTTATATTTTTTTCTGTAAAATATATCCTTTAATCCATAAATTTACATCCTAGTATAAACACGTGCCCTCCGTTTTCATAAAACGCACAAATAAGTTTATTTCTATTCTCACTGTCCGTAGCCTACTGTATAGAAAGCATACTTTTAGCCACTTCCACAAATGGCGTGCAAACACACTCATTCCTTTTTTACATACTGTGTGATGAAACGGATTCGTATGTTTTTTAGAAAACACACAAAACTTTTTATCTGGCCACAAATTTTTTTGTTTTCAGCCTCAGAATTTTATAAGAAGAGGGTTATACATATGCTCATCTAATCCATCTTTTTTGCCCAACTCCCATTTTTCTTCCTGTAAAACGGAAACCATTTTCTTTGGTCTGAAAAGATAGTAGAAGCAAAATGCTCTTTCCTTCTATAAATTATCAAGTCCTAATGCTCACAGAAGAAAGAGAAGGTCCCTAATTAATGCAGATCTATGCGTGGATGGAGCGCAGATGAAGAAAAAACAAGCGGTGAACACAGTGGATTTGTTGTTCAAGCTTAACCCAACGCATCTTTTAGTATGTATAACGTGCATTCCACCAAATGAATGATGATCATAGTAGATGCTCTGAGTATTATATACTGGTAGTGATGATGGCTTATTTCTCGTGCATACCAAATATCCGCATAAAAGACAGACACACACACCTCATTGCACTTTCATGGAGAGCCGGGCTCTTTTCACTTCATCTCAACTAACTAACTAAAAGGGGAAGGAATGAGCAACGATACATAATAAGACTGTACCATACTGGTGAACTTTCTTATACAAAACGGAATGATTGATTGCCCCCATCATTTAAGCACATCTTATTTCACTCATCGGACCAATTAGCACTACCATCTGCTCTGTGTACATGTGCAAAGATTAATTAAAAGTTTCCAAGTGATGTAGTCATAGGGCTTTCATTTTTAATCTGACAATAGTTCTTTAATAGAGCTTATGGGAACTCATTTTCCTTCAAATGAATATTTTGTGATGTTGCACTTGCTGATATTACGTAAATTTAAAGCTTTTGATCTCCAGGTCTACTTAATATGTTGTAATTGAAATTGCATCTACTTAGTGATAAAAATTACTAAACTAGCAAAATCAATAACTACGGGTAGAAAAACTATGTCGTTTTATGTATGTTCAAAGATGTCTTTTTATTTTCAGCAAATCAGCACTAACTAACTAACTAACCAAGGCTGTAAATGTGCCCAAAATGTGAAGTAAAATCAATAGGATTTTGACTCAAGGGCTTCCCAACTTATTATTTCCTATCCCTTTGCTCGTGCAATTCAGAAACTTTTGATTTCATATTGTATGAAATTGGAATTTGAAAAAAACTTAATTTCAAGAAGGATTTTCCGATAAGGTAGACTTATATCCCAGTTATCCAGCCAGTACATCACATATTATTGCAAGTACAGGAAAACCTCGTTTTACTTGAGAATAATTGGTTAAAATTTTTTCGAGTATTGAGACTTGTTATGAAACTGAGCGAGGGTTTGAGTAATAGAGATAGAAAGGAAGCATGGTCCACACAAATACACACATATCGCATGCTAGTACAAATAGTATAATATATCCTTTGGCAAAAAGTAATCATGTGGTTTCGTTCAATCTCACTGGCTTGAACATAAGAATGTTTCCACTTTGTACAAAAAGAGAGAAAGACAGTCTAAATAAATGAGGTTTGAACTTTGACAGTTCTCCTTTTTTTCTGATTCAAGCATGCACGAGTTCATAAAAACTAGATATCTGACTGCTTGTGTGCCCTTCTTCCCCATCTTATATAGGGAGTGAGTGAGTGAGTAAGGTATACCCTCCTAAATGGATGAGAGTTCAATAATATATAATAATATCTTGTTCCCTTTTTATGCTCATTCAAGCAACTTTAAATGATCAAGCCACTCATAAAAAGCCTCTTGAAAAGAAGCAATAGGAAAACAACAAAATTTGAAAGTGACTAAAAGAAAACAACAATAATAAAACTTATAATAAAAAATAATTATACATTAATAAAAAAATAACATGTTTGCTTATTTATGCAAGCAGAGTACAATGTTGTTGTCTTTGTGGGATGATCCATATTGATGGACTGTTATGTTATGTTCACGGTTGCTGAAAATAGTTGATTTTGTGTTAGAATGGATTGGAATTCTGATGCAGAATGAATAAAGGTTTTGGTACTGCATAAAATTTGCAGCAATGTGTTCTTTATTCGTGTGATTCAGAGGAATTCGGATTATTTTAAATAAGAGATCTGTTTCAAAATTTGTGGCTGAAAATGTTGTCGATTGATTGTTAAACAGAACCTTTATAATTTTGTACTACACTGTCTATAACTAGTGTGACATGAATTTCAGATTTTGAATTTGAACACTCTATATGTTTATTTCATAGATGCTGAAGTCAGATGCAAAACGGCTAACTTTGAATCGTGTGGATTTGAACATGACAGCTACATACAGTTGTGAAGTTTCTACCGACTTTCCAGATTTTACGACGGAAATCAAAACAGCTGTTCTCAACGTAATAGGTGAGTGACGGATGTCAACTTTTATTACCAAAATATGTTCCTCTTGTACACATGGTGATCAAATTGAAATGCGATCTGCAAATCCTGTTACACTTGCTTTTAAATATAGGATGAAAAAGTCTCTCAGTGAAAGGACTAAAATTATTCAAACTGTACAACACATGAGATTCCTATGTGGCAATAATTCATGTGAGGATCTCTTTGACCTCATCTCTGCAATATGTAAGGGTTGCGAGCCATAATAAATATTTAATTGCGCACTCCATCCTCTGGTTGTGGTTTGCATAGCAAGCATTCAATTTAATTATCTTGTATCATCACATTATTATTAGTATGGACTCAGCTTTTATGGTTTTAATTGTTTTGATTGCCTGGGTCGGCAAACATTCCACTTGCTCTCATCTTGTGCAATGTTTTTCCCTTGCGCTGAAATGGGGACCAGCTAGCTCTTTAGTTTTCAAGTGACCTGGTCATTCCATGAAAATAATTGAGTGTGGACAATGGACACAGTTTTCAAGTGGACATTATGAAATTGTGACCGGTGCGGTTAATTTATTATGCTGTACATGGGAAACATTCATTCACAAACGAGGAAAATTAGCTGGTAGTAAAAGCCACAAGTCCAAAGAAGATTTAATTTTGCCCAAATAAGTTTATGGCTGGCAAACTATGTTGGCATACATGGATTCTATCTGACTCTCCGCTTCAAGCATTAATCCATTGACAGAGGCATTTGGAAAAAGATGTGCTAAAATTTTACGCGAAATAATCTCAATGCTACGATGAAAGTTTCAATAAAAAGTTAACAACAATTAAATATGATTGAAGGAAGAAAAGTTTCTATTGGTATCATTTAGCCCCACGCAAGTAAACTTACACTCTCTGGCGTAAATAAAACTTTTGTCACGGGTCCACCAAGTCTAATGCATTTTCCATATCTAGTGGACTCAAATGGATTATATTTGCCATAAGCCTGAATTTAGACTCAAACTAACTAACTGACTAGCCAATGCTGCCTTAACTTACAAAGGAAAACACAATGAGAGAACATGTCCTTTAAAAAAGTGGTGGTTTTACTCCCCAGTCTCCAGAATGGCTGTGTTAGCTGACAAACGGCTTTTAGACTGCTCCTAGTTAGTATGGTGTTATTAGAGTTGTAAAAAAAGAGAGAAAGTGTAATTAAGTCCTATAACTAGTGAGTTGTCATATTCTTGAGCTCCATTTTTAACGCTTTTTATAACATGGGTACAACTATGAAGACGAGAATTTAACGAGATACTTTTACGAGGCCATGAACGGGAACATACTGTGCTCTTGGTGGAGCCAAACTCCTATTCTCCGGATAGTTACAAACTAACTTGAGGCAAATATTTGGTCCCTTCCTACCTTATCCCATGTTTCACACACACACACACACACACACACATACAATTCTAATGTTTTGTCTCATTCGGCTCAAACAATAGTAACATGCTTTATTCTGTGCAACTCATCCATGAAGAACTCATTATTTTCTATGGTGGATTCATGAATAATTTTAGTACACAATCTTCATCTGCAAACCATAGGTTGGGCTCTTTTGAACGTTTGATAAATGTGGATGAGTGGATTTTGATCTTATTTCTACACCGTTGTCCCTGTCCCATGAAATTGAGGGAAAAATCTTACAATGACAAATACTTTTTGTGAAAATGCATTTTTGAGCAATTATTAATGTGTGCAACAATTTACAGAGGTCTTATTTTTGCACCCACTGAAAATGATGTCTTTCGACGATTTGAAATATGTTTGGGAAATCAATCACATTTTTACGGCTTGTGGATGCGACCAAAAATGTCAAAACTTGCGTACATGTACTAACTAACGATGTATGGATTTCCAGAATGAGAGTTCATTAGAAAAAGTTGCTTCTAAACTCTGGCCGGGTCTAATAGAATACAAATTGTTGGTCCCGTACGTTTTTGCTTTCTCCCTTTCAGTCCGGGATTATTATTTGTCGGAAGTAGATGGATACATGAGAGTAGAAAGCTTCCGTTCGTCATTTTCAGATGAATGCTGACTTGCAGGAGTAAAACCCTTAGATACTATAGATGCTACATTTTATTTGCTCCTTCCTGTGTGTATGTTTTGAATCAGAGTGAGTGAGTAACAAGCCGTGTTAGTTACAACCAAGTTATTGGGAGTCACCAGTTCGTCCATATGTACTAACTATGGAAAGTGGTTGCACCCCTTCTTGTATTCCTCCCTTTCTCTTTCACCATGTGTGTGTGTCTCTCTTCTGTCAACTTTGGTTTGTGCGTATGTGTACTATAGCTGCTGCTGCGATAGCATTCACATCATCAGATTTCATACTTTTTTTATCGCCAAAGTTTCGTGCTCTCAATTTATGAGATCTATTCACCATTTAGTACTTGTTTGTGTACATAGGGTGGAGTGCTCAAATAGAGATCCACAGTCTGATTGATCCCGTCACAGCCGCTTTCTTTTATGACTACAAGTTTCACAGTTTGTGGCTTGTATGGGAACATGCAGGTGATAGGATTCAGATAAAAGATTCCCGATATTCATATTTTCTCTGCCAAATGGAATGTACAGAGTTACAACCAATCGGGAGTCCACATTTAAAAACACTATTGTACAAAAAAGTTTTACAATTATTGTATCTTTAGTAGCATGCAATCCATTCAAATTTTACAATTTTTACCCACATTTATGGCTGGAATGTCCAGTTTGTTTTACATTTTCTATAATTTTGATGTTAGCAGCGGAATTTTCTAATCTTTAGTTTCAGAAGTGCAATAATACGTGCATTTTATTGCAAAATAAGATAAGATGCTGGGGAGAGTAGTTAATTGGACGGCATTGGGATCATATTTTCTTTAAATCTATAAGACGGGATAGCCTCTGGAGTTGATTTCCTTGGTTTTCTGCTGAATGCTTAAAATACTGCAGTATTGTAAGCGATACCCGCATGGATTCAGAACCTTCAAATGATGTAGCACCTAAAACTCTAATGGTCTCATAACAAGCTGTGAAGAAGGAAAGATTAAGAGAAAGCTGAAGCTAGCTTAGTTGCAGTGAGAGATGCACGCATTTTCCTACGGCTCCCACAAATAGTTTTTATAGTGAATAGTGAGCTTGTGATTGGACCACTATCATTTGTCACGCACATAATGCATATAAAACGGATTCCTTCTTTAGGTTATGCACATACTTTAACATGAATTGGTTGGAGTAAATGTTGTTGTCAGAATTGATATAAAGTTATAAATTTTGCCATTTTTAAATTGTTGTTATTTAAGATTGCACACTCTAGACTTTAATACTTCTGGGAAACAAAGGAATATGAAATATGGTAATACAAGTGAGGAATGATTTTGTGATATGATGAAAAGCTTGCTGACAGAAATAAAACAGTGAAACCATATTTTATTATATCCCAACAACACAAAGATGGATCAGTTACATATTTTCTGGTCTAAAAGTTTTTAATAAAAGATTTTCTTGTGAGTGCTGGCAACTTGAATTTTCCATCTAAATCTTTCAGACTGAAAGGGAATCGCAACGATAGGATTAAAAAAGGTATGATGCATGTAAATGAAACCCGAAAGCATATAAATGTGAGAAAAAGTGCGTGGATGGCGAGAATTTTTAATTTGAACGCAAATGCTCTTATACTTCGTGCAAATGTATGAGCCTGGGTGTCTTGTGTAACTCGAGTGGAATAGGATTCCATATACGAAGAGAAGTGATGAGATCCTACGAGTAGAAAAATGTGGAAATTTGAAGAATCTACTTTATTTCAGCTGCGTGAATGTGAATGCAATGCCATTTGTTTTTGTCAAAGTCAAGAAAATAATGCCATTCGGTAGGCAGTTCCTTGCTCATGAAGCATTGCACGATATTCTTCTAGTTAGTTAGTTAGTTTAGTCTCCCTCAATTATCAACCTATTGTTTTACAGTCTTTCTTTAAAATATGCCACAACTTTAGAGAATGCAAAACAAGACTAGTAGTTAGCAGGACTAGTTTCTTCTGCTACTATAAGAAAAAAATAAATTATTGCAATTTAGTTACTTAGTTATTTCCAATTAATATGTTTTAAGGAAGAAAAAGTACTATAGCAAAGAGATTAGTTTTAAGCTTGTAGCTCTTCTTTTATGACTCTGGTGGTAAACCTAAAAAATTACACTCCCAATAAAGTCAGTAGCTTGTATGTTATACTTTCAACCCATTCTTTCACTTGTTAGTTGCTTCCAAAGTTCACCAGAGGACTATAGTTGCCGCTCTGCTATTATGTTAAATGACAGTGACAGTAGTGTACAGTGGGGTAAACAAGTTAACAAACATTATCTATTATACAGTACACATTGCATTCAATTAAGTTTTATAAATTTAATTCTTTGGTAGCTTTGATTACTGTTTGGTTCTCCCTTTCCATATTCCTCAGTTTTAATCTTGACCGTTTCGGTAATGATTAAAATTTAAAAAAGTTGGTTTCTATAGATAAATAAAGTCCATATGAATGATTTAGCAGGATTTTGAAGAACTTTTATAGCTCAAAATCAGTAACTAATTTCATACATTATTTTTATATACTGCTCAGTGTAAAATACGGTCAGAACAGTCCAACTATATGTCTACTGTGAAAAGTATTTTAAGTTGACTACTTGCTCTCCACGGCCATACATATTTTCATCTCACTCAGTGGAATCATAAAGTGAAAGCGAGTGTCTAAAAGGGAGCATGAAAGTAAGATACATAGCATTTTGCACGTGCAACTGAAAGCATGTTCGGCAGGAATAACATGCATTGTATCACAGTGTCAGATGATAGGAGTGTTGACACCCCAAACATGTTTTCCTTCCCATAAACAACAGGACTAGAAAAATCAAAGAGAAAACATACATAGTGTGAATACCAAAGGCAGAACCATAAAACAAACATGCCTCATCTTATCTGGCTGACTTCACCCACCCGTATAAATAGAGACATCGGAGATTCAATTCATAAATCGTGTAATGAAAAATGTGACAGAGCCGTCAATAGGCTGATCCCATAAGAAAATGAATGTAGCTATATTTAATGCTCATACAATATCAATCACACACGCCTCATATGGCTCATATCCAGCGACTGGAGACAATAATGGGAATAATAGTTATTACAAGGGATAATGCTATGTACAACACAAGTGAAAAAAATGGGAGCTCAAATGGAGCAACGTACACATGGCAGTTATTCGCACAAAGCGTTCTATCCCGTCCTTTGTGTAATGTAAATACTTTTCCAACTCTTTCAGCCGCAACATCACTAATTTAATGAGAAAACTTTGCACCCGAGCTTGCCACACTGAGCACTCTATGAAAAGAGTATACAGCCCGCGCAATGCTTATCTCTTAATCTTCTTGTGTGAGCAGAGCTGGAGCATTCATTCATTCATTCGACTGGGTCCCACCTCTCCAATATATAATACATAAATGGTGGAGTGGCGAAAGTGCGAAAGAGAGAGAAAGAGTGAGAGAGAGAGAGCGCGCGAACCAGAGAGATTATACTTTCATGATGATATTTCTTGTGTTTTCCTCATCTAGCCTATCCAATAAGACCACCCGTCATCACCCATTTCAAGGAGCCATACTCTGTAGGAGATTGGGTGGATGTCAATTGTACTTCATATCGCTCAAAGCCGGCCGCAAATCTTACCTGGCACATCAACCGAGATCCGGTAAGTAACACGGACGCAAAATGAAACAGTTCCTTTCGGGTTACTAACTATTATTGTTATCCCTTTATTCAGCCAGTTGCCACACTTGAGCAATGATAATAGTAGAGCACGTTCAATTGATGCCGCTAACAACTCATGCATGGTGGTGAAATGGTGGATCGGATGTAGTATTGTACGCGTATTACCACACATTATACGATGTGTAGTAGTTATTAGTTTAGTTTCTGTTGGAATGAATAGATAGATGAGGGAAAGAGTTAGTATAAGTAAGTAAGTAGCAGTTAGTAGGGAATGAGGAGGTTGTAAATAATAATAGTGATTATGATAGGAGGATATGGGACAGGAATGGTTGTGTGATACATTTGAAAGGGAGAAAAGTTGTTGGTTGATCAAGTTTTTAGTTAGTTTTAGAGCTGGTTAGGTTGTGACTAGATAGAGAGTTCAACTCATCATCATGTATGAGTTTGGCCTAGTTGTACCCAAAGTATGACATCAAGGGGGGATGGGAATGTATACAGTTTAATTGTTTGAATATCTGCAGGCTAATCCAGACTACTTAATCCCGAGACATGGCGTGAGGAAAGTTCGAGAAGAGGACAATACTGAAACTTGTCATCTAGCTTTACGCTTCCAACTGCGGCCATACCATTTCATCAATGGGCAACTTCTCCTCCGTTGTGTCGCCTCAATTTATGACGATGTCTACTGGAAGTCTTCAGATTTAATAATCAAAGAGGATGATCGTCCAAAGATTTCCTCTGTCGTTGACAATCCCTCTTCTGCAAGCTCAAGTAGTATTCACCGAATGAAAAGCTCAGGTTCGTCTCCATTTTTTAACCTTGTTTTTATTTTTTTAACCCTTAGTTTTGGAATGCATTTTTTTGGCTTGCTGTGTCTTATTCTACAGAATATTTTGTACTAACGTACGTCCAAAATCAAAATGAACTTCGATAATAGTGAGTTGCTTATTTTGTTAAATGATCAATAAATGACCATTTAACCCAACCTTTAACGTTAACCGTCATTTGTTGACTATTGTTAGCACGGTAACCAGGAAATCACAACCAACGTCAAATAATTTTGGACTTTTGGACTTTTCTCATACTTTTTTTGGTTTCCATTTTAATTCTGAACATACAGTAGTATTGGTGGACAGTGTCTAGAACTTATTATTCTCGTTTATGTGGTGACACAATAAAAAATTCTGTGTTTTGAATTTTGCATGCTGTTGTTGTATCATCATAATCATAACCATATCGTTAGACTTCTTAGCTCATTTCATTTTCTGTGAATGCGGTAACTCGGTAACAAGTCTACTTTCTCTGTTCGTTTTCAAGAAAAGTAGTAAGTACCTCACTCACAGTCTGACGCGGCAGTTCAAATGTAACGTTGGTCTTTATTTCCGTGCTTCTTTTCTTGTCTCTTGGCTAGCGGCTATCATTATACTATACACTCCGTTGTAACGCATACTGTCTTTGATTCTAGATTCTATGCATATAGTAGTTAGTTGACTGAACCAGTATTTCTCCATGACCCTTGTTCTTATCATTTATGTTCTGTGAGAAAAGAGACATTAATTTGAGTGGAAGTACATTAGCGTCAAAACTGCTCACCAAATAAGTATTTATTGCTCTCACAGCTTCAAATGTATCATCATTGCGGATTTGTTTTCCAAAGTTCAATGTTAGTCTCTGCTTTTGCATCTGTATAAGTTCGCAAAGAGTCACTCATGATTTCTCCACTAATCAAGTTCGCTAAAATATACCATTATCACCCCTGTTTATGTACAATTGGTTAATTAAATATCGTTTGCCATCTTATGCTAAATAAAGTTAATATTTGAAGAATAAAAGTCAATCAGATACTTGCATCCTATTCATAAGAAACTTGCTTGACTAGAATTGATTACTATTATTAGAACGCATAAATTAACTTATTGGCAATAATAAATCCCGACAAATCAACTTTTCAAGTTCTCACAATTTGTAAAAACTAGCTCTATAGTATCTGCAATCAAGTAAAAGCTGTACAATTGTGTGCATCATGGAGCAAAACTATTGAAATCTTATCTCTAGCTACAACTCACAATAAAATATTCATAGTCAAAATTGAATTCATAACTATAAAACTTGTTAGAGCATAATGCAAAGTCATATTGACAAGGGAATCCTCATCAGTCTAAAGACTCCAGAATCCCAGGCATTCCACGTTTAACTAAATCCTCGTTTTTGCATACACACTGACTGAATGAAACGTCTGCAAGTTGCCAAATTGTCATACACATGTCGACTTATTGTCACTTGCCCATACATAAAGGACTAGTTCTGCTGCGCCACGCTTATCGCAGACGGACTGCTATAATACACGTATACAAGTCCATGGCAGCATACGAAATGAAAAGGAAAGTTTAGTGAGGAAGGAATGAATATGTGATGCGCCCGTGAATCTGTATATAAGGGCAGCTGTTGAATGCTAGCGATGGAGCAGATGTTATAGTTGATTTGGATTTTCCACTTGAGCAAATATTTATGTTCAAGTCCAACGACGCTCACCGTTTCATCCTGTATATGATGATGAGACTATTATGAGACACAAATGTCATTTAGCTTTCTCCACCACAAACGATGGTACTATTCTACGTGAATTGGAGTTTGAAACTTAACTGTTGTCGTTGTTATTTTGTGTGCTCAGGTTCTCCAAGCGTGGGTACGTTTTATTCCATTCATCATGGAGTGGGTCCATTCGAAGTTATTAAATTTTTCAACTGTTTAACCTCTTTGCCAATCCTCTCAGTCATTGCTGTCTGTTCCAACGGAATCCTGTAAACGGTTAGTTCATTATGAAATGTCGAGTCACCAGTGTGTGTTTTGGTTTGTTTAAGGCAGTTAGTGTCGGTCGGTTAGTTTACGATTGAAATGAATTGAGTAATGATAATATTTATGTGTGGATTGGGTTCTCTGTGTGCTCCAGAATTCAAGAGGATTATGACAACGTGATAATGACTTTGGATGACAGTGAATTTGATCCAATTCAGCCACAATATTATTTGTTGGATTTTTTAGTATTATATGCATACAAGATGAAAGTACCTGTGGACATGGCCAAATTATGTGAAAATGGGTGAATCTGGAAAGGAAAAAAATGTTCAGTTGTCAAGCTCACTATGAGTGGTGAATTTAAAGAAGGAAAAATTCACTATGCAATATCATGCAGTCAGGGATTTCGTATTCTGGACACAAACTTTTACTGTATCTATACGAGTGGATAATTTATGAGAAAAACATGTGCCGTTCGTCGTCATATATCTTATCATCCTTCTGCTTTTTAACGTTTTATGCAAGCCGGGAAAGTAGCTTTGTCTCCCGATTTTGAGCTCCAGATTTATTGGCCAGATTGAAATCAACTTGAGTAGATGTGTGCCATTGTGAATAGCTTAAAAAAAGCAATTTAAAACCTGTGGTTAACTAAAAGTACGCATTCTTTTAGGGATTCTTGATGAAAACAAAGCACATGGATTCTCAGGTGCTTGAAAAAATGTGTAGAGCATTTGTAAAAACGATTATTGTGTGTATTGATTTGACTAATGTTAGGTATTTAGGTATGACCAGTCAGTTGGTTTAAGATTGAGGAAAAAGCATGTGTACAGGGTAAATTATTCATATGATTAAGTATAAAAAATGCCAAAATCTTTTCAACCAGGCGAGAACATGCCGTTTAGTGTTATGTTTTTAATGATTGTTTAGATCAAAGCTCTAAATTTGTTGAAAGCAAGTCTGAGAGTGTACGAGTGTGTGACATGTTCTGTTTTTTTTTGTCCTTTCTTGACGATTTCTGCTTGTAAATAAAAAACACGGATTCATTTTTTTTCACGAAGTCGAATGAATGGCATTACATAGTACTAAATATGATAGTACTACGGGGGGATAAGTATCCGCTGTGTACAAAACTACTTTTGATGTAAATATAAAACTCAAATTTTCCCAGTTACCCATGATATAAAATATAGACCAAAAGCAGTAAGGTTACTGGTTTGTGTTCCTAGAATTGTAAATACTTTAGAAATCTTCAACTGTAGCTTATTCTAGTCTTCAATGTCATGTTTACTGATTTTTTATTTCCAATTTTTGTCAGCCAACTTTAAAGTAACCTTTTAGAAGCCTATGAAGTTTATGTCCTTAAAAATACATGGTAGAATATATATGCATAGCTTTGTTCCTGTATTCACTCACTATTAGTGAATATCAGTTGATAAATATGCGGAAAATGTAATTATGAATTAATCATATGTAATTTTATTGTTGGATGTAATGTAAATAAAGGTTGGAGTGCTGTTTTAACTGTGTATGTAGAAACTTTTTACTGCAACATCTTGGATTTTGAAGATTACATCTCACCCCCGTCATTCTTGCAATGAGGCTGTGAACTAACTAGAAGAAATGCATTTCGTCCAATTGGATAAACGATCCGCAAATCTCGACGCACAATAAAAGGGGTACAGAACTTATTAATCATTATGACGAGGAATGCCATATCGTACAAAAGAGAAGAGGATGTTAGTAATAAAATTGTGCATTCCATTCCAACCAGTAGTCTCGCTCAAGTCTGTCCCTCATGTATGTAATATATGTACGGTTTAAAAACATACATAACTGGGTGAAGAGGAAAACTAGAGAAAGCAACATGGAGTCGTTCTCGATAAGTAGTAAGAAAGTAAGATGGCTCCAAGTGACACTCAGGACTCACATACCCGCCGCCTCAATAACTTTCAATGATTATGACACTCTCATAGCGGAAGTGAAGCAACTTGAGTAGTCTTTGCCCCAACTGAAGCCAATTGCATGAGCAAGTTTGCCAAATCCGCGGAGTTCCTCTCATGAATGAATTGAACTCCTCTCTGTACCCGATCTATGCTAATGCAAACTATTGTGTGCTGAAGCTCAGTTGTAAAAATTTCCCATCTTATCAAAATATGACTTTTAGACGATACAAACTAACTATCTGAGGAAGGGAACTTAAAACTACAATATTATGGTAGGATTTTGTGCACATCACAATCACAAACATTGCTTGCAATAGTTTATTAGTTGTCAACCAAACGGGGAGAGGTAAATATTAAAATTAAACGATTTTAATGTAATGACAAAATTTTTAGATGAATCTAGGTCATCCATTGAACAAGTAGTCTCAATATTATTTTGATCAATTGCAGCTAGACATGAAAGGCTGTAATAAGGAAATTTGCTGGAATGAGCATAAAAGCTATGGATGGAATGAGAACTGTAATATGCATGTCTATTCGGCATTGCTTTTTGCACTTGGGTAATAATGTCATCTTGAGTGATCCCATTTCTTCTTACGAGACCGCATGGATATTCACTCACGGCACTTTAGATATTTCCGACTTCCTATTCATGGTAACAGCTGTGAGCTGTGATTCTCCAGTGATGACCATTTTTTCATTCACATGCAGTGTGTCAAAACCAGATCCATTTTGGCAATATGACACACATAAATGGTATCCAATGCAAGAGCACATGTATAATGCTAACCTTTTTGAAGTTTTGAGACCGGATGGACTTCAGGGCTAGCTGGAACTCACTCAGTCAGCAAGGGATAGTACAAATGGGTAAGCGTTTTTAAGGTACCAAACGAAGAAATATTAATTCCAAGAAATTTTAAACAAACACCAGCTTGTATCTCGATTCGAAATGTATTTTATTTCTTCACAATATTTTGAAACATTTCAAGTACACGAATAACATACAAATTTTATATTAGTCCGAAAAACAAGGACATATTACCATGGACTGTTCTTGAAATACTATTTGAGATGGCCCATTTCAGTTCTCTACTTTTGCGAAGGTCAACCTTGATTTTCTTGGGATGCTCATATACAAACCATACTAAAACTATCTCTGCTAAAAAGAAGTCTAAAAGAATTAATTGTGATGGAAGACACTCGAATAATTAAGTGAAGAAGTTTCCAATTTGACTCTTGAGCAAAACTGCCCTGTCAATAATTTCATGTCACACCCATAGACGTATGGTGAATGCATGCTAAACTGGAAGATACTACAGACAAATGTGAGAATTTTTAAGTTAAGATTTTCTACTAGAACAGCAAGAGACTTACTCAGTTAGTTAGACGAAGACAATTACCAAACATGCAACGTATAATAAAAGAAAAACAAGATATATAAGTTTTACCTTCATCGATCTATACTAACTAAAAGTACTGGTACCACACATGCACTGGACGACAAAAATCGAGGACGGCTTTGGAAAAACATAACAAAAAGTAGTTATTTACTATGCATTATTTCAATTGTTATGAAGATTAATGAGTAAGAGTTTTTATTGACCACAAAGAAAATCAGCTTGAACCAACTCGAAATTTAAAAACAAACAGGTACGACGACTAGAATGAAACAATTTACAGCTTGTGATGAAATGGTCAACATTATTAAATATTGTTTCAAAAAATATTATCCTATTCCTATACTCAAAACGAAATGGCACTACTGAAACTTAAGTGGCTCTTTCAAACTACTGTGTTACCTTATTAACAAAATCAAATAGAACAAATCATTGATTTTCCAGATATTGCTACATTATTACCCGTGTTTACAAGATAGACCTTAAAGTAAAGAAATCAATGGATTATTTTTTGCCATCACCTGATAATGGCGATCTGATCATCTAAAAAATGCAACCAACCTCGATAGTTTGAACAAAAAAGTAATATTAAAAGTTTCGCATACACATTTTCGTAGAAATATAGCAGTCACAAGACTTTAATTATCATTAAACGGACAATATGACAATGAAGACGACGAATTATCCACCAATTTTCGTTTTACTACTCTGCCGCTGCTAAAGATTATACTCATTGCTGTTATATTATTACTCCGTGTGTAATTTGATATGAATAGTATGACTCTCTAAAACAATTTAATTCCACTCGTAATTTTTCCTCGCTATACAGACGACTTATTGAGATCATAATGTCATTTCTGCGAACCCCTTTAACAAGAAATAAGTTATTTAACTATAGATAGTACGCCATAATTGTACAATAATACTAAAATTAGTTAGTTACTCAAGGGATGACTGACAAAATCTTTTTGCAAATCCTGCAAAGACCCATCTCTATTGTGAACAATGAACACTCAGACTCAACACTCGTACGACATCGAAATTACAACTTTTAAGATTTAAAAATACTTTCCTAGTGATATCACAAAGTTAATCAACTGGCTCGAAGGACAATTTTAAAAGGGAATTTTGACTTGTGATGAAATTAGTCAAATCGTATCGTCTAACACTTACATTTCCTTTACCTTATAGCAAAGTCAATTCACAAGAAATTAAAGTCGTCATATCCCAAAACTTCCCAAGACAATTATTTGCTCATACAGATTGGCTGTTTACCTTAGCAATTTTAATTGTAGTTTTAAACATTATTTCGATTATTGGATAGAAAATAGAGATGTTTCGTTCAGTTAGAAGTCTAGATTTTCACGGTATTTGTTTTCTTTAAACCATTACGAGTGATGACTACTTGGGATAAAAATACTGAACGATCAAAAGTTTACTTAAATCGAATAAAACCCATCCGTTGAAAACGCAGGAGAGCATGAACTGGAAGAACACTGACATAGTTGAGTATACTGCTGGGATGAATCACGAATTAATACGTAATGTGATGTTCGGGCTGACTATGCTTTCTTCAACAGCTTCATCCGTTGACAAATTGTCATTAAACAAACAGTTCGTATTTTATATCTTAAGAAATTGTTATTAAAAATTAGAAATTAAAATATTACCCTCTTTGGCAGCATCATTTCATAATGAAGACAGACTTTAGATAGTTTCATATTAAATTGCCAAAAAATCTACCAATTTGACCAAGATGCGAGTCACAAATGAAAAATACACTACAGTTTGCTACTAATTAATTACAAAAGTATCCAACTGTTGAGCTACAGAACACCCATTGTCACTATTCGACAGCATACCTTAAACAGCATTCATTCAACAATGGAAACTCATTTCTTTCTATTCCACACATGAAGAACAACGATATTCAGAACACAATTTAAAGCTATTACATTCATTAAACTCTGGTGGGGCCTGGGAATCAGCCAAAGTTTTACAAGAACTGCGTAGAGACAGGATATTTGAGTTTTATATGTTCTGCACCGTTGATAGGAAGTCGATTAGATAGAAAGTGCAGCACCAAATGAGGGATTGAGGAAAATTGTCGTTCCCCCAGAGAAAACGTACCCAAAGAATCAGGTTTGATTCGAATGTGAAGAAATCCTTTAGCACTCCTACATAGTTAACGTTAAAAAATGTATAAATTAGAGAGCCTGGTTGATGCTTACTTCTAGTTTTAGTATAGTTAATAATCTTAACTAATACTTACCTAACACTCAGCGAATAGTGATTAAAGGAAGATCCTTCTGTATTCCTTACAATAAAAGAGCCTTCAGGATTTGATCTGAGAAGATCCTCTGCTTCTTGACACATTAAAGCTCCATGGAACCAATCTTGTCTTTCCAGCTCAATAGCTGGATCAAAACTAATGACGGATTCAGACTCATCGGGGAAGTTCAAGCGTTTCTTATTGCAACCAAATCCACTAAAATCAAGCTTCATACTGCAGCGATTGGGTTTGGCAGCAGTAGAGGGATGCAAGGGTTCTTCATGAACATGCACATCCACCGTCGTCTCTGATGTCTTTGGAAACTTCATAGAGCCAATTGAAACAGGACGTTTCGGACAACTGGAACGTTGATATGTTAAGGTACAAACACTGGGAGCGTATACTTGACAGTTCGACAATTTGACGGTTTCATTCTTTTCATGGTCCAAACTAAGTTGAAGGGAACATTTCGCGCCTGCGTTCGTATGTCTTAATTCCGATTCTGTCGTTTGAGTATAATCGGCATTGGAAGAAGAAATGGTAGAGCTGCTGGCACATAGTTTATCTTGTTGATTTTTCCGTACACCAGTAAAAGCATCTGATTCTTTACTACTGTTGCAGTCCAGAGAGATTCCTGAATCAGCCAGTAAGGCTAACTTTCTGCGTAATTTTGGCATCTCCCAAGGAACATTAGTTAGTTCGGCACTAATTTTATTTAATTCGTTTAATTGGCTTGGCACGTTGGAATTCTCTGGAAATTCCTTCCCTTCTAACATTGTTAGATTTGCAAGCGGTTCCAGTGGACTCTTGTCGGATATTGGTGACAATAACTTGCACTTATTTCGTTGGCTTGGTTTGGTTCCAATACTGGAACTGACACCACTACTGCTACTAACGTTCCCACTGCTACATCCTGACATGGAAGATAAACAAGATTGCATGAGATCTTCACTTTTGGTCGAGTCTAAGGATTCTAGCGAACTGACTGATGTATCTTTGGCTGTCTTCAAGCAATGTTTTTCAAATGAAAATCCAAACGACGAAGAATTGCGTAAAGATTTGGCACTAGCAATTGTGTTTCCATATCTTTTGATAGGCAAGGGCTCGGAAAATGACATCATATTACTCTGATAAGCTTCACTGATTGATCTGCAAGGACTGCTTTCACTGGTATGACCTCCTCCCTTCTTTGGAGGAGACAGGGTGCCACTTTTCATCTGGCATGGAAACCTGGATGGACTTGATCCGCTGCTAGTACAACTATGTGGGACATTTTCGGATGGATAGATTCCTTTTGATGCTTTTGAATAATTTCTTATAGCGTCAGCATGAGTTTCTGGGCAATCTCCAAACACAGAGAACGCATCTTTTCGGCGTAATTGGTCACAGTCAGAACTGACTTCAGATTCAATGGCTAAAATCAAGGAATCCACATCAGGAGATGTTTTGCTTTGGAAGTTGGATGACGGAAGGAATGCTGTCTCATATCTTTTGCGAGCCATAGATCCTCAGGTTTACAAAATTCCTGAAAATAACCACTAGACGAACTGAGAAGGCTCGGGGGTTCCTTGCACAGAGCTTCTTTCATTTGGAACTTTTTAAGAGTTCGAAAATTTCCGTGTAATTTACTAAAGGAAAAAAAAAACATTCATCAAGAACCAT
>Ga0210040_10001827_pt1 | contig 31274 bp, 40 predicted proteins | sample CryGeyCG12114_NA_FD_185462 | JGI IMG/M metagenome (GOLD analysis project Ga0210040, IMG submission 185462) | Groundwater microbial communities from aquifer - Crystal Geyser CG19_WC_8/21/14_NA (SPAdes) (version 2) | ecosystem: Environmental > Aquatic > Deep subsurface > Groundwater | place: USA...
AACAGGGAAATCGGGCTGTCCGTAACAGGGAAGGGGCCATCCACGAACACGGAAACTCTGATGCCTGCGGCGGGCGGCACCGTCTGCCATGGACCGCGAAGTCTGGTTCAGCCCGCAATGTCATGCCGCTGATCGGTCGTCTCCGGTGGACCCTCGGGCCGCTGACATCGGCTTAGAAACGTTAGTCCATTCTCGCGTTCGATGCTGCTTATAGGTCCGCTCCACTTGAATGGAGCAAGTCCGATGCAAGCCCTTGGCCCTTACCACATGTTCACTCCCATCCACCTTGCCTGGCTCTACTACCGCGATGAGCGGGGCGAGAACGTGACCGCCGCTGACCTCGATGTAATCAAGAACCATCACCCGGAAGCAGTGACCCAACCCCTCTTCATCTCCTATGCCAAGCGGGCGGCTGCCGGTAAGCTGCATCGCAAGCGTGGGCGTAAGCCGGCGTCCAGTCGGATGGGCCTTCTCTGGTGCGCGAGCGTATGGATCGACGAGGAGCAAGAGCAGATCTGGGCCGAGCGGCGGGCAGGAGTTCGCTCACTCGAGAGATCCGATGAGAGCCCCATTCACGAAGCCGCCGAAAGTGTGGCCCGACTCCTGCGACTTGGTGCGGGGCGTTCCCTCCTGAACCAGCTTTCCCGGCTCAGGATGCGCCCGAATAGTCGTGAAAGAAAGTCGGCTTAGGAACTGACAATTGAGCGCTCCCTTGATGAGGAGCGCTTTTCCAAATGTCGAACATTCCACACCTGGACGGGCACAAGCTCGTCCACTTGGACCCCTCACGCCTGAAGCCACACCCGGAGAACCCGCGGACCCATTCGAAGGAGCAGATTCGCAAGATCGCGGCGAGTATCAGGCGCTTCGGCTTCAGGAACCCTGTGCTAGTCGACGACGAGTATCGGGTCATCGCCGGTCATGGGCGGCTCTTGGCCGCGGCCGAGCTCAAGCTAGCGAAGGTGCCGGTCGTCCTGCTCTCCGGCATGACCGAGGCCGAGCGCCGGGCCTATATCATCGCAGATAACCGCTTGGCTGAATGCGCCGGGTGGGACGCGGAACGTCTTGCCTCCGAGCTGGCCAAGATCGCGTCCTTCGATCCCGATTTCGATCTGGAGCTGACCGGGTTTGACGGCGGTGCGCTCGAAAAGCTTCTCGAGGAGGCAATCGGGGGGACTGTCGAAGTGGATGCTCCGCCACAGGTTGATCCCGACGCGCCCCTTGTAAGTCGAGCCGGTGACCTCTGGCTGCTTGGCAATCATCGTCTCATTGTCGGTGATGCGCGGAACCCGACGGTCCTTGACCAGCTGATGGGGGGCGAGAAGGCGCAAATGGTGATCACCGATCCGCCCTATAACGTTCCCATCAGCGGTCACGTTTGCGGGCTGGGCAAAGTTCGTCACGCCGAGTTCGCGATGGCGGCCGGCGAGATGAGCTCCGCCGAGTTTCAGAGCTTCCTCGAGGAAACGCTCGGGAACATGGCGCGCGTCAGCCGGGATGGCTCGATCCACTTCGTGTTTATGGATTGGCGCCACATGGCGGAGCTGCTCGGCGCTGGAAGCAAAGTCTACGACGAACTGAAGAACCTCGTCGTCTGGAATAAGGACAATGGCGGCATGGGGGCCTTCTACCGCTCGAAGCACGAGCTGGTGTTCGTGTTCAAGAAGGGGAAGGCCAAGCATGTTAACAATTTCGAGCTTGGCCAGCATGGCCGTTACCGGACCAATGTCTGGGACTATCCCGGAATCAGTTCGGTCGGTCATAACCGCGATGACCAGCTTGCCATGCACCCGACTGTGAAGCCGGTCGCTCTGATTGCCGACGCGATGCGCGACTGCTCGAAGCGAGGCGGAATCGTCCTCGACAGCTTCGGAGGCTCGGGAACGACGCTGATCGCCGCGGAGGAGACCGGACGCAAAGCCCTGCTTGTGGAAATCGACCCGCGCTATGCGGACGTTACTGTCCGGCGCTGGCAGGCAATGACTGGTAAAGCGGCCATCTTGGAGGCAAGCGGCGTCACCTTCAGTGAGCTCGAAGGTCATCGCGAATAAGTGCCTGGAGGGGCGGAGATGAGATCGCCGCCCCTCCATGCCACTGAAAGCCGGAATATACGTGAAAGACCTGACGTGACGAAATAGGGCAGCAGTGCTCGCATGCAAGATGATGACGAGAGAGTCGGATACGGCCGCCCACCCAAAAAGCACCGTTTTCGCAAGGGCCAGAGCGGTAATCTCAAGGGCCGCCCGAAGAAAGCCAAGCCGCCGCTGCTTGTGCATGACGCGGAGATCTTTGGTAGGCTCGATGCAGAGCAGATCACCATTGGCGAGAAGACGATGACCCGGCGCGAAGCAGAGCTCCGCCGGCTGTTCCAGATGGCGGTCACTGGTAACCGCCGGGCTCGCAGCCTGATCGAGCGAATGTGGAAGAGCGACGCCGGAAAAAAGCAAGGCGGCGTCCTGAGCCTGCCGTGGGACGTTTTCGAAAGACTGGAGCGAGAATAGCCATGCCGACTTGCAGCGGAGCACAAGCATTCTTCACCGATCTGTTCAGTAGGCCCGTCGTTATCGACGGACGCGAGATGACTACCCGCGAGGCGTACATACGAGCCACTCACGCCAAGGCGCTGGCAGGCGACGTCGGCAGCCACGTGGAGCTCCTCCGCTTGCGCGAGGCGTGCGGCGCTGGCGAGGACAGAACGGTCGGTTACCTGGCGGTGCCCGATCGGATGACCGACGATGAGTTCGAGCGCTACTCCGAAGAGCAGCAGAGACCCTTCCGGGAGCAGGCCGGCACTTACAACCTCTAGATCATCGCTAATCCCACTCGTCGAGCAGCTGCGCCTGGATCGCGCTGGCCGTTCTTCCGGCCAGCGCGTCGAGGCAGCAGCGCTGCTCGGCCTCCGGCTCGGTGGGCAACGCCATTCTCCAGCGCCGATGTTCAAGGAACAGCTGAGTCCAGAGCAGGCCGACGTCATCGCTGAGCGCGTGGCCTGCCTGCTCGGCTCTGGCGTCCAGCCATGCGACAGGATCGAGCTCCATCATCTGCTCCAGCACGCCGTATCCGTCGATCATGTGTGCCCAGTGCACCGACGTTTCGAAAGTCGTTCCTACCAGCTCACCAGCAAGACGGCTTCGCCATCGCTGACCATATTGTAGCTGCAGCTGAGCGACAGCGTTGGAGGTGGCTTCGCTGAGGGCTGGTCCGAACAGACGGTCGGCAAGCTCGCTCAAATTCTTAAGGTTTTCGAACTTCGCGATGCTGACGTTTCGCATTGCGGGGCGGCGGTTCTTTGTGCCTTCACTGTCACCCTTGCTGTGCCGGGTGACCGTGTTTCCGAGGTCCGGAAGAGGTTCGCCCGGCCGACCCCCAAACCAGCGCAATGCCGTGATTGTCAGCGTCAGCGGATCATAGCTCATCCACACGACACATCCCGAGAGCTTTGCCCGCAGCCTCACACTGATATCCACATGCCGCCGCTTGCCACCTTCGCGGCTTGCCTTCAGCTGGACGTGCCGGATGACGCCACCCGCCTCGAGCACGACATCGTAGCCCTGCGAGTCATGCTCACTGCGCAGGATGTCGATGGACACACCGCGCTTAAGCATCAGCACGGCAAGGTCGGACGCGAGCCTGTGCTCGAGCACTTTCTCGCGTGCTGTCGACAGGTGCGCACTGGTCAGGTCAGAAGCCGTGTCACTCATCGGCAACAAGCAATGCTTGTGCTGCCGACCAAGTCAACTCGCCATGTCACTCATCGTCTGTAGACCGATGATCGACACGTCATAGCTGCTGCAGGCGTGGACATCCGGAAGCGCCTCGGCACCAACCTGCGAAAGGCCCGTGAAGAACGAGGCTGGAGTCAGGAAGAGTTCGCCGACCGAGCTGGCATCCACCGTACCTACGTCAGCGACATCGAGCGGGGTGCACGCAATCCGACTATTATGATTGTGGAGAAGTTGGCAGGAGCACTGAACATGCGTTCCGCTGCCCTGCTGGAGTAAGCAGTTCCGTCGCAGGGTGCGTCCGGGTTGCGCCCATTGCGGCCGTTCCAGAAGATAGGGGCCGGGCCACAAAGCGGACATTCTGGAGAGGATGGTCGTCAATGCTGCACCCCGACCGCCTCGCCCCACCATGAAGCTTAGATAACGGGGGCTCATATTCCAAATGACGCAAGGATGGGGCAGGGCGCTTTGTTACCCACCTCGCATTCCGCTGCTAGACGCTGCAGTGCGTCGCGAGCCTGCTCCAGCTCCTTGATCTTGCCATTGAGTGCTTCGATGCGCCCCCAGGCCAGCTGCCGTGCACGACTGCGGTCCTCGCCGGTGTCCAGGTCGAGTAATTCCCTGATCTGTTCTAGCGTGAAGCCCGCAGCCTGTGCCTGGCGGATGAACCGCAAGCGTCGGAGGTCGTCGGACCCGTATCGCCTGATGCCCACGTCGCGTCCAGGCTGATCGAGGAGACCTTTCCGCTGGTAGAAGCGGATTGTCTCGACACCGACGCCACCGGCCGCGGCCAGCTTTCCGATCGTGAGTGACGAAACGGCTTGACTCTGTACCATGGTACAGACCTTATATCCGGACCGACAAGATCACAAGGAGACGTGAGATGTCGGACATGAGCACACATCCTGCACCGTCAAGGAAAGCCGTCATTCACCGGATGGTTATGCCGGACCATACTTGCCCGTACGGCCTCAAGGCCCTGCACTTGCTGAAGCGGGCAGGATTTGAAGTCGAAGATCATCACCTGACGACGCGGGAGGAGACTGACGCCTTCAAGGCTCAGCATGGCGTCGCCACCACACCGCAGATCTTCATTGGTGGGGAGCGGATCGGCGGCCATGACGATCTCCGTCGCTTCCTCGGCAAGCGCGTTGCCGATCCCAAGGCGACGACTTACCGCCCCGTGGTAGCCCTGTTCTCGATGACCGGGCTGATGGCGGTGGCGGCAAGCTATGCAGTCACTGGTGATGCCCTCGGTCTGTTGGCGATCGAGTGGTTCATCGGCTTCTCCATGGTCGTCCTGGCGCTGCTCAAGCTTCAGAACATCGAGAGCTTCGCGACGATGTTCCTCAACTACGACTTGCTGGCAAAACGCTGGGTTCCGTACAGCTACCTTTACCCGTTCGCCGAGGGCCTTGCGGGCTTGCTGATGGTAGCGGGCGCCCTGACCTGGCTATCCGTTCCATTGGCCCTGTTTATCGGGACGGTCGGTGCGGTGTCGGTCTTCAAGGCCGTGTACATCGATAAACGGGAGCTGAAATGCGCGTGCGTCGGTGGCTCCAGCAACGTGCCGCTCGGCTTCATCTCTCTGACCGAGAACCTGATGATGATTGCCATGGCGCTCTGGATGGCTCTCGTGGCATCCGGTTGGGCAGCTGGTGGGCTTCATGCTTGAAGCCAAGTCCGGAGGGGACGACCCGGTGGCCCTGGTCATTGCCCGGCAAGCTAGGGGAGCCTATTTGGAGTCGGTGATTGTTGCCCTTTTCCGCCTGTTGGCAATCGCAGCGATGATCCTAATGCCGATGGGCATGGGAATGGCTCCGGCTGCCGCAGCCACTCCCGCCTCCCACAAGACTATGGAGAGTTCGGGCGAAGGTCACTGCGGCCAGAAGCCAGATAGTGACAATGGCAAGGCGATGACGATGCAATGTGCAGCCTCTTGCAGTGCCTTGCCCTCCGAACCTGCCGCTACTTCGGTCCATGAGCTTGCCCGGATGGCTTGCCATACTGCCAGCCGCGTGAAGGTTCTTCATGGCGTGCTGCTTGCCCTGTCCACGCCACCTCCGCGAATGGCTTGAGCGTCAACACCGACACTCAACGACATTTTCGGAGAACTTACATGAAGACCGTTCTTGGCGCCTTGGCGCTCATGCTCGCCGTGCCCGCTGCTGCGCAGACTGCTCCAGCGAATGACCTACACGCTGGGCATGCCCAGCATCAGCAACATCAGGGTGGAGGTAAGCAGGGCGCCCCGGCTCAGCATGACCACGCCAAGATGATGGACGACTGCAAGAAGGCCATGGCCGAAGGCAAGTGCAAGGAGCATTGCCAGGCGATGATGAAGCAGCATGGCACGGCCGCTGCTGCACCCGCCAAGGCTGATGGTCACGCGGGCCACGCTCACTGACGTTCGATTGGGGCGCTGCAGCTTCGCAGCGCCCCCACAACTTCAGCGCTTTTGGCGTGGAGCTACCGAAAAATGCATTCGAACATACAATTGGACCGCCGCCTCTTCCTGGCGGGCGGCCTCGCTCTGGGTGGTTTAGCCGCCCTTCAACCGGCGTGGGCCAAGACGGTTAGTCATGGAGCCTCGGCCAAGGGCTTCGGCACTCTTGCCGGCAACGACATCCGACTGGCCGTAGCTGAAAGCAGTTTCCAGGTGGACGGACGGACCGGACACGCTGTCACCATCAACGGCACCATACCTGCACCACTGATCCGCCTGCGCCAGGATCAGAACGTTCGTCTGATGGTTGAGAACCACCTGAACGAGGACACGTCGATCCACTGGCACGGCCTCATCGTGCCCTTCCAGATGGACGGTGTGCCCGGAGTGAGCTTTCCCGGCATCAAGCCGCACTCAACCTTTACGTACGAGTTCTCGCTCAAGCAGGCCGGCACCTACTGGTACCACAGCCACTCCGGCCTTCAGGAGCAGGTCGGACATTACGGTCCGCTGATCATCGATCCAGCAGACCCTGATCCGATTGCTTCGGACCGCGAGCATGTGCTGGTGCTGAGCGACTGGAGCTTCCTTCACCCGCACCAGATCTTCACTCGGCTGAAGCAGGAGGGCGGCTTCTTCAATCGGCAGAAGCGCACGCTAGCCGACCGCTTGAGCGGCAAGGCCGACCCGATGACCGCTGAAGAGCGGGACATGTTCGCCAAGATGCGCATGGACCCGACCGACATCGCCGATGTGACCGAAGCGGCTTACAGCTTCCTCATCAATGGCCATTCCCCGAAGGAAAACTGGACCGGGCTGTTCCGAGCGGGCGAACGAGTCCGGTTGCGGATCATCAACGCTGCTGCCCAAACGATCTTCAACTTCCGTATTCCCGGGCTTCGCATGACCGTCGTGGCGACTGACGGCGTTGAGGTGCGGCCGGTCGTGGTGGACGAGTTCCAGATCGGTAACGCCGAGACCTACGACGTGATCGTCACGCCGGCCGACCAGCCCTACAGCATCGTGGCCGAGACGATCGACAGGGCCACAATGGGGGTTGCGACGCTGGCACCTCGCGCGGGTCTCCGTGCCCCGGTCCCGCCGCTGCGCGAACGCCCAACCCTCGGCATGAAAGACATGGGCATGGGCTCCATGAGCGGCATGGACCATGGCGCAATGTCCGGCGATCACAGCATGCCTCAGGCTGGCGGGCGTGCCGGTCACGGCGCTGCTGCCGGCATGGACCACAGCATGCGTGACAAGTCGAAGGTCGCCTTTCCGGTTGGCGTAGGCGTGGACATGATTGCCCCGATGCCAGTGGATCGCATCGGTGATCCTGGGCTTGGCCTTGAGGACGTTGGACACAAGGTCCTCACCTACAAAGACCTGGTCGCGACCGCGCCGAACAAGGACAAGCGCACACCGACCCGGCGGGTGGACATTCACCTGACCGGCAACATGGAACGCTTCATGTGGTCAATGGACGGGCAGCAGCTGTCAGAGGCGCCGGAGCCCTACCGATTTGCGCGCAACGAGCGGGTGCGGCTGCGGCTCATCAACGACACGATGATGACCCACCCCATGCATCTTCATGGGCACTTCTTTGAGCTGGTGAACGGGCATGGCGCGCACCAGCCCCTCAAGCACACGGTCCGGGTGCTGCCGGGGGGATATGTGGACCTCGACCTCACGGCTGACGCTCCGGGCGATTGGGCGTTCCACTGCCACCTGCTCTACCACATGCATGCCGGCATGATGCGAGTCGTGACAGTTCGGCCGATGGATGGAGAAAAGGCATGACGCGCCTCATTCTTCTCCTGCTCGCCGGAGCGGCTACCCCGGCAATGGCCCAGCAGACTGGCACCTCAATGTCGTCTCCGCCGCCTGGACCGGCCGCGACGTGCACGCCTGAGCATGCGGCAATGGGACATTGCACCATGCCGGCGGAAGTTAACCCTGCTCCGCAGGTAAGCCCCTCCAAGTGTGCGCCTGAGCATGCGGCGATGGGCCACTGCACGTTGCAAGCCAAAGCCGAGCCAGCACGGCCTGCATCACCTACACCGTGCACGCCTGAGCATGCTGCGATGGGCCACTGCACCATGCCCTCCGAAGCGAAGCGAAGCCCGCCCGCAAGCACTGCAGCCTGCACCCCAGAGCATGCCGCAATGGGGCATTGCACGATGCCGGCTAGAGCAAAGATACCTCCACCTGCAGCTACTCCGTCTGCAGCCACCCCGACCTGCACGCCCGAGCATGCAGCCATGGGTCACTGCAAGATGCCGGCCCAAGTGCCGGCCAAGCCGCCAGCCGGTACCGCCACGTGCACGCCGGAGCATGCCGCAATGGGGCATTGCACCCAAACATCCGTCGGCGATTCGCGATCTGATCCGCATGCGGCTCACGGAGCTTCGCCTGCCGCGCCCCCAGTGGCTCCTCCGCCTCCGGAAGCCATGTCCGGACCTGCTCATGCCGCCGACGTTGTATTCGGCGCGACGCCCATGGCGCAAAGCAGGGATGAACTTCGTCGCGAGCATGGTGACATGCGCACCACCAAGCTGCTGATCGATCGACTCGAGTGGCGTGCTGCCAGCGGCCGCGACGGCTATCTGCTCGACGGCCAAGGCTGGTACGGAGGCGACATCAACAAGCTGTGGCTGAAAACTGAGGTTGAAGGTGAGCGGGGTCGGAGGCCGGAGCATGCAGAGGTGCAGGCACTCTGGAGCCGTGCCATCGACCCTTGGTTCGACCTTCAAGCCGGTGTTCGCTTCGACGCCAATCGCGGGCCGAACCGAACTCACCTGGTGCTGGGGGTGCAGGGCTTAGCGCCTTACTGGTACGAGGTAGACGGCGCCGTCTTTCTGTCGAACAAGGGCGAACTGACCGCCCGCGCTGAAGCCGAGTATGATCTGCGCATCACCCAGACACTCATCCTGCAGCCTCTTGTTGAAGTGGATCTGTCCGCGCAGGACATCGAGGAACTCGGCATCGGATCAGGGCTGAGCACTGCGGAGCTCGGACTTCGGCTGCGCTATCAGGTGAGCCAGCAGTTCTCCCCCTACGTCGGCCTCTCCTATGAGCGAGCGTTTGGCGACACACGCCGGTTTCGGCGAGCCGAAGGCGAGGACGCTGCCAGCCTCGGTGTCGTGGCGGGGGTTCGCCTATGGTTCTAAGCCCAGCAACAACGGTTCGCTGGCTTCTCGCTGTTTGTGCGCTCTTGCTGATGATTGCTCCAGCGGCTGCCCATAAGGGCGAGAAGCATGGGGCGAAGCCGCCTGGGGCAGCTTCTGCGGAAGTGTTAGCAGCCGCCAACGCTCAAAGGCCGCAATCGCCAGTTCCGCCGGTAAGTTCTCAAGCAGAGCGCGACCAAACCGCTGAGTTCTTCCCTAGCCTCATCGACTGGTTGGGGCGCCTACACCCAATCGTCGTCCACTTCCCAATGGCGTTTTTGCCTGCAGCGCTTTTCACGGCCGTCGTCGGGCGGCGCCGACCGAGTTTTGCTGCCCCGGTTCAGTTCCTTGTCGTGGCGGGCGGCTTTGGGGCAGCTCTGGCGGCCGTGCTCGGCTGGTTGAGCGCGGATTTGCGATCAGCGGGTGACGATTGGGTGCTGACGGCTCATCGTTGGCTCGGAACCGGGATTGGGCTAGTTGCACTCGCGCTGGGCGTCTGGGCTGCGCGCCGCCTAGAGCGGGACCGAAGCGCGGCGATGATTGTTGGCCTGGCCCTTATCACGGCTGCGATCGTGACCCAAGGTTGGCTCGGAGGCGCGATGGTGCACGGTGTCGATCACCTCGACTGGTGATGATCGCACGACTCTCAAACTGCTCAGAGGAGCATACCATGAAAAACCTCTACAAGGCCTTTCCGCTGATCATTTCAGCTGCAGCGTTGGCTGCTTGCACCTCAGAAGAAGGCAATCAGCCGTCGAACCAAGTCGCAGAGACTTCTGTCGAGCCAAGCGAGAACGCGGCTGCCACAGTGCCCGTTACTTCGAGCTTGTCCGCACCTGCTGAAGTCTCGGCTGTGCCGCCGTCAGACCCTGCGCCACAAACATCCGGGGCACCGTCAACTGCAGAGCCTAAAGTTGAACCGCTGGAGAAATCAACGGCACTCACCAAGGCTGCGCCAAAGAGCACACCGAAGTCCAAAGAAGCTCCGGCAGACACAAAGCCGGCTTACGAGCCCGCCGCGGAAACTAACACCACTGCTGCCACGTGCACGCCTGAACACCGGGCCATGGGTCATTGCTGATCAGCGGCGGCTCGCTGTAGTCGCACGCGAGCATTGTTGTTAGCTGGAGCCCTGACCTGCGATTCCGTCCGAACGTTCTGTCACGGAGAACGCACAAGTGGCTGGCGTTGATCGTTGGCGTTCAAGCAGTGGTTTGGACGCTGACTGGTCTCTATATGACCGTCATCCACATCGACGTGATCCACGGTGACCACTTCATTCGGGCTGCCAATGCGGCGCCGAATAACGTGAGCGAACTGGTCAGCCCAGCTTTCGCAGCAAGGACCACCGGAGCACACAAGGTCAAGCTCACCTCCCTGCTCGGTCGAGCGGTTTATGTTGTCGACAGCGGCGGCGCTCAGGCCTTGGTAGATGCCCGGAGCGGCGCAAGGATTTCTCGGCCAACTAAGGCGCAGATCAAGGAGATCGCGGAGGCGCGATTCACGGGCGAGGAGAAGCTGGTCGGCCTTTCTCTCTTCACGGAGATTCCCAACGAAATTCGTGGGCGGAGGCCTCCTCTTTGGCGCGCCGATTTCAGCGGGTGGAACAAGCCGACGCTCTACATATCACCAGCCACCGGTGAACTGGTCAGCCGCCGGCACGAGCTGTGGCGCGTCTTCGACTTCGCATGGATGCTCCACATCATGGACTACGAGGAGCGGGAAAACGTCAACAATCTGCTTCTGCGTGCGATGACGTTGCTGGCGCTTGTGACCGCGCTGTCGGGAGCTTGGCTGCTATTCTTCGCCTTCCCACGGAAGCGGCGGAAGGCAGCCGCTCAATGAAGGTTCACACCCACTTCCTCCGGGTCCTCCACAAGTGGATCGGTCTACTTATCGGAGTTCAATTCCTCATCTGGACCATCAGCGGGGCGGGTATGGCTCTCATCGACATGGGAGCGGTCGGAGGCGGCGCTCGGCCCGAGCCTGCCCTTGTTCACTTGAGTGCCAGCGATGGTTGGCCGAAGGTCCAGACGGAGCTTGCCGGAACAGCCGTCGAGAGCGTGTCGCTACGCCCGCTGCTAAACCGTTACGTCTACGACATCGAGACTCCAGCCGGTACGGTCTTGTTCGATGCGACTTCTGGCCAGCGTGTGCACATCGATGCCAGTGCAGCGCGGCGAATTGCTACTGCAGCATATCCCGGGGGTGCCGCAGTGAAAGCCGTGACTTCACTGGATCGGCTCACCCCGGCGGTCCGCGAGCATGAACTCCCGATCTGGCGCGTGGACTTCAACGACCCTCAGAATAGCAGCTTCTATGTGTCGGGCTCAAACGGGACCCTGCTTGAGCGAAGGAACGACAGTTGGCGCGTCTGGGACATCCTCTTCATGCTCCACAGCATGGACTATGTGAATCGGAGCGACTTCAACCATCCACTGATCATCACGGTGGGGTTCGCAGCTGTGTGGCTGACGATCACCGGCCTTTGGTTGCTGGTCCGGACCGGCTGGCGATCAGATTTCAAGAAGGTCAGACGGCCTGCCCCCATTCATCCGCAAGACACGCGCGATCAGGCACCCGCTGCCTGACGCACATAGGTGGACTTGAACATGAAGCATCGACTCCTCAGCCTCGTAGCGCCATTTGCGCTGTTGGCCTGCTCTCAAGCTGCCAGCGCGGCAGTGGTGGAGGTCGTGAAGTCGCCGACATGCGGATGCTGCTCCGACTGGATAGAGCATCTTCGGCGGTCCGGAATGCAGGTGCGTGTGACCGAGGTTCCTGACACCTCGCCCATCGCGAAAAAGCTTGGTGTTCCTGAAGAGCTTCGGTCCTGCCACACCGCCAAGGTGGGCGGCTATGTTGTCGAAGGGCACGTGCCAGCTTCCGACATCAAGATGCTCTTGGCAAAGAAGCCGGCGGCAACTGGAATTGCCGTCCCGGGTATGCCGATGGGGTCACCAGGTATGGATCAGGCGGGCGCCAAGGAAGCCTTCGCGACCATTCTGTTCGATGCCAAAGGTAAGCGTCAGGTCTTCGCCCGTCATTGATAGAGCCAGCTGCATTGTCCTTCGCGCACTTGCCGTGAGGACTGTACCTTCCGCTAGCAGCCACTTGCCGACGCTTAAGTTCTCTTCATGGCGATCGTCAGCTCAAAGGTATCTTCAGCTGCGGGTGCCTACGTGCTCCGCTTCGGCTATCGGGGCTTAGGCGTCCAGCTCGGCTGCCGTGATGCGCAGCAGTTTTCAGCCATTTGGCATCGTCCCAACGATCGGCTTCGATTAGCAGACAGTCCGCTCCGGGCCCGGAAAACACGGTCGAACATGACTAGCGAGGCAAGCACGGTATATCGAGGCCTGATGGATAGGCCTTCAGCCATCGATCGCGCCTTAGAGCTCGCACGATCCGGGCAGCACCGGAGTGTTGCTGCCATCCTCAGGCAACTGGGTTACGATGAGCGGTCAGAGGTCGAGGATCATCTGGCGACCCCTCACGCAAAACGAGAGCTAATCTTGGTCTGCGGCGATGCCTGGCTTGCGGCCCGGTGACGTTGCGCGGCTGGGCGCGTCAGCTTCGTGTTCGATGGTTCGAAATCAGCCGGCCCCAGCTTGGCTGAACGAACGACCACTTAGACCCATCTGGCGCCGGATAGCAGACGGTCCGTTTGCGGCCACTAAAGGACGTGCGGCAGCTCGCCCGCAAGATTGCTCCAGTGTCCCAGCGAGGCTTGTAGACAGCCTGTGAACGCTGGGCCTGATAACAGGAGAGGTCAGTGGAGCCGGCCCAAACCTGGGAGACAGCTCTTCCATAACGGTCACGAGTGATAATCGTGTATCGTACCCGCCCGAAGCGCAGCGCGCCCACAAGGCTGCGACGCGAGGCGGCGCCATCACCGCTCACGCAAGTTCGCCCAGAACGACAGCCGTGAAGCTCGGGAGCGTCGATGCCAAGCAAGCGAACACGCTCCGAGCCACAGCGGATGGTGTCACCGTCGACCACGTAAGCCGAAGGACAATCGATTGGCACTTACTTGGCCTGCGACGGCTGCTTCGCCTTGCGTCCGCGCGGTGCCCGATCGGCGGCGGCTGCAGGCGTACCTTCCGAGCTGCGCGATTTGCGTCCAAGGCCGATCTTCTGTGCCATCGAGCGCCGAGCCTCAGAGTAGTTCGGCGCGACCATTGGGTAATCAGCCTTGAGGCCGTACCTCGCGCGGTATTCTGCCGGCGTCAGGCCATGCGTGGAAAGATGACGACGAAGGGTCTTGTACGGCTTACCGTCAATCAGCGAGATGATGTAGTCTTTGGAGGCCAAAGACTTGCGGACCGTCGTGGCAGGCTCGAAGTTCTGGGGAGCATCAGCCGCGTCGTCCTGCGGCGGCACCGCTTCAACTGCAAGCGATCGTACGGCTTCGTGCATCCTGTTCAGAAAAGCCGGAACCTCGTCGCTTGAGGCGCGAGTGTTCGGATTTCCCAACCAAGCAATGGTCAGCTCCGTTGCAAGTTCAACGGCGTTCAAGCGCATGTCTTCGTCAGCCACCTTTATCCCTCCTACCGAGTTAGGTTGTCCTTAGAACGCACCTGTACCCCGTCAACTTTCTTACGCTTCGAAAGACGTCACGACTCACGAAGTCGTGCTCAGACGACCCTGAGTTTATCCGAGCGCGCCCAAGTACCCCACGCGTCATGAAGTGAGCCAATTCTGGGTCAACCTTCCTGTTGTTGATCAATCAAGTAAGAAAGTTACGCGAGCCGGCGGCCGGCCCAAACAACGCGACCGATCACGTCTACGCTGGTGCGTTTGCAGTTCGGCCAGGATGGGTAGGCCGAATTGTCGCTAGAAATAGTAAGCGTGTCATCGCTCGGGTTGATGGCAAAGCGCTTCACCATAAGCGTGTCTTCAAGTCTCAGAACGAAGATGCCGTCGGTCAGCCTTCGGCCCCCGACGGATCGGTCCACAAGGATGTCGTCTCCGTCACTTAGTGTCGGAACCATGGAGTCACCCTGCACGCGGATGATCGACAACTCGGCGGCCGATGCAGCCGTGATCTTTTGGAGCCAGGCTGGATCGAACCCCATATGGGCGACGGGGCCTTCCTGCTCAGCAAAGCTGCCGTGACCTGCGGAAGCGCTGACCTGCAGTCTTGGCACCGGGATCAGCTTAGCAAGCAGGCTGTCGCCTTCGTTGTCAGGCGCGCCGAGAAGCTGCTCGTCCACGCCGAAGTACCTGGCGAGAGTCCGTCGATCGTTTTCAGCTAGGCGCTTAGGCGTTCCTCGCTTCACGTATTGCTGGATGTAGGCCGCGTTTCGGCCAAGCAGTCGTGAGAGCCCGGTGAAATCCTCACGACGCTCGCTGATCAGCTTGCTTAACGCCGCTCGCGCTCTCTCTTCCGGGCTCATGGTCACAGCTTTCTCGTAGGAAGGCGTCCTAGACAAGTAGGAAATAGCAGGAGAACATAGCAAGAACAAGACCGACTCGGAGGTTGTATGTTGCTGCTACGTATCGACCGTATTCTGCGAAGCACGAGGATGCCGCCGACACGATTTGGTCGGCTGGCTGTCGGTGACCCAAACCTAGTGCGGCAGCTGCGCCAAGGCCGCCAGTTGCGACCCGCAACAGTCAGCCGTGTGCTGGCGTACCTTTGCGAACAGGAAGGAATGCAGTGACAAATCTTTACCCGATTGTTGTCACGCCAGAGATCTTGATGACATTAGGGCTGCTGGCGGGCTTGGCCGCAGGTTACGGACGAGAGCTGAACTTGCGTCGGCGACCAGGCTGGCGCTGGTGGCTCTCACGGCTTCTTCTGTTGCCGGCTGCCGCCATAATCTCCGTTGCCATCGATACCGGCTTGTCACTCTCCGGTGAGCTGGGAATGTTGCTACCGATGCTTACGGTTCTGCGGGGCTACGACGGGCTCGCTATGGTCGAAAAGCAATGCAGGCCTCATCTACCAAGCGTGCTCCCGGGAGCTTGCCGGAGCCTTCGCGGGAAGCCGAAGCCCTTGGCTGGCAACCAGCGAAGTCTGGAATGAGAAGCAACCGGCACTGAGCGGATCGTCTGCTTAGGGCTGTGGGGCCTTTGACGTGGATCGACCTGATGATAGCTCCTGTCGGTGGAGCGATCGGCGAACATACTCCAAGCTATCAGGGATCGAGACTTCGATCTTTTTGTGAAGCTCTTGGATGATGGCTTCCGAAGAGCTGCTTCAAGGGCGTCTTGCGAGTCCCATGCGCTTGGGCTCGACGTTGCAGACGGCCGTGCTGCAGAGACGCTGCGGCGCAAGCTCGGTCGGACAAAAGGGTCGCAAGCGGGGACTGATCCCCACCTTTGACCGGGTTCCTCCCGAGCTCATGCCGACGATCAAAGCAGACCGGCTGCTCCTGGTTAAATGCGGAGCGTGGGGGCGAGATTGTGGTGGGCTAGCGAACGAGCCCACCACCTTGTTCAAACCTCGGTCGCCTCTGCCAGCGCCAAGGCATCTTCCACTTCAACGCCAAGGTATCGGACGGTGGTCTCGATCTTTGTGTGGCCGAGTAAAATCTGCACTGCGCGCAGATTGCCTGTCTGCTTGTAGATCAAGGCTGCTTTTGTGCGCCGGAGGGAATGGGTGCCGTACTCCTCGCGGCGCAGACCTATGGCAGTGACCCATTCGTCAACCAGGCGGGCATATTGTCGAGTGCTCATGTGCGCTAGCCGGTCAGTGCGGCTGGGAAAGACATACTGATCGAGCGCGCCACCGCGCCGCTCAAGCCATTGGAGCAAGCTTGTGCGAGCGGGCTCTAAGAGCTCGAACTGCACTGGCCGGCCAGTCTTCTGTTGGATCACGGTGGCGCGCTGCCGGATGCGAGCTCCGCTTGCTAGTTCATCGATCTTGATCTTCACGAGGTCACAACCACGAAGCTTGCTGTCAATCGCAAGATCGAAGAGGGCCCGATCACGAAGGCGATGCTCCTGCTCAAGGAAGAAGCGCACGGCCCAAACTTGTTTTGGTAGGAGCGGCCGCTTGGCCCCTAGCTTACGACCAACATTCCACGCGGGCCGGTCTTCCTGACCGGGATCGTAGATTGAGTGTCCCATGCTTCATCTCCTCAGGCCAACGGCGGCCGAGGAGAAAACGAGCGAAGAGGCTGTGCATGGTGGGAAGCGGAAGGTCCGCTTTCGGGTACGCACTGGCCGAAAGCAGACATTCGCTCGGTTGCAACTCGGGCGGCGAGTTGGCTCCCGTGGCAGTCGCTCTAGGGCGGCCAGTGCAATCGGGAGGGGACGATCGGTCAGCTGAGTTGCTGGTCATCCATTCGCCAGAACGTTCTCCAGTTCAGCTATGGCTTAGCGCGCGAACAGGCCCGTTAGCTGTTTTCGAGCTTCTTATACCATGAAGCGCTTGCCTCCCTAGGCTACTCGCTCCTCAGACACCTGGTGCGATCTTCGCTCTTAGAAGCGGTAGTTCGATCCGGCTTTCCAGACCTGTTTCCTTCCACTGGAACAGTGCTTGGCCGACCAACTGCCGCTCTACGGTGCTTCCAATCAGGCGCGATCCAAAGCGCGGTATGCGCTTTTGGGGAGGTGGAGGTCCCCCGCTCTCCGCCCATTCGAGCACCAAGCTTTCTCCGGCTTTCTTCCACCGGATTGTCCCAGTGCCATCAGCGGCTGACAGGGCTCCATGCTGATGCGCGTTCGAAAGCATGTCGTGGAGGACCAGTGCCAGTGGCTGCACCTGCTCCGCGTCTATCTCGAGGTCGGGTCCGCCGATCGACACGCGGGTGTTCCCGTATGGACGGACTTCGGCTTCAATCAATTGAGCAACAGGGACGCTGCGCCAGCGGGCCGAGGAGAGAAGCGCGTGCGAGCGCGCCAGCGCTTCCACTCGAGCTTGCACAGCAGTGGCATAGGCTTGCGCATTCTCCGACTGGCTACTATCTTTCCTCGATCATGTCGCGGATGCGGGTAGCAAGAGCTTCGATTGCGAATGGTTTGGTGATCATCTCCATGCCAGGATCAAGGAAGCCGTTCGCGATCGTGGCGTTCTCGGCATAGCCGGTCATAAACAACACCTTCAGCTCGGGTCGATGCTTTCTCGCTGCGTCGGCAAGTTGACGGCCGTTCAGTCCAGGAAGGCCAACGTCGGAGATCAAAAGATCGAGTTGGACGTCGGATTGAAGTAGCTTCAGGCCGCTCGGACCATCCGCCGCCTCGATTGCGCGATACCCGAGTTCTTCGAGTACATCGACGACAAGATCACGCACTGCCGGCTCGTCTTCCACCACAAGAACGGTTTCCCCGGCGTCGCTGCGGTGAGCGTCCGTCAACTCGCCCCGGTCTGCATCAGTGTCTTGAGCCTCACCATAGTAGCGCGGCAGGTAGAGCTTCACGGTCGTGCCCTGACCGACCTCGGAATAGATCCGAGCATAGCCTTCCGACTGGTGAGCAAAGCCGTAGATCATCGACAGTCCCAGACCGGTACCTTGACCGATCGGCTTGGTAGTAAAGAATGGGTCGAAAGCCTTCGCTATGATGTCAGCGCTCATGCCGCCGCCCGTATCAGTCACGCAAATGCAGACATACTGCCCGGGCTTCAGCTCTCGTTGCCCGGCTGCATAAGCGCTATCCAATCGCGCATTACAGGTCTCAATCGTCAGCTTGCCGCCTTCCGGCATCGCGTCGCGCGCGTTGATGGCGAGGTTGAGGATTGCGCTCTCAAGCTGATTCGGATCGCACAACGTTTGCCACAAGCCTCCAGCCGTGACGATTTTCAGAGATACAGACTCGCCAATTGTCCGGCGAAGTAACTCCTCCATCCCGGTGACCAGTCGGTTCGAGTTCACCGGTTTCGGATCCAGCGGCTGCCGTCGCGCAAAGGCCAGAAGCCTGTGCGTCAACGCGGCCGCCCGATTAGCAGCGGTCATCGCGGTGGTAGCGTAGCGCTGAACCTTGCTGATCTCCCCCTTCGCAATTTGACGCTGGATCATGTCTAGCGAGCCGATGACCCCGGTAAGCAGGTTATTGAAGTCGTGTGCGATGCCACCTGTTAGCTGACCAACGGCCTCCATCTTCTGAGCCTGTCGAAGCTGCTCTTGCGTGCGCTCGAGCTCGGCCTCACGTTCTTTCTCCTCGGTGACATCACGCCCAGTGGCGTAAGTCACATCTCCTGCCGGCGCAGCGACCCATGATATCCAGCGGATCGATCCATCCTTGTGTCGATATTGATTGTCGATCTTCGGACGACCACCCCTCGCGGCCAGCTTGGCGACCTGTGCCGTTGCCCTTTGATCTTCAGGCAGCACAAAGTCGAAGACGTGCCTTCCAACAAGCTCGTCGGCCTCGTAGCCCAACGTTGCTGTCCAAGCAGGATTGACCCTTCGGAAGATCCCCTTAGCGTCTACCACGAGCATGAGGTCGGGCGACGTCTCCCACATGCGGTCCCGCTCTGCCGTGCGTTCCAAGACCCTCGCTTCCAAGGATCTGTTCGACTCAAGCAGAAGAGCCTCGGCATTCTTCTGGTCCGTTATGTCAACCTGGATGCCGTCCCAGATGATCGATCCATCAGGCTGTTCGCGAGGCGCAGATATGATGCGAGACCATCGGACCTCTCCGTCCACTCGAAGAAAGCGAGCTTGAACGTCGAAGGGCGCACCATTACGAATTGCGTCGGCTTCGGCCTCCACCAGCAATGGTCGATCATCGGGCACGATAAGGTCGTAAGCAACGGCCGCGTTGGCGAGCACCGCCTCAGCTGGAACCCCGGTTAGCTTCTCGTGACTTTGCGAGACATAGAGGAAGCGACGCTCACTACCGTCGCGACCTGTGGAAATCTGGTACACCATACCAGATGGTAGATTATCAGTGAGGGCTCGCAGACGCGCCTCGCTCTCTCGCAGCCGCTCCTCGGCCGAGTGTCGATCAGTCTCGTCACGGGCGACCTTAAGATAGCCGAGCAGGCCCCCGTTTGGATCGTGGAGCGGGCGCAGCGAGCCATTTAGGAATACCCGGCTACCATCCTTGCGCAAATGCCAACGGACGTCCGGACCGCAACCTTCCTGTTGGGCACGTTCTACCTCGATGATCGGCTGGCCGGCTGCCTTGTCTTCCGGAGTGAAGAGGACATCTGACGACTGCCCGATCATCTCCTCAGCAGTGTAACCGAATGCCACGCCTGCGCCGTCGGACCAGCTAGTCACGTGACGCTCTGCATCCACGGTGAAGATTGCGTAGTCACGTGCGCCATCGATAACTAAGCGGAGCCGCTCTTCACTCTGCCGTACCGCTTCCCGCGCAAGATGCGCGTCCGTGACGTCATGGCCTTCAACGAAGATGCCCGTGACTTTGCCGGTGTCGTCACGCACTGGCTCAAAAACGAAATCCAGGAACCGCTCCTCCAGAGCACCGGGACTTGTCTCAAGCCGAGCGACTGTGTCGTGGGCGATGTGGCGCTCACCGCCCTCGAAGACCTTGTCCAGAAGACCAAAGAATTGCTGGTCCTCCAGCTCCGGGAGGACCTCCCGCACCGTACGGCCGATAGGATCTCGGCCGCCGATCAAATCCCGATAGGCCTGATTGGCAAACTGAAATCGATGATCTGGCTCCGCAAGCACTGCGATGAAGCCGGGAGCCTGTTCAAAAAGCTGTCGCTGACGGTCGATCTCGACTTGTCGCGTGCGCTCCGCAAACACCTGGGCAGTTGTCTCGGTGCACGCACAGAAGAAGCCTTGGACGGCCCCACCTTCCCCCCGAATAGGCGTATAGGAGAAGGCGAAGTGGGTCTCTTCTAGGTACCCTCGGCGCTCCATCCAAAGAGTTATATCGTCCATGTGAACGGGCTCGCCGCGATACGCCTGATCGACGATCGGGCCCAAGTCGGTAGAGATCTCCGACCAGACGTTTAGGAAAGGGCGGCCAAGCGCGCCCGGATGCTTCCCTGCTAAGATTGCTGCGTAAGGATCATTGTAGAGCAGAATCTGCTCGGGTCCCCAAGCGAGAAACATCGGCTGATTGGCTCCGAGCATCACCCCAACAAGCGTCTTCAGCGCTGTCGGCCAAGTCTCCGGTGAGCCGAGTGGAGTGGCCGTCCAATCGTGCGTGCGGATCGCGGCGCCTACTTGGCCACCGCCTGAGAGGAAACTGAGCATCTTTAGCCCTAGAGGAAATGGTCAGCGTTGACGTAGAGCGGCCGCCCGTTTGCGCCAAGTCTCTTACTCAGGTCGCGGCTGCTGTGGTGTTCTTGCTCAGCGACCTGCCGGCTTCATCACCGGTGCCGAATTCTGCGTCGATGGCGGCATGCGGCAGGTGTGATTGGGACGGCAATCAGCCCTGCTGACCCTTGCAATTAGGGGGCGGCAGGGCCGAGCACCATGGAACGCGATCAGAGTGACGCCAGCTTAATTGCAGTTTCCCGATAGCTGTACAGCGAGCGTCCGAGGAGCGCCGCGAGCCGCTCGCGATCGCCCTCTTCCGGGATCATGCCGTCGCTGACGTACCGCTCCGCCATCAGCCGCATCTCGTAAGCGGTCCACTTGGGCATGAAGGTCGCCATGTTCGCCTCGAACCCGCTCGGATCGCCGCCGCCGTAGACCACTCTGCGTCCGAGCACCTCCGACCCGATCTGCGCCACGCCCGCGCCGGTCAGCGTGTCGGGTCCGACGAGGTTGATCCTCTCCAGCGGCAGCTTAGCGTCGGATCGATCACGGCGGAGCAACTCAATCGCGGCGACCTCCGCGATGTCACGTGCGTCCACCATCGCAATGCCCTTGCTTCCGATCGGCATCGGATAAATTCCTTGTTGCAGGATGACGTCCTTCACCATCGCCTCGTTGTCGATAAAGTAGGTCGGACGCAGTATCGTGGCGCCGAACCCCATCGCTTCCAGCATCCGTTCGCCGCCATGCTTCACCGCGAAGTGCGGTAGGTTCACCGCCTGGTCGGCTCCGAACACCGACAGGTAGACCACTCGCTCGATCCCCGCCTCTCGCGCGAGGTTGAGCGTGATAATCGCCTGGGTGAATTCGTCGCCGGTCACCGCATTGAGCAGGAAGAGCGTCCGCACGCCGGCAAGCGCGGCGCGCACGGCGTCTAGGTCCAGCAGGTCACCCTGGGCGACTTCGACGCCAGCCGGGAATTCGGCTTTGCTTGCGTTGCGGGTGAGCACGCGCACATCGGCATTGCGGCGGACGAGTTGGTCGACGACGTGGCTGCCGACGCGGCCACTGGCTCCGATCACGAGAATGGTCATGGTGTTGCTCCTTCATCAGGTCTTGCCGACGAGACGAAGATGAGTGATCCATGCGCATGCAAATAGACGGGCAATTTGGACGCATCGTCTCACGGGTGGAACACGATGGACCTGCTCGCCCTTGCTGATTTCACTTTGGTCGCCCGTCACGGCGGGTTCGGCAAAGCGTCTCGCGCCGCTCGTAGACCCAAGGCCACGCTGTCGCGGCGCGTCGCGGAGCTGGAGGCTTCCCTGGACCTGCGGTTGTTCGAACGGGGCCGACGCGATCTCAAATTGACTGACGAAGGCAGGGCGCTGTTCGAGCGTGCCGGAACGCTCTTGACCGAACTGGAAGAGACTGCCGCCGCCATCTCGTCGGGCAGCGAACATGTGCGCGGACCCCTTCGGATCAGCGCCGCCAGGGGTGAAGCACTGGCATGGCGCCAGTGAGACGAGCAGCATGACTCATGTGGCCATCGCGGAGGCGCTTGATGGTCAATCGGTGACTTGGATGGAGCATGTCAGCGATCGCCAATATCGCGTGATGACTGATGACTGAAGTTCATAGGTTCATGCCGGATTGAGCGACTAATCGCGGCAGACGAGCAGGCGTACATTGGTTCCGCAGCCAAACGGGAACATGAGCAAGATGATGCGCGAAGGCCGGCTCCACTAGCGGTGCCTGCGTCCCAACCGCCGGCTCGTGGCCGTGATGAGCTCGCCGTTCACCTCGATGAAGCCGCTGTGCTTCATGTTTGACAGCAGCGCGCTGAATCCCCGACTTTCGCGCAGCCTGGCCGACGCGTCGCGGTCCCCGTCCATGGCGGCGCGCAACTGTGACCGGGTGCAGGCGCCAGCGTGATCGCGCAGATAAGAGCGGACAAACTCATACAAGGAGCCGGCACTGCGGGGCGGCAGCGCGTGTGCTGGCCACCGCATGGCGTCTCGCCCCGGGTCAGATATCAATGCGGGACAACGAGGTTACCGTGAACGTCGTCCTTCGGCGGTGCGGGATTGATCAACCTATAGGCAATCACGAGCAGCAATCCGACCAGCAGACCGAGCGCGACCCACTTGAGGGTGTCCCAGACGGGATGCTGTTCGTTCATCTGCCGCTCCTGCCTGCTTGTGCCACGTGACCCATTCTTGAGGCGCCAAGCAGTCCTCAAGGATGGAGCGCGTCGGCATCTTCGCACTCTTCCCGCTCGACCTGGATCGTGGCGTGCTGAATCTCGAAACGGTCGTGGAGCATGGCCGCTACTGCGATCCGGACAGCTTCGAAGTCGGCTCCGTTCTGCAGCTCAACATGGGTCGACAAGCTGTGATCATCGCTGGTGAGCGACCACACATGGAGGTCGTGAACACCGGCGACGCCGGGCGTGCTTGCGATCGCCGAACGCACATCCTTGAGGCTGACGTCGCGCGGAACGCCTTCGAGCAGGATCTGCGACGTGTCCTTGAGCAGGATCAAGGTTCGTGGGAGCACCCATAGACCGATGCCGATGGCGACCAGCGGGTCGACCCACTGCCAGCCGGTGGCGATGATCACACCCGCTCCGACGATCACGCCGAGCGAGCCAAGCATGTCGGCCCACACTTCGAGGTAGGCGCCCTTGACGTTGAGGCTTTGATCCTTGCCGGAGGAGAGCAGACGCATGGAGATGAAATTCACCACGAGGCCGATTACCGCGACGATCAACATGCCCGTGGACTGGACCTCGGCCGGCTCAAAGAAGCGGGCGATGCCCTCCCACAACACGTAACCGGCAACGACAAACAGCAGCAAAGCGTTGAACGCGGCGGCCAGGATCTCGAAACGACGATAGCCGAAGGTCCGCTGCTCGTCGGCCGGACGCTGGCCGATCTTTAACGCCGCAAGAGCGATTGCCAGCGCCGCCGAGTCGGTGAACATGTGTGCAGCGTCGGACAACAACGCCAGGCTGTTGAACACGTAAGAGCCGATCAGTTCGGCAATCAGGAAGACTGTCGTCAGCGCCAGTGCCCATGCCAACATGCGGCTGTTCGCTCCCGCCGCATGATTGTGGGCGTGCCCGCCGTGATCATGTCCCATTGCTGTTCTCCTGCTCGGATAGGATCATTGCTTCGCTGCAGGCACGTTTGACCTCGCCAGCCAGCGCTCAAGCTGCGCAATTTCCCGTTGCTGGTCGGCAATGATCTTGGTCGCCAGTGTCCGTAGTTCGGGGTCCTTGCCGAGGCGCAGCTCGGCTTCGGCCATCTGGATGGCGCCGCGATGGTGAGGGATCATTAGCTCCGCGAAACTACGGTCCGGGCTGCCCGGGTCAATCGTCGCCGGCATGCCGCCATGCGACGTCGCCGCGTTCGTCCCGGCTGAAGCGTTGCGCTCTGAGTTTCCAGCCTGTGGTCCGCAGGCGGTCAGCAGAAGGCCGCCAAGCAGGGTAGTGACAAGGGTCCTCATACCTTTTCCTTTCTCGTTCATTCGACAGGCACCGGCTCGCGACCGAGCAGGTCTTCATCCCGGTATTCGCGGCGGACATGACGCTGCCGCGCCTTATGCAGCAGAAAGTGACTGATGGCCGGGAGGACAAACAGGGTCAGCAAGGTCGCGACGATCAGTCCGGCGATGACCACCACCGCCAATGGCTTCTGGACCTCGGCTCCGCGCCCGGTGGCGATCGCCATTGGGACGAAGCCAATGGCTGGGACCACACCGGTCATCAGGACCGCCCGCACGCGCTCCATCATACCGCCATGGATCGCTTCATCGATGCTAGCGCCGCTCCCTATCCGCTGCTGGATGCTGGTCATCACGACCAGGCCGTTCAACACCGTAACACCCGAAAGCACGATGAAGCCGACCGCTGCCGAGATGGAGAATGGCAATCCGGCCAGCACCAGCCCGAACACGCCGCCAGCAAGGCCAAGCGGAACAGCCGAATAGACCGCGAGTGCCGAGCTGAAGCTGCGCAGCGCCATGTAAAGAATGCCGAAGATCAGCAGGAACACGGCCGGGATGACCAGTGACAGCCTGGCTGAGGCGGCTTGCAGGTTCTCATATTTTCCGCCCCACTCGATGAAGACGCCGGGCGGCAGCTTGATTTCGCGCTTAACGGCCGCCCTTGCCGCTTCGACGTAGGAGCCGAGATCGCGGCCACGGACGTTGGCCTGCACGACCACCCGACGTTGCCCGTTTTCGCGGCTGACCTGGTTGACACCGTCGGCGAAGCGGAAGCTCGCCACCTCCCGTAGCGGAACCGACGGGCGAGGGCCCGCGCCGTTGTTCTCCAGCATGACAGGTAGGGCACCGATTAAGTCGAGGTTGTCGCGGGTCGGATTGTCGAGCCGAACGACAATGTCGAAACGGCGGTCGCCTTCGAAGACGATTCCGGCCTCACGTCCGCCAAGGGCAGCTGCGACCGTGTTCGCGACCTCGTCGATTGTGAGGCCATAGCTGGCAATTGCCGGGCGATTGAAGACAACTTCCAAGGTTGGGAAGCCGGCCGTCTGCTCGGCGCGGAGGTCGGCTGTGCCCTCGACCTTGCTGATCGCCGAGGCGATCTGGGCTGCCACTCTTTCGAGCTGCGGAAGATCCTCTCCGAAGACCTTGATGGCAACGTCGCCGCGAACGCCCGCGATAAGTTCGTTGAACCGCATCTCGATTGGTTGGCTGACTTCGAAGCCATTGCCGACGAGGGAGGCCATCTTCGCCTCGACCCGCTCGACGACCTTGTGCTTGCTCTCAACGCCAGCCGGCCACTGGTCCTTGGGTTTAAGGATGACGAATGCGTCCGAGGCGTTCTGCGGCATCGGATCGGTGGCAACCTCGGCCGTCCCGGTTTTCGAGTAGATGAAGGCCACCTCAGGCAGCGATGAGATCGCCCCCTCGACCCGCTTCTGCATTTCGAGGGATTGATCGAGCGAGGTCGACGGGATGCGGATCGCCTGCATGGCGACGTCCCCTTCATCGAGTTGCGGGATGAACTCCTGCCCCAGGGTGGTGAATAGGAGGGCAGCGAGGGCGAACACGCCTACACCCGCCCCGATCCAGGGCTTGGGCCGCGCAAGCACCTTGCGGAGTAGTGGCTCATAGCGCTGCTTGGTCCAGCGGATCGCCGCGACATCCTTCTCCGCCACCTTGCCGGTGACCAGTACCGCAACCATCGCGGGAACGAAGGTCAGCGACAGGATGAAGGCGCCGACCAGCGCGAGCATGACGGTGATCGCCATAGGGGTGAACATCTTGCCCTCAACCCCGGTGAAGGTGAGGAGCGGCGCGAACACCAGCAGGATGATCCCCTGCCCAAAGAGAGTTGGACGAACCATCTCCTTGGATGCCTCGAACACCTCCTGGATTCGCTCGGAGAAGGCTAGCAGGCGCCCTTGGTGACGCTGGCGCTCAGCCAAACGCCGCAGGCAGTTCTCGATGATGATGATCGAGCCATCGACGATCAGTCCGAAGTCGAGCGCGCCGAGGCTCATCAGGTTACCCGACACGCCGTAGCGGGTCATTCCAATGGCCATCATCAGGAACGACAATGGTATCACCAGGGCGGCGATGATCGCTGCGCGAATGTTGCCGAGCAGCCAGAACAGAACCGCGATGACCAGCAGAGCCCCTTCAACCAGGTTCTTTTCGACGGTCGAGATGGTGGCGTCGACCAGCGCCGAGCGGTCGTAGAGCGGGGCGACGCGCACGCCGGGCGGCAGCGACTTGGAAACTTCCTGCAGCCGCTCGGCAACGGCTTCGGCAACGATGCGGCTGTTGGCTCCGGCCAGCATGAGCGCGGTGCCGACAATCACTTCCTTGCCGTTGAGTGACGCCGCCCCGGTGCGGAGTTCACCACCCAAGCGCACGGTCGCCACATCGGACACCCGGACAGCCACGCCATTGCGATTGGCGATTACAGTCTGGCCGATCTCGTCGATGTGTCGAATGCGGGCGTCGGCCCGCACCAGAAAAGCCTCCCCCGCGCGCTGGATGAAGTTGGCGCCGACGGAAATGTTTGACCGTTCCAGCGCTTCGGCCAGCTCGGAGAAGGACACGCCGTAAGAGGCGAGTCGGGATGGATCGGGCTGAACGACAAACTGCTTCTCGTAGCCGCCGATGCTGTCGACGCCGGCCAAGCCTTCGACGTTGCGCAACTGCGGCCGGATGACCCAATCCTGGATCGTGCGAAGATAGGCGAGCCGCGAGACCTCGTCCGTCAGCCGCTCGCCTTCGACCGTCAGGTAAGAGCCATCGGGCTGGAAACCGGGACGGCCGCGAATCTTCGGGTTCTTGGCGGTGGCGGTCGGCTGGTAGTCGACCGACCACATCAACACCTCGCCAAGGCCGGTCGAGACCGGACCCATCTGCGGCTGCACGCCCGCCGGCAGGCTTTCGCTCGCCTGCGCCAGCCGTTCGGCGACCTGTTGCCGGGCGAAGTAGATGTCGACGTCCTCGTCATCTGTTGCCGGGCGAAGTAGATGTCGACGTCCTCGTCGAACACCGCGGTCACCTGGGTGAAACCGTTGCGCGAGATCGACCGGGTATGGTCGAGACCCGGGATCCCGGCGAGCGTGGTCTCCATCGGAAAGGTCACCAGCCGCTCCATGTCGAGCGGGCTGAATTGCGGGGCGGCGACGTTCACCTGCACCTGCTTGTTGGTGACGTCGGGCACGGCGTCGATCGGCAGCTTAAACAGCTGGAAGGCGCCGTAGAGGGCGATCAGCAACGTCAGGCCGATGGTGGCCCAGCGGAAGCGGATCGCAGCGTCGAGGATGCGCTCAATCATTGGATGTCAGACCTGAAAGGAGGCAAGAGGGCTATGCGGGCACATCAATGTTCCGCTTCGCTGGCGCCGAGTTGCGACTTGAGGACGAAGGCGCCCCGGGTGACCACAGTCTGCCCGGGCTGCAGGCCTTCGAGGATCTCGACCCGACGGCCGCTGCGCTGGCCGATTTGCACCGGCACGGCCTGAAAGCCTCCTTTGCTCTGGACGAAGACGGTGTCGCGGCCTTCGACCTGCTGGACTGCATCTTCAGCCAGGATGATCCCGCTGACCCTGCTGGTCCGCGGCGTCACCCGGACCCGGATCGCCTGGCCCTGCCGCAGTCCACCCGGCGCACCGGATAGTTGCAGCACGACGGTAACTGCCCGGCTCTGCGGGTCGGCGGACGGCGTGATCGAGCGGACGGCCGCCTCGACGATGCCGCCACCCGGCAGCTCGATCACCGCTGGATCACCCGGCTGCAGCCGCTGTGCTTCGGGAGCTGGCACTGCAGCTTCCACCTGGATGCTGTTTGGGTTGGAGACGTTGAAAAGCTCGGCCCCGGCTGAAACGTATGCCCCCAGCTGGGTGTCCACCTCGGTGATCCGGCCACCGATCGGCGACCGGACTGCAAGGTAGCGGCCATTGCCGGTCACCCCAGCCGTCCGGACCGCAGCTTCAGCGCGCTGCAGCTCGGCCTCGGCCGTCTGACGCGCGGCGACCGCGGCTTCCAAGTCCTGTCGTGCGGTGACCTTGGCGTTGAATAGCCGTTGCTCACGGGCGGCAGCGGCTCTGGCCTGCTGGGCTCGAGCCGCAGCGGCATTGCGCTCGGCGACGAAGGCGGCTGCTTCGCGGCTTTCCAGTAGCGCAATGGTTTCGCCGGCTCCGACCGGATCGCCGAGCCGCTTGTTGATCCGGGTGATAGCCCCGTCCGCCCGCGCGGTGACCAGCGCCTGACCTTCAGGTGGGGCGGTGACGGTGGCCTGAGCGATGACCTCCGATATGATTGAGCCAGGAGCAACTTGCTCGGTTCCGATCCCGTTGGCGGAGAGCTGGGCGGGAGCCATTGGCACGAAGCCTTCCGGACCGTGTTCCTCCTTAGCTTCACCCGCGGGTTCTTCCGCAGCTATCGCGGCAGGCTCCGGAGCCATGCTCCTGCCGATCAGCACGCCACTCACGCCCGCGAGCAGTGCCACGGCGGCGCCTCCTGCTAGCAGCCGTGAGCGGTTGTCGCGAAGGCGGATGATTTCGGTTGCGCGTTCGGTAACGGTCATTGGGGATCCTGTTGAGCAGCGACGCGGCCGAGTTCGGCGGTCGCAAGGGCCTGAGCCAGGCGAGCATCGATCAGTGCGGATTGCGCTTCACGGTAGGCAGCTTGGGCGTCGAGCAGTTCGAGCAAAGAAGCTCGACCTTCGACGTAGGCGAGGCGGGACAATCGAAGTGCCTCGGCGGCTTCCGGGATCGCGGAGCGCTGCAGCGCCTCGACCCGGATGGCGGCCGACTGGACGTTGGTCACAGCGTTAGCGCCTCGGACCCGGACTGAGGCCCGAACATTGGCGAGGTTGGCTTCCGCGGCCCTGATGCTGGCACGCGCCGCTTCGATGTTGCCGCGGTTTCGGTCGAACACCGGCAACGGCAGGGACAAACCGCCAACCAGCGCCACGGCGCCGGCTTCCCGGACGTGGCGGACGCCCAGCCCGACGGCAGGATCAAACCGGCTGGAGGCTTGTTCCTGTGCCAGTGCGGCTTCAGCCGCGATCCGTTCAGCCTCGGCCAGCCGCACTTCCAGGCTGTGGTCGGGATTCACCTGACGAGGCGCTAGATCGATCAGGTCGCCACTGAGTGCCTGGACGGGATCAGTCACCCCGAACAGCGAAGCCAGGGTTGAGCGCGACGAACGTTCCTCGGCTCGTGCTGCTTCAAGCTCAGCCCCTGCTTGGGTCGCGGCCGAACGGGCTCGAAGTGCCCGGAGCGGCGGCTCGCGGCCGTTGTCGACTAGGATCTGGGCAATGCGTGCGAGTTCACGCGCCCGTGCCTCATTCTCTTCTGCGAGGCGCAGCCGATCCCGAGTGACGGCCGCTCGGGCAAACTGCTCCCGCACCGACTGGGCCAAATCGGCACGAGCGATGCCGAGCCGGACTTGCTCTGCAGCAAGTTCAGCCTGGGCGGCCGTGACCCGTGCACGGCGTCGACCACCGAGGTCCAGCCGCTGGTTTATGGCAACGGTGGTCTCGGTCGCCTTCAGCCCAGCGAGGTCGCCAGTTCCGAGGAAGTTCTCAACGTCGACGCTGAGTTCGGGGTTGGAGCGAACTCCCGCTTGGCGAATGCGAGCGGCAGCGGCTTCCACCCGGGCGCGGGCAGCCACTACTGCCGGCGAACGCGCCTCCGCTTCCTCCAGGGCCTGGGCGAGCGTTAACGAGGATGGCAGGGGACCCGTTCGGGGAACGAGCAATGGGAGATTAGCGGAAGGCGGCGGCGCTGGCGGGCCGACCCGCCCAGGCGTGACGGGGGAGCCGACGCGCGGCGCCGCAGGTGTGCTGACCTGCGCACCGGCGGTCCCCGCCATAGGAACCATGGCCACGGCAGCCGCCGCGGCAAGAAGACGAGACATGTAGGAAGACTCCTGACGGCACGGGAAGGGCCGGCCGGAGCAAACCGGTCGGCGTTAGCGTGTCGTCAGGCGATCGGAGGACGCAGGGTCGCGCCGGGTCCAATGCCGGAGTGGAAATCCGTGATGGCCTCGGTCAGGGTGATTGATGCGGTAAGCGGCAGCGGCGACTGGAGATCGTCGTATGGTGTCGCCATGCAGTGGCCGTGACAAGCGTTGTGGTGGTGCGGGGTTGCCTTGTCGCTATCCGATGGGACCTCGTCCCGGTCTCCTTCAAAGTGCCCAGCCGCGCTCGAGGTCACTTCAACGCAGCCGATGGCTTCCGCCGCATGCGCCGCACTACCGGTCCATAGGACAAGGACCAGCAAAAGCGCGCTAATGAAAGGCAGGAACCGGCGCATCGGCACGACGCTTAGCAGCGGCAATCGGAAATGTGGAGAGCGGTGATCTTTATCAACCCGCGACCTGCAGCGGCTTGCTTCTGACCTGCCGGAGTTCGCCGCGAGCCTGCCGGATGATCTGCCACCCGCCGGACAATCCGAGGAATGCCAAGGGTAGTCGCCACAAGCAGGTTCGGCCATGCGGTGCCGGTGCCAAACACGCCGGCTGCTGCCGCCACCACGGCGATGTTGCCAATCGCATCGTTGCGCGAGCAGATCCATACCGAGCGCATGTTGGCGTCGCCGGTGCGAAATTGGAGAAGCAGCAGCGCCACGGCTACGTTCGCTACTAGCGCGAAGACACCGATGATCCCCATGGTCTCCGGCTGCGGCGCGGAGCCGTTGAGCGCCGCGAACGCTGAGCCGACCAACACATAGACCCCGAGGATGGTCAGCGAACCGCCTTCGAGCAGCGCTGCCCGGGCGCGCCAGGTTAGCGCCATACCAGCGACCAACAGTGAGATCGCGTAATTCGCTGCGTCACCGAAGAAGTCGAGTGCGTCAGCCTTGAGCGTGTGGCTGTCAGCGGTGGAGCCGGCATATAGTTCGACGCCAAACATCGCTGCATTGACGATTCAGGCTATCCACAGCGCTCAGCGCCAATTTGGATCGACCGCTGGTTCATGGGAATGACTACAACAACTTGCTGACATGAGCGCCTCCGGTGATTGAATGGGGAAGGCGCATCCACAGTAGGCTAATGAGAAGGTAAAATTCAGTTGTTGTCAGTGCCAGGTCGCCGCCGCTGGAGCGAGGGAAGCTTCATCCTCACCCAGTCCCCGCTTGAGGCGGTCCTTCTAGACCTGGCAACCATGGACAGGCTCGAACAGTACCTCAGAGCTTAGTTCGAGCCGCAGGGCATCGCCAGACTGCGTCGGCTAAAACCGAGAGCGTCTCCTTCTGCGTATGATCTACCGAGAGCTGCCGTTCTGCTGACGGCCACTTTCCAACGCTCAGGTTGGT
>Ga0210040_10001828_pt1 | contig 31269 bp, 16 predicted proteins | sample CryGeyCG12114_NA_FD_185462 | JGI IMG/M metagenome (GOLD analysis project Ga0210040, IMG submission 185462) | Groundwater microbial communities from aquifer - Crystal Geyser CG19_WC_8/21/14_NA (SPAdes) (version 2) | ecosystem: Environmental > Aquatic > Deep subsurface > Groundwater | place: USA...
CTGCTACCGGTGAACCTAGGTCCTCATCTTTCTTGCTACAGCGGATAAGCATCGCAATCCAGAGAGGGAATTCTGCAAGCATTCTTGCAACCCACCCCAAATCTCGTGGCCTAGACGAGATTTTTCTTAGTAGTTTTAAATAGCGCTAATGCGTGCTGGGGTTGCATTCCCAGTTGGGTACGGTTTTCCTCATAGATGTCTGTTCTTTGAGGTTTTCCCCTACCCTTTTCCTAGCTAGGTTTTTGTTTTTCTTTTTATTCCTTCTTTCTTTGTATTTTACCAGTAAATATAACAGGAAACATGTAGTATAAAATAAAAACTCTTTTTTACTTAAAAAAATGTATTTGTGTAATTTACATATGCATTCTAATAATGCTGACTACAGTTCAGTGACTTAAATAACTAAAATAATAACACCATTACATATGCATTCGGATAATGCTATTTACAGTTCAGAATAATCATAGAATATAATAGCTAACCATAGCTAACTAACTATTTAAAATGACCATGTTGAAATAAAAGATTAAGAGATTTGTTCATATTTCATAAGAAAATTGAAGCTTTTTTGGAAAAGTCATAAGAGATCTGTTGAAAAGACATGTAATACCAAGAGATTTGATAGCCAGGAGATTTGATGTCAGGACACCTGATACGGATACCCTAAAAATACTATGATTATAATTGTTTGTAGGAATACTGTGAAATGTGAATAATGGAGAATATTGTAAAAAAAAGAAATTGTGCAGCATAAATACACTCAGCATTATACGATTTGTTTACTTTACTAGCTAACTAGTAATAACTACATTTACATAATAACTCACTCCGGTTCTAACATTAAGACCTCATAACTTCAGAGCTGTAAGTATTCAAGTTTGATTTGTTGCTACTTCTTCAACACAGGAGGTAAAGTTGGGAAATAAGTTTTTGATAAGCTTAAATTGGTGGAACTATTGCATGAGCGGGTGACCAGAGTTTGTACTTTTGTTGACAAGACATAAAAAGAAAAACAAGAGTTGCTCACCCGGAGAAACTTTTTTTTGTGTACACAGAAAGTCACACACAAAGTTTCTTCTCGTCACTTTTTCAAGCAAACTCAATAACTAACTATAAGTAAAAAGTAAGAGAAGTATAATAAGAACATGAAATAACTAGCTCACTAGTTAGCCCTGAGGACTTGTGTCGTTTATAATAATGGAAGAAAAGTTTCTACATTTTTCTCCCTTTCGTGCTCCATTATGGAAGAGAGAAAGTTTTCCCTGCACTATTGCCCGGACATAATCTTTGTATCACTGAAGTTAATAGTGTAAAGGATTTAAGAAAGGATTGCATTTTCTCTCTCCATTAATCCATTAGCTGTGTATTTAATCTATCCTTTCGTATAATTTCTCTATCTAACTAATGTAATGGTAAAATTGTAGCTCCAAAAGTATAATATTAATTGTTATCATGATTTGAGAAATACCTTTTTCCTGATCATAGCCATAAATATTCCACTGGATGCTGACGTGGGCGTCATTTTCACATAATGCCCATCGAAACAATTTTCTGGATAGTTTGTCATTAACTGGGAAAATGGCACTGTGTCATAACTGAATTCCCTGAACGTCTTTCCATTCCGTCGCTTTAGAAACCACAAGACAATGCAGCAAATGTCAGTTTCATTCTAGGATAGTTATTTCACGAAATTAATTTTTATCTTGTTATTTAATACCGTCATGATGCTTGCTAAAATTTTCATTTTCTTTTCTTCTTCTTGTTGCCGTGCATTAGTAACACAAGTGTGAACCACCTCAATGTTCTCAGTATCCAGTAGAGAGCACGTAGTGTACAGAATGAGCTTCACTTGGGGATAAGACAAAGCATGCTTGAGCACTTTGGACTGAATTGCAGCATATTTGCTCCCATCTTGGGCAGTAGAGGACTTGACAAAGGAAGACATGAGGAGTAAAACTTCTTCATCTACAAATGAGAACAGAAAATAATACATTAAGTGGTCCAGTCACAAGTAGTCAAAATCATCACATTCGGTAATATAGTCAACCTCCTCCTTCAGTGCATATATATGATACAGGATCCTTAAGGGCAGAGCCTGAGGATGGTGGATTCACCAAGATTGCAATAGCCCCTTTGACTCTTGAGTCTGTAGAATCTACACTCCAAAAATCATCGGCATATATGCGAACATTAGGAAGACCAACTTGTTTCTTAAAATACTTGTTGAATTCCTCCTGTCTGAATGCAAAACAGAGTTATATGAAAAGGTCACTACATTTTCAGGAGTAGTTTTATTTTATGTTTTGGCAAAATGTACTTGTGATATGGAACTCCGAAAGCGACCACATTCAAAGGTGGCCTGGAAATAAATTTGCTTTGAATGGATTTGCATAGGTCGGCATCTGAAGACATTCCATTGGACTTGCATAAATATTTGGGAACCGCTTCCATCAAGAGTGATGCAAGATGGGCCACTGAACGACATGAGCCTGAAGTTTTATGTGTAGCAAGTTATCAGTTCAGGGGGAGTTTATCAGTTTGTGATTTTCAATGAATTAAGCATACCTGCATTAGTGACAATCACACATTCTGGTCTATATGATTTGGATGATTCATCAAGAATGCCATCGTACCAGAGATCCCAGCCAATGAAATAACATTCTGAGCTGCAAGAGCTGTTTGGCCTTTGTAAACTTGTGGCTGTTTGATTGCCATTCCCTCGGTTTAAAGACTCTTTATAAAACAGGGCATTCACCATGGCATATACATACAGGCATGCAGACTTATCCTGGAAATTAAATGGCAAGTAAGTTAGCGAATAATGCAAGGATATACAAACAGTTGTTTGTGAGTTCAATAGGGATCCTTTGTTTAGTATTGTTTATTGGAAGCAAGCATAAAACAATTAGCAGAGCACAGTAGCTCTGGGACGATAATTGAAATGTTTCTATGTAAACTGAACAAAGGAAAAGTTGAGTTTCATGGGCATTTTGAAATTAATTGATTAGTTGGTTTTAGCTCACTACAGTCTGGAGTCAACAATTATTTGCTACAAATAGATTGAAAGTTGCTAACAAGGGAAGACTGACTGAAGGAGTTTTGCAATCAGTGTTCTGCATAGATAAATGAGAGACATTGGATTCCAAAAACTTAGGGACGGTAAGTCTAATTAATGAGGTCTACTTAAAAAACAGAAAGGAGAAATATGGAAAATTAATAGCAAGTAATAAAAAAAGGAAACGACAGAAATGCATAAAAATAGGTTTGAAACAAAATCATACGTGGCATAATGTATAAGCTGGAGCTGAAACTAACGAAAACTAGAGACTACTATTTATATAATATCTATTTAGTGCTCACTTTACAGTTCAACTTTCTCCCAACGGAGAAAAGTTTCCAATTACACAGAATAGAAAGAAACCCAAGTTTTCTACAATTTTTTCCTTCCTTTTAAAACCTTATTTCTTCCAATTACTTTCATCAGCTCAAATTCAAAAATGAAAAAACTGTCACGAGTCACATGCTATCATAATAAATAACTCTAAATCATTATTTTTCTCCCAGCAACTTTATCCTATTGTTGTCTCCTTTTTGTTGCCACCAGAATACACTATTTTCATTTCCTGTGCAGATGAATGGATAAAAGAGTTTCAAACTTTCCCTGAAACAGTTACATAAAATTTATGTAATATTATGCACCACTACAAAAAGTTACAACTGCAAACCCACCATCTACCTTTGCACCTAACTTTACCAAGATTCACAAACATAAGCACTTGAAAACTTTTCCTTTCATATTGTTAATTGTCACCATAGATAAGAGAGGATGACTTTAAAGTTGTTAAAGTAAAAAGCGTTTCTTTTAACTATTACAAGCTAAATAAGTAAGTGATGCACTTTTCACACACAAAAAACATAATGAGCATCTGGCTTTGAAAAGAGTTTTCTGCTAAAATAAGTAGCCAACCAACTTCCCGTACAAATTCGTCACGCATGTATGGTAGCATAATGCATTGTGAAATAGGGTTCACATAGCATTTATCATTGCAACAAAGGATGTGGACCGTGCAGAGAATACATAAACTCTCATCCAGACGCGTGCATTATGGTGAAACAACTGTATGCTACTAACTAACCATAAGCATGGAGAAACTTACCTGAATAACAATTCTCCCTTCTTTGTTCATGGGATGAGCTTTGATGATATCTAGTTGTGAAGAATGCAGTCTGATCAAGTCCGGATGTTTTCCATCTACACAGAATGACTTTTCTTGTATAAGGATATCATCCTCGAATTCCGTTTGTGACAATCCAATCTCATTGAGCTTGGAAATCACTTCAGATACTCTGCAAGCACAAAAAAGGATGAACTGCGCATCTTACAGTTCACAACTGGTTGCTATATAGAATCCACATGAATTGTGATTATTATTAGCACAGTTGATGAGTCCTAGTGAGTGAAAGTGACATGAGCAACCTACTTCTAGCAACAACAGAGTATAAATATTACTATTGCGTAGTTATTTAGTGAGTATAAATACAGTACACAATGTTCTTGGCATCTAACTAACTAACTAAATGCATATAATGAAAAATTGTGATGAAACATGGAAGATATGGCTGTTTCTATGCATCTTTTGTCATAAATTTAACAAACTACTTGTGTCCAACTCCAGAAGTGGAAAGTAAGAAGGGTGGGCATTGGTAATAACTTTGCTCATTCCTTTATGCAGAGGAAAATTGAGGATTATACAAGTTGAATTTCCTGCATGTTCAAGTGTTTTGTTACCAACAGTATGCTAGACTTACTCACTGTACTATCCTTCCTTTACCTTGAGTACTATAGTCACTAGTCAGTTAGTGCGAGTGAATAGTAGAAACACATGGTGGATGGACCGATCCCTCCATAATAGACTCATAAAAGGAAAGTGGTCTGGTCCACAGTTTTAGTTAGCTATTTAGTTAGTTAGTAATACTGTGTCGTAAGCTCTCACAAATATTAGGGGTACACCTGAAGCCCTATACTTTTGTAGATTTTTACACGCGTAAATTTCCCAGCCAATCAGACCAGACTACTCAACTCTACCTACTGATTTGATTGACTGAGAGATTTACGCGCGTAGAAATCTACGAAAGGGGACAGCCTCAGGTGTACCCCTATTGTGTGCAAGTGTGAGCATAACGATCATCATACTCCCATGTACTGCATGCGATCTGACGAGAGCATGGTGCATATATACATTACATCCAGATTAGAAAGTTGTAGGTAGTTAGATGGAAAGTTTTGGCCAGCTTTAACTAACTAACTAACCAGAAAACTAACTACCAACTAACTATGGGCTATATAATAACTTCAAATGTATACACGCACGACATGCCGTACAGCCGTACATGTAGAAGAGAGAGAACTAACTAACTAAAAGTAAGCGCTTTGGCTGTTCGTTCCACACTTCATCTAACACACGCTAACTAACAACATGAGTGAGCGGATAGTTTATATCAGCTGAAATGGTATAACGTACTGTTGCACTTTATACATTGAGGCGGCATAGTAAAAAGTTTACTTTTCCTTGCCAACTTACTTACTCGAGGAATTATTATAACCACCACAACACTGTTGGCAATATGGCCTCAGAGTGTACAGCTTTTTGGGGGGCTTTCTTTTGTGGGCTTGTTGAGACGAGGCCAACGAGCGGGGAAAGTTTGTTACGAATGGGAAAGCCTCTTGAGCACACACAAACTTATAGCTCATTGATGAGTATTCAATGAAACGTGAGCCAAACTTTTCTTCCCAAAGTTGCTCCCTTTCTCTCTCTGTGGAGTGAGTTTCATGATGAATTCGCCAGCCTGCCAGCCTGTGAGCTCACTTGCAACAGGGAGCTCTATAGAACTAACTGTATCTACAATTTAACTAAATGCTACTACCAGGTATAGCTGTAACTAACTAGTTAGCTACGATATCCTATGTTTTCCAAGATGTGAAACTGTTTACGATCCTGTTTGTAAATGGGCTGTTTTGTGCTAATTGGATGGTTGATAAGAAGGTATTAAAGGATTTTAAAGTTAACTGACTATAGTGTAGTCTTTCTTAGCCACTAGCCAAGCCAGTGAGGAGCCAAGTGATGGAAGGATTAAGGATTGTGTAATGTGACCCAACATTAATAATTTAATAACACGGTTCTGTTTTTTAGCAAGAGCTAGAAGTTTGCCGCCAAACTTCTATGATGCATCCTTTCAGATTAAATGGCAAAAGTTTTTTTCTTGTTGGGGCGAGCAAAATTTGTGGAAACAAAAAGTTTTTCTCACAAAGTTTCTACATTTTACATGAGAATGGGCACGTACATAACAGTTGGGGGAAAGTTTGCTCCTGAAAAGGCACGGTTACTTACTTTTCTTCTCGTGAAACTTGTAATCAACGGTCAGAACGACAAGGGGATGCAAGTCTTTGTTTTCAAACAAATAATTAGTAGTGGTTGAGAAGCACTAAATGAAATTTTAACTTTTCTCAACTTATGGGGTGTGGGAACTATCTACCTAAATGGGATAGGTTGTACCCAGTCTGCATGACTCGTTGCACAGATTGTAGCCATGTAGGCAGTGATAAAGATATTTGTTTGAGGAATCATACAAATTTCTTTTATTTTATATTTTGTTAAATTAATATCCTTAAGTAGCAAGTAAGTTACGTGTTAATTTACAGCCCTCTGTATACGAAATCACAGCTTAAATTGGGTAGTTGACATTCGCCGAATAAAAAATATGTAACAGTATTATTGATTTAGTCTGCATCTATCGGTACATGCCAAAAATTCAAGACTATTAAACCTATTTGATGACTGTGAAAGGTTTGCTATTCTAACCCCACACAACATTTGGATATTCTATGACTGTCTTTGGTTCGGTTCCCGTTTCAACTTTACTTTTGCAGCTTCCTCACGAAAGTTTGGGTCTCAAAAGTTTTCCCTTTCATCATTCCCCCTTTTGGGCCTCTGAAAATAAATTCCCAACTATTTTTCCCCGCTACAAACTGTGACTGCCCCTATTACCCTACCCTACTGGTTGGAGTGCATAAACTTTTTTTCAGAGGACAATAGGAAATAGGTTGTATCGTATGTAATACTTGTAGGCTTTTAGAATATTCACACTGAAAAACTAACAAGCTGTGTATACTTAAATGCATGCATTCTTGCACACTGACTAAAAGCTTATAAAAAAGATTGATCTCAGTATCGAGTCGAACCTGTTTTTTTTCAAATTGACCCAGATGTACAAAGGATTCTTGTCAATCCTATGTTGATGCCTCAAGTTCTCCGGGAGCAAATTATTCATGCTGTTGGCCTCATGCTTAATTCTTAAACGTGCCATAGCAGCCATGACTTTAGTACGTGAAGCCATGACAGCATGTTGGAGCACTTTAAATTCTGCCGTTAACGGTGGATCTCCTGGATGGATGCGAAAGTCACGCTCTACTAAATCATACATCACCACCATAACCTCCTCAACGGAAACGGAATCTCCCCACATGGTGCAAAAAAAAGGTGACAAGGATTATGGATTCAACTCATCAATGCCAAATGAAATGGAAAGTCATGGTTATTTAGCCGTTTACGATAATAAAATACGCATGTGTGCGTTTTACATAAGACTAACTGAGGTCTATACTTACGAGAGCATGACGTTTAAAGAAATCACTTTTTTCCAGAACGTGTGACAAAAATGACGAGTCTATGAAAATTGGAAGCATAAAAAAATTAAAAATGATTAAAGATAGTTTTCGTTTGTAATGTGAATATGAACGCAGTCAGTGTTTGTATTTGTTTAGACAGTTGTAATTGTGTGTAATACATTTGAGTATGGCCACAGTGAGTTCGTAGGTTAAAACCCGCTCATGATCATCCACAAAATGTGGTCTTTTGAGCTTCTCATCAGGTTGACGAATGGCTCGAATAATTTGACATGCTTTGCTAAAATGACTAGAACTGAAACGCGAAAGAATCGGTGGCTTCAAAAATAGCATCCCATTTTGATCTGAATCTGTTTGAACGTCCTCTGGTTTTAAAGCCTGTATTCATGACAGTGTAAAATGAGAGCGGTTTTGTTAGTTAGTAAACGAAAAACAGTTGATTTAAACTGTCAAAGGCTTCGAAACGTGCACTGCACACGTACGCGTTTGACATCAGGAAAATATATTTTCTGCATAGCAACGTGCTCCGGAGAGGAATCCAATGAGTAATCAGAAACGGTCTTTTCCATGAGTTTTCTACAAATAGAGAACAATTTTCAGCAACTTGGAAAGAAAAAAATACATTATAGACATGTGATATGATGCTACGTTCTTGCCTTTTGAAGTTGAGTGGTGAAATAATTTTAGCTTTCAAGGGCCGAAAAGATGAAAATCTTCCAGCACTTGTGTGAATACAGAAATTATGCAATGCCAAGAGTATTTAAATCTGACATGAATGTAAAAAAAGATTGTGTATAAGATTGCAACTAATTTAGTAAAATACTAGAGGGGTGTTACTCTACTCATTGTTTATCCAAAAGACATATCAACATTTCCATAGCAACAATGTAATAATCACTGACCCATACACATTATTTATTTACTCTCTAGGGTAAAGCGCGTAAAACAGCATCAAAAGAGGTTTTAGAAAGCCCATGTAGTATTATATAAGAGTAGAACTGATAGTTAATTTGAGAGTGATAACTCAAAGACTCATTACGGAGCTCCTATGAAACATACAGCATGTGCAATGGGGATAAGTAGTACAGTGAAGCATTATTATGTTGAGATGGAATAGCTGAAATGAGAACACTGGTACATTTCCTTGTTGTTAAGAAATTAAATAATACTGTCATTGTTCTGTATCTGTGCCTTTTGTTCTAGACATTTAATGATGTTCTTCCCACTCGTCGTGTATAATACGATAGTCATTGTCCTCAATAAAGTTGAGAGTGAGAACTACGACCTTAACTAACCTTCCTTTGGGTACCATAGGAAAAAACAAGCTTATCTAATACGAACCATCTAAGGTGCATTAGTTGGTTCTCATAATCAATTTACCTATCATCATTTGCATTAAACTCTGAAATATGTGTGCACTGTCAAGGGTAAGAAACTATTGTTACTCATGAATTTATACAAGTGAAACTGTTGCAGCTGTGGAGTGATCAATGAAACACGCACGCATAAAATTTTTAGATGTTAGGGTTCTTTAATTCGTAGAATTTTATTAATTTGAATTTCAATTATTTCTTATCTCTTGTAAACAAGAAAACTCGTTAAATATTTTCTATATACGGATAATTAATTGGAGATTTCTTAAAAACAAACAAACCATATGCCACGCCACAATACAAATCATGTTCGCCTTTATTCCTAAAAGTAAATGAATAATAGTTTTCCGCCATTGTAATGGTACTTAACAAACTAAACTAACGCAAAGTAAATAATTGTGCTTAAAGAAACCAAAAACTCTTTGCTATCAACTTACAGAACAAAATAATATAAACTTTATTCCCGTCACAAGCTCAGAGTTTGAAAATCTGATTTTATTTCGTTTTTCATTCCATGTTATTTTCTTCAGAAGTATTTATCACAGTAATTTCTTCCATATTGTTTACAATCTTACTCTTAACATTAGTTACTATACATATCATTATCTCGATCACAGCTAATTAAACTGTATAGAAAGAAGAAAAATACTTCTTAGAATTCATATACATAAACTAACAAACTGACTGTACTTACTGTTCTTCACAATAATCATACATGTTGAAGCCAAGTTCTTGAAAAATGTTTCATCATCGCTATTACAGTCAGCCGTTGTGTACATCACAGTAAATGATGATGAGAACTTGTCTGCAGCCGTTTTGCTTTTTGTGCTCGTCAACAAATTCAGCATTCAGCAACAACAACAGTATACGAATATCAGACCACTTGGAGTAATGCAAAATACTCAGGAAAGGCGAAAAAAAAATTATTAAATGAATCCTCATTTTGCATAAAAGGACACATGTACTTAGTTAGTTAGTTTTCAGACTTGCAAAAGCACTTGATTCGAATAAATATGAACTCGTCTCTCGCCTACTTTGCATATATCCTACATTACAGTATGCATCATCTTCATTATGTACCAAAAGAGAGTTGATCTAGTAAGTAACTATCTTACTAACTAACTAACAAACTAACAAGCTAACCAGCAGTACAAAATGCCAGCTAATGGACTATGTAGTAAAGCAGCTAACTAACTAACAACTAACTAAATGAAGACGGGTTTGGTTACATCTATCTTTTCAAAAACAACAGCATGCATACATACGTCTCATTTTTTGCTCCCTTCTTATGAAACCAAGTACAGAAGACACATAAATTTCTTGTTGGTATGGCTCTAGTAATAATCATAAGAACCAGCAGACTAACTAACTATAACTAACTACAAGCCTGACTTATCAAACAACTATGGGAAAGATATGCGTTCCGTAGACACACTCATAACATGTCATGAATATGCACACACAGTCAACCAACCAAAAACATACAATTTAAAACAGTTCAAACCATGTGCAATCTATACATATTAGATAACTATAGCAAGTTAGTTTATATCATTTTTGACTAACTGACTGACTGATGCTATTACTACTGCAAGTACGATGATAAACGCATAATGACTTTTGGAGTACATAGTATATATAAATAGCAACATACATGGAATGATATCCTTCACTACCTTATTTGCCTCACAAATTCCCTTCACCCAAATGTATACACGCACCAGTGGAAATACAAAGTTGCTGGATTGGATGGTTTCCTTCCCTTGGTCGCAACAATATTAATAACCGCCCGTGAGCACAATAATAAATGACCAGGAGAGTGGCAGTAGTAACTCTAGTAACTAACTAACTACATATATAGTCAGGCAGCCCTTCCGTTGTCTTTTCCTCACGCATACCCATGAAGTGTGTAAACCTTTGAAACAAACTTAACCATCATCATCCTTCTTCTTTCTGTACGCCTGCAGCCAAAGTAGCCAGACTTTTAGTGTGCCAGAGTCCTACCAGAAAAAAAGGCCCATCAACTTGGTTGATTTTAAAACTGGCTTTAAGCAACTATCTAACTAACCAACTAGCTTGTTACACATAATATATTCATGAGTACAGACGAATTCTCTATCCTTAGCATCCTTTGTATACATTTAACCATATATGATGATGATGATTGCGATAATAATAATATAATAATATCTATGATGACTGCATCGTTTTCGCTCTACATTGGTTCCTTTGCTGGTACCTATTATCTGCTGCGTATGTCAAATCGTGTTGTATACCAAAACACATACCATCCCCACATGTAACACTTACGTAGGCCCTGTTAGATTGTGCAAGAATATTTTTGTCAGAATGTATGTAGCACTTTGATTCTGTGTATAGAATTCATATTTGTGAATATTTCTAGCCACTAGTTGGGTAGAGTATAGCGAGGAATTTTTTACTTGTGTTTGACCACTGGCTGTTTCATAATTTCAAAGAATAGTAAGTTTGAGTATTATAATTAGTTTTGTAATAATTTAACATAACTGCCTAATAAAGTGTGAAGAGCACAGCCAGCCGAGTTTTAACTTCTTCATTGGGAGGCGCAACACATTTCGTCCACATCAGGACTCATTTTCCTGGGCAGCGGTTTTCTTCGGGTAGAAGACTGGGCTCCCAACAGGCTCCTTTCGTTACAGATATAATACGAACCAACTTTACACATAGGAAGGAGAACTAACCAACTAACTATATAAGCTGCTCCAACTACCACTCGTCAACTCAAGTACAACTTTTCTTCTGCTCAACAATAAACAGTGTCGACCTTCAGTGGAGTTTTCTGTACCGATTTGGCTGACGGCTGTACCCCAACTGCGTCCATTCTCTCGTTTGGCAAGACCCTGTATGTTCTGAAAAGTCCTTTTTGCTTCACCCCTCGCTTCTAACTCTCTTCCATTTCTCTCTCTCTCTCTCTCTCTCTGACTCTGTGTCTAACTCAAAGGCAGTATCTCGTGATCATACATGTAGTCAATGTATCTCGCTGTAGTCTTCCACGCTAGGTGTGTGTTTTTGTGATCATGTAGTTTTGTTAGTGACTGCTCCTACCATGTACTATATACTAACTAACTAAACTTCTATATAAAGCGGGCAGGTCGAGATAAGTAAATATAAGGGGTAAAAAAGTGCATGGAATCTTATGTGCGCAATATACTAGAGTTAGTTAGTAAGTTTAAGCAGTAGCTATCTTGTTATTATATCTGGATGGTTTGAGCACTAACCAACCAAAGTGTGTTTAAGTAATGTATTATACCATAATTTGTAGTTAGTTAGTACGTGTACAGCTATATAGAGTTAGTGTAGGTTATAGTTAGACAAAGGCACACACGATGATAGTGCTATGCGCACCAAATATATGATGGGATGGTAGGGATGAAGATTTTCTGTGTGAGCTGAAGACAAGATGAGGAAAAAAAATGCAACAGCAGCAGAATTTATCATTTCATTATTTTATGCTTATGCTGTATTGGTAGCAAATGGGCTCTTCTTGGGTTGCACTTGATGATATCTGGAGAGAAGCAGGGAGATAAAAATGAGCTGATTTGAGTTATTAACTCGAGTATTGGATAAAGTGTATCGAATGTGTAGAAGAAATGTGTGTAATAACTAGCTAGTTGCTAACAACAAATTACACATGCTGTATATGCACTGAGCGTGAGTGTATGTACTTCAATGTACTGACTAAATGAGGTAGGAAAACCACTTCAAATCTTATGACATTTTGAGTACGCATTATGTGTGATTTTTGTGTTCTGCTGAGTATGTGTTAGTGTTAAGTTGATGCTGTGCTGACTGATTTTTATGTGGCAATTGTTTATAAATCATTCAGTGTTGAATGCGCATTTTGTCAAGAGATAAATTTGTTGATGTACTGAATGAATTTAAAACTTCAACCTTGAAAAAAGTGTTTACAGCATGTTATTAGCGTATCATCGCATTATTTTTATCTCCAAAATGAAGCCAATGAACTAATGCATTGATTTGACAATCTATATGACCTAGCAAATGGACGATTGTCTGGGGTCTACAGTAATTTGATTATTTAACATTTTATCGTGAAATCTGTACAGACAAAAGAGAATAATTTTTTGTCCAGTTATGACGGCTACCATTCATTTCGTGCATATGATAATTTTTTTGAACCCATTTTAGATAACTTCAAAACGTTCTAGTCGTCAGATGAACGTGTACTTAATAGACTGGCTGACTTTTCGACTGTTTTAAAGTGTTTACAATCTAAGCATTATGCTATAGATATATGATGTGCTATAGTTAACTAGAATGCACATATGCATTATGGCTAGGACATAAAATATTGTGTGGGACACTTGTTCTCCCTTACACATTGCTGATATGACGCATCGTAAGAACAAAAAGCAACCACTGTGAGAGCCAAAGTACCAAACAGGTGCAAAGATGATAAAGCAGATGAACATCATTGGAGCGAAGGAAACAAAGCGCAAGTAAATTGTTGCACCACAATGGGAAAGCAAGACATGACACAGAAAAATTATGTAGGCTTTTCAGTACAGAGAGATGGGACGATGGGAGCAGTAGAAAGCTTGAGCAATCATATAGAAGCAACAAATTTTACATCCACGTAATATCCTATATGCAACAAACAGAAGGCAATGAGGGTAAATTCTCAGAAAAGGAATACTAATACGAATAAAAGAAGGGAGTAAGAAAAAAAAGACATGAGATTAGAAGTTTTAGACTCTATAGACTAGCACTAGTGTACTCAACTAAAGCTCAAGCTGACACGCTGTACAACTATCCCGTGTCCTGCCAAGCTATCATCATCAAAGGCAGAAAAGAAGAAAAAAAAAAAGAGAAAAAAAAAAGAAGTTTGGAAGGAGTAGGATAGGGCATTTCTAGTCCTCTCTTTCTATATTAGTTCATATGTGTAGTAAAACTAAACTTGTACTACCTCCATCCTGCTGTAATGCACGTTTCGTAAGCATGTGTATGTGTGTATGTATATAAAAAAAGTTGAGAAGAGGAAAACAAAAAAATTCCAACGAACAGGAGAGACTGGTTTCTGTCCACATTTTGGCTAGCATTTGCAGTTTAACCTTTTGGGCTTACTCTTTCCCCCTCAAGTTTCCATTCCATTCTATATGGAGCCCAAACTTTTCTTCGTATTCTCTCGCTATCGCTCTACACTCGCTCGCCTCCTCTTTTTCTGACTCCAACTCAACTACTGTATAGTACTCACTAGCTAACTAAACAACTACCTAATGTGTGTGTGCTCTAGCTTGAATATAACCAAGCCGTTTCGTTATGTTGCTCCTCTCTTTTTGCGTTTCTCGTTGCATTGCATCTAATTTATTCTCTTCGCCTCCTGCTCGCTCTTTTTTCTATTATTATTATGTCTGCCATGATTCCTCCATGTGTGTATGCAAGTGAGTGAAAGAGTACAGTGTGGATACTGTAGATCCACCGGGCCTTCTCCAAACTGGTTACAGGGTGAGAATGATACCATTGCTCATTATTAAAATGCAATGGGTTCCCACTGCATGCCCGCTTTTTTGGGAAATACTAGGACAAAGCAGAGCGAGCAGTCTTTTTAAACCAACTTTTACTGGTTGGGTAGCAGCGACGAAAAGGGGTTAAGAAAGTAAGGACAAAAAATGGGATAACAGGAAATTCAGATTCAGTACTGGGCTTTTGAGCCGGCTGTTCATCCAAAACGGATTTTGTTTCCTATTTTATTCATTTTACCATTAGGAAGTGGACTGCGAGAAAAAAAAAGTCTCTTCGCCCCAAAAATATGGACAACTATGACACCATCACGGTAAATAGACATAGTAAAAGTGCTGCTTTTTTTCCTTCCAAACAGGAACATGCAATCTCCCTTTGTGTATAATATATTAATTCTCTAAGGAATATCATCTCAACTGCAAAGTAACAAAGGAAAACCAGTGACCTAGCATTCCTTCAGTCCCATTTGGATTATACTGGATGGATTGGACTCATCCCACCATTGATATTCATATTTCCCCATGTGTGCATTCATATTTCAAACATAGGCATTGCATACAGAATGAAGCCACAAACATGCTTGTATTCCCTTATGCAGTCTATTCTTATCTTTTCCATAACTGCATACGCATTATTAATCGGTTAAGTGTCTACAAGCACCATCATTATCTGCATACCTTCACTACCTACACAAATCATAATCATCATCAACTTTTATCTAAACCCAACAAAAGAAGCATCCTAACAAGCAAAAACATCCAACCTAACCAATAATACATAAATGCATATATCCATGCATGCATGCACATAACTAACTAAACTGAATAACTCCATTATGGCTCACATGACTGTACACAAAGCTGTACCACTGACTTTAGGTTTCGGTTGACGAGTGACTACTTTTTCACTGACTGAAAATTATACCCATTATAACTAACTTCTACTTGCTTACATTTTGTGTACCAAAAACGTTTGCTGTAACTCACGTAAAACTTCTTTTATTCTTTCTCTTCGTCTCACATTGGTCTAAGTGTATAAAGCTACCTCTCTCTCTCCCTATCATCCTGATTGCCCCAACTTAACAGCACAGTTAGTAAGTCATGCAGTTAGTTAGTTTGTTACTGACTGACTGATAGGTTAAAGGTATAACTGACTACTACTATACCTATATAGCTACTACGATACGAACAGCGACTAGACTAAATATGTGAATTTGTAGTAAAGTTGGTACATTGCTTCGCTTACTCACTGATGGCAAGCAATAAAGCCGCATGCAGGCCATGAACGTAGAACACGACCCAGGCTGACTAGAAAAGCATGCATTGCATGCAGCATAAGGAAAAGCCATTTTGCTTGTGATGCCATACTTACTTGCTTGCTCACCAACTAACTAACTAACTTTACTGTGGTTGAAAACTGTAGGTAGGCAAAGGGAGGGAACTAAAGCTTCTATTCCTTCTTGCTCAACTTTGTAGTTACTTGTGTCAGTTCGCAAGCACAGTTGCTGTAGTCAGGAGACGAGGTTTGTGAGTTCTCTTTTCGTTCTTGTTGCATTTAAAAGTGGAAGCGTGGAAGCCACCTACGTTACACCAATCAAAGCATCACGGAATTCTTCCAGTCAGTCAGTAGTCTGTAGCGCGTGTTTTCGGTGAAGTGAAAACTTAGTTAGTTATTTTGTTGGGTTCATCGTTATTGTTGGCTACCGAAAGAGGTGTGAGGCTGCTACCATTGTAATAATTAAGTAGCGTCATTGCTGAATCAGTTGTTGGACGCAACGTGGAGGCAGACAGCGGTTGTTGAATGTGAAGTTGGATCGACCGTTTGTTGGTTGCTGTTCCGAGATTCTTGTGGTGTGGGGATTTTTAGTGTGAAAAGCTAGTTATTGTTGTTGTGATTTGTGCGCTGACAATCGGCGAAGTGAAAAGTACGGTGAAAATGCTTCCTAACAAGCGAATGAGAGTAGAGGGAGGCAGAGGTCCATTGAACAATGGGCCAATGCATGCACGGCCATTGGTGGCTCTTCTGGACGGAAGAGACTGCTCTATTGAGATGCCAATCTTGAAAGATGTGGCTACTGTGGCGTTTTGTGATGCTCAGAGCACGGCTGAAATACATGAGAAAGTTCTTAACGAGGCTGTTGGCGCCCTGATGTGGCACACCATCACTCTAACCAAGGAAGATCTCGAAAAATTTAAGGCCCTACGTATAATTGTTCGTATCGGGTCTGGAGTAGACAATATTGATGTCAAGGTATGCAAGTTGAACAGTTTGAGTAGCTCGTTGTTCCAAGAAGCTTAGGTTTCACCTATTGATTAATAGCCGACTTCTAGGGACTTGTAGTAGATTGTACACTTATAGGTAGGTGAGTTGTATCGATGAAAACATAGGTTGGCGGATGTTAAAAACTTTAAAAGTTTATAAAAATGCGTGTCTCCAATGTACATTCTCGTTCAAAAGCTATAGCTGATATGAACTATTTATTTAGAGGCGAGCTGAAACCGGCATACTCAATAATTTAATGGTGGGTGAATGTTCAATCACCGGCGCGAGTAATAGATGGCAGAAACTACTTTTCTTTAATGTGTACAAGTTAAGAAAAAGCAGTATTATAGATTGTATTGATTAAAGACTGATCTACAACAAGGTAGGCCAGTCTCACCATACTTGAAACTCTGGAGTTTGTAGTGTAATGAAGTTGAGACCGACTCAAGTCTTTGTAGTTTCATGTATACAATAGCTGGCTGTCATGACTTAATTTTTTTCTAATATTTTAATCTCCTGGCCTGATTGACTGTGTCATGTTAGTCACCTTAGATATTAAGTACCATGGTTATCTTAAGGTCTGAAACTCATGGCGGTAGAAAGAAGAGTATATTGATGCTGATGCGTTTGTTCCTTTCGTAGTAAAACAGCTTGTATATTTGTTGTTCACAGGCTGCTGGAGAACTTGGAATTGCCGTCTGCAATGTTCCCGGCTATGGAGTTGAAGAAGTGGCTGATACAACATTGTGTTTAATCCTTAACCTATACCGAAGAACTTATTGGCTCGCCAACATGGTCAGAGATGGGAAAAAGTTCACTGGTCCAGAACAGGTAAATGTAAATGAATATCATATTACGATATTATATAAAATGCATTGGTTGAGCTCATATACTTGTATACGAAGAAAACTCATTCTTTTTGTATGGGTTAACTTTCCAAAAATTACATCATCATAACCCAAAGTACTAATTATAGAATAAGCAAGTGTATGGGCTCAACAATGCAGCATGTGTTCTTGACATTCTTTATTTCATTTCTTGCCTGTATCTATCTATCTTTTGTTTTCCTTTCGAACTTGAGAATTCTAGATTCTTGTAACTAATTAACGCTGTTAGTTCCTATACTGATCAAGTAAAATTAATGTTGTTAAACTATTCAATTTACTATTCGAACTAAATATGTAGAATAAAATCTGTTTTATACACTTGTTTTACCTGTCAATTCACTGTTAGACATGTAGATCAGAATTCACTTTTTTTTTATTTGTTAAAAAGGTACGTGAGGCCGCACAGGGCTGCGCCAGGATCAGAGGAGATACCCTAGGAATCGTTGGTTTGGGCCGTATTGGATCTGCTGTTGCCCTCAGAGCAAAAGCATATGGATTTAATGTGATGTTTTACGACCCCTACTTGCCTGATGGCATTGAAAAGAGTTTGGGAGTAACGCGAGTGTACACTCTTCAGGATCTCCTTTTTCAATCGGACTGTGTTTCCCTACATTGCACTCTGAATGAGCACAATCATCATTTGATCAACGAATATACTTTAAAGCAAATGCGTCCAGGTGAGTTCCGCTTATTATTGTACAATTCAATCTCCTATATTTTCCAGACTTCGAAGTTTTATATGCATCGTCATTTAAAGGTAATCATTTACTGATTACAATTTTTTGCGATAGGTGCATTTTTGGTGAACACTGCAAGGGGTGGACTTGTTGACGAAGCCGCTTTGGCGTCAGCACTTCGCGAAGGACGTATTAGATCTGCCGCATTGGATGTGCATGAAAATGAACCGTTTAATGTATTCCAAGGACCCCTTAAAGATGCCCCTAACTTAATCTGCACTCCTCATGCTGCATTTTACTCAGATGCGTCTTGCACTGAATTAAGGTACCTTGAACTTCAGTTTCTAGTTAATCAGTTGATCGATCAGAAATTGGAACGTCAAATTGATTGAAAGCTATTTATTCAATTTTTGCAGAGAAATGGCTGCTTCTGAAATTCGAAGAGCGATCCTTGGTCGTATTCCTGATGCGCTGAGAAATTGCGTTAATAAAGAGTATTTTATGGGAGGAACTATGGGATCAAGTGGAACCGGTTTACCGGAAGGTCTAAATGGAAGCTACTATGCAGCCGCCGCGGCAGCGGCTGCAGCAGCTGGAGCTGGTCCAGGAGCCGCACTGCAAGCAGCTCATTCAACAACAGCAAATGAATCAGGATCACAACCCACGCCTCTGTCCCATTCTCGCCCTGCTGTTTAGAAATATATTTTATTCTAGCATAGAATTTCAACAATTATTATTATTTGTAAGAAGTATATGTTGTTGAGAAAGTCTATAAGTTGTGTCTTTGAATCCCTTACCCCCAACCAAGCCAAAAGAGAAACACAACTCAAACTATATCAAATGATTTTTGTCTTTAGAGTTATGATAACGTTAACATGATGAACATGGAGGTTGTATTCAAGCGAACTTTTCACCTGCAAGTGAAAGTATGATTAGTAGCTTAAAAAAGTTTAATGAACTTACCTGTTACTGAATCTACTTTAATTTTTTAAATAGTTTACTTATTTTTCTTACCTGTTACTCCTTGTAGATTTCTTAAGTCCTTTTGTTAAGTAATTAATGATTTGTTGTTGATAATATCTATTTGTCTCCTTTTTGGCAGCTATTTAGAGCTATTTATTTAAATAGATACGTAGATGTAAATGATATCACTTTGACGAGACGAATGAATCGTAGATGCATCTGCACTTTTTTGTGAGTTTTTTTTTTATTTATCACTGTTTTATCGTTCTCTCACTGTTGAACTGCAGCATCATGACATATTGAAAGGACGAACTTATTGAACATTGGATTAACTGGTGATAAGATGGTTGCGTTCAGATGTGTAATCAACTATTTGCAAGTAAGCGTGTGAACTTATGCTATGCTCCTTCAAGAAGTTTAAGTATTGAAATTAGAACTCAAACGTATGAAAATGAACTACGAGATATCATTCCACAGTAATTTTAAATTTTCCTATGAAATGCATATGTGTGTTGATGTGCTCTTTACTGACGATGAATAAAACTATATCATAATGAATTCCAATCTCTCATTTATCATTCATCGACAAATTGACGCTTGAAATATCGAAGTATGTAATCAATGATTAGTTCCGATTTCTTAAAATCGGAAGCAAGGTATGCAATGAAAACTGATTTGTTCATGCGAAAATGATTGAATGCCGAATGCGCACTGAAGGAAAAATGAGCTTATAGCTGAAATAACGGATTTAGAAGTTTATTGCTCCGTAAAATAATACAAGTCAACACAATACAAAATCAGGTCTTTTGCACAAAATTAATGACTGACAATAAAATTGACATATGAATCTGCATTTCAGTTTTAAATGAAATACTCATGCAATGTGTCTAAGCTAATAATATCAAGATCCAAGAGAACTATATGATTCATCACAAACAGAAGCATATGTAACATGTAAGACAATAATAATAGACAATGACCTAATTAATCATCGGATACGAAAAACCGAAACCAATCAATCAAAATGGCGAGCAGTGAGCACTATCATGATAAACTGGAGAACTAACACTTTCACCTTCCGTGCATTCAAACTATTTTTTTTTCACACTTAATAGTTGCTGTTCCTAACAAAGACTTATGCACTACGACTAACTAATAATAGAGTTGGACTCACTCACAATAATCAATAATAGAACACACATATCATATCAGGATATCTATATATAAAATTAAATTTCTTGCTATTGACGTTGACTACGAAAGAATGGTATCAGCCATACTATCTACCGCATACATTATGTAAAAATGAGAGAAATACATATTGTCCTATCTACAAAATTTCATTTCGAACAAAAATGCCTGCAGTAAAAGTATTTTATTTCTCTTGAAACTTATTTCAGAAATTCCATTTCTTTCACTACATACTGATTGTGATCCAATTTAATGCAAAAATATCAAGATTGACTTGAACTTTTGTCCACTATATATATCTTGCACGGCTACTGCTATACTTGTAGTAAAAATAACATACACTAAGGGTACACCCGATTCCGTGTAAACTCGTACATTTCTACGTGCGTATATCTCCCAGCCAATCAGAGCAGACTTCCAACTTCTCCTTACTGATCTGATTGGCTGGGAGATTTACGCACGTAGAAATGTACGAGTTTACACGGCGTCGGGTGTACCCCTACTGTATTTAGTTCATGTTCATAGGAGCTGATTTAAAATTCATGACACCTAAGAAATCGTGCAATTAAAAGCATTATTACGACTTTAAATTATTGATGCAACTAACATAGCAACAATCTATAAGATGGTTGGCTAACGATGCATTGGGATATTACATGATATTCCAAGCATCAATAGTTTAAATGTCGATACCTTCACCATGAACAACCTCACGTTGGAGTACTGCTACCCATAGTAATATTATCTTTGCAAAAATACCCGAAACGCAAAGCGAAGTGCAATATCTGACGATGAAACCAAATATGCCAATTTATGTGTTCAGTTCACATGACTGTCACAACTCTAACGGAAGCACCAGGTGGATAAATATATTTGAAGTGCGCTCCTAGAGTTCATTGCCGTACAGCAATATGTGGACCAATACAATACAGCTATGGAAAAAAGGAAAACAGACTACACCTTTGGGCTTATTGTTACAATTTTTGGGTACTGCTATCGTCTACAGTAAAAAAATAACCTAAGAACGAAAACCAGAAAAATGACTGTAGTACTTTTGTCGACTTGTGTGGATTCTTCTGGCAGATGAGTCTGCATAAACCTTCTACTAGATGCATTGATAAATTCATTAAAATACAGTCTGCTGAAGATGCATTCGAGTTGCACATAAATACTGTTTGCATTGCATTCTATGCACTATGTGATGTGACAGCTTGAGTTTGGCCACAAGTTTGAACAGAACATTCACGACATCAAATGAAGTAATATTGCAGTTTATAGTGCTCCTGAATGATCACTTTAAAACGTCTTAAAACAATACATTTCTCTAATTAGCATACATTCCTCTAATTTTCACAGCCATAAAATTACGTTCAGTACTAATTGATGAAGTATCAGAAACCATGGTCAAAGTCTAGAGAACTTTGTGAAGTGTGTGTGACCCATACTGTTTTCTACATTTAAAACGTTTAGGTGAGTCCATTTATAACTTTCACAACAACTAATTTTAAAGAGATCAAAACGATTATTTTAAAAGTCATAATGTCTTAAATATACTGCCTATTCTACCAACGCCTATAAATAAATATATATATATATTTGTGTATAATGTATAGTCACAGAAATATGCATACAATAATATCATACTGTCACTACAGGATTAATATTCACGATAATAATATCAATTCAATTCAAAGCAATTCTTCATGAGCACATAATACCTTCCGTGAGTTGAATGCTCCGGTCAAAAATGGAATTTCCGTATTTCCATTTCATTCATGATAAGTTTTCAAAAGGAAGAACGTTCAAATCTACGTTATTTGCTGCTCTAGTTTAGCGGCGTGAATTTTAGCTGTGAGAGATCCACTTTTGGGAGGAACTGACGGTTTATTTGGTGGTACAGGTGGCGGCGTTCCTCGTCCTAAATTAAATTTCTTAGAAGACAGTAGTGATCCTCCAGTTTTTTCACTGACGCTAATTGGCTTGTTCTAAACATACAAGGCAAACACGAGGGCATAGTAAATTATTTGTCAGATTCGTTTGCTTACATATAACGGTAATATTTTCTTTTCAGACTAAGCAAACGACCTATATTTAGCATTGTATAATTAACTCGAAAAAACTATTTTACATTAGTTTCACATTTGGAAGAAATAACAAAAACGAAAGTTAAACTGGGAGAATTAAGCTGTAACAAAGTCAAATCATGTAGCATAAAACCATACACAGGTTAATATATGATAAGGATAAATAAGAAGAAAATGAATTTACAGAAAATAACTTGCGTTTATAAAATTCATAGAGAACATTAAGATGCCATAAGAAAACAACGAAATCATAAAAAAGTCAAATATTGGACATGTCAGCTTTATTTTCATGCAAAAATAAAGAAAAAATCCAAACAATTGAATCCAAGAATATGTAAATACACTTGGCGAACTACAATACCATTTACCTCCGAAGTAAATGCGCAAGAGTTTCAAAGCCAATCCTATGTTAAGTAAAAATTATGAAACTACAAATGTTGTAGACGTGTTTGTGGTTAAAAGTAGTAGGACACACCACAAATTAGAAGTTAAAAAGATTGCACGTATCTACAAGCATAAAAATATCACGATTTAATACTTTTTCAAATGTGTTTAATTGTTTAAATGAGAAAATTAAAACGTACAAGCAGCAGACTACTGCTTGAAAAATAATAGTTCATTGCTAGGCTTACAAACTAAACTCCACAATAATGAAGAGCGAAAGGGACAGTGACAGTATTATGAACAAACCTCATAACAAACGAACATGAAAGCTTCATGATCACGCCAAGAGAAATTTGAGAAATATAAATAAATCATATTGATAATCAATCACTTTGCATTCGCCAAGACTAGAATATGTGATTTAGTACTAAAGCAGAAATGAAGAAAGAACTAAAAGTTCATTTTGGTACTCAAAAAATAGCTAAAATTTTATAGACTACTTGAATTACCGAGTTGGAAGCTGAAGTTACAGAGCTCATCGTAGAAGTAGTTGGTGGCTGCACTGCAGCCACAGGTTTCGCCACCCCAGTAGCTGTTGAATAAAAAGCAGAAAAAACAATTAATGCCAAAGTCCTGTTCGAACTGACAATCAAATGTCACGATTATCATGAATACTTACTAGGTTGGGGTACCGAAACAGATGTAGCCGTAGCGGTTGGTCTTACAAGACTAGATGACTGTGATGCCCCTTTTTTGGAAATTGAGTTTCCGGGACTATTACCCATAGATGCTTGGAACATCGCTACTGAGTGCGCCTCAGCCAGCTGTTTCCGTAAGGATTCAACCTGAAAATAATAAAAGCATAAAATAATGCACAAAGCGATTAAAGTTTCAAAACTTGCTAGAGTATATGGATAATTGTAGAAGCCTTACTTCAGTTTTTAGAGATTTGAATTGCAACTCAACATCTATACGTCTCTCTTCTTCTGCTCTTATATGATTTGTCAACCGATCTCTTTCAATTCTAAACGTTTGTGCTTGTTTTTCTAACTCAGCACCCATTTTCAATGCCTGAATCATGAAAAAACAAACGATTAGCTATAGTTCGCACAACACATCACTGGAAAGCAGAAAAGCCGTTCTAGCGCCTCAGTGAATGGAATAAGCACATTGACCTCACCTTTTGAGACTCTTCTTCAAGCCCTTCTGCGATGATCAAAGCTTGACGTTTTTCCTCTTCTAACATTGCTGATAAGTCTGCAGAGCGCTTTCGCTCTTCACCGAACTGCTTCAAGACTCGTTTTCTGTCCGCCAAAAGGAGCAGGACAATACTTTTGTGTCGACTTCTTTCACCTTCCTGTGAGTCTTTCAACTCTTTGATTTCATTTTCCAACCTCAGTCTCAATTGTTTTTCTAATTCTAACTCTTCCCGTAAAGCGGAACCATCTGACAGAAATGATCAAACATTCCATCATGGCTAGTTTTGACAAATCATAAAAAGTCAGAGTCTGAGTCATAGGAAAATGTACCTTTTCTAGCCTCTCCTTTTCTTTTTTCAGCCTCTAATTCAACAGCCATAGTTTTGTGCACAGCTTCTGCGTCAGAAAGGACTTTTTGCATGTGCTTCATTGCCTGCCTTTGCTTGCCCACCAAGTTTTCCAAGGAAAGTTTTTGAGATTCCCATATTCGCACAAGCTCAATGTCTTCCTATAATTCATTAATATTAAAAATAATTAGCTGGAAATTCTCCTAATAAAATAGCGACAAAAAATTGCTTTCTCTTACTTTTGAATCTGAAGTACTGACGTAGGAAGCAAAGCTATCCCTTTTCAATGCAGAGAACGGATCTGAGCTTAATGAATACTTATTGTCAGCCAGCAGCCTTTTCACTCTTTCACATTTTAGTGTTGCTATCACCACATCTCTTGCTTGAACTTCACCCTCAAGGTACGACAAAATTTTCAGAAGATCCCCTTTACTCAACTCAGAAGATGGAGTTGGTTTTTCCTGCGAAATCCACGACTTAATCATTGTGATCAAGTCCAAAAGCCTTGTTTAATGAATATAGATTGATATCTACCTTTATAGTATTGGAGTTTACAGTTTTATCAAAATATGAGGTCAAAACTTTATCCATATCGTCAGCTTCAGTAGTGACAGAAGATGAAGCCATTGAAACTATTTGAAGGGAAGAAATTAAAATTGATCGAAATCTATGAAAACGATCCAAATGCGAAATTTCCAATCATGGTACACAGTACGAGTCCAAATTGCTCATATCTTCAAGGCAAAAGCAGTCCAAAATGATCAAAGATTTCCGAGTCAGATAAAGCAGCTATGATATGAACAGCTCAAAATTTGGTCAACCTTAGATCAGGAGAAAAATCATACCAATATCCACCTGATGAAATAAATACAATGGAACAAAAATAAAGGTCATGTAAAAGGCAAAAGGCTAACACTCAATTTTAGTTGAGCAATTCGATCTGGATAGGAGATTGGATTGGAATTCATTAATGAACTTTTAAACCTATATGCCACTCAATTTAAACAAATAAATATTAGACCAACCTTATGGCTTTGGGCATCAAAGGTCAAGTTTTCCTTGCAAATTATGCAAATTACGAAATATCCACTACCGCCAAGTGTCAATAAAAGTTTTGTAAACAATTACTTTCCAATTCAAAAACGCTACTGTAATTCGAAATACCAGTTCCCAGTTGAATTAATCCCTAAAAACACAGGATGAAATAGCAGCAATGGATATGCAACAAATCGGTCGAGTAAATACATTCAGAATACAGAAACCAAAACAAATGTTTTGCTAATACACTTCCTCACTGAATATACTGCAATTTAATAAATTAGTTTTTTTCTTGATTTGATGCTGTTTTCATAACTTCAAACAACAGCCGCAGTTGAACCCACCTTGCTACTCATTGGTTGAACAGGCATCACAAACATTGCTCAAGTCCAAACATACGGAGATGGACTCAGCACATATGAAGGAGGCCTTTTTTCATCTCTAATTCTCTAAAAGTCTGTTAAATAAGTATTCTATAGTTTCTGGCTTTTCTAATTCAAATGAAATGAAACACTAACCACAAAGCATATGACTCAAAATATGTACTTGGCATAGTTGAAAACTCATCACTCATGCAGAACTATGCCTCTATATAGCTGAATTGAGTTTTCATACGATTATGAGGCCAGTAATATTTGCCACTTTCGCCCAGTATTCTATTAGGCAATGATAATGTTACTGTAATAATGATGCTAAGCTAAAAGTATAAAAATGAGTCAATAAGTTTGACTGATTCGTAACGTGCTTCATGTATACACTATACACTAACTAAAAGAGCTTTGCATTCTTATAGTTGCTGATTTACAATAAATTCGAGCAAATGAGCATCAGGAAAACTAATGATAATGCATTAAATGAACTTGTTTACTGGTTAGTTAATGGGTTTATTCAGTGGCGTATCTCACACTGTTTTGAGGCATGGGTTTTCAAAATAATTTTTTATAATAATTCATAATTACTATTGCTCTTAAACAAAATATGATTACATCTAGTGCTTAGCCCGTTTTTTTGGTATGGGTTTAAACCCATAGAAGTCATGGTGAAATACGCCACTGGGTTTATGTAAAAATTGAAGATAATTATATAATTCAATATATCTATTTAAATTAAAAACCAGTTGAAAAAAATAAACCTCAGCAAGAGGATGTAATTACGAATCCAGGTTATATTGTAATATTATTGGTTTTTTTAGTACTTTGTACAATTTTTTGAAACTCGGCTCTGCTCCACTTTAGTGTACACAATCAATTTGGAGCTCCCCTCCGCTCTAGTTCTATTTTGGTGCTCCTGTCCAATATACGTGTTTTCAGGCATAATGTGTACTAATATTTACAACATTTTTAAAACTGGACAGAGGATACTTGAACAATATTTTTAATAAAGATTACTTAACCCGTTTTGGAGCTCCTCTTTAATTCTACTACAAATTTTAAAGCTTGGCTTCCCCAGAGTGGAGTAGAGCAAACTTACACCAAGGATTGAAAGAATCAGTAAATGTAATTTCCTTTCGCACCAACAATAATATAAAACAAATTATTTTGAGTAAACCCATCACATGATGAAAAAAATAGCTTAGCCTGTCAAAATCCGATATCAAATTAAAAAATGGACCCAAAATTTGATCTATTCAGGTTATACTGGTGCTTGTTTGAAAACTGAGCATTGTTCATTCACCCCGTTAGAAACAGAGTGTGTTAACAGAGATTCCAAACTTGTGTTTTCAGTTGATTTTGGCTTTAGCATGTGCAGCAATGGAATTTTTCCGTTTCTGTGTTACATGACTTGCCATGAATGGCTTCGTATCGTAATAAGTACTCTTGAATTTCGGTTAGTTCTGAATGATGCATAACCCATTTATATTCACATGAACTTAGCTAGTGAGTTAACAGCTATTAGAATTTTAGGGATATCGGATTTAGGTCATTAGCAAACGTACGAGTGGTACACCGCATTAATCATGCAATGATTTGAGACACTGCCATCTTTGATACGCATGTTTTCATTGTGCCACTTGAAATGAATTTAATAAATCGTTTTGTCTTTGTAAAGAATTTACTTGTACCTAATCCATATAAATTAAATACACTTTTATTTGCTACGTAAAAATAAATTCACAATTTTTTAATCAATTGCATATGCCCTTTCCGTTTCATGAGATTAATCTGAATCCGCCATCAGTAAATAAGTAATCCTCAATACTGCATATGGATACCGTATACCAGAAATAATTGGTCCCTTTAGAAAAAGCTACAATGATTGATTTTTGATGAACAACAAAATTATTAGAAGTCCAGCTTAAACCAAAACTTCACCCTATATCACTCCTCCAGGGTAAGAAATCTACGAAAAAATTTAAATAATAATAAAATCAGGTGTTATAATGCAGGATTTACGGTATTCTGTATCATGCATTACTCATTTGGCTGCTAAAACGGATAAGTGAGAGATCTCTTGTTCAAAATACATTCAACTGGCATTCCCACTTTGATTCGTGAGTCAATGAACATGGACCGGAATTTCTAAATATAAAGACTATTCGAAAATTACGGATACATTACTACAAAAGAGTATTTGTATTGAATCTCCGCAGTAGCACGGAATGGCACGTTCAGCATATATGCAGAGGATATCTGGGAAATGAGTTGTAGTTGAGGATTTTTCAATCCTACGTGTTTTCTGGATGCTGCTTCCCCAGCCATTTACGAGAGCTAAGCCAAAAAGCGTTGAACACTTACTACATGTGACAAGTTCAGGGAAAATAGCGCGGTGATCGAATGTCTGTAGTATATATAAAAGTTTAAGTTTCATGACATTGATTCTAGAGTAAGTTAAACAAGTTTATTGAGCTTTAAAGTCGCAATTTTAGTTAAATTTTAGTTGACATAATGTTCGTAGAAAGCAACTAGTGTAGCACAAGAGTCAACCCTTTGAATTCGAGGGACATTACATAACCGTGAAAGCAAAGCACAAATTACAGGTTCGTTCAGTTCTTTGCTTCTTACTTAACGTGTCTTCAAATTTTAAGCGGTGTCTTAACAAGTTACTGCACATTTTGTTCTGCCCTTGCATCGCTAAGGTAGGATAGTTATAGTTGGTTATGCTGCGTTCAATTATTTGGTCAGACCTAGAACTGGAAAGAAACCGCCTAAATTATGATCTCCCCTATCCCCTTTTTTTGTGATCGGCATTGACATTACGGCTGATTTTATTAGTATGCGGTTTTCTTTATAATTTCATGGAGCAAGTGAGCAAGTCAGTGATTTGTTGCTATGAAGTTAAGTACGATGATTTCCATAATCGAGTTCCTAATCGCTGCCTTAAAATAAAGTGAAGAATTTGTGGAGCTGTATTTTTATAGAAATCAAAGCTGACTTAAAGTGTGGTCTGTAAAACATATGATGTCTGGTGTCATCAACCTTAATTGAACCGATAGATTTTTCTCTGGTTGTTTATGCTTGCTTGTCCATCCCCTTATTCATTTGTTATTTACTGCCCATTTAAATGCCGAAAGCCTAATCAGGTTATATACCATAACTATAACCTAACCTACATAGCGTTCATTGCGTTTTACTCTATCTAGCATCATAGGTTATGACATTTGCATTTTGGCAAGCGAGTTGGTTAGCGGGATTGGAGATAATTTTATCGGTGAAAATATTTTCTGCCCAATCTTCATGAAAATTTGCACAAATAAAGAATTTTCGATGCTGATTACAATAGTGAAAACAGTATATAACTCCGAATTTCTTTGTTTTTACTTTTGAATACCTTAACCCGAAAAATGTCGTTTACAGTTTTAAACAATATTTTTTTTTACTTTTCGTGACGTTTTTCGTTACTATTGTAGTCAGCATCGAAAATTTTTTATTTGTGCAAATTTTCATGAAGATTGGTCAGAAAATATTTTTTCATTGATTTAGGTGGTACGCCGACCTCTGGCATTTTTTTCAACTTTTTTTAAAACCCCTATAACTCAGAATCTACTGCACTAATTGAATAACACAAGGTTAGAAAAAAAATTCAAAATTGTATAAACTATCTAAGATTTTAAATTCAAACTGAAAAAGTGGCGCTGACGGCCGTAAGAAATTTTTGAAAACTGGGCACAGCAAATCCTTATGGGCATTTCGGCGCGATGGTACAGATTCTTAAATCTGCACTCGCCCAATTGAAACAGAACCATTGTTTATCTTTGGCTTCTCTTCACTTCATTGTTTTCATTTTTGTTTGTCTTCGTCATATGAGTCAAGTGAAAGTAATAAAAAAAACCTTCAATCTACATAGTATGTATGGATACAGATATTATGTTTTCAATGAAAATGAATAACACTAAAAATTACAATAAGCTCAATTAGTGTACAACACGGCACATTCCCTTAATTCCCCTCCCATGCTATAATTGCCTGCATTTCATGCATGCATTTCATGTACAACTCTACAACTGACTACTATGTAATCTTCTTTGCATTTACTTTGCATTTACTTTGCATATTTTTGTCTGATTTTACGTACAGTGCCGTCGTTCCACTATATTGCCAATTAGGCATACATTTATTTGATAATAATGCACTGTGCATTTTTATCCGTATCGCATATAATCACAAATATACCATTTTAGGTTCAAAATAAGTAGAATTTTATTAATAAACGAGGTTTTGTAAAATGACTTATTGTTAGCTTTCAACGCAAACTGTTTTATAGCAAAGCTGATCAATTCTTTACTCTGTCAGTCAGTATTATGATATTCTGCAATATGTAATCGTTAGTAATCGTTTGTAATTGTAATCGCTAGTTGAGATTTGCCAGTCGTAAACTAAAACTATTTATCAACTGCCATTCTGTGGAGGAAAGGATATCATATTTCACACCATTCTATTTATTTACTTCCATTTATTTGCATATGCAAATGAAAAGAATATTTTTTTCTGTCAGTAGTATATCAATTGCAAAACGAGACGCAAAAAAAAGACATTTGTCCTGTAATTTTGTTTTGTGATCTTGTCTTTTACTGGTATCAAATTTTCATACGAAAATAATCCTGCTGCTTCTGCACTAATGTCTGGTGTCAGCCTCGACTGATATTAACTCCAGCAACTCCAGCTTATTACCGCGCGCAGTGACTGCCATGCATGTGTCAATACGTAATTTTGTAATTATTTAGAAAGCTATTAGACTTCAGTCCGTTTGTTTCTACCTTGAAGTAATGAACAGTCGAACAAAATATGCACGATATGCTATTGGAGATGTTACGACAGTGAAATGTACATTTTTTTTGCTTGGAGCCTGAATAATTGAGTGTAAATACTTACAGTACTGTTTCTCCACGTTGTATACTTCTTGTGTTTTATATCATACATACGTAATTCTTTGGTAGAATTTCTCGATATTTCATACTCATGTCAGAAAATAGCAACGGTATGCATGAGCCCTCCGTGTATTATTAGCCCGAGATAGAGGGCTTATGGGATCGTCGTGTCTGTCTGTCCCGCTTTTTTGTTAGCACGATTGCGGTCGAACGCATGAACCGATTGTCCCCAAATTTTGCACACGTGTGTCTTTAGCGGATATCACGAACCCTATTGAATTGCAGCGATATCGGACAATACCTAAGGGGTATACCGTGACCATGGAAATTAAGATATTTGAAGGCAATATGCGAT
>Ga0210040_10001829_pt1 | contig 31247 bp, 37 predicted proteins | sample CryGeyCG12114_NA_FD_185462 | JGI IMG/M metagenome (GOLD analysis project Ga0210040, IMG submission 185462) | Groundwater microbial communities from aquifer - Crystal Geyser CG19_WC_8/21/14_NA (SPAdes) (version 2) | ecosystem: Environmental > Aquatic > Deep subsurface > Groundwater | place: USA...
GCGGCATCGTCGGCCGCAGGGGCCTGATCGGACAGCTCCAGCATCTCTTCCGCCTCATCCGCATCGGCGGGCTCGACGGCGTCATCGGCCGCAGCATGATCGGCTGCATCGTCGCGGGCCGCATTGCCCGGACGGGGGAAGGGCGCGTGCGCGTCGCGCGCGATCACCCGCTTGATGGAGGCGAGGATCTCCTCGACCGAGGGTTCGCCGACGGGCTGCATGCTGATAGTGTCGTCCTTCGGCCCGGTCAGATCGGCTGCACCGGCTGGACGGGTTGAACCGTCTGGAGCCGCTGCTCTTCCGAGATGGAGCCGTCCTGCGCCGGGATGTCAACGGTGCTGCGCGTCTGCACCGTCGGGTTGGGGTCGTTGCTCCAGTCCCAGATATTGCCGCGCACCCGATCGTAATTCACCGTCGGGTCGTAGAGTTGCAACTCGTCAGCGAGGCCCAGGTCGCGTGCTTCGGCCCGGCCCATCGCGGCCAGCAGGGTGAAGGCGGCGACGTAGGCGTTGCGGCGCGCGGTCACCAGATCGACCTGCGAGATCAGCAATTCGCGCTGTGCGTCCAGGATGTCGAGCACCGTGCGGTTGCCGACCGTGTTTTCGGCGCGCACGCCTTCCAGGCTGAGCTCGGCCGCTTCCACCGCCGTCTGGCTGGAGGCGATCACCGCGTTGGAGGCGCGCCAGTTGGTGAAGGCGGACCGGACCTGCTGGATCACGTCGCGTTCCACCACCACCACGCCTTCCAGCGCGGCGGAGGCCACCGCCTGCGCCTGCCGGCGCTGCGCCGCGACGCGCCCGCCCTGGAACAGCGGCACCGTCAGCCGCAGCCCGGCCTGTGCGGCGGTGTTGATCTGTTCGGGATCGGCCGTGCCGGGCAGGCTGCCCAGCGTGCCGAGATAGTTGTTGTAGCTGCCGGAGGTGTAGGCTTCCAGCCGCGGCAGGCGGCCCGCGGTGACCACGCGGATGTCGAAGCCCGCCGCCTCGGCCCGCTCGATCGCGCCGACCAGGTCGGGATTGTTCTCCACCGCATAGGCGACGGCATCCTCCACCAGTTCGGGCAGATTGGGCAATGGCGGCGGCGGTTGCAGGTCGATCGGCGCGGCGCCGACGAGCTGCACATAGCGTTCGCGCGCGCCGACCAGCGCCGCCTCCGCCTCGCGCAGGTCGCTGCGGGCCAGCGCCAGGCGCGATTCGGACTGGGCGACGTCGGTGCGGGTCAGGTCGCCGATCTCGAATCGGTCGCTGGTGGCCTGCAGGTTGGTGGTCAGCACCTCGACATTGTTGGCCGACAGCCCGACGATCGCTTCGTTCTGGATCACGTCCATATAGGCGGCGGTGACCTGAGCGAAGATCACGCTTTCGGTGCTGCGCAGGTCGGCGCGGCTGGCGGTGACCCGTTCTTCCGCCGCGCGGATCGCGTTGCGCACGCCGCCGCCCTGGTACAGCGGCACGGCCAGGTCGATCCCGGCGCTCAGCTGCCGTTCCGGGTTGGTGAAGCTGGCCTGCGCCTGGCGCAGATATTCGGTCAGCGTCGCATCGGCACTGACCTGCGGCATGCCGAAGGACCGTTCCAGCGGCACCTGGGCATCCTGCGCCCGAAGGTCGGCGCGGGCCTGTTCGATGGACGGATTGGTCTCGTACGCGTTGACAAGCGCATCCTGCAGCGTGTCCGCCCGTGCCGGTCCGGCCACGAGCGCCAGCAGGATTGCGGGGGCGGCCAGCCCGCCCGCGCCTGTTCCCACCAAAAGGCTGGCACGCGCCAGCAAGCCGGAGACCCGCCGCGGCACCGGGTCAGAAGCTCCAGGTCTTGGGCGCGGCGAACGCGGGGAGGACCGGCATGCCGATCTCCGCCAGCGGCAGCAGCGCGGCCGCCCCTTCCACCACCCGGCCGGCGGCGATCCGGGTCACGCCGTCCTGCACCAGGCCGGTGACGATCCGTCCATCGGGGGCCAGGGCCGCCAGCAGCGCGGGCGGCAGCACTTCGGCCGCGCCATCCACCAGCAGCAGCGTGTAGCCATCACCGGGCACCGTGCCGGCCACGGCGGTGGCCACGTCCAGCACCTCCACCGAGGCGACGGCCGGGCGCAGCAGGTCGGCGAGATAGCCACTGCCGCCATCCACCAGCAGCACGCGGTCGGCATGGTGCGGGCGCGCTTCCTGCAGCATCAGGCCGTGCACCACCGGGCCGGCGAGCCAGCCGCCACCGTCCAGCTGCACCGCGCGATCCATATAGGCGACATTGCGGCGGTTGGCGGGCACGTAATCCTCCCGCGCGACTTCGCCCATCCGGCGCAGCACCCATTCGGCGTTGACGCCGCTGGTGCGCAGCTGGCTTTCGACCATGGCCTTGCGGGCGGCGCCGTGCGCGGCGCCAGGCACGCCTGCGGTGCGATCTTCAACGATGGTCACTGCTGAAACTATCCCTCAACCCGATGCTGCGGTGCCTTAAGGCAAATCAAAGCTTGAAACAACGCCGTGTGCCGCATGTGCGAAGGCTGCTTGTCGCCTTATTTGTCGCCATTTGTCTCGGATCGGCGCCATGCGTGATCGACCAGCCGCCGACTGCCATCGACCGTCGCCGCACTGCCCCACTGGCGCCGCGCCGCCGCTTGCGCGTAGATGGCGCCGATGGACCGGGACAGCGAAGCCGATCGCACCGCGCGCGTGCCGTTCACCACCGTTCTGGCATCGGTGGTGGGCCTGTGGCTGTGCTATTTCCTGCTGACGACCTTGCGCGCGCACCTGCTGGATATCGGGTTCGAGCATGCGATCCTGTGGCGCCGCGCGCTGGCGTGCCTGGCGGGGGTGGCGGTGACGCTGGGGCTGTGGGCGGTGCTGCGCCTGTTCGACCAGCGGCCATTATGGGCCAAGATCGTGGCCGCGCTGCTGCTGTCGGTGCCGGTTTCGATCGCGCTGGCGCAGACCAACCGGCTGGTGTTCCAGGACATGGAAAGCCGGATCTTCACCCGCGCGGCCACGCAGCGCGGCATGCGCGTGCATCATTCGCCCGCCGGCGACATCCTGGTGGACATACCGGGGGGCGGCCTGCCCGATGATCTGACGGGCGAGGTTACGGGCGAGGTGGCCGGGGACGGGCCGCCGGACCCCAGCGGCGCGGCCATCACCATCAGCGCCGGATCGCTGCGGTCCAGCCCGTCGCAGGATTTCACCGAACTGGTGTTCGGCCGCTATTTCATGATGCTGGCCTGGAGTTCGCTGTATCTGGCGCTGCTGACGGGCGAGAAGGCGCGGGCGGCCGAGCGGCGCGAGGGCGCCTATCGCCGCGCGGCCAAGGCGGCGGAGCTGCGATCGCTGCGCTACCAGGTCAATCCGCACTTCCTGTTCAACACGCTCAATTCGCTGTCCGCACTGGTGCTGACCGGGCGCACGCAAGCGGCGGAGCGGATGATCCAGACCATTTCCACCTTCTATCGCCGGTCTCTGGCGGACGATCCCACCAGCGACGTGACCTTGCGCCAGGAGCTGGAGCTGCAGCGGCTGTATCTCGACATAGAGGCGGTGCGGTTCCCCCAGCGGCTGCGCGCGGTGTACGATCTGCCACCGGAGCTGGAGGAGGCCTGCGTGCCGGGCATGATCCTGCAGCCGCTGGTGGAAAATTCGGTCAAGCATGCGGTCGCGCCCTCCACCCGGCAGGTCACGCTGACGATTGCGGCGCGAACCGAATATGGCCGGCTGGTGCTGAGCGTGTCGGATGATGGGACCGGCCCGGCCCCCGGTGGCGAGGCGCCGCGCCATGGCTTCGGCATCGGTCTGGCCAATGTGCGCGAGCGGCTGGCGGCGCGGTTCGGGCGCGATGCCTCCGTCGCCAGCGGCCCGGTGCCGGGCGGCTATGCCACGCATCTGCGGCTGCCGCTGGTGGGCGCCAACGAATGGGAGCAGGGGTGACGATGAAGGAAGATGGCGCCCTGCGCACGCTGATCGTGGATGACGAGCCGCTGGCGGTCGAGCGGATGCAGGTGCTGTGCGCGGAACTGGACGAGCTGCAGGTGATTGGCACCGCCAGCGATGGCGAGGCGGCGCTGCGCCTGGCCGAGAAGCTGAAGCCCGATCTGCTGCTGCTGGACATGACCATGCCGGGGCTGGACGGGCTGACCGTGGCGCGCCAGGTGGGCCGCCGGGCGCCAGGCGCATTGGTGATCTTCGTCACCGCGCATGAGGATTTCGCGGTGCAGGCGTTCGACATCGACGCGGTCGATTACGTGCTGAAGCCGGTCGGGGCCGAGCGGCTGGCCCGCGCGGTGGACCGGGCGCTGGCCCGGCGCGAGCGCGGCACGGCGGGCGGGGACGAGTGGCTGACCGAGTTCTGGGTGCCGCACCGTTCCGAACTGCTGCGCATCGATGTGGCGCAGGTGGAGCGCATCGATGCCGAGCGCGACTATGTCCGCCTGCATGTGGGCAGCGAGAACGGCCAGGCGCGCAGCCATCTTTTGTTGCAGACCATTGCCGGCCTGGAAGGGCGGCTGGACCCGCAATCCTTTATCCGCATCCACCGGTCCACCATCCTGCGCCGCGACCGCATCCACGGCCTGCGTCACGAAGGGCTGGGCGTATGGTGCGTGGAACTGGCCGATGGCGAGACGCTGCGGATCGGGCGCACCTATCTGCGCAAGGTGAAGGCGATGGCGGGGCGATAGTGCAGCGGCCTCACAGGCATGCGCGGCTGCAACCCCTCGCCCCGCTGAACGCGATCGTCACAATTCGTTCATCTAAATGGTCCGATCTCTGAATGAAGCTGAGCGCCAGCGCATCAGTCAGTTAGGAGAAGATCGATGAACAAGTTCATTGTCGCCGCCGCGGCGCTTGCCGCGACCATTGCAATGCCGGCCATGGCCGAGCAGCCCGGCAACGGGCGTGGCAACGGCCATGCTGCCCAGCAGGATCGTGGAGACAGAGGTAACGACCGCGACCGCGACCGCGATCGTGACCGTGACCGTGACCGTGATCGTGGCCGTGAACAGGCCCGGGGCCCAAGCCGGGTTCCGCCCGGGCATATGCCGCCTGCTGGAATGTGCCGCGTCTGGCTGAATAACACTCCTCCAGGGCACCAGCCCCGGCCAACCAGCTGCCGGCAGGCGCGCGCCGACGCCCATCGTTATGGCGGCCGGGTGATTACCGGCGGCCGCAGGTAATTGCATCGGCCTGTCCGGCATTAGGCGGATGCCGGACGACGCCGGACGAAAAAAGGGCGCCCGGATCGCGGGCGCCCGTTTTGCTGGGGTCGCAAGTGAGTGGATCCGGGCTCAGCCGCCGAGGCGACGGTCGGTCATCACGGAGGCGAAGGTGACGCGCGCCTGGCGGCGGGTGTCGCGATAGCACTGGCCGTTCTCGGTGCTGGCGCGCAGCGCGCCGTCGGCATGGAAGCGGCAGGCGCGGCTGGCGGCGCTGTCGAGGCGGCGCTGCAGCGTGTCTTGTCCGTCCTGCGTCGTGAGGTCGAGGTCCGCGTGGGACACCCGCACCATGCTGGCATTGGCCAGGGCGGGGGCAGCGGACAGGGTTGCGGCGCCGAGCGCGGCGGCCATGAACAGGGCATTGGTCTTGATCATCACACTCTCCTCCTTTGTGGTGTGCCCCGACCCTGGGACTGCTGGGCCGGGTCAGGGCACGGATGGAGGAATAGCCCCGTTGTGCGGGGCGTTCGCGTGCCCCTCGACCGGGCCCGGACGACGGTCGACCAGCATCGCTGCCGGCGACGAAACGCTGCCGGACGCCGCCGAACCGTCGAGCGGCACCGACGAGCGTCGCGCGGGTTGTCCTGCTGAATGGCATTGATCCTCACCTTTGTGCTCGGCATCCTGAATTTCGCGCTGCACCGCGCGGTGCTGGACCGGCGGATGGCGATTCTGGCCAGGATGGGGTGGCCGCCCTGGGCCGGGCGGGCCAGCCTGCTGGCGGAGTTTGCCGTGCTGCTGGGTGCGCTGCTGCTGGTGCATAGCGGCCCCGCGGGCGGGGATGCGAGCTGGAGCTGGTTCTATGGCGGCTACACTGTGGTGAACGGCGTAGGGGCATGGCTGATGCTGAAAGGGCGGGCGTGACGGGAACGGGCGGGCCCCAGGGGCGCTTTGCGGGCATGGACGAAACGCGCGCGATCTGGCTGGTCAACAATTCGTCCAGTGGCAGCAATGATGACGATGCGTTGCAGGCGCTGGAGCGCTGCTGCGGCGAGCACGGCTTTCACGTCGCCCAGCGCACGACCTTCCCGGCGCAGGACCTGCCCACCCCAGCCGTGTTGGATGCAGCGGAGATCGGCGTTGCCGCCGTGTTCGCCGGCGACGGCACGATCAATGCGCTGATCAGCGCGCTGGCGGGATGGCGCGGGGCGGTGCTGGTGCTGCCGGGCGGGACCATGAACCTGCTGTTCCACCGCCTGCATGGGGAAGACCGCACGCTGGAGCAGGTGGTGGCCGATGTGGCCCATGACCGCTATCGCCTGCACCGCCCCGGCATCGTGCGCAGCCCGGTGGGCGACGCGCTGGCCGGGGTGCTGGCGGGGCCGGGCACCAGCTGGAACCAGGTGCGCGAGGCGATGCGCGACAATGCGGTGATCGACCTAGCCCGCAACGCCGCGGGCGCGATTGCGGAGACTGTCGGCGGCGAGATGATCGCCTGCGTGGAGCCGAAGCTGGGCCGGCCCGAAGGCTATCCCCTGATCATGCTGACCCCGACCGAGGCCGGAATCGAGCTGGAGGCCTATCATGCCGAAACCGCCAGCGATTATCTGGGCCAGGCCTGGGCGCTGGCGAAGCGCAATTTTCGCGAAGGGCCGCACACATTGCTGGGCGTGGTGCAGCATCTGCGCCTCGCCAGCGTGAGCGGCGATCCGTTCGGCCTGCTGATCGATGGCGAGCCCAAGGACCAGGCGCCGCAGGTGGAGTTCAGCTTTGCCCAGTGTGAGGTCGACCTGATAATGACTGCGCCCGATGCCGGCTGAAACCCTGCTGTTCCATATCAGCGACGTCCATTTCGGGCTGGAGGATCCGCGCGCGGTGAGCTGGGCGCGCGACGAGATCGCCCGCCAGCGGCCCGATGCGGTGGCGATCACCGGCGATCTGACGATGCGCGCGCGCAGCCGCGAGTTCGCCGATGCGTGTCGCTGGATCAGCTCGCTGGAGGCGCCGGTGACGGTTGGGGTGGGCAATCACGATCTGCCCTATTTCAACCTGATCGAGCGGTTCTTCGCCCCCTATCGCCGGTTCCGCGCGGTGCAGTCGCTGGTGGAGCGGCAGCTGGACCTGCCGGGCCTGGCGATCGTGCCGCTGAAGACCGCCATCCGCTGGCAGCCGCGCTTCAACTGGTCGAAGGGCTGGGTCAGCCGGGAGGCGCTGCGCCGGTGCCTGCAACAGATCGATGCGCTGCCCGCGGGCACGCGCGCGCTGGTGGCGGTGCATCACCCGCTGCGCGAGGTCGGCACCAAGGGCACCGCGATGACCAAGCATGGCCAGCACGCGCTGGAGGAACTGGCCAAGCGCGGCGTGCTGGGCGTGCTGAGCGGGCATGTCCATGATCCGTTCGACTTGGTGCAGGACACCCGCTTCGGCCCGGTGCGGATGATCGGCGCGGGCACCCTGTCGCAGCGGGTGCGCTCCACCCCCCCATCCTTCAACGAACTGCGCTGGGACGGCACCGAATTGCAGGTGCGGGCGCGCAATCTGGAGGCGGTGCGCACGCGCGACATGCAGATCCACGACGTGCCGGAAAACGCCCTGCCGCCGCGCCAGCCGGGTGAGCCGGTGGCGCCGGTGGGCAAGGTGCCGGCGCAGGACCCGCCGGTCCACTGACGAGGCAAAGGGGAGGGGCCAGCATGGATACGATCGGAATCATCGGGGCGGGGCAGATGGGCGCGGGCATCGCGCAGGTGGTGGCCGCGAGCGGCGCGCGCGTGCTGCTGGCCGACCGCGAATTGCCCATCGCCGAGAAGGCGCGCGACGGCATCGCCAAGCGGCTGGCCCGGCTGGTGGAGAAGGAGCAGTTGGCAGCCGGCGAGGCGGAGGCGGCACTGGCCCGGATCGTGCCGGTCGCCGATTATGCCCCGATGGCCGAGGCGGCGATCATCATCGAGGCGGCGACCGAGAACGAGGCGATCAAGCACGCGATCTTTGCCGAGGCGGCAACGGTGCTGGCGCCGGATGCGGTGCTGGCGAGCAATACCAGTTCCATCCCGATCACCCGCATGGGCGCGAAGCTGCCCGATCCGTCGCGCTTCATCGGGGTGCATTTCTTCAACCCAGTGCCGGTGATGGGGCTGGTGGAGCTGATCCCCGGCCTCGCCACCGCGCCCGAGGTGCTGGAGCGGATGCGCAGCTTTGCCGAGGGGCTGGGCAAGCAGGTGGTGGTGAGCGGGGACGAGCCCGGCTTCATCGTCAACCGCGTGCTGATGCCGATGATCAACGAGGCGGTGTTCCTGCTGGGCCAAGGCACGGCCGGCACGGCCGACATCGATGCCGGCATCCGGCTGGGGCTGAACCATCCGATGGGGCCGCTGGAGCTGGCCGACTTCATCGGGCTGGACACCTGCCTGGAGATCACCCGGGTGATCTTCGCCGGGACCGGCGACAGCAAGTACCGTCCGGCGCCGCTGCTGGTGAAATATGTCGAGGCGGGATGGCTGGGCAAGAAGACCGGTCGCGGCTTCTACGACTGGCGGGGCGCGCAGAAGGTGCCGACGCGGTAGTCCGCGGGAACGCGGGTTGCCTGCCCCTCGTTACCGGGGCGAAGGAGAATTCCGATGATTGATCGTTTGAGTGGCGAGGACGCGCCCGAACTCGCCAATTCCGAGCAGGATGACGAGAGCGAGCAGACGCATACCGTCGCCAATGAGGCGCTGGCGGGCGGCGCGCGCGATGCCAGCCCGCTGGACAGCATCAAGCCCGATGACGAGGGCGAGATCATGGACGATGCGACGCAGGATCTGGTCGACCACATGCGCGACATGGAACAGTCCGGCCGGATCGACATGCAAGCCTATCGCGGCGAGGACAATCACGACGATAACGAGGACAAATACGCGCCCGAGAACAAGATCGACCCCGAACTGCCCAGCGACGGCAGCTGAGGTCTATCCTGCCAGCGGGGCCGTGGCCTCGCACCGGTCGCGGGTTTCCTCGTTGCCGCCGCCCAGCAGGGTCAGCGCCAGGAAACCCGCCACCACGGCCACCACGAAGGCGGCGGTGACGAGGCCGAGATATTTGTCGATGAAGCGCTTGATCGGGGCCCCGAACAGGCGGAACAGCACGCCCACAATCATGAAGCTGATCGACCGGCTGACCAGGCTGGCCAACACGAAGGTGCCGAAGTTCATCCCGATGAAGCCGGCGGTGATGGTCAGCAGCTTGAACGGAATGGGCGTCGCGCCCTTGATCATGATGATCTCCGCCCCGTATTCCCGCAGGTAGCAGGCGGCCACGGGGAAGCTCTCGCTCATCCCCAGCCAGGCGAGCAGTTCGGTCCCGATCGTGTCGTACAGCCCGTAACCGATCGCATAGCCGAGCATTCCGCCGATCACCGAGGCGACCGTCGCAACCGCGGCGTAGCGTATCGCGCGCTGCGGATTGGCGAGGCACATGAGGCCGAGCAGCGGATGCGGGGGGACGGGAAAGAAGCTGGCTTCCATGAAGCTGAACAGCGCGAGCCACCACACCGCGTGGGGGTGGGCCGATTTGTCCATCACCCACTCGTACAGCCTGCGCAGCATGGTCGTTCCCGTCCTCGAAGTCGGCAGGCGGGTACAGCGCGCACGCGGTGGGGGCAAGAGCAGCCTACTGCAGGTGCAAACAACCAGATGGGTTAAAACAGCTTGACATCGTCGCGCTGTTTGGTTAGAGGAGAGGAACATCGCGATAGACCGATTCGAGGCGCCGCCCCTTCAGACACGATCGAAGGGACGGCGGCGCCACCATCCAGCCGGAGGAACCAGCATGACACACGCCGACAACGGCGCGCGCCAACCTGCAACGGGTGCAGGAAAGGCGCCCCACAAGTACTGGCGACGCACCTTCCTGGCCAAGCTGGCCGAGACGTCCAGCGTGGAACAGGCCGCCGAAGCGGCGAACATCACCCTGGACCGGGCGCAGACGCAGCGGCGCGAAGATCCGGACTTCGCCCGGCAGTGGCAGGCGGCCCTGGACGAAGGCTATGACCGGCTGGAGATGGACCTGCTCTACCGCCTGCGTAGCGGCCGGGTGGAGGAAGCGGACGAGGACGGCGGCAAGCGCAAATTCGACCTGGCCACCAGCTTCCGCATCCTGGCCGCACACCGCCAGCGCCAGCAGGGCGAGGGTGGGCGCGGCAGCCCCTATGGCAGCGAGGCGGAGGTGATTACCGCGCTGAACGCCAGGATCGACGCTTTCCGCGCCCGGCGCCAGGACGGCCAGTCCACTCCAATTGCCGGTGGGCAGGTGGGCGATGGCCCGGAGTGAGGCGCCGGCAGAGTTCGACGCATCCGGGCTGGACCGGGGGGCATGGTACCGTTCGATAGATGATGGAGTGTTCGACGCGCTGATCGCGGAGATGGACCCCTGCCAGCGGCACATGCTGCTGTATCATTGGGAACTGACCGCGAGAGCCGAGCAGATGGAGCCGGAAGGCGACTGGCGGCTGTGGCTGATCCTGGCAGGACGTGGTTATGGCAAGAGCCGTTCGGGTGCCGAATGGGTTCGCCGTGTGGCAGCCGACCCGCAGGCGCGGATCGCGCTGGTGGGTGCAAGCCTGCCCGAAGTGCGATCGGTGATGGTGGAAGGCGACAGCGGCGTGCTGGCGGTGTGCCCGCCGCAATGGCCGCAGCCCGAATACGAGCCGTCGTTGCGGCGGATCACCTTTCCGAGCGGGGCGCAGGCCTTCCTGTATTCGGCAGCGGAGCCCGACAGTCTGCGCGGGCCGCAGCATTCCCACGCCTGGTGCGACGAGATCGCCAAGTGGGACAATGCCGGCGAACGGGCGACGCAGGCGTGGGACAATCTGCAGATGGGCCTGCGCGTGGGCAGCGCCCCGCGCATCCTGGCAACGACGACGCCGCGCGCGGTGCCGCTGGTGCGGCGCCTGCTCGCGGCGGCGGAGAAGCCCGACGGCGTGCTGATCCGTGGGCGCACGCTCGACAACAGCCGCAACCTGCCGGGCAATTACTTGAAAAGCATGGAGGAGCAGTATGGCGGCACCACGATCGGCCGGCAGGAGCTGGATGGCGAACTGCTGACCGAAGCCGAGGGCGCGCTATGGACCCGCGCCCTGCTGGACCGTCAGCGGCTGTTGCAGGCGCATGAGGAGCTGGTGCGCGTGGTGGTGGCGGTCGATCCCCCCGCCAGTGCACGCGGCGATGCCTGCGGCATCGTGGCGGCCGGCGTGACCGGCGCGGGCAAGGGGCTGGTGCTGGCCGACGCCAGCGTGACCGGCGCCAGCCCCGACACCTGGGCGCGCATAGTCGCCGTCACCGCGCAGGCCTGGAGCGCCGACCGCGTGGTGGCGGAGGCGAACAATGGCGGCGACATGATCGGCCAGATGCTGCGTAACGCCGACTGCCACATGCCGATAACGCTGGTCCATGCCCGCCGCGGCAAGGTCGCCCGGGCGGAGCCGGTTGCGGCGCTGTACGAGGCGGGCCGCGTTCATCATGTCGGCAATTTCGGCCTGCTGGAAGACCAGCTGTGCGGCCTGCTGGCCGGCGGCGCTTACGAAGGGCCGGGGCGCAGCCCCGACCGGGCCGATGCGCTGGTATGGGCGCTGACCCACCTGATGCTGACCACCGGACCGGAGCCGCGCGTGCGGCAGATGTAACCGCGTCGAACACTCAAGACGACCGGACGAAGAGTCTGGGCGAACCGGCCCCTCGCATCGGCGAGGCGGCCGGTTTTCTTTTGCCACAAGGATGACAGCCATGTCGCTTTTCGACCGGGTTCGCCACGCCATCAAGGGCGGTGGTGGCCTATCGCGCGTGCCCCTTTCGACCGGGTTCGTGCCACCTTACGCCATGGCGCTGGGCCCCCAGGCGGTGCGCCTGCCATTCGATTACCGCGCCGGCGTGCGCGAGGCGTTCCTGGGCAATCCGGTGGCGCAGCGCGCAGTGCGGATCGTCGCCGACGGCGTTGCCGCCGCGCCACTGGCGGTGAGCGAGCCGGAGGTGCGCCGCCTGATCGAGGCCCATTCCGCCGGCCAGTCGCTGCTGGAGACGCTGGCCGCGCAGCTGGTGCTGCACGGCAATGCCTTCGTCCAGGTGATGAAGGACGGTGCCGGCCAGCCGGCCGAGCTGTTCGCGCTGCGGCCCGAACGCATGGCCGTGATCGCCGGCGCCGATGGCTGGCCGGTCGCCTATGACTACCAGGCCGGCGGCGCCACGGTGCGCCTGCCGGTGGAGGACGAGGATGGCTGGCCGACGCTGATCCATCTCAAGACCTTTCATCCGGCGGACGACCATTACGGCGCCGGGTGCCTGTCAGCCGCCGGTGAGGCGGTGCGCATCCACAATGCCGCGGCTGCCTGGAACCGGGCGCTGCTGGACAATGCGGCGCGCCCCAGCGGTGCGCTGGTCTATGCCAATGGCGAGGGGGCGACGCTGACCACCGACCAGTTCGACCGGCTGAAGGAGGAGCTGGCAACGGCGTTTTCCGGGACCGGCAATGCCGGCCGGCCGCTGCTGCTGGAAGGCGGTCTTCAGTGGCAGAGCTTGTCGCTGTCGCCGGCGGAGATGGACTTCGCCCAGCTGAAATCGGCCGCGGCGCGCGACATCGCCCTGGCATTCGGGGTGCCCCCGATGCTGCTGGGGCTGCCGGGCGATAATACCTACGCCAATTATCGCGAGGCCAGCAAGGCGCTGTGGCGGCTGACGCTGCTGCCGCTGGCGGGCAAGATCCTGGCGGGCCTGTCCGAAGGGCTGGAACCGTGGTTTCCGGGCCTGACTGCGAGCGTCGACCTCGACAAGGTGCCGGCCCTGGCGGAGGACCGCGAGACGCTGTGGGCGCAGGTGAACGGCGCCGATTTCCTGGATGCGGACGAGAAGCGCGCGCTGCTCGGCCTGGCTCCCAAGGAGGCACGGTGATGCTGCGCAATCGCGAGGAGATGCTGGCCGGGCTGATCGCCCAGGCCAATGCCAAGGGCAGCGATCTGGTGACCCTGCGCGCCATCGTGGAAGAGGCCTGCGAGATGGGTGCGGAGCGCGTGCTGCAGCGGCTGAACCTGGGCGATGACCGGGCGCAGGACGATATCGACGATCTGCGCGACCTGCTGGGCGCGTGGCGTGTCGCCAAGGCAAACGCCTGGAAGGCGGTGGTCGAATGGCTGGTGCGCGGGCTGATGGCATTGCTGCTGATCGGCATCGCGGTGCGGCTGAACGTGCCGGAGATGCTGAAGTGAGCGTGCCCGCTGCACCGCGCTTCGCCGGCCCGCGTTTCGCCGGCTACGCCGCCCTGTTCGACATCCCCGATGGGGCGCGCGACGTGATCCGGCGCGGCGCCTTCGCCCGCTGCCTGGCGGAGCGGCGCGACCGGGAGCTTGGGCCGCTGCCGCTGTACTGGCAGCATCGGCCGCAGCAGCGGATCGGCACAGTGGAACTGGCGGCGGAGGATGAGCGCGGCCTGCGTGTCATTGCCGCGCTGGACAACCCGCTGAGCCGGCCCGCGACCCTGCTGCGCAGCCGCGCGGTGAGCGGGCTTAGCTTCGGCTATTTCGCGCGCCGCGCACACACCTTTCCGGCCGGACGGCTGCTTGAGGACATCGACATGTTCGAAGTGAGCCTCGTCACCCATCCCCTCCAGCCGGGAGCCCGGGTTCACCTTGTGAGGTGAGCCGGGGGCGCCGCGGGCCTGCCCTGACCGGGGACCGGCCCGCGGCGCATTCATTTGCTGTGACCTGCCAATTCCTTTCCCAACCCGCCGGGCGGTGCCCGGCCCCTTCGCCAACGGAGACCTTGCCATGACCATGACCCTTCCCGTCGCCGGCCTGCGCATCACCCGCGACCTGCGCGCTGCCGAAGCCGCTCTGGACGAGGCGCTGATGCGCCACAACACGCTGTTCGCCACCATCCTGAGCGCCCGCCAGGACACCGAAGAAACCGGCCCGTTCACCGCGCACGATGTGCTGCTGCGCCTGGTGAAGTCGCAGCAGACGCTGCTGGCTGCCGGCGGCGACCTGGCCCGCGTGCATGGCGGGCTGAGCACGATCGGCCGCGAGCTGATCCCCGAGAGCGACAACTTCATCCACGATTGCCCGCCGAACGAGCCGATGGGCTTCGAGGCCGGCGACGAGGTGCGGGCCGCCGCATAAGCGAGCTGGCCGCCACTGGCGGGGTCGGGGCGCGGATGCCCCGGCCCCGGCCGAAGACCTGACCCCTACCGATCCCCGATCCTGTTCCACCCGCGCGCCATGGCGGTGCGCGGCGACGATCCCCCGTGACCCAAGAAGGTGAGTGCCCTTATGAACCTTGAAACCGAGCAGGACACGCTGGCCGCGTCCTTCGACATCGTTGCGCGCCAGGACCGTGCGGATGCCGTGCTGGCGCAGCTGCGCACCGAATTGACGGCGGTGACCGCCCGCATGGAGCGGCTGAAGAGCGGCGTGTCGCGCCCCGCTCTGGCCTGTGCCGATGCCGGTCGCAGCGCCGAGTTGAAGGGCTTCGTCGATGGCTATCTGCGCCATGGCCGCGAGACCGAACTGAAGGGCCTGAACAGCCTGACTGCGGGCGAGGGCGGCTATGCCGTGCCGGGCGAGCTGGATGTCGCGATCTCCACCATGCTGAAGGCGGTCAGCCCGCTGCGCCAGATCGCCCAGGTGGTGAGCGTCGGCACCGCAGGCTACCGCAAGCTGGTGAGCACCGGCGGCGCGGCGAGCGGCTGGGTCAGCGAACTGGCCCCGCGCCCCGAGACGACCACCTCCGCCTTCAAGGAGATCTCCCCGCCGACCGGCGAGCTTTATGCCAACCCGGCGGCCAGCCAGACGATGCTGGATGATGCGGTGTTCGATCTGGAAGGCTGGTTGTCGGGCGAGATCGCGATGGAGTTCGCCCGGGCCGAAGGCGCCGCCTTCGTGAACGGCACCGGCAAGGACCAGCCGCTGGGCATCCTGGCGACGGCGATGTCGGACCAGGACGACGCCGAGCGTCCGTTCGGCACCCTGCAGTACCTGAAGTCGGGCGCCGATGACGGGTTCGACACTGGGCCCGACCTGACGCTGGTGGACATGGTCCATTCGTTGAAGGCGGGCCTTCGGCAGGGCGCCTGCTGGCTGATGAACAGCCGCACGCTGGCGACCATCCGCAAGCTGAAGACGGCCGACGGCGCCTTCGTGTGGCAGGCGAGCCTGGCCGAGGGCCAGCCCGACCGGCTGCTGGGCTATCCGGTGATCGAGGCCGAGGACATGCCGGACATCGAGTTCGGCGAGTTCCCGATCGCGTTCGGCAATTTCCGCGCCGGTTACCTGATCACCGAACGCAGCGCGACCAGCATCCTGCGCGATCCGTTCACCAACAAGCCTTTCGTCCACTTCTACGCGACGAAGCGGGTCGGTGGGCAGGTGCTCGATTCCACCGCGATCAAGCTGCTGCGCATCGAAGCGTAAGCGGGCGCGCCCGCGCCGGTGAGGCCGGCGCGGGTACATCCATGTTCCAGCCTTTCAAGGGAGACCGCCATGCAGCGGGCAATCGTCACGCCGGCCGTCATGGCGGGCGCGGCTCTCGACGAGCTGAAGTCCTGGCTCGCCATCACCACATCACGGGACGACGCCTATTTGACCAAGCTGCTCCATGCCGCGCTGGACATGTGCGAGGCATTCACCGGGCAGATGGTGCTGGCGGCGACCTGCGAGGAGGTGCTGAGCCCGGCCGTCCAGTGGCAGCGGCTGCGCACCCGCCCGGTCCAGGCTGTGCTGGAAGTGGCGGCGCGGGCCGCCAATGGCGCGCGCATCGCGCTGCCGGTGGCGGATTACGCGATCGACCTCGATGCCGATGGCGGGGCCCGCATACGGCTGCAGGCGAGTGATCGCATCACGCCGCTGCCCCGGCCGCTGGTGGTGACCTTCACCGCCGGGCTCGCCGCCGACTGGGAGGCGCTGCCGGACAGCCTGCGACAAGGCGTCGTGCGCCTGGCGGCCGACCAGTTCGCCCAGCGTGACGGGCAGGTGGTTCGCCTGGCGCCGCCGAGCGTGGTCGCTGCCCTGTGGCAGCCCTGGCGCCGGATGCGCCTGGCATGAGCGGCGTCTTCGCTGATGCCGCCATCGAGCGGCTGGCGAGCAAGGCCGGGCGGATCGCGCCGGCTGCGAACGGGGCGCGGCTCCGCGCCAGCGACATCGATCGCTGGACAGGGCCGCGCCTGATCTGGCCGCTCTACACCGGCATGGGAGACGAGTGATGGAAACCCTGCTGCGTGCGGCGCTGATCGCGTGGCTGCGCGCCGATCCGGCACTGGCCGGGGAGGCCAACATCGTCGCCGAGGAACGCCCGGTGCAGGCCAGCCTGCCGTGGATCGGACTAACGGCGAGTTCCAGCACCGACTGGAGCACCAAGACAGAGCGTGGCCGCGAAGTGCGGCTGGCGCTGCAATATCACTATCGCGGCGACGATCCCGCCACAGCCGCCACAACGGTTGCGGCGCTGGAGGACCGCATCGCCGCCCTGCCGCGGACGCAGGCGGGCTGGACCGTCATCGGCAACCGCTTCCTGAAGGCCCGGTCCGAGCAGCGGGCGAACAATGTGCGCGCCGTGCTGCTGGAATATCGTTTTCGCATTCTGGCGGCCTGAACCTTCGAGGTTTGCGCCGCATCCCCTACATCGAAGGAATTCGCCATGAGTGCCCAGAAAGGTTCTGCCTTCCTGCTGAAGATCGGCGACGAGGCCGACACGGCGGCCTATCGCACCGTCGCCGGGCTGCGCACGACGCAGATGTCGATCAGCGGCGATGCCGTGGTGGTGACGCACAAGGAATCGGGCGGCTGGCGCGAGCTGCTGTCGGGCGCGGGTTCGCGCCATGTCAGCGTCAGCGCAGCCGGCATCTTCCTGGGCAGCGCGGCCGAGACGGCGATCCGCACCCACGCGCTGGCCGGCAGCGTCGCCGCTTACGAGCTGTCGTTCGAGGACGGCGAGAAGCTGCGCGGGCAGTTCCTGGTGCAGCGGCTGGACTATGCCGGCGATTTCAACGGGGAGCGGACCTACACGCTGCAGCTGGAAAGCAGCGGACCGGTGGTGCCGGCATGATCGCCAACCCCCTGCGGGGTGAGGCATCGCTGGCTATCGACGGCGAGCCGCGGCTGCTGCGCCCGACATTCGCCGCGCTGGTCGCGGCCGAGGCGGAGCTGGGCCCGCTGTTTGCGCTGGTCGAGCGCGCAGCCGCCGGACAGCTGCGGCTGGAGGAAATGGTCACGCTGTTCTGGCACTGCCTGGCGGATCGGGACGAGATCTCGCGCGACGCGGTGGGTCAGGCGGTGCTGGCACAGGGGCTGGCGGGCTGCGCCCCGCCACTGGGCATGCTGCTGCGGCAGATCCTGCAGGGGGCCTGAGTGCCACCCTGTTCCACGTATCGCTGCTTCACCGAGGGGGCCGCGCGACTCGCCGGGGCGGTCCCGGCCATGCTGGGGTGGCGGCCGGACGAGTTCTGGGCCGCCACCCCCGCCGAAGTGGCCGCTATCCTGGCTCCGCCTGCGGCGACCACAGCGCCCGACGGCGTGAGCCGGGCCGAGCTGGACCGATTGATGGAGACCTTGGGCGATGGACGATGAAATCGAGACACTGATGATCGACGTGCGCGCCGGCACCGCCGGGTTGCGCACCGACCTGGAGGCGATGCGGGGCTTGCTCGACAGCTCCATGCGCGAGACCGCAGCCGAGGCCGGCGCGACGCTGGAGCGCGGGTTGCTGGCGGCGATCCGCCGGGGCAGTCTGGGTTTCGAGGACCTGAAGCGCGTGGCGCTGGGCACCATGGACCAGATCGCCGCCGGTGCGCTGGAGCGCGGTATCGGCAGCGTGCTGGCCGGTTCCGGACAGGCGGGTGGCGGAACGGGCCTGGGCGGGGTGCTGGCAGGCGCCGCCGGTGCGCTGCTGGGCCTGCCCGGCCGCGCGGCCGGCGGCCCGGTGTCGCCGGGCGCCGCCTATCTGGTGGGGGAGCGGGGACCGGAGGTGTTCGTCCCGACCAGCGCCGGGCGGATCGAGCCCGGGGTCGCTGCGCAGGCGCGCGAAGTGCGCGTCTCCATCCAGTTGCCTCAGCCGCGCGGGGGCGATGCGCCGACTGCGCTGCGGCGCTCGAGCCGGCAGGTGGCGAGCTCCATCCGTCGCTCCCTCCGCGCATTCTGAGAAGGAGTTCCGCCATGGCATACTGGCTCGCCCGCCGCCGCGAGGGGCAGCACAGCGACTGGCTGATGCGGTTTGACCCACGCTTCTGGACGGTAAACTTTCCCCGCCCGGCCATGGCGAGCGTTATCTCCACTGCGCCCGATGCACTGCGGATGCGGGTCGAGTTCCGGCACCGCGACGCGCTGGCCGGGCTGATCTGGGACAGCACCGATCGCCACGACCATCCGCTGCTCGCCTATCAGACCGACCGCGACTATGGGCGCACGACGCTCAGCTTCCGCTGGCGATCGGCGGGCGTGCTGCCGCTGGATGCGGTGAACGGCCCGACGCTGACCATCGAAGGCGCGGATGCCGAGGGCCAGCCGGCGACCTGGTATGTGCGGTTGTGGAACCATGCCGTCGGGACCTCTGACGATGCGGTGGTGACGCTGCCCTTCTCCGCATTGCGGAGAGGGTGGGATCCGGCGGAGGATGTGCCGCTGGTGCAGCCGGGCGCGATCGAGCGGATGTTCATCTCCGTGGCGCCCCCCGGTTACGATCCGGCGGACCCTGCGCCGTTGCCCGAGGCGGTCGACGGCTGGATCGAGCTGTCGGCGATCGCCTGCACCGGGGACCGGCCACTGGTGGAGCTGGGCGACGTGCTGCTGCCGCCCCATGGCGAGCATGTCGCGACCGCCTATGACGATTGCTATGACGTGACGCCCGCACGGCTGCTGCGCGGGGTGCGCGGGCTGGGCTATCGCGGGGCGCTGGTGCATTATCTGGGTATGAGTCACTTCTTCGCGCTCGGCCCCGACCAGATGGTGGCCCGGGAAGGCGCGCTGAGTGCCTGTGCCGAGGAGTGGCACCGCGATTTCTTCGCCCGCTGCGGCGCGATGGACTTCGCGCCGATCGCCTCGCTGTCCTACGAATTGCTGGCGGATCATTGCCCGGCCGCCTGGCAGCAGCGCTTCGCCGATGGCACGCCCGGACGGACCGGGTGGAGCCCGCCTTCGGCGCTGCTCTCCCCCGCCAATCCCGAGGCGATGGGCTGGCTGCAGTCAGTGGCTCGGCCCTTCGTGGCGTTGATGGCGGACGCCGGCGTGCCGGCATCGTTCCAGATCGGTGAGCCATGGTGGTGGGCGCTGCCCGACGGGCGGGTTGCGCTGTACGATGATGCGGCAAGGGCCGCGTTCAGCGATGGCGCGCCGGCGATCACCGACCTGCATGAGCCGCTGAGCGAAGCGCAACTGGGCGTGCTCGATCGCGCCGGTGCGGCGCTGGCCGCCAGCACAGCGGCGCTGCGCGATGCGGTGCGCGACGCGGGCGCGACCGAGGTGATGCTGCTGCTGTTCACGCCCACGGTGCTGGACGGCGCGCTGCCGGAACTTCGGCGGGCGAACTGCCCGGTGGGCTGGGCATGGCCCGCCTATGACCGGCTGCAGGTAGAGGATTACGACTGGCTGACCGGAGGCGACGAAGCGGCGCGGGAGCGCGGTTATCGCGGCCTGGCGGAACGCCTCGGCTACCCCATGGAGCGGCAGGACTATCTCGCCGGCTTCGTTCTGCAGCCGCAGGATGCCGACGCATCGTGGCCCCGGATCGACCGGGGGCTGGACGAGGCGGCGGCGCGCGGAGTGCAGCGGCGCTTCGTGTGGGCGCTGCCGCAGGTGAACCGGGATGGTTATACGCGGCTGCGGCCGGCGGAGGGTGACATGCAGGCTTTCGACGATCTGACATACCCGCTGGCGCTGGGGCAGGATGCGGGGGTGAGCGCGGAGTTCGCAACCTCCGTCTCGCTGACCGCGTCCGGCCATGAGCGGCGCGCAAGCCATTGGAGCGATGCGCGGCTGCATTATGATGTGGGGCCCGGCATCCGCTCGGAAGAGGAGCTGGGTGTGCTGCTCGCCTTTTTCCGGGCGCGGCGCGGCGCGGCGCGTGGGTTCCGCCTGCGCGATCCATTCGACCACAGTTCCAACGCAATGATCAAGGTTCCGACAGCGTTCGATCAGGTGATCGGCATCGGGGACGGCAAGGCGGCGCGGTTTCGGCTGTGCAAGGCCTACGGCGTGCTGGAACCGCAGCTGCGCCCGATCACCCGGCCGCGTGCCGGCACCGTGCTGGTGAGCGTAGGCGGTGTGGCCGTGGGCGGATGGCGGCTGGCGGAGGGCGGCTGGATCGTGTTCGACCAAGCGCCGGCGACGGGTGCCGAGATCCGGGCGGGCTTCGAGTTCGACGTGCCGGTGCGGTTCGCGACGGACCGGCTGGACATCACCGGCGCGGCCTTTGCAGCGGGTGAGGCGCCGAGCGTGCCGCTGGTGGAAGTGCGGGAGGCGTCATGAGCAGGACCTTCTTCGCCAACGAGCTGGAGGGCGTGGCGACGTTCTGGCAGATCTGGCGCACCGACGGTGTCGCCATCGGGCTGACCAACCACGACCGCGACCTCCACTTCGACGGCATCCTCCATCGCGCCGGTCCCGGCATGGTGCCGAGCGCGATCCGGCTGACGAGCGACCTGTCGCCCGACAGCGCCGAGGTGGCAGGGGCGCTGTGCAGCGCCGGGCTGTGCGAGGACGATCTTGCCGCCGCGCGGTTCGACGGCGCGCGTGTCGCCATCGGGCTGGTCGACTGGGAGACGCTCGAGGCACGCGTGCTGTATCGTGGCACGTTCGGCGAGGTGATCGCAGGCGATGGCGGTTACCAGGTGGAGCTGCAATCGGCCAAGGCGCTGCTCGCCATAGATGCAGTGCCGCGCACCAGCCCGACCTGTCGCGCGCAGCTGGGCGGGCCGGGCTGCAATCTGAACCCGGCGCGCTTCGCGCATGAGGCGCGGATCGCCACTGCCGATGCAGAGACCGGCGCGGTGCTGCTGGCGGATGGTCCGGAGCCGGCGTTGCTGGCGGGCGGATCCTTGCGCTGGGTCGACGGTCCGCTTGCCGGCGCGATGATGCAGATTGTGACGACTGAGGAGGATGGGCGATTGGTGCTGGATCGCGATCTGGACGCCAGCATTGCGGCGGGAACCCGCGTGATCGGGCGCGAGGGTTGCGACGGAACGATCGCGACCTGCCAGGCACGCTTCGGCAATGCCGTGAACTTTCGCGGTGAACCGTTCCTGCCCGGCAACGACCTGCTCACCCGTTATCCGCAGGCGGGGTCATGAGCGCGGGCGAGCAGATGGCAATGGCAGCGCGGGCGCTCGTCGACGCCCGATTCCGCCTGCATGGGCGCGAGACTGCGACCGGCCTCGACTGCGTGGGCGTGGTGCTCGTCGCCTTGGGGGCACTCGGCAGACCGGTAGGGCCGCTGCCGCCCTATTCGCTGAAACGGACTTCGTTGGAGCCGTTCGACCGGATCGGGCGCGAGCACGGGCTGGTGGAGGCGACGGGCGCCCCGATGGCCGGCGACGTCCTCGTGTTCCGGGTCGGGCCGGCGCAGCTGCATGCCGGCATCGCCGATGGCGCCGGCGGGATCGTCCATGCCCATGCCGCACTGCGCCGGGTGGTTCAAGGACCGGTCCCGTCCGACTGGGCGATCGTCCAGCAGTGGCGAATCAACAGCTGATAGGTAACGCGACATGGCTACTCTGGTTCTCACCGCGCTCGGCACCGCTATCGGCGGGCCCCTGGGCGGCGCTGTCGGCGGGTTGCTGGGCAACCGGCTCGACCGGTCGATCGCGGGTAGCGGCCAGCCTGTGTCCGGCGTCCGGCTGCAGGACCTGGCGGTTAGCACATCGTCCTATGGCCAGCCGGTTCCGCGCCATTTCGGCACCGTGCGCGCAGCGGGCACGATCATCTGGTCGACCGAACTGACGGAAAGCAGCGAGAGGCAGGGCGGGGGCAAGAACAGCCCGGCGGTGACCAGCTACAGCTATTCGGTGTCGCTCGCGGTCGCACTGGCGAGCCGGCCGATCGCGCGCATAGGGCGGATCTGGGCCGATGGGCAGTTGCTGCGCGGGGCAGCGGGCGACCTGAAGGTGGGCGGAAGGTTGCGCCTGTATCACGGCCATGGCGACCAGCAGCCCGACCCACTGATCGCAGCCGATCTGGGCGCGTCTTGCCCAGCCTTCCGCGGACTGGCCTATTGCGTGTTCGAAGGACTGCAACTCGCCAGCTACGGCAATCGCATTCCGGCTTTGACGTTCGAGATCGTGGCGGATGAAGGCGGGGTGGAGCTGGCCGACATCGTTGCCGCTGCTGGCGCCGAAATCGTTGCCGAGCGGCCACTGCCCGGACTTGCCGGGTGGAGCGATGGCGGCGACGGGCTCGCCGCGTGTCTGGCCGATGTCGGTGAGCTGTATCCCCTGACCTATCGCAACGCAGCGGGGCTGCTGGCGATTGCGGAAGGAGACGGAACTGGCGACGTGGTGACGTTGCCCGAGGCGGCGGTTGCCGGGGAGGAGGAGGCGGATTCGCTGCGGATTGGCGGCCAGTCGCGCCGGTTGGCGGCGGCTGCGGTGCCCGCTGGCATCCGCTATTACGATCCGGCCCGCGACTACCAGATCGGCACCCAGCTGTCCGGCCGCAGCGCAGGGGGCGGCGGCTTTGCGCTGCTCGATTTCCCCGGCGTGCTGGCGGCCGACGATGCGCGTATGCTGGCCGCGCGCCTGGCGGATCGCGCCTCGGCCCGGCTGGAGGTGGCGAGTTGGCACACCGCGGAACTCAGCGACAAATTCGCTGCCGGCAGCGTGGTGCGCATTCCCGGCCGACCGGGCCGCTGGCGGGTGGAGAGCTGGGAATTGGGCGCCGATGGTGTTGCACTGGAGCTGGTGCGCCTGCCGATCACGATCGCGGAGCAGGCGATCCTGACCGATGCTGGCCGCCCGGCGCCCCCGCGTGACCTGTCCGTTACGCCGACCTGGCTGGCTGCATTCGAACTGCCATCGGCCAATGCCGGCGACACGCGGCAGGTGCATGTCGCGGCCTCCTCGGCCACGGCCGGCTGGACGGGCGCCGCGCTTTACCTGGAGCAGGACGGCGATCTGGTGCCGGTGGGAACTGTCGGCGCACGGCGTAGCGTGGTTGGCACGCTGGCGAGCGATCTGCCGCCATCGCAGGCGCTATTCCTGGAGCGGGACAGTACGCTGGAGGTGGCAATCGCGGCGGATCAGGCGCTGACCGGCGTGCCGGCGGACTTCTTGGCGCAAGGCGCGAACCGGGCGTTGATCGGCGACGAGATCGTGCAGTTTGTTGCCGCAACGCGCCTGGGAGGAGGCCGCTGGCGGCTTTCCGGCCTGCTGCGGGGCCGCGGCGGGACGGAGGCCGCGGCGTGGGCGGGCTGTGCGGCGGGAAGACCGTTCGTGCTGCTGGATGATAGTCTGACAGCCTTGGACAGCACGCGGATCGGCGCGAACCGGCCGCTGAGGTTTGCGGCACTCGGCCTGGCCGATGCGGAACCGGTCTGGGCCGAGCTTGGCAATGCAATGGGATCGGTGAAGCCGCTGAGCCCGGTGCATCCGCTGAGGGAGGATCTGCCTGATGGCGGCGTGTCCTTGAGCTGGACGCGGCGGTTGCGCGGCGGCTGGGACTGGCCGGACCTGCCGGCAGTGCCCGGGGCGGCCGAAGCGGAGTGCTACCAGGTCGGGATCGGCGACCCTGCCACGCCCGCAATGGGATGGACGGTCGTTGAGCCGCGCCTCGTGTTCACAGCCAACGCTTTGGCCGAACTGCACCGGCAGCATCCGCGCGCACCACTGTGGACCAGGCAGGTCAGTCCATCGGCGATGTCCGACCCCCTGCTGCTGATCGAACTATGATGAACGGAGACCTGCCATGTCCGAGCCACTGACGCTTGCGAGCACCACAGCGCGCCACGCCTTGCCGATGATCTTTCCGGGGCAGGTGCAGAAGGAATATGCCATCAACGAGGCCCATGCGCTGATCGATGCGCTGATGCACCCGGCGGTGGGTGGCACCATCGGCGAACCCCCGGAGGAGGGGCAGGACGGCGATTGCTGGATTGTCGCCCCGGATGCCGCAGGTGCGTGGGCCGGCAAGGCCGCGATGATCGCGACGAGACAGGCGAGCGCCTGGCTGTTCGCCCGACCGTGCGACGGGATGCGCGTGTTCGACCGGAGCAGCGGGCGCGAATTGCTCTATCGCGAAAATAGCTGGCAGGAGCCGGCGACGGTGAACCGGCCGGAAGGTGGTGCGACGGTGGACAGCGAGGCGCGGGCCGCTGTCGCCGCCCTGATCGCCGCTTTGCAGGCGAGGGGCTTGCTCGGCAGCCCGGATCAGGCGGCGTAAGGCGTGGGATCGACGAGGCCAGCCTCGGCAAAGCCCTTCCTGCGCAGGCGGCAGCTGTCGCACACGCCGCAGGCCGCGCCCGACGGATCAGGATCATAGCATGACCAGCTAAGGCCTGGATCGAGCCCGAGCGCCGCGGCCTCCTGAGCTATCCGGGCCTTGCCCCAGTGCTGCAGCGGCGTGTGGATCGTCACACCATGTCCGTCCGCGCCTGCCTTCGTGGCCAGGTTCGCCGTGGCGGTGAAGCTGGCGATGAATTCCGGACGGCAGTCGGGATATCCCGAATAATCGAGTGCATTGACGCCGATGAAAATGTCACGCGCGCCGAGCGCTTCTGCCCATCCCATTGCAAGAGCGAGAAAGATCATGTTGCGCGCGGGGACATAGGTGACCGGGATATCGTCGGTCAGCCCGCCTTTCGGCACGGCGATGTCTCCGGTAAGGGCCGAACCGCCGAACTGCCGCAGGTCCAACGGCAGCACGATATGCCGGGTGACCCCAAGCGTCCGAGCGACCTCATCCGCGGCCGCAAGCTCTCGCCGGTGGCGCTGGTTGTAATCGACAGTGAGCGCGTGGATCGCAAAACCGCTGCGCTGCGCAAGCCCGGCCGCAACCATCGAGTCGAGTCCGCCGGACAGGAGGACCACGGCCTTGGGAATGTCATCGATCATAGCGTCGCATCATCTGTTGCAACTGTCGCGGAGCAAGGAGCGGCAACCCTCAATCCTGGATCGCGAACTGGCGTGAACAGAAAGCGCAGTCGACCAGGATCACACCGTTCTCGTTCTGCATCTCACGCCGGTCCTCCTTCGGGAAGCGCGACAGGATGCTGTCGAAATGCTCGACCGAACAGCGGCACCCCTTGGCAAGCAGGTCCGAATCATCGACGAGGATCGGATCCTCGTGCGGGAACAAGCGGTGCAAGGCGGCCTTGAAGCTCGGCTCTTCCAGCAGGATGTCGTGGACGCCAGGCGGGTTGCCAAGCTGCTCCACACAGTTCCATCCAAAGTCGCTGTCGAGAGTGGCCAAACGTTCCTTGCCCTCTTCCCCCTCGGGCAAATACTGGATCAGCATGCCGGCGGCCGTCACACCGTCGTCGCCGAGGTCGAGCGCGGTTTGCAGGATCGTCGGGATCTGCTCGCTCTGCGCAAAATATTGCTGAATGACTTTGGTCAGCGAGGAGCCGCGCAACTCGACAATGCCCTGGTAGCGTTCGCGAGTGGTCTCCATATCGAAGGTGACGATCAGCCGGCCATCGCCGAACAGGCGAGCCAGATCGGGCATCTGCTCCTGCTGCAAGAGCACGTCATCGCGGAACTGCACATAGCCGCGCACGCGCGAATGGAGATAGTCGCACACCAGCAGTTCGACGATGCCGGAGGTCGATTGCACCTGCATGGTCAATTGGCCGCTGCTTTCCTTGATCAGGCTGCCCATCAAGGCGGTAAGCACCAGCGCCTCGCCCAGCAGCAGGCGGATGGCCGGCGGATAGTCGTGAGCGGTCAGGATCTCGTGGAGCACCGGACCGAGACGGGCAACACGGCCGCGAACGCTCTTTTCCGGTAGGCTGAAGCCAAGCACCTGATCGACATCGTGTGCTGCGGTGAAGTCAATTTCCATGTCCGCCATATGGTTAGCCGCTGCAACGAGTGAAGGGGTGTGGCCATTGCTGGCCTAATCGAGCAGCCCGAAGCACCACAGCAGAACGGCCTTCTGCGCGTGGATGCGGTTTTCGGCCTCCGCGAATACGAGCGAGCGCGGGCTTTCGAACACCTCCTCGCTGACTTCCTCACCCACATGGGCGGGCAGGCAGTGCAGGAAGACGGCGTCCGGCCCGGCCACATCCAGCATGGCAGCGTTCACCTGGAAGGGCGCCAACTGGGCAAGCTTCTGTTCCTGGTGAGCCTGACCCATCGACATCCAGGTATCGGTAACGAGCACGTCGGCACCCCGCGCCGCTTCGAGCGGGTCGTCGGTAACCACGATCGAGGCACCAGCGGCGCGCGCCGCCGTGATAGCAGCGGCCTCCGGCGAATAGCCGTGCGGGGTCCCGATGCGCAGGTTGAAGCGCAGCAGGCCTGCGGCTTCGATCAGCGAATGCAGCACGTTGTTGCAATCGCCAAGCCAGGCGATCTCGGCACCTTCAAGAGGCCTGCCATTTTCGTGCAGGGTAAGCAGGTCGGCGACGATCTGACATGGGTGCGACAGGTCGGTCAGGCCATTGATGACGGGAACCGCGGCATGATCGGCGAGCGCGATCAGCTTTGCATGATCGTCGGTGCGGATCATGATCGCATCCACCATCCGGCTGAGGACGCGCGCCGTGTCGGCAACCGATTCGCCCCGCCCGAGCTGGGTGGAAGCCGCATCGAGAATCAGCGCGGTGCCGCCCAACTGGCGCATTGCCATGTCGAAGCTGACCCGGGTGCGGGTCGAGTTCTTCTCGAAGATCATCGCCAGAACGTGTCCGGCGAGCGGCTGGTCGGGGTCCGGCTGCCCCTTCGGAAGGCCGACGCGAGCGAGCTTGCGCTGCTCGGCAGCGGAGACCAGCCGCTCCAGCGCGCCGGCGGGCAGGTCCTTGAGATCGAGAAAGTCGCGCGCTGTCGGAACGGAATAGGCCATCATGCGGGTTCCGCCACCCGATAGTCGGCCGTGCCGGCGGACAGCTTGGCGAAGAACTCGTCGATCTCGCTCTCGCCGATCACCAGCGGCGGCAGGATGCGCAGCGTATTGTCGCCCGCCGAGACGGTGAGCAGTTGGTGATTGTCGCGCAGGTGCTGCATGAAGGGGCGCGGTTCGGAGCGCATTTTCAATCCGAGCATCAGCCCGGTGCCGCGCACCTCCTCGAACAGATCGGGGTAGTTGCCGATGAACTGGGCAAGCCGCGTCTTCAGGCGATCGCCCGTTGCGCGGACCCCGTCCAGAAAGCCGGGCGCCGTGATCACGTCGAGCACGGCATTGCCGGCCGCCATCGCCAGCGGGTTGCCACCGTAGGTCGATCCATGCGTACCGAAAGTCATCCCGCGCGCTGCCTTTTCGGTCGCGAGGCAGGCGCCCAGCGGAAAGCCGCCGCCCAGCCCCTTGGCGGTGGCGAGGATGTCAGGAGCGATCCCGTACTGCTCGTGCAGATACATCGTGCCCGTCCGCGCTACACCGGTCTGCACTTCATCAAGGACAAGCATGAGGTCGTGCTGGTCGGCAAGTGTACGCAGGCCCCTGATGAATGCTTCGCTGCCGACGCGAACGCCGCCCTCGCCCTGCATGGGTTCCACCAAAAATCCTGCGGTCTGCGGGCCGATCGCCTCACGGGCCCTCGCGAGGTCGCCGAACTCGACGTAGCGGAAGCCACTCAGCAGCGGTGCGAAGCCGGTGTGCATCTTCTGCTGATTGGAGGCGCTGATCGTTGCCATCGTGCGCCCATGGAAGGCGTTGTCGAAAGTGATCAGCTCGAACCGGTTCGGGTCGCCTCCATTTTGGTGATAAGCGCGCGCGGTCTTGATCGCAGCCTCTACCGCCTCCGCACCGGAATTGGTGAAGAACACAGTATCGGCGAAGGTGATGTCGACCAGGCGTTGTGCCAACTGCTCACCCTGAGGGCTGCCGTAAAGATTGGACACATGCATCAGCGTGGCTGCCTGGCGCTGGATCGCGCCGATCAAGTGCGGGTGCGAGTGACCCAGCAGGTTCACGGCGATCCCGGCTGCGAAATCGAGGTAGCGGGTGCCGTCCTCCGCAATCAGGTGACAATGATCGCCACGCACCGGACGCACCGCGCACCGGGGATATACGGGCATCAGCGGCGTGATGGTCATCGGCGTCAATCCTGTGAGGACGGAAAAATTGGAACTGGAAACGGAATTTGGCGGCTCTCCATGAAGGAGAGCCGCCAATCTTCTGCGGTTCAACCGCGATCGCGGATCGACCAGAACAGGCGGTTCGAGGAACCGCCTGTTGACTCAGTCTTGCACCGGCGAGAGGTTGACCGCGGAGAACTTACCGCGTCGGTCGATCTCGAGATCGAACTCGAACCGATCGCCCTCATTGATGCCTGGCAGGCCGGAGCGCTCGACGGCGCTGATATGCACAAAGGCATCTTCCTTGCCATCGTCGCGCGTGATGAAGCCGAAGCCCTTCATTGCGTTGAAGAACTTCACCGTACCGCTCGCCCGTTCGCCAGTCAGTTCCCGTTGCGGGCTGGTCGGCTTCTCCTCAACGGCGATGACGTCGCCCTTGATCTGCAGGTCGGCCGCAGAGATTTTGCCTCCGCGATCGACAAGGTTGAACGCCACCTCCTGCCCCTCGGCAAGGGCCGTCAGACCTGCACGTTCGACCTGGCTGATGTGAACAAACACGTCGGCACCGCCCTCATCGCGCTGGATGAAGCCGAAGCCCTTCTGTGCATTGAAGAATTTAACATGGCCCTGACCAGCGCCGACGACCTGGGCCGGCATGCCGCCTCCTGGCGCTCCGCCGCCAGCCGGGCGCGGCCCGCGCGGGCCGCCGAAGCCACCACCACCGCCGCCGCCACCGCGCGGACTGCCGCCAAAGCCGCCGCCGCCAGAGCGACCGCCACGGTCGTCATCGAAGCCGCCGCCGCCGCCGCCGAAGCGGTCACCACCAGCGCTGCCGCCGCCGCGCCAATCATTGTCACCGAAGCGGGAGGGCGAGTTGCCCATGAACGGGTCGAAAGTCTCTTCCCCGAAACCATCACGCTTGTCGCGCCCCCGGCCGCGACGACCTTTGTCATACCCCATGTACCAAACTTACCCTTGCTCTCGCCAAGATCTGCCGACAGGCCGAATCCGTTCTGCCGGCAAGCAGCCACGCGACATGCCCGCCACTACAGGACAGTCCTATAGCTTACAAAAGCGACCAGTGCGAACTTTTTAGGACGACCCAGGCGGTAAGTGTGTAACGGATCGTTGCGGTGTTCGGCAGGGCCTTGTCTGCGCCGGCCATGTCGGCGACACGGGCACCATGGACATATTGGCACTCCTGTCGGATCCGGCCGCCTGGGCCGCGCTGCTGACCCTGATCGCACTCGAGGTCGTACTCGGCATCGACAATCTGGTGTTCATTGCAATCCTGTCGAACAAGCTGCCGGCGCACCAGCAGGCTTCTGCCCGCAGGATCGGTCTTGCGCTCGCGCTTGGCATGAGGATCGCGTTGTTGCTGCTGATCGGCTGGATTGTGACGCTGCAGGAGCCGCTGATCGATTTGGGGCTGGTCGGGGCGCCAGGACCGCACGGCGAACCGACATTCGAGACGGCATTTTCCGGCAGGGACCTGATCCTCCTGGCCGGCGGCCTGTTCCTGCTGTGGAAAGCGACAAAGGAAATCCACCATAGTATGGAGCCTGACGAGCACAGCAGTGATATGCTCAACCGCAACAAGGGTGTGGCACAGATTGCATTCGGTTCGGCGATCGCTCAGATCGTCGCGCTGGATCTGGTGTTCTCCGTCGACTCGATCCTGACTGCGGTTGGGATGACGGACGAGGTACCGATCATGATCACAGCAGTGACCATCACGGTCGCCATCATGCTGTTCGCCGCCAATCCGCTGGCAAACTTCATTGAGCGCAACCCAACCTTGGTCATTCTTGCCCTAGCATTTTTGGTGATGATCGGACTCGTGCTGGTAGCAGACGGGTTCGGCTTTCACGTGCCCAAGGGCTACATCTATGCGGCAATGGGCTTTTCCGTTGCAGTCGAGGCGCTGAACATGGTGAAGAGGCGTCGCGTGCCGGGAGCTCCCGCCGGCGACTAGGCAGGCCTGACCATGACCGACTTTCGGCAATTGAACGAACAGTTCTGGGTGAGCCCGCAGCTAAGGGCGCAAGACATCCCGTTTGCTGCCGAGCGCGGTATCACGCTCATCGTTAACAACCGGCCAGAAGGCGAATCGTCGGATCAGGTCTCGGGCGACGTGCTCGCGCAGATGGCGGCCGCTGCGGGGATAAGGTGGCTCGACATTCCTGTTACGCATAGCGGGTTTGCGGAGGGGCAGCTCGACAGCTTGCAGGAGGCGCTCGAGGATCAGCAAGGCGTCGTGCTGGCCTATTGCAGGTCGGGTACGCGCTCCACCTACCTTTGGGCTCTGACTATGGCTCGGCTTGGCAAGGAACGGGCGGAGCTGGCGCGCGCCGCGTCGGCCGCCGGCTATGATTTGGCACCTATCGCGCCGCTGCTTGCACGCTTGGGCAAGGGCGAGCCGGAGGCGTAGCGACGAAAGCTCCTGGGCACGCCAGCCCGAGAGCTGCAGGCAAAAAAAGGCCGGGGAGTCGCTCCCCGGCCTCTTCTTGTCGGCTTCTAAGCCTTAGCGGCCGGAACCCGGACCGTAGGTGATTTCCACCCGGCGGTTCTGCAGTTCGCGCACGCCATCGGCGGTCGGGACCCGCGGGTTGGCTTCGCCGAACGCTTCGCTGGTGATGCGAGCGGCCGGGACGCCGTGACCGGTCAGATAGGTGCGCACGCTTTCGTTGCGACGCCCTGCCAGGCCGAGGTTGTACTGCGTCGAGCCGGACCGGTCGGTGTAGCCCGCCAGCATGATTGGCACGTTGTTGCAGTTGCCGTATGCGGTAACCGCGCTGTCGAGGATCGTTGCAGCCTCAGGCGTGATATCCGACCGATCCCAGTCGAAGAACACAATGTACGGCCCGCTGTTGCAGCGCGCGACCGGAGGAGGCGGCGGCGGCGGGGGAGGCGGCGGGGGAGGCGGCGGGGGCGGGGGCGGCGGGGGCGG
>Ga0210040_10001830_pt1 | contig 31201 bp, 23 predicted proteins | sample CryGeyCG12114_NA_FD_185462 | JGI IMG/M metagenome (GOLD analysis project Ga0210040, IMG submission 185462) | Groundwater microbial communities from aquifer - Crystal Geyser CG19_WC_8/21/14_NA (SPAdes) (version 2) | ecosystem: Environmental > Aquatic > Deep subsurface > Groundwater | place: USA...
CGTTCTTGGCGCTGCCGGTGATGTTCTCGATGTTGAACAGCTGGTCGCCGTTCGCATCGCCGTTCTGCTGATACTGACGCAGCAGATCGACGTTCACGTAAGCGCCCGACCAGCCGTAATCGATCGTGTCGATGCTCGTGCCACCGTTGATGTAGTCGCCAGCTCCGGTGCCCATGATGCGGTCGTTGCCGCCCTGCGCGAAGACCACGTCGGCGCCCGACGTACCATTGATCGAGTCGTTGCCTTCAGTGCCCTTGATCGTTGGCGTCGGCTCGGTTGACTCAGGTGGCGGTGGCGGTGGCGGCGGAGAAAGCGGTGGTGGCGGAGAAGGCGATGGCAATGGCGATGGCGGCGGCGCAACGGTGCTGGTTCCGCCCGTATACTCGCTGAAATAGGTTTCCAATGTATCGAAGTAGCCAGAATCAGCTCGCCCTGGCGATCCCATGAACATGGAGTATTCGGTCGGCCACCATGTGCCACCGCCCCAAGCCGTGGCATCGAGATTGTTGGCGTTCATGTAGTCCATGGCGTTCGTCACCACGGTGATCCAGCGCGGGTCATCGCTGGGGACGCCGAACTCTCCAATGAAACCTTCGGCGTTGTTGGCCTTGAGCCATTCAACGAAGGGCTTCAGGCGGTCAACGCCGACCATCGGGTAAGCCTGTTCGCTATCATAGCTGTTGTAATAGGCGCCCTGGTTGTAACGGTCGAAGTAGACGTGTGCTTCGTAGACGATCTTGTTAGCCGGATCGTTGATGAGGAAGTTTGCGTTGTCGATCTTCCAATACTGAGCGCTTGCCCAAGCGTTGCCCTCGACAAAAATCTTGTGGCTCATGTCAACGGTGCGGATCGAGTTTACCGCAGCCTGCGCTGCGTCCTTCCAGCCGTTGGCCGTCGGCATGTCGTGCGGCTCGTTCATCAGGTCGTAGCCGACCAGCGACGTGTAGCCCTTCACCTCATTGGACAGCTTGGCCCAAAAATCGGCGAATTGCGCCGAGGTCGGACCGCCAACCGCACCAAACGCCACGTTGTTATAGCGTCCGTAATTATGGAGATCGATAATGATGTCCATGCCTAGCGTCGCGGCGTTGGCCAGCACACCCTTTAAGAGGTTGAGCTCGTTGGCATTCAGCGGTCCGCCGAGGCTGCCCTGCATCCGCTCCCAGGTAAAAGGAAGGCGAACCAAGTCGACGCCATGCTCTTTGTAGAACTGCAGTTCGGATAGCGTTGGCCAATGGTACTGGCTGTTGTTTGTTCCGCCGATGCCGCCGCCGAACTCGGCCCCTGAAATGTTGATGCCAATGGTCATGATCGAGCCCCCCCCGGGCATTAGTTGACTTGGGCGATCTGAAGCCGCGCTTCGGCTAGCTTCTGGGGCGGCAAGATTAAAAGACCGTAAGCTGCATTAACTTCTTGTAGAACTGGACAGTTTATTCTTAATCAAGCTCGCCGAACCTGCCGGGCTGCTCTTAGCTAAAGATACGCAAACAGACCTCGTAGCTAGCGGTCGTCACAGCCGTCCTCCGCTTGTACAGCCGAGGAGAGGAGCAGTGCCAAAAAGACATAGTTAAGTACTTAAGCGACCGAGCGCATTGCAAGCACTGCCCGTACCGTCTTGCACCGCACTGTCGCACTCGCATTGGAGCCGATGCGAGCATCATTAAATTCAGTGTCATCAGGGAGAACGTGAGGTGGTTCGGGGAGAAACATCGGTGTTACGTCGACCTGGTCGTCGAACTTCTCGGTCGGCACGGCTTTCGAAGTTCCGCAGTTGTCCTCAATTAGGCAACTGGCATTAAGGCTCTCGACATCTAAGCCCCGACCGGCAGAACTCGGCAGCCGTTCGGCTTTCCACCACAAGCTGACATAGGACTAGACTGAACGAAGGTCCGCTTACGAGTTCTGCCTGTCGGGGGCTTAGATGATCAGATTGGGCGCTTAGCAGTCGTCCACCCTTTCGATCGAGCGGCGGGAATGCGTCTCTTGGCGCCCGAGAGCGGTCGTTCCGCTTTTCACCAATAAGCGAGACTGCGGTCACTTGAACGATTGTCCGGTTCTTAAAGTGGGCGGAATGCCACGAGCGGCCAAGATGGGCGCGAAGCTGACCGGAGCCTCAGCTAAACACTGCCGCTTCCTGCTCTGTCCAGATACGGTCTGCGGCGGCAGCCAGTTCCTTGACCGACACCGCTGGCGCACACCGATTTAGAACCAACTTCTCGAGTATGGCCGGGGACAGATAAGCCAGTCTGATCATTCGGCTGACAAAGCGATCGGTGATGTCCTCGCCCTGCGCAATGTCGAGAATAGTGAATGCTTCGCCGTTCTCGAGCTTCCGCCGCCAGCCCCATGCACGGGCCACTGCCCGAAGCACATGCGGGTCCACGCCGTCATTGCTGACAGGCACCATCTCCGCTGGTGGCACGATCTTTGGGCGCCCATTGCGTCTGCGCACGGCAAGCGGAAGGAACACCGTCATGGATACGGGCGCGCTCACGCGGCTTGATCCTGTTGGCGGGGCGCAAGCATGTCGCGGACGAGAGAGCTGAGCCCTTCGGTGCGCAGGTCGATAGTGAGCCCTGCCTGGCTGACCGTGATCCGATTGACGAGGAGCCGCGCGATGCGCGCCTGCTCGGCCGGAAAGAGCGAGTCCCATAGGCCATCGAATCCGGTGAGCGCAGCCACGACAACATTGTCGTCAAGGTCGGGATCCTGCTGCCGTGCAGCTGCAATGGCCCGGCTGGTCACCTCCGGAGTGCGCAGCAGCTTTCTGATTTCCTGCAACACGGCGCCTTCGACCATCCCGGCGTTAAGGCGGACAAAGCCGTCGCGACTTTGACCTGTGCGGTTCCGGACTACATCCATCGATGTGTAGTACCGGTAGAGCTTGCTGCCCTTCTTCGTGGCCGTAGGCGTCATCGCAACCCCGTTATCGGCAAACATCAGCCCCTTGAGCAAAGCGGGTGTCTGCGCGCGTGACTTCGCAGCCCGGGTCCGCGGGCTCTCCTGCAGGATGGCATGCACCTTGTCCCAGAGCTCTTGGCTAACGATCGCTTCGTGCTCGCCGGGATAGCTGGTGCCCTTGTGGACTGCCTCGCCGATGTACACCCGGTTGCGGAAAAGCTTGTAGAGGAAGCCCTTGTCGATCAGGCGCCCACGCTTGTTCGCCATCCCTTGCGCGACGAGTTCCCGGGTAAGCAGGGTCGCCGAGCCCAGCTCGACGAAGCGCTCGAACATGTGCCTGACCGTTGCTGCCTCGACCTCGTTGATGATCAGCTTTCGATCGACCACATCGTAGCCCATCGGTACGAAGCCGCCCATCCACATGCCCCGCTTACGGGAGGCGGCGAACTTGTCGCGGATGCGCTCACCGATCACCTCGCGCTCGAACTGCGCGAACGACAGGAGGATGTTGAGGGTCAGCCGCCCCATGCTGGTGGTGGTGTTGAAAGCCTGAGTGACGGAGACGAAGGTCACGTCGTTCCGGTCAAACACTTCGACCAGCTTGGCGAAGTCCATCAGCGAGCGCGACAGGCGATCGATCTTGTAGACGACGATCACGTCGATCAGGCCATGGTCGACATCGGCCAGCAGCTGCTTGAGGCTCGGTCGCTCGAGCGAACCACCAGAGAACCCGCCGTCATCGTAGCGGTCGCGAACAGCGACCCAGCCTTCCGCCTTCTGGCTGGCGATGTAGGCCTCACAAGCCTCGCGCTGGGCGTCGAGCGAGTTGAACTCCATGTCCAACCCTTCTTCACTCGATTTGCGGGTGTAGATGGCGCAGCGCAGCCGGCGCACAGGTACAATGCCGTTCCTCATGCCGCGTTCCTCCTGCTCTCCCGCAGGCCGAAGAACCGGTAGCCGTTCCACCGAGTGCCGGTGATGTCGCGAGCAATGGCCGACAGCGACTTGTACCGACGTCCTTGCCAGTCGAAGCCGTCCTTCAGCACCGTGATCACATGCTCGATACCATCCCACTCGCGCACCAGTCGAGTGCCGATCACCGGATTGCGGGGATCGGAAATAGCCGACTTCTTGACCTTCTTGCCTTCGACCTCATCGGCTAGCGCATCGAGCATTGCCCTGACCGGCTTCGCCAATCCGCCGTAGGCCAGTTCCTGGATCCGGTAAGCCAGCCGCTGCTGGAGATAGGCGTGGCTGTTGTTAGGCGCAGGCTTGTCGAACAAAATCTTCCACTCGCCCTTCAGCTCCATGACCGTCATCGCTTTCAGCGCCGTCAACCTCACCAGCACCTGCACATCGTCGCCTTTTGGCATCATCGTCCTCCGATATGGGCCATTGCCCGGGGACGACTGACGCTCCTGGTCGGCAGGATTGCGAGTGAACTATCTCCGCTGCCGCAAGATATAGAACTGGACTTCTGCCGAAGCCGGAGCACGCCGGCAGCGAGTATGCGGCCAAGCTCCGAAAGTCGGGCATCGGCGCTCATCTGAGCAGGCGGCAAGCTGTTCGGACCTGAAAGACTGTGGTGCATCGTCAACTCCCGCATCTCACGTTTCTCGCAGGTGACGCTAGGCGGGGAAGACGGACAAACAAGCGATATCAGTTACTTGGCGCAGCCACGCGCAAACTTGAGAAGTCTTTCGAGGACCCGGCGAGACCGTCCGCGAGCGCATCGGACGAAAGCTTGAGAATCTCTGCGCAAATTGATTCGCTTGGACCTGCCTCAAAAAGGGCTCTGTTGAGGCGAGCGACAGCCTTAGAGCGACCGGAACAATGCTAATTGCATAAAGACTGCAAACGGTTAGCCTCGCGAGTTCGACTGCGGAGGCTTCGATGGGGCACGTCAGGCTTGGCAAACTGCCGACATCGAAGAAATGGAAGGATGTTGTCGCCTATCTCGCCGGCGGAGACGTAGACGTTTCAGGCTTGGCGGATGCCATCTTCAAGGCGGCCGACAAAGCATTGAAGCAAGCATCTAAGGATCCGGCATTCGTTGAGGTGTGCTGGCATCTCATCAAGATACCCCAGGCTGCAAAATCGGCGGACTTCGCTGCAGCTCTCAAGGAACTCGGCATTCAAGTCCCCGCGACACCGTCCCTGTTGGACGTGGTGATCGGCTTCGATGCCGCTATCGAGAAAGTCATGCGGCATCCAGGGGGCCGAGCAACCGATCTAGGGGAAATGTCCCGGCAGGCGGGGATCGCGGCCCTTTATGAGGTCACCCAAGAGCGGCTTCCAACGCTCTGGGAGCCCAGCACAATTGATGAGACGTCAACCATCGCAACGTTGGCGTCGCCCGACAAATTCGGTGAGCTCGCGCAACGATTCTTCACTAGGCTGACAGAACGCAACATCCTGTATTTTCTGGACCGGGAATGGCCGAAGCACATCGGCAAAGACAAGTTGGCGCATTCCTTGAGCGACATGTCACTTCTCGAGAAATCCGTACGTCGTCATTGCGAAGAGACGACACTCATCATGCGGGCATTCTCGAAGGATTGGCTCGCCAAGAACGTATACGTCAATCACGGGGCGATCACACATCTGCAGACGCGCAACTTTGCTTCCGTCGCACTCAAGAAGATCAGCGCGGAGCTGGCAGTGAGGGCGTCTTCCCATGCACTATAACTTTGCCTGCGGCGGACTGGCTGCTCTTCCTTCGGCAGAAGGCGAGCATCAGACCTTGGATGTGCAAGGGCCCGCCAGAAACATCAACCTGCGCATCGACGATATCAGCAAGGCGCTGGTCAGTGATATTCCCGACGTCCTGCTCGACCTGCTAGAAGTTGCAGCATACGTATACTGCGCCGATCAGCAGACCCGGCGTGGCTCAGAATATCTTACCGACTACGGTACGGACTGGCGGCGGGCCATGGCATTTCGGATACCGGTCCGTTCGCCCGGCGTATGGCAGTCTGCCGAAGTAAAAGACGGCCTGGCAGATTTGCTCGGGTTCCTGTCGGACGACCACTACACATTTGATTTCGCGGCGGCGCGAGATCCAATGGCAGGCAAGGAAGCCTACTTCTCCGATCTCTCTGATCAGTTGGATCAGCCTGATGAAATCGCACTCTTTTCCGGAGGGCTCGACTCCTTCGCAGGAGCAATTGAGTCGCAAGCGATGGGTAAAAAGATGGTGCTGGTGGGGCACCATGCGGCACCGAAGATATTCAGCATTCAGAAGCAACTGGTCGGCGCACTTCGACAACGATCCGCAGGGACGCGGCTTCTGTTCATTCCTGTGAACATCACAAACACAAACTCCGACCCTGTAGAATACACCCAGCGGACGCGGTCGTTCCTGTTTGCTGCCTTGGCCATGGTCGTGGCCAGGATGTTCGGTAAGGACGAGATTACGTTCTTCGAGAACGGAGTAGTCAGCCTGAATCTTCCGATCGCGGGTGATGTTGTGGGAGCGCGAGCAACCCGCACCACACACCCCCGTGTCATCCGTGGATTTGAGCGCTTCTTCTCATCGGTACTCGAACTGGAGATCAGTGTGCGCACGCCGTATCACTGGCTCACCAAAGCTGAGGTGACGCGGAAAATCGACGAGCATGGCGGCGTCGATCTCCTGGCCAAGACCAACAGCTGCACTCGTCCGCGTGTGATGACGAAAGAGCACCCCCACTGCGGAGTATGCTCACAGTGCATCGATCGCCGCTTCGCCGTGCTCGCCGCCGGGCTTGAAGAGGCTGAACCTTCGGAGTTGTACGCCGTCGACCTCTTAACCGGCGATCGCACGCACGATCGGGATGTGCGGATGGCTGCGGCCTATGTGAAGTTCTTCAGGGACTTTCCAGAGACGCCCAAGAGCCGGTTCCTTGCTAACTATCCGGAAATCACATCAGCGCTCGGCCAGTTTTCAGACACGCCACGGCACCAAGCTGCAGATCGTATCTACGAGCTGTACATCCGGCATCATGAGGAAGTTATGGGTGTGCTCAACGCAGGCGTCGCTTCCCACCTTCCACAACTGGTGCAGGGCGGGCTGCCAGCAGGGTCCCTTCTTGCGATGCTGTTCAACCGAACTCGGCTTGAGGCAACTGAGCCATCAACCTACCAGGAGCAAGCGCGGTCCTTTATCGATCGGCTCGCTCCGCCCGCATGCGAGTTTGCCGTCGACCTGAGTGCCCAGGAGATCCGGTTCCGAGGTGCGCTTGCGCTCAAAGGCAAGAACTTTCAATTCTTTGAGGCGCTCCTCCCGGCCTTTCGCAAGGGCAAGGCGAAGGGCGCCGACGTCGCGTTCGTTCGGGCACCGGACCTAGCTCTCCTGCTCGGATTTACGGAGCAGTCAGTGCGGCAGCAGGTGAGCCGCCTCCGCGATGCTGTGACCGTCCAGCTAGCGGTCGAACAGGGACTCCCATTCGGCGTTGACGACGTGATTGAGGGTCAGACTGGGAAGGGCTACCGTATCAACCCGCAGCTGCGTGAGCTGTCGCTCGGTGACTTGCTCAAGGAAAATCGAGCTCTGTCACACTGAAAGCCTTGGGATGTCACAGCGGCACTCATGGTCGTGAGTGGGTCCTGCGATCCAATGATCTGCCGCTGTCACAACAAACTTCGGCCCTGATTATATCAGCTGAGGGTCATTCCCGCGAAGATCGAGGCACTTCCAAGGGGCTCTTCGAAGCCCGGACGATCTCGGTTCCACGGAGTGACAATCATGACCAAGCACCTCAACCAGATCAATCTGGCGGATCGCTGGAACATCTCGCATCGCACGCTCGAGCGCTGGCGCTGGACCGGCGAAGGACCTCATTACATCAAACTCGGTGGCCGCGTGGTCTACCGCATCGGAGACGTCGAGGCATTTGAGGCCGAGCAGCTGCGCAACCGCACAAGCAGCCGGTCGGTACGGCCGTGATCATGCGCAACGCACACCTCAAGCTCGGTCAGCAAGTGGCGCCACGAGGAGGCGGATCATGGCCGCTGTTGGCGTAGCTGTAATGGCTTTCATTGCGGAGATGGAGGCGAACGGCGTCGCGCCGGCCGAGCCGATCGCCCAGGCCCTGATCGGCGGTGGCATCATCCGCTTCCAGGTTCGGGATGATCGAGCGGGGCGGCGCAACGGCTGGGCCGTTTTCCACACCGATGGCATTCCGGCTGGCGCCTTCGGCTGCAACAAGCGAGGGATCAGTCGCAAGTGGCGGGCCCGTGGCGAACAGCGCCGGTTCACCGCTGCCGAGCGTGCCGCGCATCTGCTGCGTAAGAAGGCGCAGGGGGAAGAACGGCAGCGTGCGCGTGACGCCGTTCACGCGGCGACTGCCGAATGCGCGGTGCAGCTGCTGAAGCGGGCTCGGCCTGCCGATCCCCAGCACCCCTACCTCCTGAAGAAGCGTGTCGGCGGCGAAGGCTTTGCTCAAGCCGGCAATACGCTGCTGGTCCCGATGCGTGACGCGGCGGGCAGGCTCTTGAACCTCCAGCGTATCTTTCCAGACGGATCCAAGCTGTTCCTGAAAGGCGGGCGCACCGAGAGGCTGATGTGGATCGTCGGCGATCCTGACGGCGTGGTCTGCATCGGTGAAGGCGCGGGCACGATGGCCGCGGTACGGCGGGCGACCGGTCATGCCGTCGTCGCCGCATTCTCCGCGAAGAATCTGGCACCCGTGGCGCGTGCAATCGCCTCCCGCTGGGTCGGCTGCGATCTGGTGATCTGCGCCGACGACGACGCGCACCTGGTCGATCACCCGACCATCAAACGAAATCTTGGCCTCGAAGCGGCCCTCGCTGCAGCTGCCGCTGTCGGGGGTCGAATCGCAGTGCCGCCAAGGAGTGACAACAATGGTTGAGGCTTTCACGGCCCAAACCGGGCAGGACTTTGCCGACGCGTTCGACGACGATGCGATCCGCACCGCTGTGGGCACCGCCAAGCCCCACGCCAAGATGCCCAACGGCTTCCTGCTCAAGGCTGACGGACTGTACTGGCGCGACGAGAGCGATCCCGATGCGATTCCGCTCCGAGTGTCGAGCCGGCTCGATGTTCATGCCGAAACGCGCGACGATCTCGGATCGAGCTGGGGCTTGCTGCTCGGGTGGAGCGACCCGGACGGCCGGCCGCACCAATGGGCCATGCCCAAGGCGGAACTTGCCGGAGACGGCACTGCGATCCGCGCGCACCTGCTTGAACGCGGCTGCTACATCTCGCCGATCCCGAAGGCCCGGACCAAGCTGCTCGACTATCTTGGGACGATCCAGACCGACGCCCGCGCCCGCGCCGTCGATAAGGTCGGCTGGACCGATGGCGCCTTTGTCCTGCCCGATCGCACCATCGGCGACACGCAATCGCACCGGGTGATTTTCCAGGGATCAAGCACGCTCGATCATAGCTATCGCACCGCCGGCGATCTCAAGCTGTGGCAGGATGATGTTGCCCGCTTTGCTGTCGGCAACAGCCGTCTTGCTGTTGCGATCTCGGCAGCGTTCGTCGGGCCGCTGCTCGAGCTGATCGGCGAAGAAGGTGGCGGGCTGAACCTGCGCGGGCCCTCGTCGATCGGTAAATCCACTGCCCTGGTCGCCGCCGCGAGCGCGTGGGGCAATGAGCGTTTCGTTGGGCAGTGGCGTGCGACTTTGAACGGCTTGGAGGGCATTGCCGTCCAGCATAGCGAGACCTTGCTCTGCCTCGACGAGCTTGCCCAGCTCGACAGCAAGGAAGCCGGGTCGGTCGCCTATCTGCTGGCGAACGGCACCGGCAAGGCGCGCGCTGGCCGGTCGGAAGCGCTACGGTCGCCGGCTCAGTGGCGCGTGATGTTTCTCTCGTCGGGTGAAATAAGCCTCGGCGATCTGGCTGGCCGTGACGGGCGTGGCGGGCGCCGATCTGCGGCGGGGCAGGAAGTCCGCATCCTCGACATCGAAGCCGATGCTGGTCGTGGGTTCGGGCTGTTCGAGGATATCCATGACGCGCCCGATGCGGAGACCCTGTCGCGCTGGATCAAGGAGGGAGCCGCCCGCGCCCACGGAATCGCCGGCCCGGCATTCGTCGAGATGGTGGCACACAGCCGGGAGAGCATTACGAAAGCGCTTAAGCTGGGCGTAGGTGAGTTCGCGTCCGCAAGCGTGCCTGCTGGGTCTAACGGGCAGGTAGCGCGTGCCGCGCGCAGGTTCGGCCTGATCGCTACGGCCGGCGAGATGGCGGCGCGGGTCGGGATTTTGCCTTGGTCGCCAGGCGAGGCGGTTGCCGCCGCCGGAATCGTGTTCGCACGGTGGCTTGAAGGCCGCGGCGGTGCCGGCGCTTCGGAAGATCGGGAAGCCGTGGCGAATGTTCGCGCTTTCCTGGAGGCGCATGGCGGGTCCCGGTTCGAGCCATTGGATCACGAAGGCGGCGATCTCCGGGTCATCAATCGGGCGGGCTTCTGGCAGGCGGTGAGTGGGCTTCGCGATTATCTAGTCCTGCCGCAAATCTGGAAAAACGAAGTCTGCGCAGGGATGGACGCCAAACAGGTCGCTCGGGTCCTCGTTGAGCGTGGGATGATCGACGGCGGCGCTGGCGGCAAATCCTCGGTTCTGCGCAAGCTCCCCAGCCTTGGCCGAGCTCGCGTCTATGTGGTCAAGGCGGCAATCTTCGCAGACGAGGATGTCTGACCCGTCGCTCGACTGGCTCGACCTCCTGCCGGATCTGCGTGTCGCAGGTGTGCGAGGTGTCCACCCGCAGAAGAGCACCACTTTTCTCGCGACATTTGAAAAGTCGCAAGGTGTCCGAGGTGTCGCGCATGAAGAGGGCGACACCTTGCGACACCTTACCAGACACCCTGAGTCCCAGCCTAAGTCACTGATAATAGGAGACGCGACACCTGCGACACCTCGAACACCTGAATTCGAACATGTGGCGGGACTACTCCCGCCCGACGTCGTTGCCGGCGTCCATCGGCTCCGCACCGAACCGGGACCGCACATCTCCAACCCCGCTTTGTGGGGCGGGATCGTTGATGACGCTGTGCGCCTCGCCGCAGATCATTGGGCGATGAAGGCGATCACGCTGGGGTGGCACCCCCACGAGCTGTTTGGCGCATCGCCTGCTGCCGGCGGCGAACCTTATCTGGATGGGCTGGCGGTATGGCTGCGCTCGCGGCGCCTGCTCCTGATCGATAAACGGTGCGCGATCGTAGTGGATGGCACGGAGCGAGCGGTGTTCTCTCGGTTCGATCCTACAGGCGCTCGCTATCTGTGGGACCTTGCAGACATCCAGCGCGAGCGGAACGAGAAGCCTGACATGAGGGCCGGCGAAGCGGACGAGGCTGGGCAAGCGCCGGGTCGTCGCAGATGCCGATGAAGCCCCCGACCTTCTCGCCCAAACGACTTGCGGCTCCGAGGTTCGAGCCGCGGCGCGCGCACCCCCGCCTTCGTGGCAGAGCCCTGCAGCGGATGCGGGAGCAGGTCGCGTCCGAGCAAACGTTGTGCCCCGATTGCGAGGCTGAAGGGTGCGTGACCTCCTGGTTCCCTGCTGGCGAGCTCGACCATGTGCTGGCGCTGTCACACGGCGGCACGAACGATCGAGACAATCTCGTTGGCCGGTGCAAGCGGCACCACCTGGTCAAGACTGCGCGGGACATGGGTCATCGAGTGAAGCCAGCTAAGGGCTGTGATGCACTCGGATGGCCTACGGAGCCGGGGCACTCCTAGGACAGGTGACACGGGGCAGCCAAGTGGAAGAGACTTTAGTGACGCGTAGTGCCAATTCGCGATCACGTAGCTTACAAATTCAACACGCCGAAGGTCTGCTTAGGACCCATTGCGGACATTCGGGCGCGCTGCCACACGTGAATTGTGAATGTGCCCCGCGTTTTCTTGCTACCGCTGCTTGCTTGCAGCTTAGCCGTGACAGCGTGCTCGGCGACCCAGGTCAGCCAATCTCAGTGGGCAACCTCGCCGAGTGGTCAATGGTCTACCCGTTATGTGAGACGCGATACGTCGGGACCAGGAAACAACCATCTTAGCACCTCGATCGAATTGAAGCGGGCCCAAGGAGGCGAGCCGCTCACAATTGTGACGATAGACCAGTCCGCAACGCTACCTGGACTTGCACGGATCGGCCTCCGTTGGTCCACTCCCAATCAGTTGGACGTTTCTTACGTAGGCGGAGACCTTGTACTTCAGGTCGCTAAGGTTGGCGAACTGGCGATCAGGGCGCAGCCACGCTTAGGGCACTGACAAGAGCTGCCGGTACCGGACGTCCGTTTTCCTCCCATTCCGGACATCCAGGCCGAATGTCTGAGTTCGATCCAAAGCGGACATTGGCGCAGAACGTCCGGTCCGACCCCTTTCAGAAAAAAGCTGTCCTAGCAGCCCTCCGGCCGTTCGAATCGCACGCGTATGCGATCCGGGCGGGGCTCAGTCCCCTCCCAGTCGTCGGGGTTGGATGCGTGATCGAACCTGCCGCAAGGCAATCCGAGGAGCAGCGTCGTCCTGTCCAGCCAACGAAGCGACGGGACAAAGTCGCTATCCTTGGTCTGGTATATAGTCCATCGAGGTTCGGCAGGCGGTCCCAAGTGAACCCGTGTTGTCCAAACCGTGCCTAATCCGCCGCTTCTAACCTCTACCTCGGCCACGGCCGACCAATCCGGCGAGTATGTCCGCCGCACAACATCGGTCACGAAGAGAGGAGCTGACAACACTCGCAAGACTGGTCCGCCAGCAATCCAAAGGAAGCCGACGACGGCTAACAGCCGCACCACGAGCTTCCAGAATGCTGCCAACGGGCCGGCGAAGTGCTTTGTCGACGAATAGCTCATGAGCCGGCGACGTCGCGATATTAAGCTCGCACGTCATGAGCAAACTATGAGGATTAGCTTACACGGGCACCCGCCTGCTTGCCGCGCTGGCGGACAACCGCTCGGGTGCTAAGACCAACCGATGCGAAAGAACCCTCTTAGCTCAAGCCGCTGGCAGGGACTCCCAGTCAGGTGCGGTTGAGTGTGGCGCAACCCAGGCCACTCTGGGCTTCGGCGGCCCTAATCTTGGGCACGATCGCGGCTGGCCTGGCGCTCAGGATGGTGCCGCTTGGATTGCCTGAGCCTCTGATCAAGCATGGCGGGTCGGCTCTCTGGGCGCTGATGATCTTCTGGCTCGTCTCGACCGCCTTTTCACGCTGGCCACACCTCCAGAGCGCGCTTGTCGCTATCGGGATCGCTTTCGCAGTTGAACTCTTCCAGCTCTACCACGCACCCTTGCTTGATGCCTTCCGCCTTACGCGTCTCGGCGCCCTTCTGCTCGGGCGCGTGTTCTCGACCCTGGATTTGATCGCTTACGCGTTGGCGATCAGCATCGGTGCCTACACGGACCGCTGGTTCCGGTCGGCTCATTGGTGAACGTGCCGACCCATGCGTCGACTCTGGTGATTGGCATCCAATAGACATAGGTCTGCCAAGACCAGCGTTCTAGCTCCTTCCCCGGATGTCCGCATTCTGCCCGTGAGCGGACGTCGTCTAATAGCGGGCCTTGCAAGCGCTTTGTTGCAACGTAGCGATGTTTGCCGGGGCATGGTCGTCTTCGCGGTCGGCATGAGCCGCCGCATCATGGGACTTCGCGGGACGGTCCTTCCAATGTTCGTTACGCACGCTCCGGGCCGGAACCCGTGGTGCAACGTCCGCTGCGGAATGGACCAGCCTACGTCCCGGCAGGGACGCCTCGTCACGCCATAGGCGCTGTCGAGTTCGTTGATCAGGCGGCAGCGGTTCTCCTGGTGAAGAGTTCGCCGGAGCGCAGCATGGCATGCATGATGACCGCGAGCTTGCGGGCGACCGCCACGGCGGCCCGTTTGAAGCCGATTTTCTCGCGCAGGTTCAGGCCCCAGCTCCGCAGATCGCTGTCAGCATGGCTGCGTGTGAGGATCACCACCGCCGCTTCGTAGAGGAGCGAGCGTACATGAGCGTCGCCGCGCCGGGAGATGTGGCCGTCGTAGTCGACCTCGCCCGACTGGTAGCGTCGGGTGGTGAGCCCCAGCCAGGCTCCTACCGAACGTGACCGCGCGAAGTTGGCCGGGTCCTCGACAGCCGTCAGGTAAGCAGTTGCCGTGATCGCACCGACACCCGGGATCGACATCAGCACCTGGCACTGCTGGCTCCTGCGTGCCTCGGCAAGGAGTTGCCGGCCCAGCTCGGCGGCTTGGACCCGCAGGCTGCGCCAGGCTTCCAACAGCGGTAGGATGATCCGGGCGAGGCCGGCGTCGTCGGCGAGCAGGGAGCGGACATGCGCCTCGAACTTGCCGCCCATGCTGCGCGGCACGATGAGCCCGAAGGTCTTCATCAACCCCCGGATCTGGTTCGCCACATCCAGCGTCAGCCGCATGAGCTTCGTACGGGACGCAACGAGGGTGCGCGAGAGCATGCTGTCGAAGCCCTTCACCCGCACCTCACGGAAGAAGCCGACCTCGGCAAGGTGCGCCAGGCCATCCGCGTCGTTGGCGTCGGTCTTGTTAGCCGCCATGTCGAGCGCAGCCTTGGCGTGGCGAGCGTCGATGCAGATCGCCGGCAGCCCCTCCGCAGTCAGTGCGTGAAAGAACCACACCGATAACGGTCCCGTCTCGAACACCACCCGCTCAGCCGACGACGCATGCTTGCGGATCAACGAAGCGATCACTGCCGGATCCGATAGGCACTTGCCGCGCCATACGCGCTTGCCGCCGCGCCGGACGGACACTGCGGTCTTTTTAAGTGAAACGTCGAGCCCGATATACTCACCCATGGCTGTTCTCCGTGAGATGCTTGGGCCCGGCCGCCAGTCGTGAGCCCGCACGTTCATCTATCGGGGAACAGCTACCTCCATCCACACTATCGCTGATCGGGGTAGCGCGCTCCCGCGATTACCCCACGTTCGCTGAAGCTGGGTCAGTCAAATATATGGCCCCCCCATCAGAATTGTGCCGCGCCCAACGGAGCAGAAGAGTGGACTGCCTACTCGGGGGGGGGGGGCGTCTGATAGTCAGCATGAGCCGATCCGGAAACCGCTGGGTCCCTTTCTTTTCACATCCGCGAAATTGAATAGGGGGGTGGTTACCGCGAGCCCATCGACCCGCGAAGGAGGTGCCACCTTCCGCTATGCGCCACCTCCGATGTTCAGGGTCATTCAGTTGCACCCGAAGTCAGACAGCGGTCAGCTTGCAAACTCAGATCCGTGTGCGGCTACTTGCGAAAGTGGTGGCGGACGCAACAACAGCCCGAAGAGGTCGCGCGGATTCTTCGGGTCGGCAATCAGGTCCAGTTCGGTCGAATAACCGGTCTCGGTCACCTTGTCGCGCAGGTAGCGCAACGCGGAGAAATCCTCGATTGCAAAACCTACCGAGTCAAAGATGGTGATCTGGTCATTGGAGGTGCGACCCGCTGCCTCTCCCGTGATCACACGCCAGACTTCGGTCACCGGGAAGTCGGGCGCCATTTGCTGTATCTCGCCTTCAACTCGAGTCTGCTCAGAGAACTCGACAAACACGTCCCCGCGCTCGAGTATGCGCGGCGCGAGCTCGGTCTTGCCCGGACAATCCCCTCCAACAGCATTCAAATGTATGCCGGCACCGACCATATTGTCCGACAGGATCGTAGCCTTGACCTTGTCAGCCGTGATTGTGGTTATGACATCTGACTTAAGTACGGCGTCAGCGGCACTACTGGCACTGTGGATGCAGAAGCCCTGCTCCGCCATGTTGGCTTGAAACTTGTTGGTCGCGGCCGGATCGACGTCCCACACTCGCAGCTCGTTGATGCCCAGCAGCGCACGGAAGGCGAGCGCTTGAAATTCTGACTGAGCGCCAAGGCCAATCAGCGCCATCGTTCGACTGTCTGGCCGTGCCAGATACTTCGCCACGAGGGCAGAGGTCGCCGCGGTCCGCAGCGCCGTCAGGATCGTCATCTCGCTGAGAAGAAGAGGATAACCGGTGCCAACATCCGACAGCAGACCGAACGCGGCGACTGTCTGAAGACCCACCCCTGCGTTCTTCGGATGACCATTGACGTATTTGAATGCGAACTCCTCGCCATCGCTGGCGGGCATCAACTCTATCACGCCGCTGGGCGAGTGGCTTGCATAACGGGGGGCCTTGTCGAACGCCGGCCAGCGACGAAAGTCTGCTTCGAGGTAGCCGGCCAGCTCAGTTAGAAGTGGCTCCACGCCGATCTCCGCGATGAGTCGACGGATATTCTCGACGCCGATATACCGAACCATAGTTACGCTCCTGCTTCTTACGAGAGGGTCAGTGAACGCAACTGCGGGCATGGGCAGTGCGTCCGGTCCTCGGGACAGGCTTGATCGGCCATATGCGCCCGATCACCGTTGCACCTGTGACTGGTCCGTTGGCGCTAGTATCTCCGCTCCGCCAGGAGCAGTTGCCGTTGGACGTAGCACAAGGCGTTCAGTTGTTTGCGCTTCCACTGCTGACCGGGAGTAAACGAGCGGGAAGTAGCGGCCGTGCGCCCAGGACGCCGCAAGATCCCGGTAGTGGGGACTCCACGGATCGCCCGACTGCCCAGGCGTGTTGATCGCTTGGCTCGCGTCCCAGTTGCCGACGTCCAGTACCATCCGGAACGACGCACCGGCGACTAGACGTCCGTTCGCGAAGGACGAAGCAAGAGGGCTGCTCCAGGCGCCTTCCATCGACAATGGACCGACCTCCAATTGCGACCGGTCGAGCTGGTTAGCGAGTGGACTTAGGCTATGCACAAACCGCGCCTTGTGCAGGCGATCGTAGCGCCAACTCGCCGGATCTTGCCCGAGCTTGGACGCAAGCTCGGACACGGTTTTCGCGAAGCTCTCCCGCAAGATCCGATCCCGCCCCGCGGCAGGACTCTTGCCAAACCGGGCGTCTGGACGCTCCAGCAACGCGAGGAGCGAGCGTGTCGCAGGCCGGCCGATTAGAGTTGCATTTTTTGCGTAAAGAGCAGCGGTGGTCGCAGTCGGCAGATGGGCGTTTAGCCACAGCTCGGCGATGCTCGCTGCCGGGCTCTCCCGAGTGACACGAGCGTCCCAGGCTTTCACCAGCTCAAGCGCGTGCCGCTCAGTCGCACTCGCCGTTGAAAGCAACTCGAGCCCGCGCACAATCTTCACAAACCGTTGTTGCACGGGGCTCGTAACATCATTCTGGAGCGCCATAGAGTCAGCGAGTGTGCCGCTTCGGTTACTAGAGAGAACTTCGGAAATTCGTTGATAACGGGACGGATCGGCCCACTCGAAGGCAACTCGCCGCTCATTGATCGGATAACCTTTTGGCAGATTCATCTGGTTGGCGGTTGCGAACCACCCTTCACGCGGATTAAGCGTGCGCGGCAACTCGGCTGCGGGAAGGAACCCCTGCCACTCGTAGCGTCCGTCGCCTGGAACGGGCATAAGACCATCCCATCGAGTCCGACGCGGTGTCATTCCCGCTGCCACCCACCCGATGTTGCCACGCGTGTCGGCAAAGACCTGGTTCTCGCCGGGAGTGCCCCAACGCGCCATCGATACTAAAAACTCGTCCCAATTGCGAGCCGTCATGTAGTCCGACGAGCCGAAGTAGGCGGAGGTTCCGGGCTGGAACCACACGCTGCGCAGTGCCCACCCGGTCCTTCTCCGCTGGTCGACTTTGAGCAGCGGGCCGTGGCGGGTGAATTTAAGTTCAACCCTGCGCGGTGCCTCGCCCTTGATCTCGATTGTCTCTGTAAGAACCCGGATCGGCTCGTAGCCGGGGCCGTAGCGATAGCGCGTGCCGCTTGCGTCGAGAGCGTATTGGTACAGGTCCTCCTGATCGATGCTGAAGATGGTGAGGCCAAATGCGATGCTGCCATTATGGCCGATTGAAATGCCGGGCAGTGCCGGCTCGCCGGCACCGATCACCGACAAGCCGGGAGCGTTGAGATGGACCAGGTACCGGAGCGACGGCGCGCTGTGTCCTCGATGCGGATCGTTGGCGAGGATCGAACGTCCCGTGGCCGTGCGCTGCCCTGAGATGACCCAGTTGTTAGAACCGATTGCGGCGATATCTTTATTGGACCGTGCGGCTTCCGGCGCCATGTCGGTGGTCGCGGAACCAGCGCGGAAAGTCACGCTACGAGTTCCAAGCGAATAGTCACGCAATACATCGCTGGGCACCGAGCATGGGTCAAAGCCTTTCGGAGTCTGCGGAGTCCATGCAGGCTCGAGCTTGGAGCGGTAAGCGTCAGCTTGCTTTCCGGCGGCGCAGATGACCTGCGCACGGCTGACCTCATCCTCGACATTACCGATCAGCCCGTGGCTGCGGATGCGGACGACGTCTTCGGGGCTCCACAGGTCGGGACGCGTTTGCGCGATGTCGAACTCGCGTGGCAAAGCCAATTTGCCGGCTCGAATGCCCTGCACGTAGGCATTTATTCCAGCAGTGAAGGCTTGGGCGTAGGCTTCGGCGTTGGGACCATAGGACTTCCACTCGCGTTCCATGTCGCCGCGGTAAAGAAACAGGCGTGCCGCCCGGTCCTGTGCGACGTAAGATGGACCGAAGTCGCGGGCGAGAAGGCCCAGGCCGCGCTTGCGCCACAGGTCGATCTGCCAAAGCCGATCGCGCGCGGCGTTGTAGCCCTGCAGGAAGAAGGCATCGTGGGTGTTGCCGGCATAGATGTGCGGCACGCCCCAGCGATCAATCAGGATCTCGGCCGGCTGCCGGAGCCCCGCAACCGCCACGTCAATGTTCTTAACAGAGGAACGAAACTGCGGCGCGCCGGTCTGCGCCGTGGCGGCCGAGCCTAGGATCGCAACGACTAGGGCGAAGCGGCTCCCACCGCGGCTAATACAACTACTCACGATGACAACGGTCTCCCATAGAACAGGCAGCGCCTGGCATCACTTGGCTCGGGGGCGCCCATACTTTCCGTAAGCATTGTTGGCCCGGTTGGTGTCGGAAGTCTGGAGCAGCGGATCTATCTCGGCACGCACGATTGGCTTGACGCTCTCGTACTGCCAGGTCACCGCCTTCTGGTCATAGCGCCAGATCTGAGCCGGGATGTTGACGGTTTCGGTTGTGCCATCCTCGAAGTGCAGCTTGAGCAGGATCGGCATGGCCAGCCCGCCGACGTTGCGGAACGAGAACTGGTAAACGTTGGCACCGCCTTCAGTGCCGACCTGGACCATGCCGTCGAGCGCCTGATCGACGTGGTCGGTGCTGTAGAACCAGCCGCGCCAGAACCAATCGAGATCGGTTCCCGAACCCTCCTCCATGGAGCGGAAGAAGTCGTAGGGGGTCGGACGCTTGAACCGCCAGCGACAGGCATATTCACGGAAAGCGCGATCAAAGGGTTCGGGACCAAGCACAGTTTCACGAAGAATGTTCAGCGCCGTCGCCGTCTTCCGGTAGGTAGTATTGAAATAGTTCAGCTGGCTGTCCGAGTGGGTCATGATCGGCGACTGCTCGGCAGCCCCCATCTGCCGGACAATCGATTGTGCGTCTCCACCCAGACGCGACAGAAAGTTGGGATCCCACTTCTTCTCGGCGCGGTACTGGACGTAACTGTTCAGGCCCTCGTCCAACCACGACCATTGCCGCTCGTCGGTGTTGACGATCATCGAGAACCAGATGTGACCGATTTCGTGAACGTTGATCCCGACGAGGCTGTTCTTCGGTCCGGCGGCGGTCACCTCTCCGATCGTGCCATCCTTGCGGGGCCGTGGATCGTTGAAAGTGATCATGGGATATTCCATCCCGTCGACCGGTCCATTGACCGCTTGTGCCGTGGGATACGGGTAAGGAAAGGCGAGGTCGCCATAGACCTTAATCGCGTGAGCGATCGATTTCGTGGAGTATCCGCTCCACAGTGGCTCGGCCTCCTTCGGGTAGAAGGACATGGCGAGTACTTGCGGATTGGCAGAGTCTTGCTGCGGCACGCTCATCGCATCCCAGATGAATTTACGCGATGAGGCGAAAGCGAAGTCACGCACGTTGCTGGCCCTGAAACGCCAGGTTTTCGAGCCAGATGCGCCGCCGCGCTCGGCAAGCGCAGCTTCCGCTGGACTGACGATATACATCGGCTCGCGTGCCAGTCGAGCGCTTGCCAGACGCTGACGCTGGTTGCTGGTCAGCACAACGTCCGCGTTGGCGAGTTCTCCCGTTGCAGCAACGATGTGATCGTCGGGCACCGTGAGAGAAACGTCATAGTCGCCGAATTCGAGCGCGAACTCACCAGCGCCGAGGAACTGCTGAGTGTGCCAGCCTTCATAGTCGGAGTAAGCGGCCATCCGGGGAAACCATTGCCCCCCGAGAAACAAGCAATTGCCGTCCTGGCCCTTGCCGTTGAAGCACTCGTAACCGCTGCGCCCGCCGACCACCCCCGTTTCGATCAGCGGAAAGCTCCACTCGACCACGAAGCTGGTGCGTCCCCCACTGCTCGCAATCGGCTGTGGCAACTCGATGCGCATAAGCGTGTCGTTGATCGTAAAGGGAAGCGACGATCCGGTCGCATCCGTAACCTTGAGGCCAGAAAAGCCACCTTCCCACTGCTGAAAGCGGGCCGCGCGGGAGGCCTCGCTGACCTTGCCGGCTTCGTCGGGGGCCACAGTGCGCGTGCGTTCTGCGACTGAGCCTCGCTTAAATCGGTTCTGGTCGAGCAGCAACCACAGATAGGGCAGATCGTCAGGCGAATTATTAGTGTAGGTGATCTCTGCGCGGCCACTGATCGAACGCCCTGCCTCGTGCAGTTCGGCCGCGATCCTGTAGTCGGCCCGTTGCTGCCAATACCGCTCGCCAGGAGCGCCGGACGCAGTGCGATAAACGTTCGGGGTGGGCCACTCTTCTGGCTCCAGCTGACGGAACTTGTCTTCAAACCCCCCTTTTGTCTGACGCACTGGATCGGCACGGGAGTAGTCGGGAACCAGAATGGCAAGTGCGACCGCAACGCGCATGAAAGGCACGGTCCATCTCCGCGTAAGTAAAACCGTCACCGAACCTCCCCCATCCCTCGTACCTTTTCTGCGCAGACTACAGCTTGAACTCGAAGCCGAAGTAGCCGTAGCGGCCGATCACGCCATAAGTCGAAGAGTAGCTACTGAAGGCCCCCGGGGTACCGCCATTAGGAATAATCGGACCGCTCTTATTGAAGATGTTATTCACACCTGCATAGAACTGAACGCGTTGCGTTCCAAATCTGGCGGTATGACTATAATAGACGTCGTGCCGAAAATAGTCCTTGTAGTAGAGGTAAAGAGGGTCCTGAATCCCAAGCTCGCGGATCTGCGCAAGTCTCGTATTACTGGAGATGACCGGTCCGATGTAGTTCGTCCGCCACTGCAGGTAGTTATTCCCGAAAGTATAACCGACGCGTGCCCGCACCCGATCGCTCGGATCGCCGATCGTGCCTTCGAACGTCTCAACTTCCGGACCGGTCAGCGTTTGGTACTCAATTTCGCTCCTGATCAGGTGGGTCCAGTCAACATTCAAAGAAATGCGGCCTGGTAGTCCGATTTTGTCCAGCGAGGTGCGGTAAGCAGCGTGAAGGTCAAAGCCCGAGACGCGCAATCGATTGAGATTCTGCTGGGCCTGAATGACCTGCTGGAGTTGCCCGGTTTCTTCACTTCGAGTGATCACGTCGCAGAACTGGTTCGTGGGATAGCTGTTCGACGAATAGCATTGGTCGAGGACGATCTCGTTAGAGAAGGCATCGATCGCATCCTTTATCCGGATGTCGTAGTAATCGAGGGCTAGGGACAAGCCTGGGAGCGCGCGGGGTTGAACCACGGCACCGAGGGTCAGCGTCCTAGCACTTTCTTCTTTCAGCTCGGGATTACCCGCGTTCGGCGACTGAATCGATGTCGTCGATTGCTGAAACTCGCCGTTCTCGGCGATGGCCGCTGCGATGCCTGCCTCCCGCCGGCAGTTCGCGGCTGCAATCCCTGCGGTAGTCGCCGTGATGCCGTCGCATGGATCGATAATCGTGTTGATGTCGTCGCGAGGCGGCGACGTCAGTTCGGCAAGGTCGGGCGCGCGCTGTGCCGTTCCCCACTGAGCTCGAAAGCGGATGTCGGGTGTTGGGGCGTAGGATCCGCCAACACGGTAACTGAACACAGTCCCGACGTTTCTGATGTCATAGTCGCCGACCCGCGCAGCCAGATCGAGCGAAAGGTCATGGAAACCCGGCTTGCGGGCAAGGATCGGTATCGTGGTTTCCGCGAAGGCTTCCTTGACCGTGATGCTACCTTTGAAGGAGGGTACGACGGCGTTTGTGGTGTAGCCGGTCCGGGTGATCGGGTCGGACTCCAGCTCGGAGCTGTCTCTTCGGTACTCGGCGCCGAAGGCCACGCTTACATCGCCGGCCGGCAGGGTGACAATGTCGCCCGTCGCATAGCCCTGCAGCACATGCTGACGCAGATGGGCCTCAAGCGTTGTGTTGGCGCGAATGTAGTCCGCAGCTTCTGGCGAGATGCTGTTGGGTCCGAATATGTTGAGCGGCACGCATCCCTGGTCGCGCGCCTCTGCACTGGTACAACGTAATCCGCCTGTTCCATTGGGCTCAATGGTCAGTGCATTGCGAACGTTGAGCAGGTTAAGGCCGTTCTCCCGCAATTGGTTCTGCCGGAAGTCGCCAAGGCCATAGGAAACTTCGTAGTTCCAGTCGGTCCAAAGACTACCTCGAATGCCGGCCCAGGCTCGGATCGTCTCGCGGTCCTCGGTGAAGCGGATAGGACCGACTTCGTTGAAACGCCGGTACCAAGCAATTCCCGTGGCCGTCGCGCCCGCGCTGATCTCGGGCGGCGCGAACGGGTGGTTGCGGGCGATGCGGCCCGGCGTGAAAGCTAGGGTTCCCGGCTCGATGACGCCAGTTGCGGGATCCCGGGGAAATACCTGTGTCGCGCTGTTGATGCCGCCGGCTGTGCGCTCGAACTGCGTGTCGAGCTTGTTGTACATTATGGTCACGAACGGCTGAAAGGCATCCGAGACTTCAAACCTTGCCTTGCCTGCGACCGATAGCGAACTGCGGGGAGTTCGCAAATTAAGGAACGGATTGATGTCGTACCCATCGCGGTTCTGGACGAAGCCACGCCGCAAGGTCCCATCTTCATCGTAGAAGTAAGAGGTCGCCGCGTTGGTGGTGTTGAACCAGCCGCCAGGTAGAAGGTTTGTCAACGAGGGCGTTGTGACGACGTTAGTAAGATAGTTGAAGCTGGATGTCTGTAGAGCGCGGTTGCGATCGCTGGCCTTGAGTCCAACGTCATTTTCATAGCTGACGCCTACCAACACATGGCCGCGGTTGCCGGCGAACTTCTTGCCAGCGAGAGCTGAGAATTGGTACTCCTCGCCGCCCCATCGATCGACTAATGTTGTGCCAAAGCGAGACGTCAGACGAAGGCCGTCAAAGTTGTCGCGGGTGATAAGGTTGACCACGCCAGCTATGCCATCAGAGCCGTAGATTGCCGAAGCGGCGCCGGTGATGATCTCTACCCGCTCGACGAAATCGATCGGCACGGTGTTGAGGCTGACGACGTTGCGGTTGGCAGCGTTCGAGACGGTGCGCCTTCCATCGATCAGCGTCAGAGTCCTGTTACCGCCGATATTGCGCAAACTGACCGTTGCGAGGCCCGAATTTTGATTCTCGCCCGCTGTCGGTCCTAAGGGGGTATCGCCCAAAGCTGCCTCCGGCAGATCGGCGATCGCTTCGGCAAGGTTGGTGAAGCCAGCGGATTCAAGATCTGTTTCCGTGACGACGTTGATTGGTACGCTTGCGGAGAAGGAGTCGCGGCGAATGCGGGAGCCAGTCACCACGATATCGTTGCCTGGTGCCGTCTGAGCAGTGGCAGGGAGAGTTTCTTGAACCGCTGGATCGGGGTCCACCTCCTGCGGCGTTTGTGCAGTCGCCGCGCCTTGCGGAGCAGGCTGGCCGACCGATGCCGAGAGGCCAGGTTGCTCCGGCTGGCCCGTGGTCGTGGTGACAACCGCGTCCTGGGCGAAGGCGGCGGTTCCGCTTGAGAAGCTCGCCGTTGCAAGCAGGACCATCTTCAGTCGCATGTCATACTCCCCTTAACCATGCAAAACCCGCGGCGAGCGGTCGCTCGCGGCCAGCCGGTTGCGGCCTTCCTGAGTTTGCGTTTCGGTAGTCTCTTCGAAGCTCCGACCCGACAGCGCCCGGTGCAGCTGATCCCTGTCGAGCGCATTATCCCACCGCGCTACGACGATCGTCGCTACGGCGTTGCCGACGAAGTTGGTGAGCGAGCGGCACTCCGACATGAAGCGATCGATGCCAAGGATAAGCGCCAGCCCAGCGAGCGGCACGGACGGTACGATCGACAGGGTCGCCGCCAGCGTGACGAAGCCTGCGCCGGTTACGCCGGCAGCACCCTTGGAGCTGATCATGGCGACCAGCAGCAAAGCCAGCTGTTCGCTTAAACTCAGGTCGATGTTGCATGCTTGTGCAATGAACAGCGCGGCAAGCGTCATGTAGATGTTGGTGCCGTCGAGGTTGAACGAGTAGCCGGTTGGAACAACCAAGCCCACCACGGGTCTTGCCACACCCGCCCGTTCCATCTTGTTAATCAAGCCGGGAAGTGCTGGCTCGGACGAGGACGTGCCAAGCACCAGCAGCAGTTCGTCCTTGAGATAGCGGATCAGCTTGAAGATGGAGAAACCAGTGAACAATGCCACGAGGCCGAGAACGCCGATAACGAAGATCAGCGACGTGAGGTAGAAGGTAAGTATTAGCGCGCCGAGATTGGCCAACGCTCCAAGCCCGTACGAGCCGATGGTGAAAGCGATTGCGCCGAAAGCCCCGATCGGGGCGGCCTTCATGAGGATCGCAACCACTCGGAAGACTACTAGGGACAGCCGTTCGAGCAGGTCGATAACCGGCTCCGCGGGCTTGCCGACGAGGGACAGGGCAATGCCGAACAAGATGGCAACGAACAGGGATTGCAGGATCGACCCGTCCGTCAGCGCTGACAGCGCAGTGGTTGGGATGATGTCAAGAAGGAAACTCGTGAGCGTCGCCTCGTGCGCCCGCTCGGTGTAGGTCGAAATCGCGCCGGTATCGAGCGTCGCGGGATCGATGTTCAGCCCGTCGCCTGGCCTGATCACGTTCGCAACAACCATGCCGACGATCAGCGCAAGGGTGGAAAAAAATAGAAAATAGGCGAAAGCCTTGCCGGCGACCCTTCCGACGGAGGCAAGTTCCTTCATCCCGGCGATGCCAGTGACAACCGTTAGGAAGATTACCGGCGCGATGATCATCTTCACCAGCTTGATGAAGGCATCCCCCAACGGTTTCAGGGACTCGCCAACGTCAGGCCAGAAGTGCCCTACGAGCACGCCAAGAACGATGGCGATGAGCACCTGAACGTAAAGGTGACTCACCATGCTCTTGCGGGAGCGAACTTCCATCTGGCCGTCACGGAAAACAGAAGTCATGCATTCGCCCTGACAGCGCCAAACGCGCTCGCTCGCCGGGAAGGGGCGGCTGGACAGCAACATAATTGAGTGACAAAAAAGCGTCGAGAAAGTTGAAGGCTGCCGGCAAGTGACTGATTTGACTGCCAGATTTGCCCCTCTGCTAATTTTACACCGTCCGAAGTGGCTGGCATTTCGCACTTGTTTTCTGCGGCCAGTGCAACATCCCGCTCAACTTCAACGCCACGACTATCCCGGCCGCGAATCGTTTCAAGTTGCGGCATCCGTCACCGTCCTAGCGATCCTTCTTCTCATAATGATCCTAGGGGCTCGGCATTGGGCGCAGAGCCATGCGCGAGCCGAAGCCGACCGGACTGCGACTCAGATGGCGCGAAGCCATTCGGACCTCTTGAGCAGCGAGTTGCAGAAGTTTCGTCTGCTGCCTTTAGTGCTCAGCGAATACCCCGATGCTCAGGCAGTTCTTGAAGAGCCCCACCCAACCACCGTGGCTCGCCTCAACGGTAAGCTGGAATTGCTGGCGCAACGCACGGATGCGGCGGCGATCTACGTTATTGGGCCGGACGGCGTCACTCTGGCCGCAAGCAACTGGCGACTGCCTGCAAGCTTTGTGGGTCAGAATTTCACGTTCAGACCATATTTCCGTGAGGCTCTGACGGCAGGCGGAGCAGAGTTGTTTGCGCTTGGCACAATCAGCGGCCGCCCCGGGCTGTTCATTTCCCGAAGAATCGGCGGCGATCGAGCGATCGCCGGCGTCATTGTAGTCAAAGTCGAATTTGATCAGCTCGAAGCACAATGGGCGCGTCAGCCCGGCATTTCTTATGTCAGCGACTCACATGGCGTCGTGATCATCACTAGCCGGCCAGAGTGGCGCTTCCGCACGACCAAGCCACTTGATGCGGCGACCCGAAGCGATATCCGCCAGTCGATCCAGTTCGGCTCCCTCCCGCTTAGTCCGTTGCCGCTGAGTTCCGATCACGCAAGCGATCTTCACTTGGCACCGGCGGAAGGCAAGTATCGCCAGGGACAGACTCCCGTTGCACTTCGAGATGCGCGGCTGTCCTACCTTGAGCCCCTTGGGCCGGCCCTGGCGAGCGCCTCTGCCAGCGCCCGGGCAGCGGTTCTGACGGCTGTGATCGTTATTGCGCTGGGACTTGCTTGGTTCTGGCTCGCACATGTTAGGCGCTTGGCTCAGCGGGAAAGCCGGAAGGCGCTTGAGCAGGAGGTTACGACCCGCACGGCCGAGCTGCGCGAAACCAACAGTCGCCTCGTCGCCGCCTCGGAACAGCGCGAAGCGGCCGATCGGCGATTGCGCGCGGCGCGTGATGAACTCGCTCAGGCCAATCGACTGGGCTCGATGGGACAGATCACGGCGGGCGTTGCCCATGAGATCAATCAGCCGGTCGCCGCCATCCGCACGTTCGCGGAGAACGGGCAGCTTCTGCTTGACCGCAATCACCCGGAGCGGACCCGAACAAACCTTGGCCACATCATCGATCTGACCGATCGCATCGGCCGAATTACTGCTGAGCTTCGAAGCTATGCGCGACGAGGCACTCCGGTAACCGGTCCCTTACCTATTGAGGACGTCATCGACGGGGCACTCCTCCTCACTGGCGATCGCATCCGCGCTTCGGGCATTTGCTTCGAACGCTGGTTTGAAGAGCCAAGGCTTCAGGTGATGGCGGACCGAGTGAGGCTGGAACAGGTCATAATCAACCTCATTCAAAATGCATTGGATGCTCTGGAAGAAGTTTCGGAACCTTGCATTTCACTGCGGGTATCCGCTGGTTCAAGCGTCGTCCTCGAAGTGGCAGATAACGGGCCAGGAATCTGCCGCGACATTGCGGACGACTTGTTCACTCCCTTTGTCTCGAACAAGCCGGATGGGCTTGGCCTCGGGTTGGGCATCGCGCGAGATATCGCGCGTGAGTTGGGCGGAGCTCTCGAAGTAGTTCCTTCCTGGCTCGGCGGAGCGGCATTCCGCATCACGTTGAGGCGCGCATGATTGATCAGGGATGGAGACAGAGCGTCTTCTTCGTAGATGACGACGACCAGCTTCGGCAAGCCAATGTAGAGGCTTTGGAGCTTGCTGGTCTCTACGCGCGGGCCTTCGGCGATGCACCGTCCGCCCTTAAGGCGCTTGACCCGCACTTCCGCGGTGCGATTGTGTCCGATGTCCGCATGCCCGGTATGGATGGGCTTGAGTTCTTCGAGCGCGTGCGCGCAATCGATGCGGAGATACCTGTCATCCTGATCAGCGGTCATGCCGATGTGCCCTTGGCCGTCGGCGCACTCCGTAATGGCGCGTTCGACTTCCTTACCAAGCCCTTTGCGGTCGACCACCTTGTTGCATCGGTGCAGAAGGCTTTCCACAATCGCGAGCTTGTTCTCGAGAACCGTCAGTTACGCGCCAACGCCAAGGCAGCGATCGAGAGCAACAGCCCACTTATCGGTGATAGCGCCATCATGGTCACTCTGCGCGACACGATCGCTCAGGTTGCCAAGGCGGATGTGGACGTCTTGGTGGAAGGAGAAACAGGCACCGGAAAGGAGCTGGTTGCAGTTCTCCTTCATCGCCAGGGCCCTAGACGTGTGCGGCCGTTCGTTGCGGTAAATTGCGGAGCGCTGCCTGAGGCTCACGCCGAGGCCGAACTGTTCGGGGAATCCGGTAATCGCGGCAATCACCGGCCTACCCCCGGCCGAATCCAGAGTTCGGACAAGGGCACACTTTTTCTCGACGAGATCGACAGCATGAGTGCAACCGTGCAGATCAAGCTGCTGCGTGTATTGGAAGAGCGGGAGATCTTGCCTCTTGGCGGCGACTCTCCCCGCAGCGTTGATCTTCGCGTCGTTGCGGCGTCGAAACGCGACCTGCACTCGGTTATGAACAGTGGAGAGTTTCGTAGCGATCTCTACTACCGACTGAACGTCGTGCGTCTCCGGGTCCCACCTTTAAGGGAACGGCGTTCGGACATTCCTCAGCTATTTGCCTATTTCGTTTCCGAAGCCGCGGAGCAGATCGGTCTCGCCAAGTTCAGCATGAGCGACAGCGTTCGCCGACACTTGGCCGAGCACGACTGGCCCGGGAACGTCCGCGAGCTTCGTAATTTTGCTTTCACCGCAGTGTTGAACTTGCCAACAGATGGGCTGCTCGACCGAACGTTGGAAACAAATGCCACCTTGTCACAGCGCGTGGAGGCATTTGAAGCGTCTATCCTGCGTGAAACTCTGCAAAGCACGAGAGGTGATATCCGTCAGGTGACCGAGTCCTTGGGACTGCCCCGCAAGACGCTCTATGACAAGCTGGGTCGCCATGGCATAGATCCAAGTGTCTATCGTACGAAGCAGAAGAACAACCTTTGACTCCTGCAGTAAGCTTCAGCGCTTATGCAAGGCTCTCGCAGATCAATCGCGATCAGATTATGGCTTTGAATAGATACAATCGGCCGGCTGAACGAATGTCCGCTTCGGCAGAGTCGAGACCCAAGATTCGACGGTCTTCTAGCGGCCAGCTCAAGCCAAAATAAAACAGGATCGGAGGCAGTGTCGCAAGCCCGTCGCCGTTCTCGCCCGACTGCGAGCAACCGCGATAGGGGCTGCCGGCAGTGCGTGTACAATAGTAGTCCCTCGAAGGCGTTCGTAAGGCACACGCCGCCGACCTCGGCTAGAGTCCTGCAGCGCCACCCTTGCCCTGCGGGAGATCTTCGATGCAGTACTGGCCCGCGGACCACGTGGAACGCTGGTCGCTCGATCGGCTGGTTCCGTTCGCCCGCAACGCCCGCACCCACAGCCCAGCGCAGGTGGATCAGATCGCCGCCTCGCTGCGAGAGTGGGGCTGGACCAATCCCGTGTTGGTTGATGAGGCGGGCATGATCATCGCCGGCCATGGCCGGGTGGAGGCCGCCAAGAAGCTCGGGCTTACCGAAGCACCGGTGATGGTCGCATGCGGCTGGTCCGAGGCCAAGAAGCGCGCCTACTTGATCGCCGACAATAAGCTCGCGCTGAACGCGGGGTGGAACGAGGAGATGCTCGCCGCCGAGCTCTCGGACCTGAAGGACATGGCATTCGATCTGGAGCTCGTCGGCTTCGACCCGCGGGAGCTTGAGCGACTGCTGGGTGCTGGCGAGTCGGTGGACGGTGAAGACGAAGTTCCCGCGGTTCCCGACAAGCCGGTTAGCCAAACCGGCGACCTCTGGCTGCTTGGCCGGCACCGGCTCCTGTGCGGTGACTCGACTGCGACTGCGGACGTGTCGCGTCTCCTGGGCAGCGTCCGCCCGAATTTGATGGTCACAGATCCACCCTACGGCGTCGACTATGATCCTGCCTGGCGGAACGATGCCGGCACGGGTCAGACCCGGCGCACGGGCAAGGTGCTTAACGATGATCGTGCCGATTGGCGGGAGGCCTGGGCGCTGTTCCCGGGCGACGTGGCTTACGTCTGGCACGGCGCTCTGCACGGCGGCACCGTGGCCGCGAGCCTTACGGCTTCGGGGTTCGACATCCGCAGTCAGATCATCTGGACGAAGGAGCGGCTGGTGCTGAGCCGTGGCCACTATCACTGGCAGCACGAGCCCTGCTGGTATGCGGTGCGGTCGGGCGGCAACGGCAGCTGGTCCGGTGACCGTAAGCAGACAACAGTATGGCCGATCGCTAGCAAGGGCCAGGATGCCGAAACCGTGCACGGTACCCAGAAGCCGGTCGAGTGCATGCGCCGGCCGATGGTCAACAACTCCAGCATCGGCCAAGCCGTGTACGAGCCGTTCATGGGATCGGGTACCAGCCTGATCGCTGCCGAGACCTGTGGCCGCATTTGCCTGGGGGTCGAGCTCAACCCTGCCTACGTGGATGTAGCGGTCACGCGATGGCAGCAGTTGACGGGCGAGGAGGCTGTGCTGGATGGTGAGCGAACGAGCTTCGCCGACTTGCAGGCAGCGAGGCTCGACCAATGCGCTACGTAGTCCGCGATGGAGTAGCTCCGGTCAGGCTCCTGCTTGGTGGCGGTCGCCGTGTCAGTGCCTGCGATGCATGGCGCTTCCGTCGCCAGACCTTCTCCGTTTGTGATTCGCACCAACTCCTGTGTGGAGGTGCGCTGCACTGATGCGCGGCCGCAAGCCGATCCCCACCCACATGAGAGAGCTGATGGGGAACCCCGGTAAACGGCCGCGTAATCAGCACGAGCCTGTTCCGGAAGGGGATCTGCACGCCGCTCCTACCTGGATGAGCGACAGCCAGCGCGAGGGCTGGGGCTATGCGATCACCAACTCGCCACATGGCCTGCTCAAAGCGCTGGATCGGTCGGTGCTGGCGATCTGGGTCGTGGCGGAGGACCTCCACCGTGAAGCCGCGGAAAAGATCACGCAGTACGGACTGCTGACCAAGTCACCCAATGCAGGGCTGCCGCTCCAGTCGCCATACCTTGCGATCCTCAACAAGCAGGCTCAGATCATGCTGAAGGCAGCGGCTGAGCTGGGGTTTACGCCGTCCAGTCGGAGCAGGGTCCAGATCGTGCCCGACCGCTCAGACAATCCCTTTGCGAAGTTCCGTCGGCCGAAGCCGTGGGAAGACAGCTGCGGTTCACCCGATGAGTTCTTCGATGATTGAGCGGTTCGGTCAGGACGAGGCAGACTCGGTGCTTCAAGGCCTATGCCTTGTCGTAGCCGCCACCCTCCGCCCGCGGCGCGGCCTCGAGTCTCATCCGTAGCCGCGTGTCGGCCGCGGTGAAGCCCGCGGTCGCGGCGAGCAGCGCGGCGACGAACTGGTGCGGAGTTGACGAGGAGAGAGTTTGTTGCGAGGCCCCCTCGCTCCGCCACCTGACCATGCCAGTAGCGAGCGGACCGATGGCCGGGCCGCTGGAGAAAGCGTTGCGATTGCGTGTCCTGCAGATCATCCATTCTCCGGATCCCGGTGGAGTGCTGGCGCTGTCGCATG
>Ga0210040_10001831_pt1 | contig 31198 bp, 9 predicted proteins | sample CryGeyCG12114_NA_FD_185462 | JGI IMG/M metagenome (GOLD analysis project Ga0210040, IMG submission 185462) | Groundwater microbial communities from aquifer - Crystal Geyser CG19_WC_8/21/14_NA (SPAdes) (version 2) | ecosystem: Environmental > Aquatic > Deep subsurface > Groundwater | place: USA...
GTCTGATCAGTCTGTGAGAAATACAAGAGTTGTACGCTAAGAACTAAGAACGTTGTTAAGATTTGAAATGTGAATTTAGTGTTATTTATTTAATGTTGTACGAATGCTTATCGGCACTAAAGTTTTGCAGCCTATTGATACAAACGATACTATTGTTGTCTACGTGAGACAAGATGCGGGCTTGATCACAAGAGATATGAGTTTATATAGGTTTTCATCATCTTCTCAGTGGTTAAGAAGTTAGCAACTCGAGGTTAATGAGGAAAATTACACAAAAATTGCATGCAGAATATGCTGGATGAATTAAGGGTTGATGAGACTTGCCAATCAGTCTGTGCTTACATTTGTGAAAACAAAATATATAGGGTAGCTAATTACATGTAGATTAATTGATTTTCAATGTGAGCATGAATATGCGAGAAATTATGTACCTTAGAAATCATGCACTGAACATTCACTGGTCGAAACCACGTACTGCTGGCTTCAACCATTAAATTATTGTGCGATTTTAACCAAAGAATAAATCTTCATGTGGAGTTTGTAAATGTAGTGTTTCATTTTGATCCAGAGTATATGTTTCTTTAATCATATTTAAAGATGCGAAAAACCATATTAACTACAATCAGTTCATCAGTTTTATATTTTATTTATTCATAAAGTTCCCTACATGATTGAGCTACCTCAAACTAAGAACATTGATTGCGTTCTGACAATACTATTATGTCCTCAGCATCAGCTTGTTACCTAATAATACTTGATTTGTACTTGTACTTCACAGTCATGAGTAAAAACCTTAAATTACTGAAGTTACATAAAAGTAATTAAAGTTAAATTTTATGGATCACTTCTTTGGAACACTGCATTTTGAATTCTAACAAGTCCATGATTTCATATCTTTCCAAGACTTTCCCAGTTTCGCCATAAGTCGTTTTCGGATCCAATAAAGTCTATAAAGCCGTTTCCAGTTGGCACGAGCCCTCTCCCTTTTCTTCTGTACAATTCTTTTACGAGTTTCTTCCCGATCCTAAAAAAATTAACACAAGTTTTCATGTTTTGAGTAAAAAAAAACTCGGTTCGGAAAAAGCTGAAGATACATGAGAAATGTACGTACTGCCTCCCAGGCATCTAAAAGAACAGCTTCAAATTCTTGACAGACAATAAATCCGTCATACATGGGCCGGCTTCCGCCTTTGACATATTCAAACCCAACTAATGCTGGTGCACAATCAATGTCCAATTTTCTAGAAATTCTAAGCAAGCCTGGAACTATATATAAAGTATATAAATAGTTTATTTTCATCATAACAGTTAAAAAGTCTGTCATATTCTGAGGGGAGACATGAGAACAAATCTTACGTCGCAGATGTACGGTGCCCGTTGGGAGCATATCCGGTACAAAAAGTTCCACATTCCCATACTCATTACGTGGCACTTTTCCATCTTTTGCCGGAGGTGAAATATACTTTTCGGTCTGCCATTCCCCGAAAAGTTCCAAGGGTTGAACTGGGCGCAATCTACGCAACACCTAAATAACGTTTAAAACATAAAAACATTAAAAGAATGTATTAAAACCGATAGCTAAGTTATGGTAACAATATAACAAGACGGCAAGGTTTAGATCATAATGAAAAAAATTCTTCTACCTTGTCATATGTCGGTCTCGATTTGACAATTTTGTATGGCTTTTCGCCTTTCTTGATCACCAATCCATGTTTTTTCCACATGTTAGATCCATTTAGTGTATGAACATATTTCCTTAAGTACACGGGGGTACCATGTATGAAACCATATGTCGGTGGATTCGGTGGATAAAAAGCCTCAAACTTCAAAAGATCTTTTTCCAGCACATAAACTGGGTGTCCTTTCAAGCTAAAAACAGGATAAAGAAAAAAAAATACATTCAAATGAACAGAAATCAACAGTGATGCTCTCCTGTCTTTACAACGATTTGTTGCATTATTACTTACTCCGAACGCGACTTAGGCACAGGGCTATTTAAAACCATATCATCTAAATCTTCCTCTTCCTCTTTGTCTTGGAGTGAAGGCTTTGCTCTGAAATATGACAATGTCTTATTCCTATTGGAAAAAATACGCTAAATTAATCTTAAATCTGTATAGAATTATCAGATTTAAGTTTTCGAATCCATTCTAACATACCACCATACAGAGTCCACCCGTAACTTGCATGTTTTGTACAGCCAGGCGCTTGCATACCGCCTAGTCAAATCTTTTATATAGCCGTTGTTATCAAAGCTCAACACATAAGTCATCGGTTGTGGAGCCTTTCTCTAAAATGACGAAACAAATTTAAAAAAAACTGGCGTTGGAGTTGGTATCCTTATGTTTTTTACGTAAGTATTGTGGCATACAGATTAATTTACTTTTATTCTATGATGGTTAGCATTTGTTATACTCTAAAGAATAAAATAAAGAACATGGTACAATAAAATACCTCAATTTGCTCCATGCACATGTAGCTTCCATCTTCTACATCAATAGGAACCCATTTCTGAGATTCCTCTTCGAATATTTCTGGCCAAAATTGACGAACATTTTTGCTGTTTTTCTTAGTAACAATAGTAGATTCGCCATTGCTTTCTGAATCAGATGATACAATTTTACTTCCTCTTTTTATAGCTCCGCAATTTTTGATAGCTTTCTTGTCATCGGTTGTGGCACTTGTGCCCTTGGATTCACCAGTTTGTTTTTCCTTTGGAACCTTCTTATTAAAAGGATTATCTCTGGAACTTGTTGGATCCAAACATTTTTCTTTGTAAATCCGCTCTGAATACGGGACTCTGATGCCGATAGGGTCTAATGAGTACATTAGACGAACCTGAAATCCAAGAGCTCGAAGTAATATGATGGTTATAAATACCAACTCATCAAAGTTCTTAGCTGAAAGTTCGCTCAACCCGTTGGTCAGTTCAGCATCTAACTCATCCACATCAAAATGATCCCCATTTACCACAGTCTTGTTTACGGACACAGTCCGCTTCAACCATGATAAAAATTTATCTAAATATGAGAAGGTAAGTCTTGTTTCCGGGGCACATCGTGCAGGTAGCGCAGACAAGGCGTCCGTCAGCAGGTCTTTTCGGTTGAGGATTTTATTTATTTGGATTCCACGGTAGATTAAACACAGCAAATTAGCTTGATGCATTAAGATGTACATCTCTCTTTTCTTTCTGTTCAGTGCCATTCTAGCATAAGAGTATTTATCTGTAACCAAAGAAGGGGAAAAAGAGTCTGAGTTAATGCAGAAGAAGTATCAACTTTAAAGCCAATCAATTGATGAACAAAGAATATTTTTTTAAGAATATCTAGCTACTTATTTACGGAATCACCTCTTATGCCAAGAGGACAATGCTCATAATCATCTGAAGGGACTGTTATTTGGATTCCTTCCTTCGGCATTTCGTGCTTTTCCACAGGCATTTCTGGCACTTCCTCCCAGTCATCTTCACTATCCTCTGAGTCACCGTTAGCTACAATAGGCACAACTGGAGTTGGATTTTCATATAGTTCAAGAAGCTCACGGACAGTCAGTTCTTTAACAGTTGCATCATTCTGAGTGGCATTTGTTAATTCGCTAGTTTTAGTGGATGGAGAACAATTTTTAGATGTACCAGGTATAGCTTTGTCTTCTAGGTTTTCACATTCATTTTTTAATAGGTCCTTGGTGTCTTCGTTAGAATTTGTTTTACTATTCCGCTTTTGTTCTTGAACAGGTTTAGTTTTATTTTTTTTTCTTGAACTTCCCTTTTCTTCAACCTTTCGTTTACTTTTTTCCTTTGTGGCTTTCATTTCGTTCTGTATTTTTTTCATTTTGTCCTCAGGCTCTTTTTTAGAAGATCTAAGCACTCTCTGGGTTGATTCTGAAGAAACTAACTCCTTGGATTGTTCAAGGAGTTTTTTTCGTTTATTGGACGCACTACATTCGTCTTTTGAATCATTTTGGTAAGATTCCTTCAGAACTGGAGATCTTGGGCGTTTCCCTGATCTTTCTCCGGAGGTTTGCAATACAACCTATAGTTTAACAAGCAAGAAGTTTTTAAAACTTATACTTTCCCTCACATAAACTAAAAATTAAAATGTATACATCAGCTATTAAACGGGTACCTTAGCCGCTGGCTTGCCATTTTTGACTATAGCATTGTTATTTGTCTCCTCTTGCGGTTTTACCCCCTTTGGCCCGACATTTACAAAGTCTTCACTATCATCATTCGAAAGTTCTCGAGATCTAGTTTTCCGTGTTTGCTTAGGAGTGCCTTCTGCTTCTTTTTTAGCTGCAGCACGTGTCCGTCTCACTATTAGTTATAGAAAATACAATCAATTCACAAAGCTCAGGATATAAATGAGTCAATCAAACAGCAATTGTCAATTAAAAACAAGTCCTTGTGATGTCTTACTTGTAGTTGTTACTTTACTCGCAGTACAGAGTTCGATCTATGCATGTAACATGCAATTATAATGGCCCAGTCAAACTTTAAACAGAGGCCGTTTATAAAACCTCAAACAAAGCAGGATTAAGCTGATTCCTAATGAAAAAAGTACACTCACTCTCTAAACAATGTATATGTATAATTAACACAATTCGTAGAATCAAACGCAATACTACAGTCTGTAATAATGAAAGTAGCTAACGAGAACTTTTTATCTGGTGTGTCTGATTCCAACAATCTCAATTACTCAACTGTAGCTTTAACCTAACATACTGTAGTTGTAGGTTAATAAATGCATTTTATATTAGGAGCGCTGCCGCATTATTTGCTTTCCCGCATTTCTTCAATGAACCATAGGCGTCAAAAACCTCCGGCCTCCAGTCCCACACTACTTACAAATACCAATTCTTTCTTGTAGAATGAGGCCTAAACTAGTGCTTTCCACACCAAAACTCCTCAGTAAAGATAACTATACACTATAGAAGTAGATATTATCTATCACACAATCCTACCTGACCTGACCTAATCCACATTTGTTCATTCATGAACAATGTTTTTGAAAACAGACTCAAAGTCTTCCTAAAAACCTCTGGTATATGCCACCAAAATACTGTAATCCGATGCGGCCGTCGAGCTTCACTACAGTAAAATCCATGAAAAAAATTTAACATGGAGTTAAATGGCGAAAAAAGGTGGTAAGGGTCTGTCTTTCAATTCAGTAAGTGATTCCTCACTGAATTGCGTGTTATTTTCTGTATGAAAAATTAAAAAATGGATTTAGATTTTGGACCCAATTTTTTCGGATTTTTTGTTCGACTGTTTCTTAAGAACGATTGGGCATCGCATATTTTAGGTGCATTGCGTAAGTATTTTCAAGAAAATTGTTCAGGAACCCATCGTGGACACACAATGCATTGTTTGTTGAAGTATTTGCTAATATCTACTTATATAATGAACGTTTCAAAAAACAATGTTCCGCTCGAATTGCGCAAAAAGTACTGCACCGATATGTTTCAAAATAGGCTTAAACTGATTCTTATGTGCTTGCGGAGTGCCCTTGCCCTTAGATTCTAAGCCGTAAAACCCTTAGTTAACAAGATAATTGGGAATTAAGATGGTCATTTCGGCATTTTCGGTTGCCATGCAAACGTAACCAACCAAGTCTCTCAAAAATGAAAAAATTGGTAGGGGGTCCTCTTAGAATTGCGATTTTCATGTTAATTTCCATAATAAAGTCTCAAAATCGAATCTGAATTCAAATAATTTTTTGCTTGAAAAATCAATGAATATTGACAAGCACCTATCAGTGTATGCTAAATAGATGTGATGTTATTTTGTTAGTCGCCCGTGCGTAGAACGGGTCTTTTCACTGGTGGTATTTAAAGGAGGGAATGCGAATTGTACCTAATTTTGGCCTGTTTTCTCAAAGTGCCCATCTTAAAACACATTAATGACTGGCAGCATTTTGTTGGAGCATAACACGTTGAGCATACAATGAACTATCATATATGTTAAAACTATCGCTGTGTTTTAGAATGGGCACTATGCAAAATAGTTGCTTTAAAAAAAGTAAAAACAGGGTTTTCACCTAAAAATCGTACATTAAATTGCCGTGCTGTGCGCTTGATGGAACTAATTGGCTGCTATGGCTGATTATAGTAATAATCCATTGCAAGCTTATATATATATATATAAAAGTGTCATTTGATTGTTTATTTCCGAGTTGGACTTGTGAGACAGTTGTGTTCGATTTACTCCTCTTTCAAAATACTGCTCATGCAAACCTTATTTGCTAGTTGTGCGATGCACGCAAAGTTTAACAATGCGCTGCAGTAAATTGGTTAAGCGCTGCAGTAAACTTGATTTTGCGCTCCAGTAAACTTGGTTATGCGCTGCTTGAAGTATAGACATGCTTTGCAGGGAAAGTTTTGACTGTTGTATATTGAAGCCCGACAAAATCCCATGATAAATCCCAACGGGTTGCATCCTTGTAAAAATCCCATGTTGAATCCTTATTGCTTGCATTCCTGCCAAAATCCCATGTTCAATCTCCATTGGTTGCACCCCTGTCAAAATCGCATGTTAAATCCCTATTGGTTGCATCCCTATCAAAATCCTATGTTAAATCCCTATTTGTTGCATCACTATCATAATCCCATGTTGAATACCTATTAGTTGCATCCCTGTCAAAATCCTATGTTACATTCCCATTGGCTGCTTTCCTGCCAAAATGCCGAATTTGTGTGGTTAATGAGCTAATTGAAATAATTAAGGTTAATTATGATTAAGTTGTATTAAGTTTGATGGCCCCTAATGGAGTCTTTTCAAAGATTTAGGGGAGTAAATAAGTAAGTTTCTCGTAATATGGTTTGCACGATGCTTTAAATTTTTGCCATATTCATCGCCTTTTTTTACTTTCTCAATTTTGACAGCACAATTAGGGCATTAAAATTACTAAATCTTTGCAAATAGCAATAGGCACTACACCGGACTACGATCTAAAAATTAGAATGGATTTGGATGACAACAATTGACCTTGGCGACCTGCAGCCGTGACAGAAATTTTTTAGACAATACCTATGTTGAATTCCCTATCTTGGCTTGGTCAATTATATAGGGTGATTGGCATTTAAGTAAAATGATTAGTTAAGATGGACGCCACTGATAGAAATTAACAATGCATTTACTTCACAAATCCAACTTGCCCAACTATGTGCAAAGCAATAATATACGAGCAGGACTTGCACGTCGCTCACACAATTTGCGTTACTTTACACCCTTTGTTTGATTTGTTTGTAGTCACATGGCTTTCAATTTACGAATCGAAAACAGTAAATTTTCGATACTTAATTGCAGTGATTTAAGAATAAAAAATAAAAAGTGAATAGTCCTATTTGATTCGACGAATAAAAACGAACATGTTTCAATATTTCAACGCTCTGGAAAATCTGGATGGTGTCGTATTAACCTATATACACAAGATCATTTGTGTGGCTTCGGAATATTGAACTATCAAAAAAAATTTTTTGGTCGTACTATATGAGCAAAGATATTGGTTGGGGTGAAGATATGCTGAAACTCTTACGGATTTTTCTTGCATTACCATCTAACAGTGCTGACGCATCCGCTATGATCAAAGAACAAAATTGACCCCGAAACATACATAGATTTAGTTAGAATACGATTTAATGGCCCGGGAGAAATCGAACAATTTCCTGCGGACAAATATGCAAGGCTGTGGAAGAAAAAAATCACTTTCTCACAGATGAAAAAAAACGGCAGAAATCGAATGAAAATAATGATGTGGAAATCGATGATCATGGGGATTACTATGAAGATATAAGAGGTCAAAAATTCCTATACATGCGGAGTACTATATTTTAAGTTTTTAATGTGTCTATTTAAGAGAGTACAGTATGCAATCTTAGTTTTGACGTTGTCATGTCAATTGAATAATATCGTTGCATAAAAAACTTTTTGTGCGGCGCATATCGCTATAACTCAGAAACTTATTTTTTGTTCGCCTAGCGTTTTTTCCATTCGCATATCTTAACAATTTTTATCTCTCTTCATTTTTGTTTTATCCATTTTTAAAATGTGCTGCATGATAATGTCTGCTAAGTACAAATATATGTTATTTAATACAATTATTTGTTAAAATATTCACATTCGCTTTAGTTTATGTTAATTTTTCACGTTCTTTCACAAAATGCTACAAGTTTGCGGATGATTGTATCCGCTGCATCGCCAATGGATGCACATACATCCAGAAGGAAGGGGAGGAAGATTTCGTCCTGCCTAAAATGTTTATTGGAAAGAGAGTGGTTTACACCGGGCAGGGCTATCTTTGCCCCCCCCCCCACAACCACAGCAGCGTTGTATTGTTCCTCCCTAACTCCCAAACCCATGGAAGGACAAGGAGCTGCCGTTTCGAGCACGGATTTCCCCACTTTAGTTGTAGCAAGTTTTACAGGTAAGTAAGCGAGTATTTTTTTGGTAGTTTAATTGTTAGTATTGTTATATTTTATAATTTTTCATTTTTTTCAGGGGCTTTCATAATGGCCCTGCTGATTTTGAGTCTTTTTTTGTTCATCGGCACCGGCGTGCAATCCGGGGATATGATCTTGGGCGGAGATTTGGGGGGGGGGAACAACTGGCCACCAGCTCATTTCAAGTTCCGGGATCGACGCATACGATTTTATACGAAGAGCACTAGTTGCCCCACCTAATTTCGTTTAATTTGTTTTTTATACTTGAATAAATGTGTTTATTCTCGTGAGTGCTTAACAAATTTATAACTAATATGAAATTATTTATTTATTCTGTATGTTATATTGTAGAAGAGTTTGGTCCTATTTCAAGTACAATTGGCTGAGTTTGTGTACACAGTAAAATTTCAGTTGGTACAATAGACACTACACACTAATAGAATGTAAACATGATATTTTTCCATAAAATTAATCTATATTATTAAATGCCAAACGACGAGCGTCGTGGTATTAAGACTAATTGGAGTTCATATATGGGCATTTTAGGCGTTTGTTGAAGTCATATCAGCTTCAAAGTCTTCATCCCTAACCCACCTCCAAATAGTACTATCATCACAGACACAACTCAACATTGTGAATTAGATTACCAAAAAAAGTGCTTTAAAACCAATAAGGTTACTTAAAAACGTCAAAAACGATTTAGGAACTATGGATATAATCGTACTCATATTTGTGATCTCAGTTATACCAACAGAAAATGAAGCGAAGGAGGCTGCAAAATTGGTAAAATACATTATAATTTTTATTAGTAAAATACATCATAATTTAAAAAATCCTAGAATCTATTTGAGAATAGAACTATAGTAACTAAAAACAATTTTCGTTCTGCCGGCCTCCTGACGTCCTCGCCAGCCAGGCCCATTCGGGGCCGACCATGCCTGGCGAATTGACCCCTCTTGCGATTACAACCCATGGCAAAGTATGGCCTTCCTCGTTCAATGCATTTTCACGTAAAGGCAGAATCGGATCACTGGGTGGTGCTGAAGGTTAATTCGAATCACGTTGTTGTAGTGGAGCGAAATTCGAAACACTCGACTTGAGTTCGTTTAACCGTCAAATCGCTAAGCCTTTGTTTAGCAAACTTGGTCATATCTTGGGATAGGTTATAAAAAAAATTTGCAAAGTTGTATTAAAACTTTTTTTTAAATGTAATAATGAAAGCAATTTATTGCTACTTTTCACAAATAAACAACTCACTTTTCTCAATTGGATGGTTGCATAACACGTTGAACTGATTTGGCCCTGAGACAGACACTTGAGGTTATGCGTCTAAGACGCATAACCACTCAGTGAATTAGTGAAAAAGACGCAGCGTCTTTTTCACTAATTCACTGAGTGAGTGCATTTCGTATGCAAGGCTCGGAGAGACTGATTAAAACAGACGTGTTATTTAATCAACGGCAAAAATCAAAATGAAGTGTTTTTCTCCATGAAACGAGTCATTGTTTCACTTGTTGGTAAACTTGTAATGTTGCTATGGTATTCTTGAAATGGTAAGTATACTAGTTTTAGGTTGGATGAGGGTGAATTTTTCGTAAATTTACTTTTTCTAGTTGTTCCAGGTACTGAAAAGTTATACTTCCGTATCAATTTTTATTATTGATATCAAAAGCGATTTTTTTAAGCATTCAAATGCAACAATAATTTTTGGTATGCAAAGCAAACTTTGTCTTCCAATCACTGGCCAAAATTTCTTACTTATTCTATATTGACGCCTGTTAAACAATTAAACTTTTGGAAGGTATCTTTCAAATTTTAATAGCATTGCAAAATAATGTTTTCATTAAATAAGATTTAAGACCTAGATCCGTAGCCATAACTACGAGTTTATAAAAAGCCATACGCTCAGCTCTGATTTGATCAATAACAAAACAATATGGATTGTCACATGCCGCTAGCATATTGACGCAATTTCATTAAAATTGGTCTATTTGTTTGACCAGTAAGGTAACAAGGTCAACCTAAAAAGTAGAAAAAAGCCCGAATTTTCAGGGATTTGAGAATTTTATATTGTCTTCTAAGACCTTGTTTTTTATGAGAAGTTCTGAAATTTGCATACGTGTTCAGATCTATTGAGGGTTCGGTATATTTTGAAGTGAATCAAGACTTGAGAACCTAGATCCGTAGCTGCAACTACGGGCGTATTGAATGCCATACGCTCAGCTCTGATGTAATGGAGACCAAAAAGTCTGAGGATGATCACATACCACGAACACACACTCATGCAAAATTTTGTTAAAATCGGTCGAGCCCTTCGACCTGTAGCGTGGTAAGAAAATCAACTATAGAAATTGGAGTGGTTCTATGAGCCCTTGCTGGGCTAAAAAAAATGCATTCATCCTAAATGGCCATAAAACCAAAACAAACTATGTAAACAAACTATGTTTTCCACGGTAATTTATCTTCGTTTAATTTTCAACAAATCAATACTCCCTATCTATCTGAATGTTCACGCATAATTCACAAATGCCAAGATTAATGTCTATACCTACATCGTTATAACTAGTCCATCATTAGTTCACATGCATTTATATTATTTACAAGGAAGACAAAGAGAGCATATTCTTGTGTACACAAAGTGGTGTGTCTCACTCTCTCACTAAAACCTCTAAAACGTCGCAAGGTGGTACATACTTATCCACTTTATTTTGTTCAAAAGTCCGGTAACTGTGAAATAAAATTTTCTCAGGAAATTTTTTTTGAACAATTCTTAGCTCTTTCATTTAATACACTTTCATAATGAATGCAAATTTTCTTTCACATTGCTCCATGCCCTTTAAAATGCTCAACACTACATGCTCACGTACAAGTGCTAATATACGCAGAGTTTGGACCGAAAAGACATTAAATATAGAGTTTGCGGTCAGTATCCACCACCACCGTAGTTGTAACTCATGATGCACTTTACAATTTGCCTGTGTATTGTCTACTCACTTAAACATGGCACATGGGATGGGACGAGCACCATAGAGTGTTAAAGTAAGTTGAGACTAAAGTCAGCTAAGAGCAAAGTGAAGTATGGTTAAAACCCTCCAATTCCGATTCATTAAGGTTGATGACTAAGACACTATTGTTGAAATTATATTCGACCCTTCTAGAACTAACTAACTAACTCCATCCATCCAACCCATACACGGCGTGTGTGTACACTTCCAGTCTGTTTACAGTTGGTAAGTGCTTTGAATGCAATTGCCACTTTTCTCCAATGACATTAAAAACAGCAATAGTGCATTAGCCGTCTTGTTTACTGTAGATGTGAAATAGCCTTTTTTATTCCTTTCCTGCCTTTCAGTCCTCACTCTCTCTCTCTCTCTTTCTACTAATTTAAGTAGCTCACTTTAATAATGCTCACCTATCTGCTTTAATATTGGTATGTGTGAACGTCGGGGGACAAAGAAGAAAGAGACATTATAAAAAAGACAGACAGTAATTCACTCTGACATTGTGTATAAAAGAAGGAAGCCTTTGTGTCTATTTTTCTGTGTTCGCCATTTATTCAAAGTACGACTTTTCAATTTCCTGTTTCAATTCTAAAGTATTTTTTCTTTATCATGATTGTGCTAGTAGCTAACGGTTGTAAGATTTTTGTATCTCTTTTTCCTTAGTGCTGGTGTGGTTTCACTCATTTCAATAATTGACTTTAATGACATAGTACGCCTTGGGATGGTGGAAGCAGCAGTTACAGAATCCTTTGTGGATAGACAACAACAGGCTGCATGGAATTCGAATATGCTTTTACAGTCGACAAGAAAAACATACAGAGCCTCAATGAGAACCAAAATAGTCGGTGTCTTTCCTCTTTTTTTAGCTTATGGATACATCATAAAGTGAAGCTTGGATTAGACTGTGACAAATGTACAAGTACAAACACACTGTGGTTCTTATTATGCTCCTGCACTTTACTGACTTTACATTGATTACCGCAAATAAGCACTCTGCAGTATTATGTGCTATTCACTTGAAGAAAAGTAATCCGTATGAAATAAGACCCTTGTCACTCTAACTAACTAACTCAAGTCAACCACTTGGCATCAATCGCACCATTTACGAAATGAACAAAATGCCTTTCCAAGATAAAACAGTGTTTTCAGCTGCTGGGGCTTAAAATAAATGTACTAGTATGATGCATAAGACTGGAACATAATGCCACTTTATGTGCAACGAATAACTTGCAGTGTGTAGTGGAATTTGAAGCTGAAAAATGCCTAGGATTATATATAAAGGCTTTCAAAAGAGATTAACCATAAAATAGGTCCAAAACTGCAGTCGTCAAGCAAACGATGCCGCTGCTAAAATATGGAACGAGAGTTGAAACAATCGTTCAATCATTTTATGATATTCTTATGGTCTATCATCCTACACACGCATGACAAATATTTCTTTGCTCATTTTACCAGCTCCATTTCATCATTTGTCGTAAAATAGTCTTTTTCAATCGTGTAGCGCCCAATTCGCTTGCAGTAATAATTTTTCCCTTCATTGCTCACTACAACCTAATAATTTCCTTTACGCCTAACTTGCATCACGTACAAAACTCAAGTTTATCTACCTACCTTTCACCCATCAGAAATAGAAGTGAAAGAAAGGAAAAAGCATGGGATTCGCATGCAGATAGCATGGTAAATAGGGACCCTGCACTCACCAAAAAAAAGAAGCCCAGCTAATAGGAAGACGGATAGTGAGGAACTGTTCAACTCAATGCCTTTAGAATACGTGCATTAGCTTTACTTTGGTTCCCTATGTGTGTCTTCTCCTCCATGTGATGTCTATAAGTGGGAAACCCATTAACTTAATGCACCTTGATAGATATTGATGCAACCCTGGGATTCTTATCCGTGTAAAGTAGAAAACTCTGCTACTTACTCACTCACTTGCTTACTTACTTACTTCCTTGCTCATGCTTCCATAGTGGGCCTGTTTCATGAGTTTTTAGCTTACTCCACCAAACCAATGGGGAGAGACAGGTTGCAAAAAAAGGAGCAGAAGAGTGAGTAAAACTAGGCGAAAATCCGTCTCTATTATTCTTGTGTGTTGTTTACCTTTGAGTGAAAAGTACAAAAAAGAGAGCTTCTTCCTAACGAACTAACTAACTACCATCTATTTATTTGCACCACTCAAACGTTGTCCTATTAGTTTTGGAACCAGTCAGGGGAAAAAGAAAGCTTCCCGCATTTGCCTGCCTGCCTGTCTACGAATCCGTCTTTTACTGTTAGCTCAAGTAGTAGCTCATGTTGTAGTATAGTCAATGACTGTGAGTGCATGGCACACATACACGCACACATACACATGCTACATGAGGTTGTAAATAGGTGCGAGAGAAGTTAGTCTCCCCTTATAGAGTACATATTTAGGTTTTGTGTGTGCTCTACAGAGCTCCCAAAGTTCCGCAGCACCAGCACTTTACTTAAGTGATGAAAGTCTTTATGGATGCTGGAGAGGAGCCATTAAACACAAATCGTCTATTCATGCGGTCCTCTGTGTATTACGGCTCCATGTTTTGTGTATATTACCACAGGTCATATGCACGCATCCTAATGATCCATTATAGTCAGTTAGTTAGCTAGCTAGTCAGCAAGTTAGTTATAGTTAGTGGATCTATTATCCAATTTTTAGTGCTAGCTGTAGTTTTGTATGCATTGTAGCAGGTAGTTTACTTAGTATGTAATGTTTAGAATGTGTATATGGGCAGTTGCTAAGTCCATCGGTGAGCATTAGCAGTTTGAATGTCAAATAATGCCATCCATTTAGTTAGCCACTCACTCACTTACTTAGTTAGAGTCAGAGTATTCAGTTACTTTACTTTTACAAGAACTGAAAGTATATTTGTAAGGGAACTGCTACTAACTGACTAGCTAAATATAAGATGTTTATAGGAGAGGAGAAGAAATTTCAGTAAATGTGAGAGCTAAGGAAAATAAATTGTGTGAGGAGGCGGGAACCAAAACAAGTTTAGCATTGTTTAATTCGGTACAGAGTCAGTGTACCGTGAAAATGAGTTAAATGGATTATGGACGGGGGAAGGAATATTATTCAAGGCTGGGGGGCACATTGAGCAAGACTTTTAATTAATATTTCCAACTCTGTTTGCATATACTAAACATAAACATATACTAAAAGCATGCATATGTAATATGCATGCTTTTAGCCATAGTCGTAAGTAGTTGTAGTTAGTTGGCGGAGCAGAGTTGCAGTAATGGAACTGACGCAGCTTTTGTTTATGATTATGAGGGGGGAAATCCATGAATATTTTTCATGAGTCCTATGAAAGTTCATGATTAGGCCATTAGGGCTCCATTTGCACTGCATAACTCAATGCGTTTTAAGTTCCATGAATGAAGTATAGCTAGTAAATAATCAGTTTTAAATGCTTTTTATGCAGGATGTGCCACACAGGGTTATAGTTTAGTTACAGACTTTACTACCAGTAGGTTACATAGTGTATATAGTAGTGTAATTTACATACTGAATGTATGCGTACAGTAAACTGAGGAGACATTCATTATTCCAACAATGGGTTTATGGTAAATTAAAGAAATCAGTATGTAACATATTTGAGACAAATAGCAGCGGTAGTATCACGAATATCCATTCGTATACGGCTCTGGCATTTAATAGGCCTTGCAAAAGTTTTCAAAACTGCTGACACAGTATGAATCTAAACGACCTCATAAAGGGAAACTTTGATGGGTTGCCAATTAATATTCAGAAAGCTGTTCTCATCTGCTGCCTAGCCATGTGATTCTGGGGAGCACACTGCCACGTTATTGCGTACAATAATGGAAAAAACTGGAGCTTCCAATTACTTTACCCATTGTTCCTCCTGAGCTCTTCTTTTCTTTCGCTACATAAATTAAATCATCATCAGAGTGCCAGCAGTCCCATTTAAATACGCACTTGTACGTGTAGAATGCACAAATAAAGCTAATTGGTTTTTTTAGTCAAACCATATTGACGTAGCTAAGTAATCTCATGAACACCATTTACAAATAATATAAGATTCTAGAATAATAATTTATTTGAACATTTGTTGGGCACGATATGTGCCCACCTTGCATGGATTGTTTTAATGGACGACAGTATAGTCCGGTCATAAAAGTAAGGCAATATATTTGCCGGTAAGCTACGCCCATATGCACACGTGACATATAGTGAACAGTTTATAACGTGAACAAATAGGTGGGGCTTACCGGCAAAAATACTGTCTTACTTTTATGACCGGACTATATACTGCCCATTTTATTTTACTTGAGTGCGTTTTCTGTGAACACTTTCATGAATAAAAAGCTAAAAATATTTTCAACACTTCAATTAAAAACAAGTTGTTATCAGCTCTTGTGAGCACCCATTTTAAGTCATAGTAATGAAATTAGAAATTACTTTAATTGATATTAGCTAATATGGTCAAAAAAATTAATCGACGCACTTCATTGGTAAGCTTACCTTTACCTATAGCCATTCCCTCTTCTTTCACCTTTTTCAGCTTCAAATCAATTGATTGTTTCTTCTATTTTAATTAATTCATATCAAGTTGTATAATCCCAATCCCACACGCAACACAATAGTCTATTTCATCAAACCAAGTTGATAAGTCAATATAACGTCAATCTGCACTAACTAACAAACCAGCTAAACTTCATCCGCACCAGCTGCAATGATTCAAAAAATCTCATTTAGAAGTTATAAAACTTTAGCTAATTTGAGTTTCTCATTTGTACGCCGTTCACGGAAATATGGGGCCAGATGAACAGTTCGTTCACAGTCTACATTCTCAATTAATAATTATTCTCTTTATTAGAAAAACATTGGATAGTGGACCCCTGCTGATATATTTTAAGGAAATAAATGACTTTCTTTCTCCGAAAGGTAGACAATAGTACACACACAGGGAGAGCATTCAAAGGGGCTACTAAGCAGTTGGATGTTTCCAAAGCACCAAATACATACATACACGTTCATTTATGCCATTTTGCTTGTAAGAATTTCCCAGTGTCCCAAGCTAATATCATTAAGAGGCATTCAAAGAATCTTTCCAGCTACTCACGTCAAATAAATATTCTCCTCATTTTACCTGTGAGAGTACGTTGAAGCTGAAAAAAAAGTCATTTGGATAATGGAATATATTTTTAATAACAGCAAATGACAAAAGGATGCATACAGGGTTCCTACGCAATCTATAATGGCGAATTGGGCTATTAGAGGTTACATAGTTTTACATCAATTTCTTAGAAATCTGGAAAACAAATCTACTATTTGATTTAATTGAAATTCATTGTGATGGAACTAATAATACTTTTATGATACATACTACACACAGGATGCCACAAAAGTATTGCCAACCTAAAAAGTCCTTATACCTTCATTTTTTCCACCTTCAATATTAATTATTGCATATTAGGGCACAGCCAAAGACCCAGTACTTAAACTCAATATTTAGGAAGGAATGAATATCCACACATATTGAAATTATTTGCTCCACTCAATTCCTTCCAGGAAGGATGTGGACAGCCTCTTAGGATCCTGGAGGACGTAACATAGATTAGTTTGGACCAGGATCTTCACTTTTCTATATGTGTATTACTCTCACTTCCACTTGCACTATATCTTGTGGCTGTTCATTGCATTCCTAGCTATCCATGAATGTGCGTGTGGAAGTGCATCGTTTTGTTTACTACAGGAGCAAACAGAGATCGGGTTCGCCTCTTATTTCTCAACCCTCCTGTTCAAAATGAAAGCAACCAAGAAAAACTGTTGTAAAAATACGACTCAGTTTTTTGTCAAAACTCTTTACATTCCATTGTATCCAAAAATTCTATCCAAAATACTCTACCTTATACCATTGCATGAGAATAGTTTTTAACAATTAAAACGTTTTCATCAGGAAATCAAAATTCGCTTTATTTTGTCAATAGATAGATCCATGAAAGTTGCATCCAACAAATAATAAAAAACAGTTTGAAAGTAATTTTTGTCACTTTTAGAATTTTATTATTTTCCGAAACATCGAATTTTCACGTTTTGTACAAGGTGCAAACAAATACCCATGGTAGCTCTGTATGTGATCACTTTCCATATATACTATGCACATGATCCTACACACACTATTGTAATGGAACAGAGCCTGCTCAAATCCAGACGTTGCTTTCAGCAGCTAACTACTATGGCTCGAACCAATCTCCACTGCTTCCCTGCACAAAGCGTTCAGTCTTGAGTCAGCTTTGGTGACGTTCAGAACGCAGTCTATTTCTCTCCCAGTTGCTGTGCATAGTTTTTGTGTTTGGCAAACAAAAGTTGATAATAGCAAAGTTGAACGAAAAGATACTGATCAGTGTTTCTACTACTACTGCTCCCAACTTGACAATAGTGTGCACCATCAGATTTGTGCTAACAAACTAAACGCCAATTCTATATAAAAGGAATTGGCCTCAGGTATCTCATCCAGTATAGCCTGGAAATATCGTTGATACTAAATACTATTAGCTTCCATGCATAGTTGCAGTAGCAGCACTACTGCTTGCTCCGGGTATAAACTTGTCGACCAAAGTTTTGGAATGAGCTCATTAGTGAGCCGTCCTTCTTAATTAATCCATCGACTTGGACTCAGGTTAGTAGTTAGTCAGTTAGTTAGTTCGTGAGCACACTTATGAATTATTGAAAAAGTATATACTATATGCTGTTGGTTCCTTTTTCATTTGGATCAGAATATATTGCCATCTCGTTATTTTGGTTGGCGACTGTGGCGTTTGTTGGCTGTTAGAATTTGTACATTAAATGGACCATTAGTGTTGGCGTGAGAGCTCTAGTGCATACATTCACTATTGTGTAGTCAATTGCTAACTAAAAGTGTTTCAAGTTCCAATAGAATATTAGATATCTTTCTCTGTTAGTGAGTGTGTGTGTGCTGAGTTCTGAGAAAACACAAGGGAAAAAGAAAGAGAGAGAGGAAGAGTCTTTATTCAGTCTCTTGTTTACATACACTTAAGTATAATGGGCTCAGAAAATGGACATCAAGAGTTGAACTTGTGTGCATGTAATTGAATGTGAGTGTGTGTTGTGTGTCGACTGCCAGGACTACTTTACTCCACACTGTCAAACGGGAATATATACGAGCGTAAAAAGAGAAGCACAAGGAGTAGTGACAGGTCAAAAAGAGGGAAAAAAGTAAGTGGAGCCCTTTCTTAGGGATTTTTATCCCGTCTCTCTTCCTTGCTTTTTCTATCTTGTTATTAAGTGCATGTGTTATGTGTGTGTGTGTATGTTCAATCTCAATGTTTTGTTTGTGTTTAGAGTTTGTTGTTGTTTTATTTTCTCTGCTAGCAGTCGGTTAGTTGATAGCATGGTAAGTAAAGTAAGTAAGAGAGTAAGGATGAGCACACTGTAGTTTATCTAGGGCTTGTATGGATAGAACGCATAACTACTTTCTCAGTCAGCAAGTCAGTTTTTGTTTTTCTTTAAACGATTCGAGAGGACAGGAATGCGTTGTTTAGGAAATCCAAAGGAAATTAGACTTGTTTATACGAGAAAAGAAAATAATGAGTTGAGAAATGCACTGCGTGTTATAAACTTTGTTGACTTGTGTGAGTGCATTAGTTATTGCACTTGATATTTGTAAGTTTAATTTTGATGTCCTCATTATGATTACAGGTTGAGTGGAGAGAAAGCCAGGAGTGCGAATCCTCATCTATAGTTACTTCAGGTATGTATCCATGCATTCATTTTCAGTAGTCAGTATTCACCACTACAACTGTCTGGTCATACTTCTTTTTTTAGTGTACGTCTTGGTTATGGAATATGCCGATTTATTTGGCTTTTAGTGGGTGGAAAAATGTGTACAGTGTCTGGTAATTCATTCAAGTTAGAATGTGGAGACTGCAAATGATCCACTTGGTTGTATCTAGTTTCCTTGTCAGCTGTTCAAACATTGTAGGATTGTACCACTAGGCTGTCTATGCATTCAAGCTTGCTAGTATATGATTATTTGCTCCAGATGTATCTCCTAATCTAGGAACAGATTTTTTGTGTGTGTATGTGAATGTAAAGCGAGGAAAGGTTATTAGAGGATTTTGTAAGCATTCTGTCACTTGATTTTCATCCGTGTCTTTAAATATGAACAGTTGACAGATATGAGTGTCATGTTTGGGATCACATGGAATTCGGAATTATTTTCATTAAATTTAGATGGTCTTAGTTAGTTAGTTTGCTATATGTAACAGACGGAGTGTTTGTATAGCAACCTGAATGCTCATTGATAGTCTGTGAGTTTTGACTGATTACCTTCAATAGCATAAGGCCATACGTATTTGAATAGTCGAGTAAAAGAAGTGCCCCCCGAATTTCAAAAAAGTGAATATCCGTGACAACAGCAAAAACGTTAACAGTTTTCAATATTATACTGTTTCAAAATTTGTTTTTCAGAAAACATTAGGGTACTTCTTTTGCACACCCATTCATTTGTAAACTGTTTAGAATTGGAAGGATATGGAAAACTAAAAATTTTATTGGTCTTGTTAACCCCACAGTGAAGGAATTGACAGATAGAGGCAGAGACAGACATTGTATAGAAAAGCACAATAATACATGAAGCATGTTTTTGTCTCCATTTTTATAAGAGTCCAATAATGCGCTCCTCTTGTTACCATATGCATGCATGCTTTTGATCTTTTAGTTTTCAATATTGGTTCACAGAATGTATCTCTATGTAGTATTAGTTGTGAAAGAAACGGAATGGAAAACACTTTCCATTTTATATTGCTATTAGAATTGGCAATTTGAGACACTCATCTGATGTTTGCAGTACTTTTTCCTCCCAGTCACTCACTGACTTTATGTTTCTCCACATATGAAATACAAGTGGGCTGACTGGAGCTGAAAAAAAATTCTCCAGTTATTGCTACATAGTAAAAAAAGAAATAGACAATTGGATTGGAGGACTTATTGTCATACCTCTCATATATGCACGCACTGGAACATGATAAAGTTTGAAGAAATAATCATAGTCGTGGAGCTATGGTCACATGCTGGAAAAAATGGATTCCATATCCAGAAGTTCCTGTAATTGCTTTTATTCCTCATAACATGGCAAGCTTACTGTTGTAAAACATTTCATTGCTCGTCCACCCATTATTATTAGATTTTAATGTAGATTTTTGTTGATATCACAAAAGTTAGGGAATAAAAGAGTCATTTTACTCACTCAGTCAGGCAGTTTATTTTACCAAAGGCCTGGGAACAAAAAAGTGCATAGTGAGTAGTTTGCAGTACTACACAGTGCGCTATATGACACCTTTTTATGAATTTATCCAGGCAGATTTACAAAAAATGAATGTGATGCATCAATCAATACACAAAAGTTGGTGTGGGCTTCAAAACTTGAATGTAGAACATATTAGAACTTTTGAAAATTAAAAAATGTCTGTCTGCTATAACTTGTGATAACGAAACGAAACCAATTTATTCAGCCATTGTTAGATGCGTGTTTGCAGCAGTAACCGGTGGTATCTAAAAAATTGCATTACCTTGAATAGAATGTTTGATGAGCACTGATTGAGCTCATTCTTTCCTGTATGCAATTAGACAGGTCTTGAATGTGTTCTAAACAGGTTGTTACATCATCAAAGCTATCATTACACCTTCCATTATTGCTCCTTAATACCAAAATCATACAATAAGCACCCAAGTTGATTAGTTTAGCAGGCTTTCTTTGTGTACTCAATTGAATTGGGAAAATGATTTCAGTCAGTCTGTAACTCCCCTTGTGAAAGTAAATAGGGCTTTTGCAAGCCCACAAAATCCTATTTAGCTTATGCATTGCTGAACAACACAACAAGCCTCATTGGTAATTAAAAAAGATGGATTTTTTCATCTTAAAACTAATCTCAAGCTCAGACTGAACAACATGGATGCATAAATTGAATGCACTAATGAATGAAATCCATTGCATGGCAGCTGAGAAAGCAGCATATGAAGAAAAAGGTAGGATAAAAATTCTGATTACTCGGCTAATACGATTTGGATAGGAGATGCGGTCAGATCTTAAACCGTGTATGCAGCCAGTTACACTGCATAACATAACATACTTTTGTCCCTCCGGTCTACTATCTGCCATTTTCAAATAGATAGGGTATCCTTTGGTGGGTGAAATCCTTAGTTAGTTAGTACCATACATCCAGGAAAATTTCTTTTGACACACACTGGGTGGAAATTTTTTAAGAGACCACTGTAAATGTATATAAGGAATGGAGGGGAAAAAAGTTAGAGAGAACGTCTTCAGAGGAAATTAGTTTCATGGAACCATCTATGGTACTCCATCAGGTTATTAAGCTCAATTGAATCATTTCATCTGTGGCCTGACTGGAAAAATAATCATATCTCTGCTCCATTCCCCATTCTCTAATTTTCTTCGACTCGCTTCACCCTGCCTGGCAAACTATAACTAACTAACTAGCCAACCAGCCAACCGACCAACCTCGTATGGGATCATATAATTTTTATACCCCATTGTCCCGAACAAGCCAAAAATAGACATGGAAATGCTTTCCTCACTCACACAATGGAATATAAATCTTAGTTAGTTGGTTAGTTATTAATATTTTATGTTCCAAAAGTTATTCCAAAATCACATGTGCTCGCCTCCATATGCATGGACCGTTTTGAGCACACATGAGTATTGTATGAGTAAGAGTAAGCATTTGTATGGCAAATTAAAGCGATGGTAAAAACCTAACAGTAATCACGATGAGTGTATACAGTGCGTTCCATACTTATTCACTACATGGAGATGGGAAACTCTGTTGACATAATACAGACGCTCGAATGAATAGAATGGCTACTTGGAGCACAAATTTAATTGGCACCAGTCCTAATTAATGCAAATGGCGTATTATTCAGAGCATTGTATCGGTGATTGTGGTACGTATCGTGGAGAAACAATGGAGTCTAATTAGAAAAGGGAGCTGCAATTTGATATTCTATTCTCTTGTACGTCGTTAGGCGGGGAATTATATAAAGTTGAACAGCAATAACGATGAAATAACTAGGCGCCCATTAATGCTCATTTAGGTCAATCTCCTGTGAGTTGCACAGAGCTCAGTTAGGAATATTCTCAAACATGGCCCATTTGCACAAATCATTTTTTATTCATTTGTGTGCACTGAACGATCAAGTTATGCAAATTAAAACGGTTCATACCTGTCCTGCACAAATAATAATTTTTTCCCCACAATCCTTGGTTTGTTCATTTATTTGAACTATAGTCGGGAGTTGAGTTCAGTACTACATTTGCCTACGCACATAGCATAAACAATGCGGCTACATAACTAACTAAATACCGATTGTCAATGCAAAGTTGTTGATGGCTCATCATCATCCATATGCTTAACTCCTCTTTCATAGTCAGTTAGCTAGTTAGTAGTTGTGCACATTCATGAGTTGCTGTTATGATTATGATTATTATTATTCCCTAGTTTCGTGTACACATTGAGTGGTTAATTAGTTGTCTTGTACACTCACTTGCTTGAGTGCTGTCGAGAACAAGTGAAACGGAATCAGAAACCAATCAATTCACACGAGGTGTCTTGTCCATCATCGTTATAGCCGGGGTCCCTGATCAATAAACTCCTTGTAAGTTCGCTCATACCTTTATTTGCTCGCAACAACAACTCACACCCAAAAAACAATAGCTCAAGGTATACCCATTACCTTAAGACAACAAAACCGGATTGGAGGCCCAATTTATTTCATCGTTTGATCCAGTTGAGCTGTTTGTTATCATAAGCAGATGAGTTAAGTCTGTCAGTGTTTATGGCATGAATCATTTCTTCCTGGGAACTTGTCTTCAAATTTAATTTTTTTTGGAATCTTGCAGAAAGTTTTGGCAAAAACAATAACTGGATAGTTGTTGAGATTGTGTGTCGTTAATGCAACAAATGCAATGTAAAAGGAGACGTAGATGTGTGTAGGCGCTTTAGTTTGTAATATAAATTAGCTGTATTGATGCCATCATCTGACTGAGCTATAGTGTCTCACTAATAACTGAGGAATGAGGAATGCATGCAGTTTTAATTAGCAAGAACTAATTAGCTGTTTGATCGAGTACATAAGGATAAAGGAAATAAATTGGCTCTTGTTCTAGACAAAGGATCAATACTAATTTCTTCCGCCTGTGTTGTGCAGATATTTGAGAATGAATTTGAATTAGTTAGTTTCTAACTCAACTTGTACAATAGTTCCTTCACATTTGACCATTGTCTTCTATATATTTAATAAGTTCCAATTACAGCTAGCTAGCTGGAACTTCTTGCAAATTGCTTTTAGCTAGTTACTCAGAGTTGGTAAGTTAGAAACCTTTTGCATTTACAGCACGATTATTATTGTCCAACAAAGAGCTTCCACATGATGAATGCCAACGGAACCTTGCATTTCGAATGTAATGATGTAGATGTAAGCGTCATATAAATTCGAGATTCAAACTCATTGTCTAAAAGTTTGAGGTTGTAATTAAACGAATTTCATGATCTCATCTGCTCACAATACACTTGCTTCATTGTTTGCTCAACAAATTGGGTTATTGATTAGCAATTCTCTTTGATTGCCGATTGTTATGTGCAGTAATAAAAGCAATATTTAAATGAAATGTCCTCTCTACTAACTAACACTTGCTCAGCAAACTCCATCGCATGAACTAATCAATAACTAACTAATAAATAATTTTATATAATTTCCTTTACGTCTAGTGAAAGTATTTTTATACCAACTGAAATCATGCATGGAAATTTCTTCCACGTGTAATAACTGTATTCACTGGTGAGGGATGTGTATTTAGTACATGCCCATAATATAACTTGTTCAAGAGTCTGCTGTACCCGTGCCAGTAGTGTACATGTTATGATGAATTGTAATTGCAAAGCGGCAATTCCTTGAGGAAACGAGTTTGAGCTAATTAAAGAGAGCATCGTCGTGAAGGGAATGACATCAGGGACTTTCGTTTCTGTTAAATTCTCAATTAAATCCTCTGCCAATTTCTTGCTTTCCCTTAGTTACCCCTAATGAAGGCTTTGTCCAGGTATAATTAACCTTAACGAGTTCTCAGAGTCAAATGCAAATTTAATAACGAGGCTTCCGCCGGTCCCTCATTTATTTACTTGCCATCCTATGCTTAACAATGTATGTTATAGTTAGTTAGGTAGGAGAATGTACACGAGACTCAAGGAGTGAGCTCACTAACGAACTAACTTTGTGATGTGAACTCATTTGCTGGACTCAACTTACACAGACACCCCGAATAAATGCTCGTATTGCATTATTCCACCAATGTGAACAACATTTTAGAATGGCATTCAGTCACTACACTAATGCCCTAACTAGCTCCTGCATTGTTTAATTTGTTCTCTAGAAAGCTCGTAATGAGAGAAAGAAGAGAACTTGGCGGAATAAATGGAATGCTGCTCAAGCACAAGACTTGAGCTTTATAATTTACTTTTCATTATTTGTTCCCAGGTCTTTCTCCTCTGTCGGTCAATCTCTTTCAGTTTTCAGTTAATTAGTTAGTCATTACAAAAAAGATGCACATTTCTTTCCTATTGTACATGCTATGCGTTCCAGAAATTAATATCAGTTCCAAAGGGGATACATAGCCTGGCTAACTCAAAATATTGACTGCAATTTTAAAATCAAATTATCTAAAATATTTCCTGATCATCTTTTGGGATATCAACGCTTTTAATGATAGGAGTAAGTGCCCTGTATATTTGAATGATGAAGCCATATGTGCTAATTAACTGCCATCGGTTTTGCAATACCCATGTAGTTTGAGGAGCGCACAAATGAGCGCTTTAAGCTGTATTCTCTCTCTCAATTTCTATCACTAATTGAATTGGCGTGATATACATTTTCTCATTATCTCCCTACCCCGTGGCATCCACTCACTCACTCATTTCCACATAAATAAAACGTCAAAACTCATTATATCTTCCCATTCCATCACCATTAGAGGGGAACAGAACGAAATGCATCATACTTGACTGATCAACTCCTTTAATAATGGATAGCACAATAGAGAAGCCAATATTATTACGTTATTCTTCGGGAGTGGATTAGGACTGCGCTTTTAAATTGCACTCATATGTGTGGATTGGTTAGATGAGGAACGTGTGCGGTAATATTGAGTGTTTGTTAGATTATTTTTGTGCATATAGTATGCTTTCTTGTATTCATGTATGTATTCGTGGTCGGGCTAAGCCCTGCCGCGAAGACCAGATGAAGTCCTCTAACACATTTCACTCACATTAACCAATTTACACATGCCTGATATAAAGTTCTTTAAGTATAGCATTCCTGTCCAACACTGGCTGTCCTCTGAATCCCAACCAAGATAAAACATTCCTGAAAAGCAAGAATAGTAAAGATGCCCATACTCCCATACTAAGAATGAACTGGCACAGTTAGTTTGCGGCCAAATTAATCTTAATGTAACTCAAAAAGACTAAATTTTAATCATGAATCTAAAATATTAGCTATCAAGGCTTCAAAATACTTTCAGAGCATGAAAAAGAAATAAACAACTTAAAAATGTAACAACTCTATTCGAATTGTTATCACACTATTTTTTATTTTGCCACAATGGTCCCAACCAAAACCGAAACGCGCCCTAAATATGGATAAATCGGATAAATATTTAGAATTTAACCGCTAGACCAGCAGCGCTAGCTATATAGTATGTTCACTTAATAAACAAGCTCCTTTTTGAGTAGCTGTACATTTTCTATTGTTTCTACATGGCTTGGATCTCTATAGACATTTCAAATACAATTGGTGCTAACCAACTAACTAGGACTACTAAAAATGCTAGTTGTATGCATTAGAAAGAGCGAGTAATGAATGGATTTGATTGCACTTCAGAGCGGTGTAGTGCTGAGCAGACATTTGTTGTTGTGTTAAGTGGCCAAGTGAGTTTTGGAATTAAATTCGTGTTTTAGTTTAAAATTGACGGGCGGAAAACATGGTTTCGTATGTCTTGTTCGTAATCCCAAACTAGCAGTAAGTAAGTTAGCTAAAGTGGGTTTTTACACAAGTACACGCTCATAAGATTGTGTATTTGAACTTAAGCTACTGAGTGAGAGTGAGTGATTTAGTGAATAAATGAAAACCGTGTTTAAGCTTCTGATTTTTCTATTAGTTGTTCTGGTTAGTTACTCAGGTTATCAAACAAGGTTGGGGTTATTCTGTGTATGGGCAAAAGTTGTGCTGACAAGCTCATTTCTTATTACGTGAGCGCATGGAATCAAAGTGAGATTGTTTTGCATATGGATGAGTTTTAAATGAGGCGAGTGCAAAAGCTGGAAATGATGAAATGAAAACACCTGCATTGTTTTTACCTATAGTGGGATTCCAAGAGCAAATTTATCGCGTTTCGTTTTACGTGCACTGCCTGCCATAGGAAATTAAATTGTGCCTCATGTACCTGCACCGCAGCACGACTTCTGTATGCACACTAAAAGCCGAAAAAGCAATTTTCCAAAACTGAAAACACAATGACTGATACAAAATAACATGTGTTGACAAAAGTGTACAAAATGTCTCCACACAGAGCTATCTAATTGGATGCATCCATCACATTGCACCACACATACAAAACGGTTGACATATCATTTAATGAAAAGACCCAGAGCCTAGTTTAATTTGAGCCACAGAGCAAGACTAATATTCGAGAAAACAGCTCCAGATTAAATAGATTGGCTTCTTGTGTGTGTAATTTTTTAAACGAAACCTTAAAAGTTGTCCAACTAGCTGTTGCATTCTTCCAACATCTCTTTTTACTTCTCCTAAATACAGTTTAAAAATTCCGAAATGAATCATCTCTCAGTCAGTAAAGCAGCCTATCTCCCCTCCACTCTCATAGGATATGTGTTCCTTGATTAATCTCTGACTCGCACCGGATTATTAATTCCATCAAATACGCATATAATAGGAGCACACATTCTTGAGCCCAGGATCATGCACATATCAATGCATCCTCGTTTTTTTCTCGTGCGGCGCACAATAATTAAACATATGATGAGAGGGAGCGCCACAAATAAGAGGTGTAAAATCCAATTAACCGAGTGAAGATGAGAGAGAGGGAATGTAATTATTTGTTGGTGAAGCGAGGGAGGTGATATTTGTTGTTGGAGGAGAGCCCGACTCATAAGATGAGATGAGACATACCTATATGTCTATATGCAATAGTAATACCCTAGGAGTAGTAGTGGTGGTAGTATAGTTGCAAACATATAATAGGGAGATGAGGTCGTCACATTTTCAATTACATGAGGCCACAAAAACGTTGTTGTTGGTTGAATCTCTCTCTCTCTCTCTCTCTCTCTGGCTGGATATACATACACTGTAGTGCTATAATGTAATACAAGAAGTAAAAGTGGCATGAAAGATTTCATGGCATTCGCGTGCATATAAAGGTATGTGTATATTTGATTCTCCATCCTGTGTGTGTGTGTGCACTGTACACGTAATAAAATGAAGGGAACCAACGGCGCAAACATACATCAGTGTCACTTGAAAAAAAAGGGGAAATAGAATATTGGAATTGCAGCAGAAGGTTATCAGAAACAAATTGAAGTCGACAGACAGGACCAGATAGCTTCTTCATATTATTAAATTGGTAAACATGTGCCCTTATCTGCCCCAAAATTTCTTATATGTTGTACACATCATTGTAGAACAACTGGATTCAACATTTTGGTTAACCATAGACGCTAATGCTCTTTTCCTATAAAGGTTTAAAACAATGTTGTGCATCATTATCCACCATCTAATAATTTTTCTTGCAACCGATGGCATCTGAAATTATTACATAAGTTACTAGGGACAGAGCTGCAAGGTGCAGTTATTTCTAGTAAGAGTTTGGAGTAACGTTTATTATTCCCTTATATTATTAAAACTGGGCTGGCACAGGTGTGCAACTTGTCTTCACGTAGTAAACTGGGGAAGAAAAGTTGTTAGAAATGGACATTTGATTCCTCATTGCTCACGCTGGCCACACTTATGCACGCAAAGTTTTGTAACCAAAGTAAGAATTGTGAACACTTGGTTCGGGTCCACATCTCGTGAATACGGACTGGATTTGGATGGGAACGAGCCTGTGAGTACACAGGGCCGATATTGGCAGTCCCTCCATGCAAGGTGCAGGGAAAACAGAATGGGACACTTTGTTGAGAAGGCAAGTATGGTATAAAGAGAGTGAGTGAGTGAATAGTACGTGAAAGCCTGTGCTATATATTGATAGAAGTGAAAGTTGAATGTCGGCAGACGGAAGTAAAAGTTAAGAGAAGTGAGAGTTTTTATTAAATACGTGCTACTGGCATACAACGTTATATAGTTTAAGTGAAAGGGAACCAGTCAGTCAGTCAGGAGCTGGTGAGCATATACGTCGTTAAAAAATACACGAAGATATGTTTACGTACAGAAGTCACTATCCTGCGTACGAACGTAGTGTATAGTATGTGTGTGTTGACTTGAACGATGTTTCAATGGAATCATTGTTAGGCACATGTGGTAGGGAAATTGTACCAGCAATTGCCAATTGCTATATATAAAGAGCATTTGTACTCCCTCGCATGAACATTTACAGCTCCCATCCCAGCTCCAATATATTTAGTAGTGGAATAGAGAAAGAAGGCTGAGTGAGGATAATAATTGAAAAGTTGAGTGCCCTGGCGCTCTTTCTCTCTCTCTCTGCTACTTTCCGGTCAATTTCATTAGAGAAATGTTTGCTTTTCGTGATTGAACGTAAGAGAAGAAAACAATGGGAAAAGAGTTATATATCATTTGTGAAGAAAATATTATGGACAAGGAGTTGGTATGGTGGATAGTGGTCTACAGCCGTCGCTCGTCTGCCTTCATGTTCAATATATATGTATGGAACACAGAGTTTTCATTATGACCATAGTAGTGATTTAATGTGTCACTGGGAACAGCCAGTGCAACAGCTGTTTTATATACGAAAATGGCCAATTTCCTTTCCACTCTGGGTAGGAAGAATCGGAGGTCGTCCTCGTACTCACTCGATTCCACTGTCGTACACCACACGACTCTGGAGCCTATTACTTGGCGGTGAGAGGACGTGATTTCCACAAAAGAGGCAAAATCCTTTCTTTTCTTCCCATCACACTACACATTCTAGTGTGAGCGGATATATACACTTTCAGTTTAAATCTAGTGTGTGCCTCTGGATGCTCACTCACTCGCAGAAAATGTGTATTGTTTATTGGTTCATGTGGGATTACAGATTGGAAATTAATGTAATGTTTTGGAATTTTTTTTGAACCAATCATGCATTTCCATTTATTTGTATTTATGAGACTGGAGATAACTGAGTTTGCTTTTAATATTATTGTTGGCATGTCGACAGTAAGTTATGAACGACAGTTTATGCAATCCTTTCAACACTGGCAAAACAGAACAAAATAGGTCCACATTTCTCAGTGTCAAGCAGTGTGTTTTGAACTGTAGATAGCCTACCACTTTGATTTAAAGAGTTAGGAACAAAAATCGTATCCTTCCTGCACATGATAGTTTAGTCCAAGTCATATCTGACAGTCAAAATTGATACAAATATGTTTGTGGAGCCTAAATGTACGACTTATGAAACCTCGGGTACAGGGAAAATATCACCACTTTGTATATATGCACTTCCGTCTAAACTGAACCACATGGTAGAAATATTAGCTCATGTCAAAAATATAGTGCTGCTACTATATCAACAATGTCATTCTGGTTTGGGCTAAAAAGACTTGGGCTCGTATAAATTATTTGAGGCATTAGCTTTTAAATGGAATTCCATTGAAATGGGTGATGTTCAAAGTCTGTTCGCCTCAGTGAGATTCTATTGAGAAGCAAATGAATGCGTAAGTGGAGTAGGAAATAAAGTGGTGTATTATGTGTTTTCCGCCTAAGGCCCTCTCTTTTCTCAACCAGGGAGAATGGAAAGCACTACACTGCACAACTGCACTCACTCACTAACTAACTATGGCCAAACTAACTCCTCTGCTCGTCCTCGCTCCATCCAAGAAAATGCACCATACCATAATAAATAGCTAGTGTGTAGCAATATCAAGTATTTGCACAAGTCACAACCTTAAACTCTTTTTAGTCTGCTGCTTTCACCCATATGCTACTTTCCTTCCGTCTTATAGTGGGTTATAGCGTGTATACATTGCTAACTAACTAAATGGACCGCTAGCTTTCTTCTTTTAATCTTTTACAGAGTCATTACTAAATTTTACTCTCACACATACAGTAACAATATGACAGATTATGTGGTCAGTATCAGAACATTCAATGTATAAACGAATTATAGACCATGTGTGCTCAAGTAAGCATTCAGTTACCACACAATTTGAATAATTTAGCGGATAGTGTGTTAATACACTAGAATTGGCGTTGTAATAGTGGAAAATATTTGATTTTGAAGAATTGATTTCTGACTGGGTGATGCATGCATATGTATATACAAAATGACTTCCAGCACACTGCATTTCTTACTGCAATAGTTTTGCGGCATTAGAACGCCGATCCAAAGATTTGTATTAAACGAATAAGTAGAATTTGATGAAATTGAGCTGATGGAGTTTACATTTTATTACACGGTTCATTGTTAAACAATGATGAAATATTTTGTTCAGCTATGATGCAAGCAGTAATTTTATTTCTATCT
>Ga0210040_10001832_pt1 | contig 31197 bp, 1 predicted proteins | sample CryGeyCG12114_NA_FD_185462 | JGI IMG/M metagenome (GOLD analysis project Ga0210040, IMG submission 185462) | Groundwater microbial communities from aquifer - Crystal Geyser CG19_WC_8/21/14_NA (SPAdes) (version 2) | ecosystem: Environmental > Aquatic > Deep subsurface > Groundwater | place: USA...
AAGAGCTCTCTATAAAGCTCTCTCTTTATAGTAAGTTTTTAGTAATATATCTTTAATAATTAACTATCTAATCTAAAGCGTCTCTAATATAAACTTACTATTACTTTTTAAAATAAGTCTTAGTGTAGGCTTATTATATATACACTCTATATAGGTAACGCGCCTATTAAAGTAGTATACTCTCTACTTTCTTATTATAACTAAAGCTACTAAAGCTCTAATAATAACTCTATAAGTAGTATAGAAAGTAATAGTAGCTTTATAGCCTACCTAAACTAGCTAGCCTAGTAGATAACTAGAGTAAGTAATATACTTAGTAGTTTTTAATAGTCTCTAAATATAGCTATTAAATCTAGTAAATTATAACTTTAGTTCTCTATAAGTATATTATATAGATTCTAGGATATATTACGTTTAGAGTTCTAACTTTATTATCTATTATAGGTTTAGAGCTCCTTAGTTAAGCACGTATACCTACTTTTTATTAATAAGTTTAATAAATCTAATAATAATATAAATAAGCTCTCTAGATAGAGACCCTAAGATATAGTTATATAACTTAAATACCTAAGCTTAATATATAATTATACATTAACTCTATATAATACCTACTTACGCTATAATACTACTACTATATAGTATACCTTATAGCCTTAGGTAATATAATATACGCTTTTTAACGCGCTATACCTTCTTCTTCTCTACTTTATATTATACTTATAATTATACTACTTACGTTATAAGTACTAATAACTATATATAGTATATCTTAAATTACCTTAATATTATCGTCTATTCGCGTATACTTCTACTCTATAAGTCTTTTTACTAACTAACTACTTACTTAAGCTAGGATATATACGTTAGAATAGTATCTAGCTTATCCTACTACTTTACTACCTCTAATAGCGTCTACTTATCTTTATCTAGCTTTATACTTACTAGTATTTCTCTTCTTCTAAGCTTATATCTAAGCTTATATATATTATTTAGTTATATTATTAGGAATAACTTATTAGCTTCTAATAGTCTACTTATCTCTAAGAATAATTAGTAAGTATACCTCTAATAGCCTATAGTATATACTTAGCTTTACTAATACCTTTACATAGAATAGTAATAGCTAAAATACCTACTCTACCTTTAGCTTCTTAGTAGACTTCTTATTACTAACGTTAATATTACTCTTTATCTCTTACGCCTAAGTAGTATACTTCTCTTAAACTTTATTCTAGTTAACTTTATAAGCCTTATACTAGTTATTTAAGCTAGCTCTAATTATAGAGTTAGACGTTATATTTAATATATTATTCTATCTATATTAGCTTACTACCTCTAAGCGTTGCGGTTTCCTACGTATAATCTTTAATTATTATTTAAATAAGATAGAGGAAGGTTATAGAGAGTTAATAGTCTTATATACTTTAATATTTAACTTATTATACCTAAAGCGTTAGTAGGGTCTTTACTATTATAGTATACTTATATATACTTAAGAAAATAGTTATAATACTAATTAGATTACTACTTTATACTAAAGCTGCCCTTTATGCTTTACTTTTTAAGCTTAATAAGCTACTAACTTATTACGTGCCTATCTTAATATGCCTAAGTACTTTCTCTATTTTCTTCTATAAGCTTATATACTATCTAATACGCTCTAATACTTTATATATCCTATTCTATTAATTACTACTAGCCTTTTATATAGCCTAGTTTTAATCTTTATTTTATCTAATATAGACTTTAACTTTATATAATATAGCTACTGTAGTACATCTCTCTTATAAAAAAAAAAAAAAAAAAAAATATAAATAAGCTCTTAAATAAGCTCTTAGTTAAAAAAAGTATTAACTTTAAAATTCTACTTTTTAAGAGTAAGAGCCTTATAGATAAAAATAGTAGTAATTAAGATAAAGATAATAGAAAGATAAAGAAAGAACTAGAGTATAAAGAATAGACGTATAAGAAGCTAAGCTCTAAGTTTACTATACTCTACTACCTCTTATTAATAAAGTACTCTTTTATTATTTAAGACCTTACTATCTTTTACTATTTTAAGTATAAGAATAGTAAACTAGTTAAGTATATAGTCCTCTATTATAATAATTAAAATAATAGAAATACTAATTCTAATAATACTCTAGTATAGGTTAGTAATAAAGATAAGTTTACTACCTTAGTTAAGTAATACTCTAGTAGCTAGTTTACTACTTTTTATAAGTATATTAATCTTAAAAGTACTATATATAATAACTTTACTTCTACGTAGGATTATACTAAATAAGCTAAGACTACTACTAATAAAACTATATAAGCTAAGGCTACTACTAAAAAAGAGATTATTAACTATAATAAAAAGTTTAATAAAGTAGTAGAAGAGATTAAATAAGCTAATACTAAAAACTTTAAACTAAATAAGAAGCTTAAAAAGGCTAAACGTAAGATAGCCTTTACTCTTAAAGTATTTAAGATATATAAATAGTAGATAGAAGCTAAGTACTAAAGTAAAAACGCCTACCTTAATAAGGCTAGTAAAACTATAAAGCGTCTTTACTAAGAGTATAATAATATACTTACCTAAGCTATAGAAGCTAAATAGAACTTCTAAGCCTTATAATAGGCTTAAGAAGAAGTACTTAAGATATATAATAAATTTAACCTCTTAGATAATAATAATAATAAAAATAATAATAATAGAGATAAGTATAAAGATAAAAATAAAGATAAAGATAAAGATAAAGACTACTATAAGCGTTCTCCTATACTAGAACTATATAGTTAGAAATAGATATCTATTATAACTAATTATTCTATATATACTAACTATACTAATACTCTCTCTAATAGCTACTACTTAAATATAAAAGAATATAAAAGTACTACTAAAGAGGATTTAGAGTAATAGATTACTATAGTATAGATAAAGCTATATTACTTATAAGTAATATTCTTAGATAAGTAGTCTAAGATTAAATATACTTATAATTATATAGTAGACTTTACCTATAAAGCTATCTACTATTATAGCTTAGTAGACTTAGAAGATCTATATAATATACTAAAGGCCCTCTTTAATAACTTCTATACTAACTTTAGTATTAGTAATAAAGAAGTATATACTATAAACTATATTATAGCTAGAGCCTATAAGTAGAAAGATATACCTCTAAGATAATAGATAGCTTAGTTTAATACTACTACTATTAACGCTAAGCTATTAGCTATATAGTAATATTTTTATACTATATATAATCTTAATAATAAGTATAAAGCTATAGTAGTAAATAATAGTAGTAATAAGACTAAAAACTAAATAAGCTTTATTAAGTATCTATAATAAATTAAAGCTAACCAGTCTACTATATAAAGTAATAAGCTTAAAGACGCCTACTATAGTAGTAGTAGAGTATAGACTATAATAGGCTCTTTAACTACTTTAAGTAGTAGTAGAAACTAAGATACTACTAAGAGTAGCGCTAGTAAAGTAGACTTATACTATTATCTTTTTAAGTAGTTTAAGTTTATTAAAAAAAAGCGCTATTACTATTACTACCTATAGACTAGTTATATACTAAATAAAGTAGATAGTATAGGTAAGGCTAAGTACCTACTAAAAAGTAAGCTTATAGCGCCTTTCTATACTAAAGACTTTACTACTTTTACTAAAGAACTAGAGGTAGCTACTATACTTAATAACTTAAGAAACTAGATATCTCTAGCGTAAGTTATAACTAGAAACTATTAGAATATATATATAAAATTAAAGCTTATATAGCTAAGCTTAAAGCTTAAGTATTACTTATATTATACTTTTTTATCTATATCTCTACTATAGTATTAGAAGAGAGATACTAGGTTTATTACTAATAAGATATTATAGACTTAAGTATAACTAAAGTATTTAATCTAGGTAGACTAGGACCCGTACTAGAATAACTACTATACTTATTATAAATAAGGTTTTAATACTATATTACTAGTAAGAATAGTAATATTAAAGCTAAGGTACTACCTAATAGTAGCTATATAGGATAAGTAGTAAGTATAAAATTTATCTAGTAATATAAGCTAGAAATAATACCTATTAAAGAGCCTATTTATTTCTAACTTACTAATAGTAAGATTATAAGTATAATAAATTATATAGCTAAGATTAAGAGTTAGATAAGTAACTATATTACTAAGGACTAGATATAAGTTACTAATATTACTAGCTATAACCTTATATATAAATAACTATAGTTAAAGCTCTATAATCTAGTTACTTACTAGTTTAACTATACTTTCTTCTTTAACTCTACTTATTATATAGTAAATTATCTTCTTTATAAGTTACTTATTAAGCTTATATATAATAAGAATAGATATAGTAAAGCCTATATATATAAACCTAAAGCTAGTAAGTATATATACTTTATCTCTACTAAAGCTATAATTACTATAAGTAAGTATAATAAACGCGCTATTACTTAAGTATTCCTAGAATAATAGACTAATCTAGAAAAAGAAGATAAGAAAGTACTTTTTACTAATATCTTTACTACTAACTATATATCTATTACTATAGATAACTTTAAGAAGTTTTATAAAAAACTTAACTAAAGCTATACTACTATTAAGGAGCTTAAGAAGCTTATACTAAAAGTACTATATAAAGTTATTAATACCTAGAACTCTTAAGAGGTATATACCTTACTACTATTATACCCTAGTATTAACTATAAAATCTCTATAATACTAAGTATTAACTTACTATATAAGAAGGCCTATAAGCTAAAAAAAGAAGATATAATTACTTTAAAAGCTTACCTTAATAAAGAGCTATATAAAGGTTTTATATACTCTAGTACTTTATTTTATATAGTACTAGTACTAGTAATTAAGAAGCTAAGTAAGAATCTCTATATCTATATTAACTACTACTAACTAAACGCTATTATAATTAAAGACTATAATACGCTTCTAAAGATTAGTAAAATATTAGCGCATCTTAATAAAGTATAAGTATTCTCTAAGTTTAACGTTATAGCTACGTTTAATTACGTTTATATTAAAGAAAGTAATAAAGAAAAGATAGCCTTTATTACTTACTTTAGCTTCTTTAAGTACATTATTATACCTTTTAGACTATATAACGCTCTAGGCTTATTTTAAGCCTTTATTAATAGTATACTATATAAGTACTTTAATAATTTCTATTTAGTATATTTAGATAATATCCTTATATATAGTAAATATAAAGAAGACTATATAAAATACTACTTAAAAGTACTTTACTACTTCTATAATACTAGCTTATTTCTTAATATTAATAAGTACGAATTTAGTATTAAGCGTATTAAATACTTTAGTATAATACTCTTATATAATAAGTTAGAGATAGATCCTAATAAGGTCTCTACTATCTTATCTTAGGCTAAACTATAGATAGTTAAAGATATCTAAGCTTTTATTAGCTTTACTAATTTTTATTAATAATTTATATATAAGTTTTTACTAATTATTTAACTACTTATTAAGATTATTAAGAGTATGCTAAAAGGTTAGCGTATATCTTTTATAGAGAAAGGGTAATAAGCTTTTAAAAACCTTAAGTTTATATTTTTTATAGTACCTATTCTTATATACTTTAACTTAGATATTAAAGTAGTTATTAAATACAATACTTCTAACTAGGTTATCTCTAGTATTCTCTCTTAGCTTTATAATAATATACTAAAGCCTATTACTTTCTTCTCTATAAAGATAAACTCTATAAAATATAACTATCTAATATATAATAAAGAGCTTCTTACTATTATCTACGCTTTTAAGACTTAAAAGCTAGAGCTTATAAGTACTACTAATCCTATTAAAATATTCTTAGATTATAAAGTACTAGAATATTTTATATTTATAAAGTAACTTAACTAGTATTAAGCTTAATAAGTAGAATTTCTAGCTAAGTTTAACTTTATTATATACTACTACTCTAGTAAATAAAGTATAAAGCTTAATAGTCTTATATAGCGCTTAGGTAATATCTTTTCTAGTATTAATAATAACTATATTTAGTATTAAATATAAATAATACTATACCCTAATAAAGTTAAGCTCTAATCTAGTACTAATAGTAGTAGTTACTATACTATCTATATTACTAGTATCCTTACTAATACTCTTACTATACTTATCTCTAATATAGTAGCTATAATCTACTTTTTAAGTAAAGAGCTAGCTACTATAACTAAAAAAGAACTTAACGTCTTATCTATAATAAAGCTATCTATAATAGAAGAGCTTCTATCTATAATAAAAGAGCTTATTAAGTTTCTATTTTAGAAAAAGGAGAGTACTTTATTATTTAATATAGAATAGATTATAGCTAACGTTAGGATAGCTACTATAAGTAATAAGGTCTTATAGTAGATTATTAAATCTCTATACTTTAAATACTAATATATTTCTTATAACCTATACTATAAATAAAGTATTAAAGTAGAACTTAGAGATTATAAGTATACTAATAGACTACTTTACGTTTATAAGAAAGTTTTTATTTTATATAATAATACGCTTAAGTCTTATATTATATAACTCTACTATAATAGCTTACTTATAAGTTATAGTAGTAAGTATTTAATATATATAAGAGTTACTTACTATTTCTTCTAGCTTTATACTACTAACTTAGTTACTTACTATATACATAACTATATTACTTATACTTAGTCTAAGCCTAATTATAAAAGTAAGTATAGTCTCTTTAACTCTCTACTAGTACTTAATATATACTAGAATAGTATTTTAATAGACTTTATATTACTACTCTTTTTATTAACTTACTTTAGCTATATATACTACTATATCTTTATTATTATTAACTACCTCTCTAAGAAGAAGAAGTTTATCTTACTATAGTTACTTAACGTTAAAATAGTAGTCTAAGTATTTATTAAATATATATAGTATAAAGAGGGCTATTTAGAGGATATTATTAGTAACTATAAATTTTAGTTTACTTTATACTTCTAGTAATACCTCTACGCCTATATAAGTACTTATCTTAAGATATTAATAACTATATATTCTAAGATAGATAGATAGATAGAGGCTACTAATACTACTCTTAAGGCCTATTTACGCGCCTTTATATACTATAACTAGTATAACTAGATTAAGTTTCTATTATTTACTAAGTTCTATACTAATTCTAATAAACCTATAGTAACTAGAATCTTACTATTTAAAGCTACTAAAGGCTATATACTTAAGAGTAGTATAGAACTACTTTAAGCTATAACTTTAATATCTTAGATAGTAGCCTATAATAGTAAAGCTACTAATAACCTTATTACTTATATTAAATATATTAAGACCTTCCTTAAATAGAGCTTTAACTAGTCCTAGTCTAAGATAGAGTAGTTTACTAATACTTACTATACTTTAGTACTAAACTTCTATAAAAGTAACTAGATAATACTAGATACTTATAATATCTATATAAATAAAGAGAGTTAAGGCCTATTATTAAAGTAATTAAGACCTTTCTAAGTTATTAAAGATTATAGTAATAAGGTATATAAACTTAATCTTTCTAAGTATAATAACTTTAGTAAAATCTACTTAGTATTTTACTTATAGCTACTATATCTAGTTAATAGCTATCTACTACTTAGTTAGCGTATTAAACTCTAGAGCTTAGTTACTATTTATAATAATAGCTTAAGTAACTATAAAGTAGAAGATATCTTTAATACTAAATATAACTATTATATAAAAGATCCTTATACTAGTAAGAAAAGCTTTCTATACTATTTACTTAAGTAGGCTAGCTATAATAAACTAGAATAAACGCTATAGTTTTCTCTCTAAAGACACTAAATAATAGGGTATTACTAAAATAACTAACTAGATTAGGTAACGTACTCTTACCTATATAAAACACTAAAGCGTAAGAGTAAATAGTAGTAATACGTATACTAGTTAGGTCGTATAAGCTAAGTAAGGCTTAGTATACTATCTAAACTTATAGCGCTACATCTTATTATTAATTTTAGGCTAATAACTACTTTAAAACTTAAGTATAGTAGTTATTAGTACTAAAGGATACTTTCCCCTTAAAATATAGTATTGCGAAAATAGAGATAACTTATACATCTCCTATCTCTATCTTATATACTATATAATAAGCTACTTACTTCTTTAAAATTATAATAATTCTACACTATATTAACCCTTAACTCCTAATACGTCTTTATCTTAAATAAAACTCTACTATCTCTCTTATCTTTACCTATCGCCTAGTTCTAAAAAGCGCGCCCTATACCTATACTCCTTACTCCTACTCCTAAAGAAGTAGAATTAATTACTAACTAGCTCTATACTATTAACTTTATTATTATATCCTCTATTAAGTAAGAGATTAATAGCTTTAGCGCGATCTTATATAAATAAGATAGTAATAGGCTAAAGGCGTTTATTAGTAATAAGGACGCCCTTACTATCTATATACTTAGATATATAATACTATTTACTAAAGAGAGTAATAAGATACTACTTTATTAGTAATAGTATTAAAACCTTAGCTGCTTATAAGAGAGATAAGCTAACTATAAGCTAAACGCAGCTAAAGCTACGTTTATAAGTAACCTCTAAGATAAACCTAGCATAGAGTAGCTTAAAGCTATCTTAACTACTATCTAACTACTTCTACTAATACTACTATAACCTAAAGAGTAATTATACTTAATAATAATTTAATAATATTATAGCGTACGTATATAATACTAAGGGAGGATAGTAAAGGGATATAGTTAGCGTTTAAAGCGAAGTTCAGCGTAGGTAAACTACTTATTAAAGAGAATAAAGCAGATTAGTAATTTAAATAACGTTAAAAGGGCTTATATATAACGTTACTAGGCTTATTTACTATTAAGTTAGTCCTATAAATTAAAGTTAGGCTTTAATTTAGAGAATACAGATTTTATTATTATAAATAAGATATATACTAATTAGCTAAAACTAGAATAAACGCTATATTATAATATTACTAGTTATAATAACTTTCTACGCCTATTCTATAAATAATATAAAGATATTACTTTATACTTAATACTACTATTAGCTTATTATTATAAAGAGTACCTTACTTTCTTATAGATAGACTAATACTTAGTAATTCTAATACTAGGCTTACCTTAGTCTTTATAAAATAGTAATATATTTACTAGTCTCTTTATAATCTCTATAAAATATAGAGATTATATAGCTAATAGTAGTACTTAAGAGGCTACTCTATAACGTTCTAACTTAGTATAATAATACTATAAGCTCTTAAGCTAACGATTAACTTATTATAATCTACTATAGTACGCTTAGTACTCTCTTATCTTACTTTCTTCTAGATCTCTAGTACTTTACTCTTACTTTATAACGTATATATAGATAATAACTTTAGTAAGTATAAGTTTAATACCTCTATAAGAGCTTTATAGCGTTTTAGAGAGAGGTAGTATTATAGATACTTATTTTAATATTCTTACTAGCATAGTACTAATAGCTAGTACTTACGCTAGTAGGACTTAGCGCCTTAGTATACTTTAAACCTTAAGTTTAAGAGCCTTCTATAAGGCTCTCTCTCTATAGTAAGTTTCTAGTAATATATCTTTAAAAATTAACTATCTAATCTAAAGCGTCTCTAATATATATATTTAGTTAGCTATTAAGTATAGCTTAGTAGTAAATACTTAGTTAGTTAATATAAAAAGCTTATTATTAATAGCTTAGTATAGTATACTTCTTTAGTTAGTAGTAGTAATATAGTACTTAATATTTAAATAGTTAGTATATATAGTCTAATAGTAGATACTTAAGTAGTTAGTATTATTTATTTAGTAGTATATACTTAAATAATTAGTATTAAAAGCTTAATTATATATACTTAAATAGTTAGTATTAGTAGTCTAGAAGTAAATACTTAGTTAGTTAGTATAAAAAGCCTAGTAATAAATACTTAATTAGTTAGTAATAATAGTTTAGTAGTAGATACTTAGTTAGATAGTAATAATAGTTTAGTAGTAAATACTTAAATTTTTAGTATTAGTAGTTTAGTAGTAGATAATTAGTTAATTTATATTAGTAATTTAGTATTAGTAGCTTAGTAGTAAAAACTTAATTAGTTAATTATAATAGTTTTATAATAGATATTTAGTTAGTTAGTAAAAGTAGCTTAGTACTAAATACTTAAGTAGTTAGTATAGAAAGCTTAGTATAGTATACTTACTTAGTTAGTAGTAGTAGTTTAATACTAAATACTTAACTAGTTAATATAAAAAGTTTACTAGTAGATAGTTAGTTAGTTAGTAGTTATAATTTAGTTCTAAATACTTAGATAGTATATATAGAAAAGTTAATAGTATATACTTAGCTACTTAGTATAATAAGCTTAGTAGTATATACTAAAGTACTTAGTAAATATAGCTTAGTAGTAAATACTTAAATAGTTAGTACTTATAGCTTAGTAGTAAATATATAGATAATTATATAGTTAGTACTATTACTTTAGTAGTAGATACTTAGATAGTTAGTATTTATAGCTTAGTAGTAGATACTTAGATAGTTAGTATAAATAGCTTAGTAGTAAATACCTAGATAGTTAAAAATACTAGTATATTAGTAAATCTTTAGTTAGTTAGTAAAAAATAGTTAAGTAGGCTTAGAAAATATATATATATTCTTTATATAGCTAAATGGATCTATTTAAGAAATAAAAAACTAAAGAAAGATAAAAGAAAGCTATTATAATATTCTATATAATAGTTATAATACTTTTATATTTTTATTTAACTAGTTATATAGTATATCTTTTATTTAATCTAGAATAGTACTAGAATTACTACTACTATTTAAGTTAGTATCTTCTAAATCGCTAGAATTAGAATCTACTTCTATTTCTCTTCTATTTCTAGATTTAAAGCTTTTATTATTATTATTTATTTCTAATTCCTCTTTATCTATTATATTCTAAGATTTTAAGTAAATTAATTGCTTAATAGTAGTAAGTAATAATCTATTTCTTTATTTAGTTACTATATTAGTAGCTATACTAAAAGTAGATTCGCTAGGACTAGAAGTAGTAGATATAGCTAAATAATCTCTAGCTATATTATAAATAATAGGAAATCTATCTTTATTTACTTTATAATAGTCTATAATATTTACTTCTTTAGATATAACTTCTTCTTCTAAATAGCTATCTATTTCTTCTTTATCTATTAGATTACTACTATCTATATATAATTTATTATTACTACTATAGTCTATATTAGGAATAGTAGTATTATCTTCTTTTTCTATTATACTAGTAGATTTATAATTCTCTTTATATTTAAGATAAATAGTAGTAAATAACTCTTTAATTTATTCTCTAATTATAAAACTAAAATCTAGCCTTCTAAAAATATCTAGTTTAAATTATAAATTTAAAACTGTAATAATAAATAAATTTTCTAATTTAGAATTTATAACTCTAGTATTTTTAAGAGGATAGTACTCTAATAGCTTTAATAGAGATTCTTTAATAGTAGTATCTATATATATATTAGAATAACTATTACTAGTATTTTCTTTAGTAGTATAATTTTCTAATTTATTTAATAGTCTAGTAATATAAAGTATAACTAAACTATTAGTAGAATAACTAGAAGCTTAAAATTTAATAGTAGGTTTTTAAAATAGTTCTAATATATCTCTAATATATAATAAATAATTCTACTCTATAGTAGATATATTAAATTTATTTAATTTTAAATTATTTCTTTTATTAATAGGTAATTCTCTAGCTAGTTCTAGTAACTCTTCTATTTCTTCTTTAAAATAAAGAAATCTTTCTAGTATATTATAAGTAGAAAGCTATCTAGTACTATTATCTTTAACTAGTTTTTCTACTCCTAATTTAGTATAATTAACTTATTTATAGTGTTTAACTAACTTTTTAAAGTTATTTTTTAAAAAGTAATTATATTTAATAGAAGTAATAATACTTCTAATAGTACTAGGTAGATCTTTAAAGCTAGTATATAACTCTTTATACTCTTTACTAGTATTAACTAAGTTATTTACTTTATTATTATATACTTTAGTATTATTAGATATAAAATAAGTATAAGTTAAGAAACTATTACTAATTAAATTTAGAATATATGCAGCATATCTATTATCTATAATATCTAAGTTATATCTTATATTATATTTATTTTATATTTCTTCTACTAATATATTAATAGGAGAAGTATTATCTCTAGTAATAGCTAATAGTTTATACCTTATATTAAAATCTTTTAATATTTTATCTAAAAATAAAAATAATATATTACCTATATAGCTATCGTACTCTTCTAAAGTTTTAAAACCTAATAAGTAGTTTTCTAATTTAAAATTATTATTATAATAGTGTATAGTTATAGCTAAAAAGTCTATATTATTAGTTAAATTCTACTCGTCTAAAGTAATTAAAAATAAACTATTATTACTAGCTAGTAGATTTTTAATTTTATTAAACTCTTTATTATATAATAGATCTAAGTCTTCTTTAATACTTCTTCTACTAATAGTAGGTAAATTATCTTTTAAATACTTAATAAAATTATTAAAGCTTTTACTTTCTACTATACTAAAAAGTAAGTTATTATTAATAATAAACTTAAGTAAGTAATCTTTATAGTCTTCTTTATTAAATAAAATAAAACTAAGTCTTTTTTTAATTATAGAATTAGATATAGTATTAGATATACTAGAAGAAAAACTACTATTTAGTTCTAAATTAGAACTAGTAGGACTATTATTATTATCTATATTTATATCTAAGTCTCTAGTTCTATTTACTAGGTTTTTATATTTATATTTATAGTGTAATTTTAAATTACTAGTATTTATAGGCTAACTAATTAAAGTACTATAATTACAGTTATTATAATTAATTTTAATTCTATTTTTATTATCTCTATTACTATTTAAATCTAATAGTACTCTACTAAATAGTTTTTCTTTAAATAAAGGAATACTATCTTCTAAAGGAAGTAAAGTAAACTTACTAAATAAAATATCTAGCTTTTTATTTCTAGAAGAAGATATTATTATATTTTATATATTAAGAATAGTAGTATATAGTATCTAGTTTATAGTATTTAGTTTATAGTATTTAGTTTATTATAACTAGTATATAGTATATATTTTCTAGTATAATACCTAATAATAGTTAAGACTAAATAGTAGAATACTTAGTACTAGTATATAGTATAAATATATTAATAGTACTACCTAATATATAATAACTAAATATAATACTAAGCTATAATAGTAATAATATATATATAGAAAGTAGTAATACTAGATTTTAACTTAATAGTATTTAAAGTATATATTCTATATAAGTAAATATAACTTAGTATAAGTAAAATAGTTTATAATAATATATATAGTAGTATAATAATAAGTATATTTAAATATAGTAATAAGTATAATATAGTATTTTTTTACTTAGTAAAGTATAAGCTAGTAGTATTTTAGTTAGTAAAGTATAAGCTAGTAGTCTTTTAGTTAGTAAAGTATAATAATATATCTAGTAGTTAATAGTAAACTATAATAAGTTAGAATATAATCTTTAATCTTAGAATATAAGCTTTAAAGTAAAGATACCTAAAAGATATAGTTAGTATATAATTAAAAGTATAAAAGATAGAAACTTATAGTACTAGTAACCTCTAATAGAGATTTAAAAAGTTATATATAGTATAGTACTAAATACTATATTAAGACCTTATAAAAAGTAGCTTATAACTATTTAAAGAGAATAGTAATAGCTTAAACTTAATATAGTATAAAGAACTTATCTATAAAAGAGTAAGTTACTAAGTACTAGATAATAGTAAAGTAGTAGAGCTGTATAATAAATTTTATATAGAGAGATACTCTCTTTATATATATAAAATCTCTCTTCTTTTTTTCTCTCTATCTCTTTCTTTTAAAGAGTACTTTAGTAATTAATTAAGCTATTAATTAGGCGATTAATTAGGCTATTAATTAGGCTATTAATTAGGCTATATATTTAGCTATATATTTAGCTATTAATTAGGTTATTAATTAGGCTATTTTATTTATATAATTCGGCTATTTATTTAGTAATTTATTTAGTAATTTATATTATATTAAATAACTAACTAAATAAATAGCTAAATATATAACCTAATAAATAGCTAAATATATAGCCTAATATATAGCCTAATTAATAGCCTAATTAATAGCTTAATTAATCGCCTAATTAATAGCTAAAGTACTCTTTAAAAGAAAGAAATTAAGAGAAAAAAAGAAGAGAGAAAGAGAAGAGAAAGATAGAGATTTTATATATATAAAGAGAGTATCTCTCTACTTTAAATTTATTATACTACTCTATAATAACTACTACTACTACTACTACTATTACTAGTACTACTACTACTACTACTACTACTTTATTTATACTTTTAAAGTATATACTTATCTATCTTTTTAAATTATTTTTAAAAATACCTACACTTTTAAAAGTCTACTTTATTACTAGTTTTATTAATAATAGCTCTATAGTAAAGTCTACTAAAATAGACTCTACTATTAAAGTTATTATTAATAACTATAAAAAGTTAGATAATAAAGATACTACTACTATAGTAGAGTATCTTAATACTATACGAATTATCTATTATCTTAGTAGACTAAAGTACTATAATAGTACTATATACTATTCTACTCTAAGTAAGTATATAAACTTTTAATTTTTAATTTTTAATTTTTACTAATTTACTATAGATCTACTACGAGAGAATAATATAGATCTAGAGTATCTATTTATTATTAGAGATTCTAGTAAAGATACTAGTTTATCTAATATTATAGAATCTCTAAATATATACTTAATTAGACTAAGTATAGTATTTAAAGACTATAGTAAGTACTATCTAATATTACTACTATAATATAAATAACTAATAATACTTAGCTCTTATTAAAAGCTTTATTTCTAAGTTTATTACTAGAAGTAGAGATATTAACTTTTATAAAGTAGAGCTTAATAATAAAAATAATTATTTTTATTATAAAGATCTCTTTATTAAAAAAGAACTTTACTTCTTAAATAAACTAAATATCTATAATAGAAGCTTTTTCTCTAGAGAGGAAATAGATTCTATTAATAGATTACTAAGAGAGAATAAAGATCTAGATCTATATATAGATCTATAGAATTCTAAATTAAAAGAACTAGAGTACTTAGAGTCTTTAAGTATAGCTAAAGAGATTATACTAAAAGAGGAAACTATAGTAGAAGCTATAGAAGAAGATATAGATCTAGATATAGCTATATAAAGCTATAACTATAGATACTATTTAGTTTTTAAAAAATAGAACTTACTATTTAACTAGTAGGTTCTATTATAATCTTTAAATTTAACTTTAAAGATCTAGTTCTAGTTTAGTTTTAGTTCTAGTTTAGTTTTAGTTTTAGTTTAGTTTTAGTTCTAGTTTTACTTTTAGTTTTCTTAGTTTTAGTTTTATTTCTAGTTTAAGATCTAATTTAAATTATAAGCTTTACTTAATACTAAAAACTAAGAGTATATAAAGAAAATAATTTTATACTAAACTATACTTACTAGAGAGTTTAGTATTTACTACTAAGCTATACTTACTAACTAACTAAGTATATACTACTACTAGTAAGTAATAAATCTTAATTATCTAAGTATTTACTACTAAGCTTTTTATACTACTTAATAAAGTATATACTACTAAGTAACTAATCTTAACTATCTAGATATCTACTACTAAGCTATACTTACTAACTAACTAAATATCTACTATTAAACTACTAATACTAACTAACTAAGTATTTACTACTAAGCTTTTTATATTAACTAACTAAGTATTTACTCCTAAGCTACTAATATTACCTAACTAAGTATTTACTACTAAGCTACTAATATTAGCTAACTAAGTATTTACTACTAAGCTACTAATACTAACTAACTAAGTATCTACTACTAAGCTACTAATACTAACTAACTAAGTATCTACTACTAAGCTATATATACTAAATATTAAAAATCTACTACTAAGCTATACTTACTAACTAACTAGATATTTACTACTAAGCTATATTTACTAACTAACTAAGTATTTACTACTAAGCTATTCTTACTAACTATCTAAGTATCTATTACTAAACTATTCTTACTAACTATCTAAGTATCTACTACTAAGCTACTAATAGTAATTATTTAAGTATCTACTACTAAGCTTCTTATACTATTTATCTAAGTATTTACTACTAAGCTTCTTATACTATCTATTTAAGTATCTACTACTAAGCTACTAATACTAACTAACTAAGTATCTATTATTAAGCTTTCTATATTAACTATCTATATATCTACTACTAAGTAACTAATTATAACTATTTAAAAATCTACTACTAAGCTATACTTACTAATTACTTAAATATCTACTACTAAGCTACTACTAACTAGCTAAGTATACTACTAAGCTACTAATACTAAGTTACTAATACTAACTATTTAGATACTTACTAGTAAGCTACTAATACTAACTAAATAAGTATCTACTAGTAAACTACTAATACTAACTATCTAAGTATTTACTATAAAGGCTTAAAGTTAGAATAATAGTTAAATTAACTAAAGTAAAATACTATATTAGAGCTCTATTAAGAGCTTATATATAAGGTAGAAAGCTACTTCTCTACTAGCTTAGAGCTAGTATAGAGCTAATAACGCGCTAAGCTTTAGTATAGAATATTAAAAGATAAAATAGAAATTAATCTATTATACTACTCTCCCCTCTAAAAAAAAGTAGTTCTATTACTTTTTAAGTTCTAGTACTTTATACTATAGCTCTAGACTACTATTAAGTCCTTCTCCTTAAAGCTTATCTCTAAGATCCTTTACTATAAAGTTATATATATATTTTATAGTTATATCTTTCTATTAGTATACTAGAGCTTAATTATTATAGCTTATATAGTAAAAGCTTCTTAATTATTTACTCTTAATAGAGACTTTTATTAGGTAGCTATATACGTTATAGCTATATTATAATTAGTTTATTAATATAAAGTAGAGTTAGTAAAAGTTAGTATTAGCTTTAAGGTTTTACTACTATAAGCGTAGTTAAAGTTTTCTTTTATAACCTCTAGGTATAACTCTATAAAGTCCTTATTATAAAGCTAAGAGTATAACTCTAACTTCTATTTATATAATTCTAATTAGTATTAGCGTTACGTTATTAACTTAGTAAGTATAGTATAGCGCTAATTATAACTACTTAGTTCTATATTATAAGCTTTACTAAACTAGCTAATAGAGGCTCTCTACTTACTATATATAACGTTACTTATAAAGTAGAACGTAGGAGCTTATTAGGTAGCTATTTAACTTACGTAGTAGAAATAGAGTTATTATAAAGTAGTTATAGTATAGCTATATCTTACTTACTTATTAGTATTTTAAACTTCTTATATAGCTATAGTTATAAGTAATAGTTATAGTACTTAAATACTAAGTTAGTAGCGTTAACTAGATTTATATAAAGTTTCTATAAAAGATTATTATTACTTTCTAAGTAGTTAGCTTATTTAATAAGATATTATAAGAGGCCTTTCTAATTATAGTTACCTAGATCTTTCTTATTTTTATTAATCTAGTAGTTAAGAATTTCTAAAATTATATACTCTATATTATTCTCTACTTTTAGGTTAAAGCTTATATTATTATCTAGGTCTTATAGTTAGCTTTCTATAAGTTTATTATTATATAAGTATAGAAGCTATAGGTAGATAATATTATAGATATAGCTTATACTAGTAAGTAGTTTAAGTTCGTAGGCTATATTATTAATTACTTATATAATCTAGAAAGGTTTATAGTTCTTAAAGTTAAGTAATATATTAGGATGCATTATATAGAGGTTATAGGCATTAAGTATAATATAATTACTATATTTAAATTAAGGTATAAGTAGTTAGTTATTATTAGCGTACTCTACTTACTTAGCTTAGGCCTATTAGAAGGTGCTCTTTAGCTCTTCTTATAGAGCTTATCTTTACTAAATCTATTTATTAGCTTTAATCTAATTACGTTAAGCTAGAGCTATCTTACTATTAATAGGTTCTAAGAGTTTAATACTACTATAGAGTTTATATCCTTTAGTAATTATAAATAGAGAGTAGCTAGTACTAGAGTTAATACTAGTATTAGCTTTAAATTTAGCTATTAGGAGGAATAGTACTTAGTTATCTTATTAGTAGTTTATATAGGCTTAGAAGTACTATTTTAAATAGGTATTTATATTTTCTATTTAACTATTAGTTTCTAGATAATAAGCTATTAAGTATTATAGATAAGTACTTAGTTACTAGTAGAGTTTTCTTTAGAAATAAGATATAAATTAAGTACTATAGTTAGAAATAATCTTATTAAAGTAACTCTCTTCTTACTATACATATTTAATAAAAGCTTAAATAATAGCGTCTACTATTATACTTACTATTAGAATAAACTTCTTCTTTTTTATTAAGTAGTCTACTAGAATAAAGATATTATTATAAGTTCTCTTATTATAAGTATAGAGTAAAAAATAAGTAATAAAGTTTATTAAGATACTAAACTAGTATTAGTTAGAGATAAGTAGTAGATAGAGTAGCTTATACTTCTTATTATAATAAGATTTAGACCTTTTATATATAAAGCAGCTCTTAATAAACTATATAATATTATTTATTATACGTAGCTAGTAGTACTATTTTACTAGCTTTAAGTATAACTTATACTTACTACTATAGCCTCTATATAGAGATTAGTAACTTTAAGTAATAACCTTAGTATATAGTTTATCTACTAGTATATAGACCTTACTACGTATATAGAGTAGTCTATTATAGATTTTATAGTTACTAAGCTCTAGTCTAAGGCGTTACTTACTATAAATAAGCTTAAATAGTATTTATCTCTTACTATTTTTTTTAGCTTATATAATAGCTTATAATATTTTATCTTTTTTATATACTATCTTTATTTAATTAAAGAGATTATTATTAGAACTAGAAGTAGTTAGTAGAGAGTTATAGTATATATTTTTAGCTTTATTAGTAGCTATATTATTTAAAGTATAAAAAGAAGTAAGTATAAAAGCTCTTTTAGCGTATACTATAGATACATTATCTTCTTTACTTAGCTAGTATATTATCTACGCTAGAGTAATTAGTAACTTATTAAGTTATCTATCTTATAAGTAAGTAAAGTAGATAGTATAGTATATACTACTATTACTTTAGCTATATAAGATTATAATACGTACTTCTAGTTCTATATAGTAAAGTAGTAAGAGTATCTATATTTAGTATTAGTAGTAAGTATTATTCTTATCTTCTAGTAAGTTACTAAGTCTATAAGTAAGAGTATTAAGTTTAGTATTTTACTTACTTAGTTAGTACTTAACTTAGAAGTTAAACTTAGCTAAAAATTCTACCTATTATACTTACTACTTATTAAGGCGCTTTATAGTTATAAAGGTTTAAAAAGCCTAATAATCTAATAATACTAGTATTAGATTATTAGTACTAGATAGCTTAAACCTCTACTCTTTAAAAGCCTTAATAATTATAAAGAGTTTCTTATTATAGATTTTATAGTTATATTTAGCTAGTAATATCTTATATAATAAGAATACGACTAGTTAAAGGGTACTCTCCTTATCTTTCTAGAATAGTACTATAGTAGTAATAAAATCTAATATATCTATTTCTAACTAGGTTTCTTAGTTAGAGTTAAAGTACTTTAGGAATTCTATAGTCTTAAAAGCTTCTTTAAGCTAGTTAAAAGACTTAACTACTAGTAAGTTAGCTAGTAAAGAAAACTAGTAATATTAATCTTTTTTATTAGCTTTTTTATAGGTAAGAGTAGTAAGAGCTTTTATAATATATAAGAAACCTTTAATAAACTTTTTATAGAAGTTAGTAAATCTAAAGAAGGTTTATATATCTTTAACGCTCTAGAGAACTTATTATTTAAGTATAGTAGCTACTTTCTTAGGATCTATTTTAAGCCTATTAGTAGTAAAAATTAGGCTAAGGTATTTTACTTTCTTTATCTTAAACTTATACTTTATTAGGTTAAAGTAGAGCTTAGTATCTTATAACTTATATAGTACTTTTAAAATATATTCTTTATAATCTTCTTTATTCTTACTATAGATTAAGATATTATCTATATATACTATATAAATATTATCTAAGTATTTCTATAACGTTTTATTAATAAACGTTTAGAAAGTACTAGGCGCGTTATAGAGGCTAAATAGTATTATATAGTACTTATATAAGCTATAGTATATTAGAAATACTATTTTCTCTTTATCTCCCTCTTTAATATAGATAGTATTAAATACTATAATAATATTAATAATACTTATAATTTTAACCTTAGCTATATAAGTAAAGGTTTCCTTAATAGCTAGAAGTATATTATAATTCTTTTTTATAATATTATTAAGGGCGTAATAGTTAACGTAGATTTAGAAGCTACTACTTAGCTTTTTTACTACTAGTACTAGTACTATATATAGTAATATACTTAGTTAGATAAAGCTCTTTTCTATTATATTATTAATATAGGCTTTTACTACTTTTATCTCTTTTTTTATAAGACTATAGACTTTAGGCTTTAGTACTTATCTTAATTCTATAGTAATTATATAGTTAACACCTAGTTTATATAAGAGAAGTTTATTTACGTTAATAGAGTTAAAAAGCTCTTTTACTTAGTTATATACCTAGCTAGAGATAAAGACTTTAATCTTATTATTAGTAAGCTTTAGGTAATTTATCTTAGTAAGATAAGTATTAAAGTTTACTTAACTAATAGTAGCTATATCTATAATATTCTTTTAGAATATATTAGGTTTACTATCTTTATTATCCTCTAGTAAGCGTTCTAGCCTTTTAAAATTAGTTAAGTTAAGCTATATAATATTCTTAAGATTAGTAGTAGCTATTTTATAGGCTACTATTATAGTTAGTAGGTAAATCTCTTTAATTAGTATAACTTTTTAGGTAATACTATAAGCTAGTATACTATTATTATAGACTATATCTAGGATACCTTAATATAAGTAGTTTAAAGTATATTAAAGTAAGTTAAACTTTATAGATCTAAGTAACTTAAACTTAATTTTAAGTTTATAATAGTCTAGCTAGTTAGTTCTAAAGATAATATTATACTTACTAATATTAGTAATATAGTATAATAATATACTAGTATAACTTCTATAATAAATTAGAAGATCTACTATATCTTAGAGAGTATCTACTACTTCTCTATCTATAAAGGCTAGCTTAATTAGTTAGTTTATCTTAATAGTTTAGCGTCTATACTACTTTACTTAGTAATAGCTTATAAAGTATACGTTAGCTTTTATATCTATAAAAGTAGCTATTTTATACTATATACTTAAGTTATCTTATATAGAGGACTTAAACTTAAGTTATTATAATAGTATTAGGCTTAGGCTAGCGTTAATAGTAATAGTAGAGATATAGTACTAAATATATAAAGTAGTATCTTTAGTTAAGGTAAGAAGTCTAAAAGCTACTATTTTAAGTTATTAGTAGTACTTAGTAACTTATTAAGCTTCTTTTTTAGCTTTACGCTATATAAGCTCTTAAGTATAATTTTACTTAGAAGCTTCTAAAAATTTTCTTTTTTAGAATTAATAAGTTCTCTTATCTTATCTAACTCTTCTTCTTTAGTTAATACTTTATTATTTTTTAGCGTAAATTCTATATCTATAGTATAGAGTTATAGCTTAACTTTATCTTATAAAAGTAATAAATAGCTTATTTAGTCTTAGGTCTAGTACTACTTACTACTATAGTAGAAGTATACTTTAGCTTCTATTAGTTACTCCCTCTATTTTAGTATTTAGTAGTTTTTAGCTTTATTTTTAGTAAACTTACTAGACTTCTTATAAGAGTTATATTATATATAAGTTAGTTAGAATATTATAGATAAGGGTATACTTAAGGATATAGACTTATTTAATTATACTTCTATTTATTCTAAGCTAATCTATTTTTATATAAGATCTACTTTATATATAGTATTTAGAAACTTAATAAAAGTATATAACTATTTATTATTAAAGCTAATAGACGTATAGTCTACTAAGGCTACGTGTATAAGTTTATAAGTATAGCCTAGTATAATACTATTAGGTAGCTTAATAAGCTACTAGATATATATAAAGTATTCTTACTATTCTATAAAGCCTTTACTACTTTTCTATTTTAGCGTACTATTAGATAGCTCTTCTTAAGCTTTAGACGTTTACTTATAAGTTAACTTATTATAGTATAGGTTAAGAGCCTTTAAGATATCTATAAACTTATAAAACTTTTTTCTTTTAATATATAACTAGGCGTTACTATTAATATAGCTCTCTAAATAGCTAACTTACTTATTCTTTAAGAGTAATTTATACTTAAAGATAGCTTCTTATTACTATTTCTTATATATTATATTACTAGTATCTCTTTTCTATATAAGTAGTTTAAGAAGCTTAAAGTATACTTATAGGTTATTAGACTTTATAGTAGTAAGAGTAGGTTATTATACTATACTACTATACTCTATATATAGTAAGTAATATCTATTTTACTTATTTTAGTAGTCTTATAAGATACTATAGTTATAGTAAAGTTAAGTATTATTATTATAATTATATTATAATTAGTTATTATTATTATAGTTACGTTATAACTAATTATTATTATTATAGTTATATTATAAGTAGTTATTATTATTATAGTCTTTACTTTATCTAGAGTACTTATCCTAGTTACTTTAGGTTTTATTATAGTTAATCTTACTAAGTATAATAGTAAGTAAAGTAGTATAGTAATTATAGTATTATAATTCTTATAAGTTCTTACGTCTAGTATAAATATAAAGTATATTACTATTTTAGCTACTATAGTACTAATCTTATTTACGTTATTATATAGTATAAAAGTAGAAGTTTAGGACGTAATACTATAGTTATAGTATAATATTATTATAGTCTTATTACAGCTTCTCTAAAGCTTACTCTTTACTATAAACTTTATTTTATATAGCTTTAAGTTTCTACTTAAGCTAATTATACTCTTTATCTTTATTAGCGTAGTCTTTATAATATTAGTCTACTTTTTTATACTCTATATCTACGTACTACTTTTTATTTACTATCTTCTAGTTAGTAGTAGCTAATAGTACTTTATATTCTTTAATATCTTTAAAGAAATAATCTACTTTATATTTTTTATACTACTAGTTATTATACTACTATTTATACTCTTCTAAAGCGTAATATAAATTAGGGTCTACTTACTATTATAAGTTATTATAGTTAGTAGTAACTTATTAGAGCTTAGTAGTAAAAGTAATATATAGTAAGTTCTTATATATTACTAGAAGTAGTATAAGAGCTAGTAGTAGAGTAGGGTCTTTACTTTTAAGCTCTTATAGTTTTACTATTATAGTATTATACTATACCTTTAGCTAGGCGATTTTATTAAGCTTCTTATTTAGCTTATTTTATAATACTCTATTCTTTATAGTCTTATTAATAGTATTATAAGATATAAAAGTAAGATTATAGATAGTTATAATAACCTAAGATAAGTTCTAGTAGTACTAGCTAAGTTATAGATATATAGCTTTATTAAAATTACTATTATTAATAATTTCTACTTTTATAAAATATTTAGGTAGCTATATATTACCTTTAAGAGGATTATAGCCTATCTAAATTATATAGTCTCTTTTATTATTTATAAGGTCTCTTTTAATAATTTAGAGCTATTATCTATCTTTATACATTAGTTATATATAGACTATATTAGCTTAGTTAAAATATTAAACTTAGATTCTATATATATTAAAGTTATAAACTTTACTACTATTATAATTTAGAGTTATAGGCTTAGATATATCTATATTAAGATCTACTTTAGGAGCTAAGAGAAAGCTAAATATACTTTATTAATTAGGCGTAGATTAGTATACATATTAATTACTATTACTATTATTATTACCTTAACTAAGCGTTTTTAATATATTTTAAGTTTAAGTATCTCTAGTAGTAGGGTAGCTAGGTCTAAGTATAGTACTATCTATTACTATAATAGTAAGGCGTATATTATAAGTATTAAAGATTTTATATTTATAGTATATAATACTTAGTATATAAGCTAATTTATTAAAGTATTACTACTTATAGTTAAGAAGTAAGCTATCTATTATCTTCTACTAGTACTTAATATCCTTCTTTAATAATAATAATCTCTTAGCTTATTAGTTATCTAAAAGCTTAATATATATATATAGTAGGTATCTAGTGTAACGCGCTTACTTAGCTTAATAGCCTAAGTCTTTATACGTTCTAATATACTTATAGGTATAGCTATAGTTATAGCTATTCTAATATATAACTAAAGATTACTTATATCTTAGCTTAGTATAAGATTTATAAAAGTACTTTTACGTAATTATCTACGCTATTAATATAGCTATATTAGTATAGTATAGTACTATAGTAGGTCCTAAGTAGAAGTTAAATATAGTATAGTATAAGAGCTTAAAGTTAAGATAATAGTTAAATTAACTAAAGTAAGATACTGCGTTAGAGCTCTATTAAGAGCTTATACGTAAGATAGAGAGCTACTCCTCTACTAGCTTAGAGCTAGTATAGAGCTAGTAATACGCTAAGCCTTAGCGCAGAATATTAAAAGATAAGATAGAAATTAATCTATTATATTTACTATTAAGCTACTAGTACTAACTACTAATACTATCTAACTAAGTATCTACTACTAAGCTTTTTATTACTAACTAATTAAGTATTTACTATTAAGCTTACTATACTAACTATCTAAGTATTTACTACTAACTTATTAAAACTAAGCTACTAATACTTACTAACTAAATATATACTATTAGGCTTTTTATACTAACTATTTAAGTATTTATTACTAACTTTTTTATACTAACTATTTAATAATTTAGTACTAAAGTACTATTACTAAGTAAATTAAAATCTATTACTAGATATTTTATACTAACTAATTAAGTATTTACTACTAAGCTACTAATACTAACTAACTAAGTAACTACTACTAAACTTTTTATACTAACTATTTAGATATTTAATACTAAACTACTATTACTAACTAACTAAAAATCTACTTCTACTAACTAAGTAAGTATACTATACTAAGCTATTATAACTAACTATTAAAGTATCTACTACTAAGCTTTTTATACTAACTATTTAGAACTTTAGTATTAAGCTATTACTACTAAATAACTAAATACTTACTATTAAACTACTATTACTAGCTAAGTAAGTTAATTATACTAAGCTATTACTATTAGTTCTTTTATACTATTTATTTAAGTATTTAGTACTAAGCTATTATTACTAACTTATTAAGTATTTACTATTAAACTACTACTATTACTTAAGTAAGTATTTTATACTAAACTATTACTACTAAGCTTTCTATACTAATTAAATAAGTATATACTACTAAGTTACTAGTATTAATTACTTAAATATTTACTACTAAGCTACTAATAGTAATTATTTAAGTATTTTATACTAAGCTATACTTAATAGTTAACTAAGTATATATTACTAAGCTTTTTATACTATTTATCTAAATATCTACTACTAAGCTACTAATACTAAGTTACTAATACTAACTATTTAAGTATTTACTATTAAACTACTATTTATAATAAGCTAATTAATAAACTACTACTATAAATAATTAATATAAATTAACTATCTAATTAACTTTTAGAGAAAAATTAAATTTTATTATAAGAGTAAGTTTAGCTCTAAGCTTAGCTAGATTATTTTTTAAAGCTACTTAGCTAAAACTCTAAACTAAGTACTTACTTATTATACTATTACTAATTATTTAAGTATCTCTTACTAAACTATTAATACTAATTATCTAAATATTTACTACTAAGCTATACTTATTAACTAATTAAGTATATATTACTAAGTTATTACTACTAAACTAATAAATATATACTACTAAGTATATTATATTTAGATTTAGTTAGTACTAAGCTACTTATTATATATATACCTTATATAATACTTAGTATATAAGTAGTTACTTACTTATAAACTAGTTATTTATATTTATATAAGTTATATAAAGAGTATATTAAGTAATACTAATTATAAAAGTTTAAATAATACTATATACTTTTAAGAACTAGTAAGATAGTATTTTATTTAAGAAGTATATATTAAAATTTAAAATAAATAACTTTAGATAATATTATATACTTTTAAAAACTAGTTAAATACTACTTTATTTAAGAGTTATATAAAGTAATTTTAGCTAAATTAACTTAGTTAATATTAAAATCTTCTAAAAACTAGTTAAATACTACTTTATATAAAAATTATATAATAGTATTTAAAGTATTTAAGCTTAGCTAATATTAGAAATTCTAAAAATTAGTTAAATACTATTTTATATAAAAATTATATATTAATATATAAAGTATTTAAGCTTAGTTAATATTATATACTTCTAAAAAATAGTTAAATACTAGTTAATATAAAAAGTATATAATAAAATCTAAAGTAGTTAAGCTTAGTTATAATTATAAACTTTTAGTCTATAAATTAATATTTTATATATAAAAGATAAGCTTATTATATATTAAGTATACTACTTTATACTAAGTTAATACTATAAATTAAGCTATAACTTAACTTTAAATTTTTAAATATATATTAAATAAGCTTAGTATATCTTATAATTCTTAGTTCTTATTTTTAATATAAAATATTATATATACTTTTATAGTAATAGAAGATTATAAACTAATTATTAAATCTAATACTAAGTTAACTTATATACTTATCTACTTTTTTAAAGAAAAACTATAGTAGGTATTAGTAAAATAAATTATATTAACTTAGTTTATAATATAACTTTAATATTATATTTTTTATATAAAATAAAGTATATATTTCTATACTACTTTAAATTAGTAATATATTAGCTACTATAATAACTTAGTTACTTTATCTTTTTATAAAAAATAGTAATTACTAAGTAATTACTTAGTAATTACTAATTAGTAATTACTAAAAAAAAAAAGGTAGTAATTATAAAATAGTAAAAACTAAATAGTGATTACTAAGTACTAGTCCTAAAGTAGTATTACTATTTAGTAATTACTAATTTACTTAGTAATTACTAAGTAAACGCCCATCCATGGGGCGTACCTTCCTCACCCAAAACTTGAAGCTTCTACAACCCTTGTCGACAACGTGTTGGCTGTTTCCGCGCGTGGCATACCCTTATGGCTGAAACGCGCTGCACGCGTTCTTCCGCTTCCAAGATAGCCGGTGGCTGTCGTCATCGCAATTCCAGATTGGACATTGCAAGGCCTGAAAAAGGAAGAGGTAAAAGGCATCACGAGGAGGTATCTGCTGTAAGCGGATGCATACATATAACAAGCGGTCTGCAAGTCAGCAAGGTTAGGCGATCGGCGCGCCGTTGCGCGGGCGGAAGATTTCTCGACAAAATAGCCCGCACGCGAACATTAGCGGAGTCGAGATGGGTGAATTTGGGATTGATGAGGTTTGCAATATGCACGCGCGTGGCTTGAAGGACAAGAAAGCGGGCGCCCCGCATTCAGCGACAGCAGCACCTCCACTGCGCTGCATGTCACGAGTGCGCCGCCGTCGTACAGACATATCTGCATATTGACGCAGCTACACCAATTACAATTACTGAATGCGCAACTGATGCGCGCGCGTGTCCTCGCAATGCGCTGATCAGCCACCGCTTTGGCGACGCCCTCCAGCTCCATGCGCTCATACATAGTCCGGCCGTCTTTGCTGAGTGATGTCTGAATAATAGGGAGCTGGCCTCGACGCCCCAGGCCCGGCCATGTGGGGAAAGCGCAACGCATGCACGCCGGTGCCTACGGGCGGCCTGTTCGCAGCACTTTTGGCGAGGTTAATCGGACCTCTGCGGGATGAGCAGACAGGCGTGCGAATCCTGGCGGTGCGATTACATCAAACTGCGAACCAGCGCCATATGCAGCGACGCCATGCCTTCAAAGACCCTGGTCGCTTGCAATTCTCGAACCCGCAACTGGCCCAGCGGCCCATGGGCAAGCGTGGGTAGTATACATCGAGGAACGCAGCCACTTGTTGGATGCGGGTTGATCCTCCTACAGTACATCATTGCCCGTCATCGTAAATCTCCTCGTCCTGTCATCCCTTTGACGCCCGAGTTGTCTCCGCTCTTTCAACGCCCTTTCGTCTCGTTCACGCTCAGCTGGCTTCGGACTTCTCCTCCCCACATACCAGAGATTGACACTGCGGTTAGCGCCCCCACTGCCTTGCTGCCCGCCGTCTTCTCGCCTGTGGAGAAGATCGGAGCTTACCACTAAGCCCGTGCTGCATCCTTCGCCCGGTATACCTCCGAGTTTGGCACACGACGCCTTTCTGACGGCCGAATTTGCTTTGCCATGTGTGTGCTGGGCTCTCAAGAACACGAGCTATAGGACTTGGTTTGTGACTTCTCTTTCAAGATATCCATGTGAGCTGCCTCTGCATCCGTGAGGCACAGAGACGCAGGCGTCAGACATGGCCGACTCCAGCGCAACCGCAACCTCCATGGCCACGCCCTCGCAAGCGCGCTTCGAACACGATGACTCCCTCATACTGAACGAGTACGGCCTACCCGAACTCCGATCCTCGCCGAATGCAGCCGGAATAAGCCCCTCCAATTTGATGGGGTCCTTCTCCGATTTCGATGCAACGTACGCGCAAGCCCAAGGATTCGGTGCTGGGTTCGACGGTGTGAAGCTCGAGACGGGCTACGCAGACCACCGAGGAAGCGTGGGCCACTTGAGCGAGGACAATGCAAGTGGCGGTGGAAGCGCGCACCCACACCGGATGAGCATTGGAGGTAGCCCGAGGTTGCATGACGGGAACAACACAAGTCCGGAGAGTGCGCCTGCGCTAGGCATGCTGGCTATTGGAGACAGTCTGAACGATGCCTCAGCGCTCGGTATCAGGCTGAGCGGAAACGACGGCACAGATCACTCTACAACATCACGAAGAAGCAAGGATGACCCGCAAGATCCGCCGCTATGGAGCGAGATGAAGACAAAAGCTGGCAAGGAGAGGAAGAGGCTGCCGCTGGCATGCATTGCCTGTCGAAGGAAGAAGATTCGCTGCTCTGGCGAGAAGCCGGCGTGCAAGCACTGTCTGCGAAGTAGGATACCCTGCGTATATAAGGTCACAACGCGAAAGGCGGCGCCGAGGACAGATTATATGGCTATGTTAGACAAGCGGCTGAAGCGCATGGAGGACCGCGTCGTTAAGCTCATACCAAAGGAGAGTTTGCCATCTGTTGCGAATGTGGGGAGATCAGTAGTCAAGCCCGCGATACCTGGAGCGCCGCCGAAAACTCCTACAACGAAGAAGCGTGGTCCAGAAGAAGCATTCGGCAACGATTTGGACGACTGGTCAAAGTCAAAAGGATCGGATCCGGATGCGGCGGGCATGGCATCACGGTCCAAGGACTCGGACGACAACAAGCTACTCACAGAGGGTGCCGAGAGCTTACCACCAAAAGAGATCCAAGAACATCTGGCTGAAGTGTACTTTGATTACGTGTATGGGCAAAGTTACCCTCTTCTGCATAAGCCCAGCTTTATGAGGAGATTGGCAGCTGGAAAAGTGCCGCCAGTGCTAATACTAGCCATGTGCGCGATATCAGCACGATTCTCGACACATCCACAACTACGGACAGAGCCATGTTTTCTGCGCGGCGACAACTGGGGAGAGCGAGCACGAGAAATTGCGTTGAAACGATACGACTCACCAAATATCACAATCTTGATCGTGTACCTCTTACTTGGACTTCACGAGTTCGGCACATGTCAAGGTGGTCGAAGTTGGATGTTTGGCGGCATGGCGCAAAGAATGGCGTACGCTTTGCAATTACACAAGGAAAACGAGTACGACCCACTTGTCAGCGAGGCAGACCGAAAGCCTCTTAGTGCCACAGATCGCGAGATCCGGCGGCGGACGATGTGGTCGTGCTTCTTGATGGATCGCTTCAACTCTTCCGGAACCGATCGACCACTTTTCGTACACGAACAGTACATCGAGGTACAATTACCGGTCAAAGAACACCTTTACCTACACGAGATCCATGCGCCAACAGAAAACTTAGAAGGAAACGTGCCGAATCCAGTTCCGCCTGACAGCGGGCAACTAGCGAATCCTCGCGATAACATGGGCGTTTCGGCGTACACTATCCGATTGGTCTGCGTTTGGGGCAAGCTGATCAAGTACATGAATCTGGGTGGGAAAGAGCGGGAAGCAGAGCCGATGTGGTCATCGCAGTCAACGTATCACGCGATCAAGAAAGAAGCGAAGGAGTTCAAGGAATTACTTCCCGAAATGCTCATCTACACGCCAGAGAACCTAAAAAGCCATGCGATTGGCAAGACTGCGAATTCGTTTCTCTACTTGCATATTCTTTGGCAGCAGATCATGCTCTTCATGCATCGCTTTGCGCTACCTTCGACAGCAGGTAGCAGACCACCGAAAGATATGCCACACGACTTCCTTACTGAGTCAGCTCGATCCGCTCTCGATGCTGCGAACCAGATCTCGATATTGATCAACGAGGCCATGGACCACAACGTTGTTGCGCCCTTCGCCGGTTACTCCGCCTTCTTCTCGTCGACCGTACACGTGCACGGTGTATTCTCGAAGAATCCCAAGCTTGAGGCACAATCGAAGAAGTACCTTGCATACAATGTCAAATATCTGACCAAGATGAAGAAGTACTGGGGCATGTTCCATTACATTGCAGAGAACTTGAAGGATCTTTACCGCCAGCACGCCGACGCGCAACTCAAGGGCCCAACCTCCGTCGGCGACAAGAAGAAAGGCAGCATCTTCCAGTACGGCGACTGGTTCGACCGCTACCCGCATGGCGTCTCCAAAACCGACTACGAAGACGCCGCCGAATCCAACGCCAACGAGCCCGGCACAGACGCCGTC
>Ga0210040_10001833_pt1 | contig 31193 bp, 31 predicted proteins | sample CryGeyCG12114_NA_FD_185462 | JGI IMG/M metagenome (GOLD analysis project Ga0210040, IMG submission 185462) | Groundwater microbial communities from aquifer - Crystal Geyser CG19_WC_8/21/14_NA (SPAdes) (version 2) | ecosystem: Environmental > Aquatic > Deep subsurface > Groundwater | place: USA...
AACGGAAAAGGAAAAACCTGATTCGGCTGGGCGTCCCCAAGTGGCAGGCCTATGCCTGGAGCAGAACCAGGAAGGGAGGCTGGGCCGTGGCTCAAAGTCCAATCCTGATAACGACGGTGACAGTGAAGCGGCTTGTCCGGAGGGGGTACGAATCAATGCTCGATTACTACAAGAAAGTAGCTCCACAGCTTAACGAACCGCTGTATGCGAGACCCGCATGTACAGTGGTGTGAGAGGCGCACCCCGTCAGCTAATCCTGGCGGGGCCGTCTACTCAATTTGCCAACGATTTTATTTCACTTGCTCCAATATCCAATTTGATATTTCTACTAAAGCTGCTGGTGAAAAGGTTTGTTCAATTATTGCATATTCAACAGGTGACCCTGTTTTGCATTCCTGAAAAAATGATTGAGATTCGGTAACTCTTTTATCGTTACATTTTCATTGTTACCATTTTTTAGTGCATTACTTATAGCTGCCAAATTTTCTTTAGATGGCACTTGCAAATCTTTTTCCCCATTCAAGGCTAATACGGGACAGGTTACTTTTTCTAATGAGGTTGCGGGATTATATCTAAGAACAAATTGCCACCAAGGCGATGAAAACCTATCTATCTGAGCTGAGATATATTCCTCTTTCGTCATCTCAGGAGGTTTTATATAGGTTGGTATATTCTCAAAATTTTGCTTTGCATACTCAACTAAATCAGCTTTAAAAATTTGTGGGTCTTTAGATTTTGAAAGTAGCTTGGATATGTCTGCTATAAAATTTTTTGACTTTTGTATTTCAGCTTCTGGTACACCCATAGCTCTTTCAATTAGCTCCTCGTGCATCAGCATTAATTTATCTCCTGGAAGCCCCATTCCTGCTAATAAAACTATAAAAGCAACATCTTGAGATTTAGCTGCAACTATAGGTGCAATTAATCCTCCTTCACTATGACCAATTAAACCAATCTTGTTTTTATCTATTTCTTTCCTTGATTTTAGGTAAGAAACAGCACTTTCTATATCGGTAACAAAATCCAAAGATGTTGCTGATGTAAAATCTCCAGAAGATTGACCAATACCTCTGTCGTCGAATCTTAATACAGCAATTCCTTTCTTGGTTAAATAATCCGCAATAATCAGAAAAGGCTTGTGTCCATAAGTTTCTTCATCTCTATTGTGCGGTCCTTGTCCTGAAATTAAAATTACAACAGGATAATTCCCTGATGTTGTTGGTAAGGTTAAAGTACCTGCTAAAGTAATATTTGCCTTTCTATTTTGGAATCTAACATCTTCACTGTGGTAAGAAAATGGCTTAGTGGGTTCTTGAGGCCTTTTAGTTGAAGATTTATTATTCCAAAGCATAATTAATACTATTGAAGATATTACCAAAACAGCAACAAATATTAATATTAATTTCTTCATCTATTTAGTTCTTATGCTGGCCAACTACCTGCTAGCTGCATTATGTATGGAGATGGTTTGCCCTTTTTTTGAAATAATCAAATCCACCTCCTGCGTCTTTCATACTTAAATATAAAGCATTTTAGATTCTTTCCTGCACAGTTTTCCTTTTTCAGTTACAATTTCATACTTGTTGCCTTGGGTAACCCAAAGCTTCCAAACAAAGTAGCACGGTAGTATGGAGCATATCTCGATTTGGCCGGTGCTGGTACTGGCGCTTATACATTTCTTTGGCACGCGTCTCAGGTTTCTGGGCGGAACACCGCGAAGTATCTGGCTGTCAGTGGCAGGGGGCGTGTCTGTGGCCTATGTATTTCTGCACCTTTTCCCGGAGCTAAATGAAGGACAGGAGCAGGTAAAGGAAGCAGCAGTAGGAGCCGGCCTATTTTTAGAGCATCACGTGTACCTGATGGCGTTGTTTGGTTTGTCACTTTTTTATGGCCTGGAGCGGGCTGTTGTGCATAGCAAACAGAAGCGGGAACAGCAGGGCAATGATAGTATGCCTTCGGGTAAACTGTTCTGGATACACATAAGTTCTTTTGCTGTTTACAATGCACTTATCGGCTATCTGTTGTTTCAGCGGGAGGAGGGACCTGCACGTGTGCTTATACTTTTTTCTATTGCCATGGCCCTGCATTTTATTGTAAACGACTTTGGCTTGCAGGAAAAACACAAGGAGCGTTACCGGCGCATAGGCAGGTGGGTGTTGGTGGCGGCGCTGGTTGCAGGCTGGGTGGTAGGATATTTGATAGCGGTTTCTGCAGCGGCGCTGGCTTTGCTGATAGCGTTTATTGGCGGTGGTGTTGTACTGAACGTACTGAAAGAGGAACTGCCAGAAGAACGTGAAAGCCGTTACTGGGCTTTCGTGCTGGGCGCCACGGCCTATGCTATACTTTTACTCTCGATATAAAAATATTGCATGGTGCGCTTCGGTTGGGAAAATGATGGTGGCGACGGTCGCATGGCCGGTTACTTTTATGGTGGTGCGGCATGTATCCGAAACGCAACCCGGAATAAGTAAAGTATAAGCATCATACCTTTCAGTATTGTACTTGCTGCTGCGCTCAGAAAGTTTAATCCAAAATCGTCATAATGAGTATTTGCCGGTGCAAAGCGATTTTCGCAAGTACAGCAGCAGGCGCAGCAGAATCTGCTCTTCACCATTCCCTCAATTCCGCCGTAAGACTAGAGATTTAAGAACAGCATAAAACTACAGATATGACACTTCCGCTTTGGATGCAGGCTGGTTTATGGGGCCTTCTGTCGGGGTCGGCGCTTTTAATTGGCGCGGCTATCGGATACTTTGTGCCCCTCCGGCAGCGTATTATAGCAGCCATCATGGCCTTTGGCAGCGGGGTTTTAATCTCTGCGCTGTCTTTCGATTTAATGGACGAGGCCTATCACAGAGGTGGTTTTATAGCTACAGCATTCGGCTTTTTGATAGGGGCAGGAGTTTATACTGGTGCCAACTGGTTTCTGGCGCGGCAGGGTGCCAGGCACCGCAAGCGCTCCGGGCATCAGCAAGTTACGCAAGCGGACGACAGTAGCAGCGGGCTGGCTTTGGCTATCGGTGCGCTGATTGACGGCATACCGGAGTCTATTGTAATAGGGATAAGTATGATTTCGGGTGGAGCCGTAAGTATGGTAGCTGTGATTGCAATTTTTCTGTCTAACCTGCCCGAAGGGCTCTCCAGTTCTGCCGGTATGAAAAAGGCGGGCCGCACTAAAACATACGTTTTCGGGGTATGGCTAAGCATTGCACTTATATCTGGCGTGGCCTCGCTGGCAGGATATTCGCTGTTTAGCGGTTTTCCGCCGGAAATAATAGCGGCGACCACGGCACTGGCTGCGGGCGCCATACTAGCGATGCTTTCGGATACTATGATGCCAGAGGCTTATGAATTCGGGCATAATTTTACAGGTTTTATTACAGTTACCGGATTCCTGCTGGCATTTATCCTGAGCCGGCTGGGCTGAGTTGTATAAAGCAAAAGCCGCCCCGGTTTTATAGGGGCGGCTTTTGCCTGTGCAGCTTTTGCAGGTTTATTCTTCGTTAACGACAATCTTCTCAATCTTATCGTTAGCCTTGATCTGGTCGATTACGTCTACGCCCTCTACCACTTTGCCAAAGCAAGTATGGACACGGTCGAGGTGGGCCGTGTTGTTGCGGCTGTGGCAAACAAAAAACTGGGAGCCGCCGGTGTTTCGGCCTGCATGGGCCATACTCAGCACGCCACGGTCGTGGTACTGGTTTTCGCCTGTCAGTTCGCAATCTATTTTATAACCTGGGCCGCCTGTGCCTGGTACACCTTTGGCGCCTTCGCGCGAGTTGGGGCAACCGCCTTGTATTACAAAATCAGGTATAACGCGGTGAAATGTGAGGCCATCATAAAAGCCTTTCTGAGCAAGGTCTATAAAATTCTGTACCGTTTTGGGCGCATCTTTTTCATAAAATTCCACTTTCATAACACCTTTGCCTGTATGAATTTCTGCAGTTCTCATTTTTGGTATGGTTTAGCTTAAAAATAATCTGTATAACAAAAGTACGCAAAATATAGTTTAAGAAACCAACAAGCACGCTTTATACCGGCTGTAATGCCGGCTTTTGCTGCCGCTAATCACACATTTAAAACGAGCACAAGTATAGACTATGAGAAAAATAAAAATGCTAACCTATGGCATTACTATCTGCTGCTGCACATCACTGGCAAGCTGCGGCACGAATGAGGGCAATGCTGAAAACGATCTACAGCAAGAAACCCAGGCTGCCCCCGGAACCAGTGAAGAGTCGAAAGATCTACAACCCAACACGCCGGGAGCACAGACAGGAGATAACAATGTGGACGCCACGGATCTTAATCCTGGTTTAGGAGGCCATGAAATGATGCCTTCGCAGAGTATCTTACAAAATATTTCCTCTAATCCAGAGCTTAGCACGCTGGCCTCGGTGCTGCGACAGGCAGGTTTGGTAAATGAATTGAATGGTACCGGCCCCTACACCATTCTGGCTCCAAACAACGATGCTTTTGAAGCACTACCAGCAGGTACGTTAGACGACCTGATGAAACCGGAAAATAAAGAACGACTGGTAGCTATACTTAAAAATCATGTAATTTCCGGCAAAACCAACGCGGCAGATCTGCAGGATGGTAACAGTTTGCGTACCATGGCCAATGCCCCGTTAAAAATAGACAAAAAGATGGATGAGGTGATGATAAGCGGAGCTGGAATTGAAAAAGCAGATATAGTTAGCAGCAACGGTGTTATACATGTTATTGATAAGGTTTTGGTACCAGCAGAAGAATAAACTACAATGCAGAAAAACTGGTTAAAGTACAAGGAGCGGAGGCATCAGTCTCCGCTCCTTTTTTATACCTGTAGTGTGTTTGAAGCAATTTAATAACCGGATAAACTGATGGTTATAGAAGGTGACAGAACTTATCATTAAAGTTTCAGTACTCAGATTACTTTTCATGAAATGGATTGGTTGCCCAGATAGCCAGTTCAGGTATAAACCCGCGGCTTTCCATCTCCAAGGCACCTTTTATGGCCCAAGCAATTTCCTCTCCTCTTAATTTATTGGGCTTTTGTTCGCGCTCTTCCCTGTCTTCGCGGCCAAAAGCGGTGGTTACCTCGCTCGGGTTTATCAGTATTACACGCACATCATACTTGCGCAACTCCGCCTGCCAGCTTTGTGTCATGCTGCGGATGGCTGCCTTGGAGGAGGCATAAACAGATCCGCCTTCGTACCCTTTGGTAGCAGCTGTAGATCCGATGTTGATGATATTGCCCGCGTTTTGTTTCTTAAATATTTCGGCGGCATGGGCTGCCATCATAGCCGCACCGAATACGTTTACGCGGTATACCTGTTCAAAATCTTCTATCTTCAGGTGCTCCAGCTTCTGCGACAATCCTATGCCTGCGTTATTAATCAGTACATCCAGCCTTTCATACTTGTCCATAAAAGTTTGGAAAGTTCGTGCCACGTCATCGGGATTGCCCACGTCGGCGGTGATAGCCAAGGCTCCCAGTTCGCTGGCGGCTTTTTGCGTGCGTTCCTCATCGCGGCCCGTAATGGCCACATTGGCGCCATGTTCAATCAGGAGTTTTGCCGTGGCATGGCCAATACCCAGGGTGCCGCCGGTTATCAAAATATTTGCGTTTTCAAGGTTCATTTCGCTTTATGTCTAGGTTTATTCCATATAACGGAGAGAGGAATGTTGCGTTCAGGACGCTTTACATCTTTAAACCGGAGGCGGGCAGTAATTCTGTGCCTGATAGTTACCCGTAGCGCTCATAACTAACTGATGCTGAATCAGGAACATCAGGGCAAGTATAAAAATTTATTTTTTAAAATTAAACTTCTATTGTAGAAACTTGTATAATAACAATGCGCTAGATGAAGTATGAAAGATTTAATCAGAGAAACATAAAATATTACTACTTATAAAAGCTATGAAAAAGAACCTAAAGCCGCTAAGTTATCTTCTGCTTCTCTTTATTTTTTCACTCGGAAGCTGTAACCCTGATGATGAATATACCCCAACACCACCTGATACAGACAACTTTCTCGTATCAGCAGATTTTATCGCAACCGTTCCGCAACCTGCACTAAAGGCTTTGGCGCTTAACGCTGGTTACGGCATTTACGCGCCTTTTATACAGCATGAGGTTTCATTTTATAAAATTGTTTATAAAATAAAGTATGAAGGAGAGGAAATTGAAGCATCAGGCTTACTTGCTATACCTCAGGGTATGGATAGGGCGCCTGCACTGCTAAGTGCGCAGCACGGCACTCAGTTTCTGGATGCAGAAACTCCTTCCGGTTTCCCTAACTCGTTTTCCCCTTTCGTGATATTTGCCGCAGCCGGTTACGCTACTGTTATCCCTGATTATATTGGATATGGCGTTTCGGATGATATCTTACACCCATACTTTGACCAAAAGTATTCTGCACGTGCAGTAGTAAATATGATCAAAGCAGCAAAGGAATATCTAAAACAGGAGCAAGTAGCTATTAATAACAATCTGTTTTTAGTTGGTTATTCAGAAGGAGGTTATGTAACTATGGCTGCCCAGAAAGAAATTGAAACTGACCCGTCGCATGATTTGGCGCTTACGGCGGTTGCTGCCGGTGCCGGTGCGTATGACTTGTCGCTTATGCTAGAATTAATTGCGGAGGCTAAAACATATAGCAATCCTGCTTTGCTGGCTTTTATTGTACAAGCCTATAACACTACCTACAATTGGCACCGACCCTTGACCGACTTTTTTCAGGAGCCGTACGCTGCCAAAATTCCCGGTTTGCTTGATGGTTCTAAGAGCGTAGATGCTATCAACAGCGAATTGCCAGACAGCACTGCCAAACTATTTAATACGAACTTTTTCGCAAGTCTTCAGGATCCCGGCAAAGAAACAGATTTAAGGCAGGCTTTAGAAAATAATAGCTTCCTGAATTGGGTGCCCGAAAGCCCCACGCGCCTCTATCATGGTACCGCCGATGAAACCATCTCCTATCAAATATCTGAGGCAACTTATAACAGGTTTAAAGCTGCCGGGGCCACCAATGTAACACTCTTGCCCATTCCTGGTGGTACGCACCAAACAAGTATAGAACCTATGATGGGTGACGTTGTGCCTTGGTTTGCATCGTTTGATGATTGAAAAAATATTCCAATAAAGCAAAAAGCCTCAGCAACTATAGTTGCTGAGGCTTTTTGCTTAGGATTTATACATGGATAAATAACACCTGAGCTTACTTTCGGTTATCGCCGCCGTGCAGCATGCTCAGGTAGCTTTCGTAGCGGGAGAGGGCGATTTCGTTGTGGCGCACGGCCTCTATTACGGCGCAGCCGGGCTCGTTGAAGTGAGTGCAGTTGTTGAAGCGGCATTGGTTTAGGCGGGCACGCATCTCCGGAAAATAGTGGCTCAGTTCTGCCGTCGGGATGTCTACAATACCCAGCTCTTTAATGCCGGGCGTATCGATGATGAATGTGCTTGGGTTTACTTCAAACATTTCGGCAAAAGTGGTGGTATGTACGCCTTTATCGGAAAAACCGGAAATCTCGGAAGTCTTCAGTTCCAGGTCGGGCACCAGCAGGTTGATAAGCGTGGATTTGCCTACACCGGAATGGCCGGAGAGCAGCGAAGTTTTATCTTGCAGCAGCGCCTTCATCGCCTCTATACCATCGTTGGTTTGGGCGGATGTTGCCAGGCTGGTGTAGCCAATCTGCTCATACAACTGGCTTATCTGGCGCTGGTAATTTTGTACATCTTCATCATACAAATCGGTTTTGTTAAAGATAAGTATGGTCGGAATTTCATAAGCCTTGGCAGTTACCAAGAAGCGATCGATAAAGCCAAACGAGGTGCGCGGTGATACAAGCGTAACCAGCAGCAAGGCCTGATCCAGGTTGGCGGCAATGATATGCGAATAAGCTGTTTTGTGCGTGCTCTGGCGGATGATGTAATTCTCGCGGTCTTCGATGTGATGGATAACAGCCGTTGCCGCTTCGGTGTCTTCCACGTCAAACGCTACGCGGTCGCCGACCGCCAGCGGGTTGCTCACTTTCAGGTCCTGTAGCTTAAATTTACCGCGCAGCCGGGCCCGGTGCAACTGCCCGGCTTCATCGCGGATAAGGTACCAGGAACCTGTAGATTTGATGATAATTCCTTTCATGTATGCTAGTTAAGCAGGCGCTGTATGTCAGCCATAATTTTGGCGGTGGCGCCTGCCTGCTGTTGTACGTATCGTTTCTCTTCGTCAGCTATACTTTGGCGCAGCCCCGGCGTATGGTGTACCCGCTCAAAAGCCTGTAACAGCGCAGCGCTGCCGCTTACCGGAAAAGCACAACCCAAGGCCACGAGATCCTTTGCCTCCTGAAATTTATCATACGCAGGGCCGAAGAAGAGTGGCAACCCAAACACGGCAGCCTCCAGCGTGTTGTGCAAACCTTTGCCAAACGCCCCGCCGATGTAAGCATAGGCACCATACCGATAGAGCGAAGAAAGCATGCCGATGTTATCAATTACCAGCACGTTGTACTTGTTTACTTCGGCCGCATTGGCTTCCGAAAAGCGCATCGCGTCCGCATCCAGGCTTTGCACCAGCTGGCTGATGTTGCTTTCGTGTACCTCGTGCGGCGCAATAATAAATTTTATACTTTGTTTATACTTTTCAATCAACGGCACCAATACTTCTGTATCAGCGGGCCAGCTGCTGCCAGCTATAAAAACAGGCCGCTCCGCCGCAAATGCCTCTACCAGAGGTATACTTTTAACAGAAGCAGCCGTTTGCAACACCCTGTCGAAACGCGTGTCGCCGGCTATACTTGCGTTAGTTATACCTATACTTTGCAGCAGCTCCAGCGAGGATTGGTTTTGGGTATAGATGTGGGTGAAGTTACGAAGTATAGCGCGGTTAAATTTGCCATAAGGTTTAAAGAAAACCTGATCGGCGCGGAAAATGGCCGACACCGAAAGTACCGGAACCTGGCGCTGGCGCAGTGCCTGCAGGTAATAATGCCAGAACTCATACTTGACAAACATCGCGAGCTTTGGCTGCACCAGGTCCAGGAAATGTCTGGCATTGCCGGCATTGTCAAGGGGCAGGTAAAAGATGCAATCTGCGCCGCCATAGTTTTTGCGCACTTCGTAACCGGACGGCGAGAAGAAAGTGAGCAGGATTTTATACTTCGGAAAAGCTTTACGAAACGCTTCCATCACCGGCCGCCCCTGCTCAAACTCGCCCAAAGAAGCGCAATGAAACCAGACCACCGGTGCCTGATTGCCCTGCATCGCTTCCCGTAGCTTTCCAAACTGGCGCACGCGTCCCTGTCGCATCAGCTTTGCCTTCTCGTTAAACGGAGCAACCAGGGCCAACCCCGCTGCATAAGCTCGCAGGCCGATGTCGTAAAGTAGCTTCAAATTTTATACTTATTTATAGCAGCTGCGCACGTTGCGAGGTCTGGTGCTGCAAATATACAGTATTCACCTTTGAGAATGGAAGAGAAGTTTTGGGAGGAAGTATCGTTTGTTAGCAGGCGGTTATGCTTTGAAATTGAGCTATTATAAAATATACTTACGCGCACCGCAATTTATATTTCTGAACTTAAGCCTTGCGTGTATTGGCAGATATCAGAAGGTAGAGGCATTTAACCCGAATACACTGCATAATTAAGCATCTGGCAATAGGTTAAAGAAATATGGCAGTTAATTAAATTTTCAATCCCTTTGAAGTAGTCTTAAGCATAAAAAAAGCCCCTACATCAGCAGAGGCTTTTTTATACTATAAACTAAATTTAACTTAATGGCCTTTGTGGGCCAGGTAGTTAGATACACCTTCATGGGTGGCTTGCATGGCTTCTTTGCCTTCAGACCAGTTGGCTGGACAAACTTCGCCTTTCTCTTCAAAATACTGCAGGGCATCTACCATACGCAACGCTTCGTCGATAGAGCGGCCAAGCGGCAGGTCGTTTACTACCTGGTGGCGCACCACGCCTTCTTTGTCGATCAGGAACAGGCCGCGGTAAGCTACCGGCTCGCCTATAAAGGTCATCTCACCTTCGTCGTTATACTCGTAGTGGCCAGCCAGCACGTCGTAGTTGGTCGAGATGGTTTTAGCAGCGTCGGCTACCAATGGATAGGCCACACCTTCGATACCGCCTTGGTTCTGGGGAGTGTTCAGCCAGGCGAAGTGCGAGAAATGGGTGTCGGTAGAGCAACCTACCACGGCCACATTTTTACGGTCAAAATCTGCCATCCTGTCCTGGAAAGCAATAATTTCTGTAGGACACACAAAAGTGAAATCCATTGGCCAGAAAAAGAAAACCACGTGTTTCTTACCGATATACTGCTCCAGCGAAAAGTCTTCTACAACCTCACCGTCTACTACTGCTGCTGCTTTGAATGAAGGGGCTTTTTTGCCTACTAATACTGCCATTTTCTATAATTTTTAAAGTTGAAAATCTATTTAAATACAGACACAAGATTGATTTTATACTTTACTTGTCTTTCACTTTATTCAAGAATTAAACAAGCAGGAATTATACTTGAAACTCTTGTGTCTGATGTCTTTATACTTGTGTTCATTTATTTAAGTACCCGTGAAATACTGATTTGTTTATCCGGCTCCACTTTGTTGCCCGTCAGTTGCACCGAAAAGCTCTTTATCTCAAAGTTGCTCATGTTCCGCTTTTGGAAAAACTCCGTCAGGAGCTGCTCTAGCTCTGCGTCCTCAAAGTCAATAATTTCTTTGGTGTTGCTGCAATAAATGTGGCTGTGTGCCATCGCATTAGCATCATAGCGCTTACCGCCTTCCTCAGACAGCACCCGGAAAACAAGCCTCGTTTCTACAAAGGTGTCAAGGTTTTTATAGACCGTGCCCAGTGAGATGCTGGGGTTAGCCGGCTTGAGCCGTTGGTATACTTCCTCGGCAGTTGGGTGGTGGCCGTGTAGTTCCGTCAGCGCCTCATACACCACAATGCGCTGGTGTGTCGCCTTCAGGCCACTTGCCACCAGGCGATCTCGTAAGTCTGTTCGGTTCATTAACTGCATGTGGTGTTTCTAAATAATAAAAATTCCTAAGTAAGAATTTTTACAAAGATAAGGGAAAGTTGGAAGGTTAAAAAGTTAGAGGGTTAAAAATTTAGAAAGGAACTGCTGTCGCAAGTTTAGCGTAGCGTAACTTGTGACGAAGCATGATGCAAGTTTGTAACTTGCTTTCTGCAACAGCAGAAAAACACGTTTCCGCATAAGTATAATTCGGTCTGTTCAGACAAAGTACAAGCCATCGCTCCCTTGCTTTTTGCAAAGCAAAGAAGTTGAAAACTTCCTTTACGAACAATCACAAGTTACGCGGCGCTAAACTTGCGACAGCAACGTTGAGCAACCATATTTTACGCTTTTGAACTCCGCAATTCTAGCGCCCTTTGAACTCCGGCTTGCGCTTTTCCACAAAAGCGTTCATGCCTTCGGTCTGGTCTTCGGAGGCGAAGCAGAGGTAGAAGTTTTTACGCTCAAAGTATAAACCTTCGTCCAGGTTCGTTTCAAAAGAGCGGTTTACTGCTTCTTTGGCCAGCCTGACCGCCACCGGCGACATTTCCGCGATTTCGGCAGCCAGTTTAAAGGCTTCATCCAGGTATAACTCCACGGGCACAATGCGGTTAATGAGGCCGTGCTTTTCAGCTTCTGCAGCTGTCATAAATTTGCCGGTCAATACCATTTCCATGGCTTTGGCTTTCCCGATGGCTTTGGTCAGGCGCTGGGTGCCACCTGCACCCGGCATCACGCCGATTTTGATTTCCGGCTGCCCAAAGATGGCTGTTTCTGAGGCTACAATCATGTCGCAGGTCATGGCCAGTTCGCAGCCGCCACCCAGTGCAAAGCCTGACACAGCGGCAATAATCGGTTTTTTGGTTTTGCGGATCTGATCCCAGGTAGAGAACTGGTCTATGTTCAGCATGTCGATAGCGGTTTTGCCGGCCATTTGTTTAATGTCGGCACCGGCAGCAAAAGCACGTTCATTGCCGGTAATAATGATTACGCGCACTTCGTCGTTTGCGTCCAGCGCCTTCAGGGCATCACGTAGTTCGCCCATCAGTTGCAGGTTCAGGGCATTCAGTTCTTTAGGACGGTTTAGTTGGATAAGCGCCACGTGTGGCTGTGCCTGCGGGGCAACAAGTATAAATTCCGTAGTATGCATAAGGCTTAAGTTGATAAAGCCTCAAGTTACGGTTTTTAGATAAATCATAAAAAGACCAGCCTGTGGTGGCGGGCCGGTATCGGCTAAAATGTGGAGGAGAGTTCTGTCTGTTTCACCTGGTGGAGGTAAGAGGATGGGTTTTGTTGTATGCCTTGCTTAACTGCGGCAGGCGTTTGCTGTGTTTCATTACTATGTGCTTTAGCTGGCCTTGCCGGTGTAGTTGCTTTTAGCAGCACACCTGATAACAGAAGCACAAAAAGTAGCACAAGCTTAAGCACAAAGCGGGGTGTAATTTTCTCGGCAGACTGCATAGGAAATTGTAAAATTTTTATTTTGATAGGACGCGATTTGTCTGCAAAGTAAGTATAAATTTTTCTTAATATAAAGTACAAGTATGATAATTTTAAAATATTTATTTAAACACTAATTTTAAAGATTACCGACATACGAACTGTAACGTAGTGCGTGTGCGTTGTTCTAACAGGATTATTTTGCTATTCATTATTGCCTTAAGATTCTCGTGATCATAATTTTTTATAGTATACAGGTGCAAATTAGTATTATAGTGTATCACAAACTGATCATGTAATTTTTCGATGAGGCGGTGCAGGCGCTCCTGGTGAAATTCAGAGCAGATAGAAAAAGAAATGGCAGAGTTTTGCATCAGGTTAATTTTAATGCGCAGCTCCGACAGCGCATTAAAAATAGTACTTAGGTTCTTTTCGGAGATAAAGGTAAAATCTTTTACGCTGAACGATATCAGGCATTGGTTTTCTTTGATGATATAAGCGGGCGCTATTTTGCCGAAGCGGCAGTCACAGATTTTGGTGCCTTGGCCGGCAGGGTTCAGAAACGACTTGACATAGAGCGGAATAAGCTTGTTGGCCAGTGGCTTTATGGTTTTTGGGTGGATGACCGAGGCGCCATAGTAGGCCATCTCCACCGTCTCCTGGTACGATATTTCCTGGTAGCAAACTGTATCGGGAAACTGTTTAGGGTCAGCATTCAACAAGCCTTCCACATCTTTCCAAATCCATACGCCCGCCGCATTAAGGCCATACGCAAAGATGGCAGCGCTAAAATCGGAGCCATCGCGTCCGAGGGTGGTGGTAAAGCCGCTTTTGGTGCCGCCCAGAAAACCCTGCGTTACCACCAACTGCTGCTCAAGTATAGGAGGTAAATCGCGTTGAATTAATTGCTCCGTCATGGCCCATTCTACCCTGGCCTCGCGCCAGGTACTGTCGGTTTGTATATATTTGCGGCTATCTATCCAGGTGTTAGTCAAGCCTTGCTGTTGCAAATAAAAGTGCAGCATCACAGACGCAAACAACTCTCCATAACTTACAACCTGATCGTACTGTTTATCATAGTTGCCGGACAGGCTGACGGATTGTAGCTGGTGTTGCAGTAACGTATAAAGATGATCCAGGCGCTCATACACGGGGTTTGCAGCATCCCGGAAAAGTACAGACGCGATTTGCTGGTGATTAAGCCAGTTTTGCTGTAAAACTTCCTGGTAATTTTTGCCCTGCAGGGCCAGCTTATAAACCTGTTCCAGGGCATCAGTAGTTTTGCCTATGGCCGAAACTACGATCAACAGCCGGCGGGTGCCGCCGTGCTCCTGCACAATAGCAGGCAGATTCTGAAATGCCGCTGCGCTTTTTATAGAAGCACCCCCGAATTTAAATACTTTCATCTGATTGTAACTAAACAGGTTGCAAAATTAAGTATAGTTCTTTCGGAATTCTGCCTAAAAATGATATTTTTGTACCAGAGGCTAAATCAAAATTTATGAACGACAAACTTGCGCTACCTGTAGGCACCACGCTCGACAGGTTTATCATGAGAAAACAGGAAGATTTTTCTTACGCCACGGGCGAACTTTCGCAGTTGCTGCGCGATATTGCCCTGGCAAGTAAGATTGTGAACCGCGAGATAAACCGTGCCGGCCTGCTAAATGTTACCGGCGCTCACGGGCAGCAAAACGTGCAGGGTGAGGAACAACAGAAGCTGGACGTAATTGCCAATATCCGGTTTATCAGAGCATTGCGCAATGGGGGCGAAGTTTGCACTATCATTTCGGAAGAGGAAGAAGAAATGATCCAGACAGGGAATACAAAAGGCAAGTACATTGTGGCAATAGATCCGCTGGACGGCTCTTCTAACATCGATGTGAATGTATCGATTGGTACAATTTTCTCGATTTACAGAAGAACCTCCGCAGCAGGGAACGACGGCACAGAACAAGATTGCCTGCAGGGTGGTACGCAGCAGGTAGCGGCCGGATATATTATTTATGGCTCCTCCACAATGATGGTATACACCACGGGCAATGGCGTAAATGGGTTTACGTATGAGCCAAGCCTAGGCGAATTTTTTCTGTCTCACCCCGATATTACTACGCCCAAAACTGGTACCATTTACTCCTGCAACGAGGGCAACGTCAACAGCTTTCCGGAAGGAGTGCGAAAGTACCTGCGCTACTGCCAGGACAATAACTATTCGGCCCGTTACATCGGCTCGCTGGTAGCCGACTTCCACCGAAACCTGTTAAAGGGCGGCATTTATATTTATCCACCTACTACCAAATCGCCTGATGGCAAGCTGCGCCTGATGTATGAGTGCAACACGCTTGCTTTTATAATAGAGCAGGCTGGCGGCAAGGCAACTACCGGCTGCCAACGCATTATGGAGATGGAACCGAAAGAGCTGCATCAGCGCTGCCCGCTTGTTATCGGCTCGTCTGACATGGTGGATAAAGTAGAAGAGTTTCTGCGGGCGGAAGAAGCAGCGGCAAAAGCCGTGAAAGCAGCAACTAAAGTGATATTAAACTGAAGTTTATACCTGAAGCATAAAATTAAAAAGGCAGAAGAACCTAAGGTCTTCTGCCTTTTTAATTTTATGCTTTTGTGAAAGAAGAAATCAGTTCTGGCTATACTTCATGCGGAGCTGGGTCTTCTGCAATTCTCTTTTTATAATCAGGCGGGCGAGGCGTTCAGCTATTGTTTCGGCATCGTCTGCCACCATTGCTTGCTTTACCTGCTGCTCATCCACATCAATGCGGTAAAGGAGGTGCAGCAAACGGTTCATGTCAGTGTGTAGCAGGTGCAGTACTACCCGTGAGATTTTGAAATATAGTGCTTCTAAATCCGTCGTAGGCAAATTCTCTACCTCAAAAACTCTTTGCAGGTGGATGCTCGTACTTGTAACTATAGATTGCTGGTAATGCATTGTGGTAAAGGGCCAGGTACTCGCAAAGTATAAAAGCAAAAGACCTCCTGTAGCGGAGGCCTTTTGCTTCTGATTAGTCAGCTTTTTTCGCTTCTTCGGTTTCTTCTTCTGTTGCTGATGCAGCGGTTGCGTCAGCTTCGGTAAAGCCTATAAACTGGTTCACGATAGCATACCAGGTTACCAGTTTCTTCATATCTGATACATACACACGGCTTTCGTCGTATTCCGGTAGCGCCTCTTCCATAAAGCGCTTCAGCTCCTCGTTGTCCGGCTTTTCGCTTACCGGCAGGCTGTCGCCATACTTGTTGTGGAGGCGGTCAAAAACCTCTGCCAGCGCTATCGTGCCTTCCTCATCGGTCGTATAAATCGAGATCTCATCCAACAACGACATGCGGTGGCGCGCCTGCGCTACCATGTTTTTAGGAGTTTCCTCCAGGCTTTCGATAATAACACCCGTACGTGTAGGCTTTACAATGCGGTAAAGGCCGCTCATGCCGGAAATGGCTGCAACTTGTTTTAAATCAATAGGCATAAGAAATCTGAAACTGTAGGTTATAGTTTAAACATAATAGGCATGGTGGCATTCATGCTATAGCCGGGGGCTTTAAATTTAAGCAGCCTGGCCACGCGAAGCGCTTCGTCGCCTGTGCCTGCCCCTGCATTGCGCAATACCTTAAAGCTGGAAGTAGAGCCATCTTCGTTTAGCACAAAGCTGATAATAACATCGCCCTGCACGCGGTTGCGCCTGGCTAACTGCGGGTACTTCAACTCTTTGTAAACGTCTTTGTAGAGAGAATCCACGCCGCCCTCGTAAAATTCGGCAACAGGAATTACCTTGTCAGGCACCCACACCTTTTTTTCGGGCGTTGCCTGCGGTTTGGTTTCCGCTGTCTGCGCCGAGGCTGTAAAGGCCGCAAAGGCAAATAAAAGGAACAAAAACGAAATTTTATTTTTCATAAGACTCTGATTTAATTGAATGTGCTGGTGTGTTAATAGGTTTATTGCTAATTTATTATACATCTGATTGGGCAGAATAAAGTCTGCGGAACTGCCTGGTTAAAACTCTTTCCCTGAATCTGCAGCATCCTGCTGCATTTGTGCGTTCACTTCATCTATATAAGCAAGTATTTCGTCGCGGCCGCCCCTTTTAACAGCAGATGTCAGGAAAATGCGCGGCAGCTCTTCCCATGTTTCGAGCAGTTTACGCTTGTAGGCTGCTATAGTTGAGTCTGTCTTGGCGGCAGATTGCTTGTCTGTTTTGGTAAAAACAATAACAAAAGGCACGCCAGCTTTTCCGAGATATTCTAAAAAGTCAAGATCTTGTTTCAACGGATCGTGCCTCGAGTCTATTAGTACAAATACGCAGGTCAGGTTCTCGCGGTGCTGCAGGTAGTAATTAATCATCCGGCGCCAGCTTTCGCGCGAGTCTTTGCTAACCTTAGCGTATCCATAGCCGGGCAAATCCACCAGGTACCATGTGTCGTTGATGAGGAAGTGATTGATAAGCTGCGTTTTGCCCGGCGAAGCCGAGGTTTTAGCCAGGCCCTTCTGCTCCGTCAGCATGTTAATGAGCGACGATTTACCCACATTAGAGCGGCCAATAAAAGCGTATTCTGGTTTAGTAGGGGCAGGGCACAGCTCTACCTTGGTATTGCTCATCAAAAATTTTGCTTCTTTTATAATCATCTTATCTCGCTTCTGTTGATGCCTGGTGCAAACTGCCTGGATTAGCGCTAACACAGGAATGTACTGTTGCTGTAACCACCCCAACGCCTGTAACAGGCAATTATTGGCTCCTCAAAGTTACCATTTATTTTACCAAACAGGAAGTATGTACATGTTTTGCAAGCTGCAGGCTTTAAATGATCAATAAACCTGAAACTTATTCTGGGGATTCTTATATAGGCTGTACAGGTTTGATAAAATATTAAGAAAAAGTATAAACACTTATATATACTTTTTCTAATTCTTTCCGTATAGCAAAAACAAGTTTGTTATGAATATTACTTAGCTTATAAATTTTATACACTTTCCATTACAATATTTTATCTCATACCTTATTACCAATCTTTTGCACATGAATAATTCAGCCAGATGGGGCACAAGCATTTCTTTGCTGTTGCTTATGTTGTGCCTTTTAGCCGCCCCGGCATCCGCGCAGGACATCAGAAAACATATGCGGGCCGGAAACATGCTTTTTGATAAAGAAAATTACCGCGCAGCTATTTCTTTTTATGAGCAGGTACTGGCTGCAGACCCGAACAATGCCAGGGCACTTTACTATGCCGGTATCAGCTACATGACTTTCGACAAAGAGAAAGCCTGTAACTACCTGTACCGGGTGCAGGAGCTAAAGCCGAATATCAATAAAGATTTGGTGTACTGGCTGGGCCGCGCGGACCATGCCAACTATCGATTCGACAGCGCTATCAGGCATTTTGAGTTGTACCGCAAAACGCTTAAGAAACGTGACCAGGAACACCTTATGGAGGTGGCACAATTAATTGAGCATGCCCGCAATGCCAAAAATGCAGTAGCAAATCCGACAAATGTTTTGGTGAAAAACCTCGGTGGTGCTATCAATACAGCTTACTCCGAACACAGCCCTGTTATTTCGTCAGATTTTAACTGCCTGCTGTTCACCTCAAGAAGTAAAAATGTAACTGGTGGTAGAATAGCCCTCGATGGTGAGTTTTACGAGGATATTTTCGAAACCAGGCGTATTGGCAACGATAAGTGGTCTGCACCGCAAATCGTGCCCGGATTGCTGAATAGCGCCGGACACGACGCTTCTATTCAGCTGTTTGATAATGATACGAAGATGCTGCTGTACCGCGCCGCGAATAATGGTGATTTTATGGTGGCGGCGCGCCAGCCAGATGGTACCTGGTCTGCTCCCGAGAGCATCGGAGACAATATCAACTCAGGTGATTTTGAATCGGATGCCTTTATCACGCCGGACGGGCAGACCCTTTTCTTTTCAAGCAATCATCATTCCGGCAACGGAAACTTGGATTTATATGTAGCGCACCGCAATGCAAACGGCCACGGCTGGCAAACACCTGAGCGGCTGGACAATACTATCAACACGCCTTATGACGAAGATAGCCCGTACCTGGCTGCAGACGGCACCTTGTATTTTGCCTCTCAGGGCCACAACACGATGGGTGGCTACGACATTTTTTCCGCTAAGTATGATGCTGTAACTCAAAAGTGGGAAAATCCGGTAAATCTTGGTTCACCGGTAAACACCCCCGACGATGATACCCATTACCGCCTGGCACCAGATGGTAGTTATGCTTATCTGTCGTCTGACCGCATTGGCAGCTTTGGCGAGAAAGATGTTTATATGGTTAGCTATACCCAAGACATTATTGTAAAAGGGCAGGAGTTCTCGCAGGCTGTCAGCCCCACACTGCCGGTTGCAAATGCTGTGCAGGCATTGCCTGACCTCAGGACAAAGTAAGGTTGACAATAAACGAAGAACAGCCATAAACAGCAGCTGCCAGTGAAGCAGCCTATAAAAACCAGCCAAGCACAGATATTTGGCTGGTTTTTATATTTCGGAACATTAACTGCGGATTATAGTTATAGGTACTGTATTTTTGCCTGAATTATATCCGATAAGCAGCCCATGGCGGTAGTACCATACAAAGACCAGGACGACAACAAAAAGCAGCAGGTGGCCACAATGTTCAACAACATTGCCGGTAAGTATGATTTCCTGAATCACTTTTTAAGCGCCGGCATCGACATTGTCTGGCGGAAAAAAGCGGTGAGCCTGCTGAAAGCCGAAAAACCAAAGCTCGTGCTGGACATTGCCACAGGCACCGCCGACTTCGCCATCGAAACACTGCGCCTGAACCCCGATAAAATTGTGGGCGTCGACATCTCTGAAGGCATGCTGGCCGTAGGACGGGAGAAGCTGGCTAAACGCGGCCTTGGCCAGAAAATTGAACTCAGATATGGCGATTCCGAAAACCTGCCTTTTGAAGACAACTCGTTTGATGCAATTACGGTGGCTTTTGGCGTGCGTAACTTCGAGAACCTGGCCAAAGGGCTGGCCGAAATGAACCGCGTGTTAAAACCGGGCGGTATGGCGGTGGTACTGGAATTTTCAAAACCTCGCAGCTTTCCGATGAAGCAGCTTTATCAATTTTATTTTAAGAATATACTACCAGTGGTAGGTAAGATCGTTTCAAAGGACAATGCTGCTTACACCTACCTGCCCGAATCGGTGCAGGCGTTTCCGGACGGGCAGGATTTCATAAACATTTTTCAGGAAGTAGGATTTAAAAGTATAAAATGGCATTCTCTCACATTCGGTATCAGCTCTATCTACACAGGCAAAAAGTAACGTTTATCGGGCTGCTGGTACTGCTTCTCCTCGGAGCAAACCCGGTAGCACAGGCCCAGAAGAAAATTAAAGGCGAAAATAAGCCGGGCTACGACGACAAGCCGGTGCATTATGGCTTTTACCTGGCCCTGCCTGCTACCCGTTTTACCATGCAGCACTCGCAGTTGTACGCCGACTTATTGGCACAAGCCGATACCACAGGCGGTAATTACCTTGTTGCCAATACCAAAACCGATTTCGGGCTGTATACCGGGCTAGTGCTGAATGTGCGCCTGGCCGAGTACCTGGATGCCCGTTTTGTGCCGGGCGTAGGCTTTTACAGCCGTTCTATTGTGTTTACCGGTCCCGGTTCCGAATCTGAAGATGATGTGCAGCATATTACCTCTACTGTGGTGGAACTGCCTTTTCTGCTCAAGTATAAAGCGAAGCGCCGCGGCAATTTCAGGATGTACTTTGTAGGCGGCCTGAAGCCCGGCATCGACCTGGGAAGCGGCAAAAACAACCCCGAGGATCCCGAAACCGAACAGCTACGGATAACCAAATATGACCTGGCTATAGAGTATGGTGTAGGTCTGGATATTTTTTACCCATACTTTAAGTTTGCTCCCGAGCTTCGCTTTTCGCACGGCCTGCTGAACGTTCACCAGCCTGTTGATGAGGAATTTCAGAAGTATAGCCGAAGCATCCAACGGCTTTCTACCAATAATATCTCCTTGATTTTATTTTTTGAGTAAATGACGAAAATAGCAATTGTAACCGGCGCTACTTCCGGTATAGGGCATGCCACTGCGCTGGAACTGGCCAGACAAGGGTACAGCATTATTGCCACAGGCCGCCGCACCGAGCGCCTGGAAGAGTTAAAAAAGCAGATAACGAATGTGGCGGTGTATACTTTGGCATTTGATGTGCGCGACAAAGAGGCGACCCAACAAGCCATAGATTCACTGCCTGATGAATGGCGGCAGGTTGAGGTGCTGGTAAACAATGCCGGCAACGCCCACGGCCTGTCTACCATACAGAATGGCTCTTTGGAAGACTGGGATGCTATGATTGATATCAATGTGAAGGGCTTGCTGTATGTGAGCAAGGCGGTGCTGCCTCTGATGCTGGCGCATAAAAAAGGCCACATCATCAACATTGGTTCTATCGCAGGCAAAGAAGTATACCCCAATGGCAACGTATACTGCGCCTCCAAATATGCTGTGGATGCACTATCCAAAGCTATGCGCCTGGACCTGGTGCAGGAAGGTATTAAAGTATCGGAGGTGAACCCGGGGATGGTGGAAACGGAATTTTCGGAAGTGCGCTTTAAAGGCGATAAAGACCGCGCGGCTTCGGTATACCAAGGGTTTCAGCCGTTGCAGGCACAGGATATTGCCGAACTTATTGGCTTTATAGTAACGCGGCCTGCCCACGTAAACTGGGCCGAAGTGCTTATACTTCCTGTTGCGCAGGCTTCCGCTACAGTTGTAAGAAAGGATTAGAGGTTCCGCTAATTACTGAAAAACCTGACAAGTTTTTCGACCTATTATAAATGAGGTGTAGGTTTTAGTTTTCTTCAACCTGTATAACGTTATTGTGCAGCAGAAGCCCGAAGCGTAGTAAGGGTTAAAGCTGCACCTTGTTGGCGGAAGCTATTCTTCTCATCCACCGATTGAGTTTCTGAAGAACCTGTAACACTCATCCTTACTTATGTTGATGACAACATTAAAGTAATCTTTTCCACCATCCATTACATGTATTATTTCTGTTCTCCAGTCAGAGTGGTCAAATCCATTCTCTTTTGAAAAGCAGTTAATCCAAATCAGCTTTTGTCCCTTTTCATTTATACCCCCAAAGTATTGTCTTCTATAAGTGGATAGATAATTAACTTCCCCAATAGCTAAACTGTCAGCACCTATCTCATTAATTTCTGCGCATCTTTTTAGAATTCTCTCGGCCATTACAACATCATCAAGCAAAGGTGTAAAAGGTATAACCTTATCTCTTTCCTTTGGTCTTAAAAGCATGCTGAATGTAAAAACATCTTGATTTGGTGACTCATGCTCGCTGAACACCACACCAGAGAAATTATCAGTTTCAATAAGGAAGTTTTCAGAACTATCTAAAGGAGTAATTGAATATTCCACACCGCCAATTTTTTGTGTTTGTGTCTTACTGCTACACGAAGAGAAGTATAGCAAGATTATCAGCAAGAATGTGAGGTACTTCATTCTTCTTTATAGTTAAAGTTACCGCCAACTACTGTATAGCAGGAACTATTCCTGCTATCTGCATTATATATGAAGGTGAAACCGCATGATTTATACCTGCCTTTCCGCCTCTTTTTATACTTGTATCCGCAGCTTTTATATATTAACCAATATAGTAAACATCTATAGATCAGACAGTGTGCTAACACAAGTATAAAGTATGTTTTCAAAACCCTTCACGGTCAAAGGCGTGCACGCGAACATCTTTGGTACGTTTGTCTTTGGTGGTAGGGCCGGCTTCCAGTTCGGTGCCGCGTTTGGTGTCATATACCCAGGTTTTTTTGCCCCAGCCGCTTACATCTGAAGCATCTTTTATCTCATCCTCGCCCATGCCACCTACAATTTTTATTTTGATGCCTTTGCCTACTTTTCCGCTTAACTCAAATTCATCGTCGCCAGCCAGGCCGTACAGAGAAATAAGCTCGGTTTCGGAGCGATGAAAAACGCGGTGGTAGACAATAGCATCGTCAGATTTGCGGAATATAGTCACTTCCGTGTCATCGTTGTTTAGCCGCATGACTGCAAAGCGCTCTTCTTCATCGGTGCCAACTACCAGCGGGGCTTCCGCCAGAATCTGATAAAACTCCTCCGCAGCTTTGGGTAATTGGTCGCGGCGGCTCTTCAGTTTGGCAATAGTCTCCGGGCCCACCAGATCAAATACCAAGTCGGGGAATTGCTGTACAGCCTGCGTTATAATTTGGTCTGTGAGGCTGTCCTGCAGCACGTGCGCCAGCGAGTCGAACTGCTGCTGCGTCAGCTCCGACAAAGCGCGCTGGTCAATAAACTCAGAGTTGATGGTGAGTGCCTTTACGTCTGTGAAATCCTTATGGAAAGACTCAAATTTGCGGATGCTCCAGTTGCGGCTGAAAAGCCACGGCACCAGCCCATCCTGAAACTGGAAAAAAGCATTATCCCGATCTTTGGGAATAGGGCGGTAGATCCGTTCGCCGCTCTGTTTGTACTGCGCCCATTCCCATTGCCCCTCGTGCCGGTCCCAATCGTTGATGAGCATATCAAACAGGCGGGCTTTGGCGAAGGCAAGCTGATCGATATGCACATCATCATTTTCGAAACGGTTGCGCAGAACGGTTCCAGAGCCATCAATGTCTGAAACGTTTCCCAGATCAGGCGTTACATCTTTTTTGCTGTCATACTTGTTTTCCAGCAGAAACAGCTTATCACTGAAGCGTGCTTCATGTTCTCCAAAGTCGCTGTCGTGGGGATGCACATACACCAGTTCAGGTTTAGTATGCGGAATACCTGCTGCTTCTGCCAGCGGAGCGGCCACCAAAGCGCCATAAGGATTACCGGCCGAAGTCTGGTCGCGCAGTAAGTTAAGCACAAAGGTTTCACGCCAAAACTTGGGCAGCACCGCGTAAGGGTCTTTATCAAGGGTACGCAGAGCATATTGCCGTCCCTTTTTGTCTACTAGTGTCATGCTAGTGGTTTGAAAGCCGCCTCCCAGCTTTTCAAATTCCAATCCGCCTTTGGCGGTATCCATGTCGAATAGGGGCACTTTAACGGGAGCAGTCCATACTTTGCGGTAGTGTTTTCCCCAAAATAAGTTGTGGAAGCCGCTCCGGCCATAATGCTTGCCTGCTTGTATCACCACGCTATCTACGGTAGCAGGAGCTGTTTCCAGCTTCTGCCGAACGGCCGGGTCTGCAACCGGGGTTTTGGCAAAAAAGCTTTCTTTAACGCAGCCGGAGAAAAGCAGAGATATGATGACAAACGTAAGCGGCCGGTAATATTTTTTCATAGACAAAGGTTGATTAAATTACATCTCTATAACGTAATCCAAGTATAATATTTTCAGCTGATTAGCGACTGATACTCCTGTTAATAATCCAGTCAGCAAAGCAAATGCGGCTGAACAAGTATAGGTGCAAAAGCTGAGATAGCTACTCTTTTATAAACGCTGTCCGTTTGTTATTTAGCTGCGCTTCGGGTGTGTCGCTGGTGTTTAAGGGTTTCGTGTCGCCCCAGCCTCTGGCCGACAAGCGCTCCGGTGCAATGCCCAGATTAACAAGTAAAGCTTTTGTTGCCTCAGCACGTTTCTGGCTAAGCGTCATGTTAAACCTGCTATCGCCGTTGCTGTTGGTATGATTTTCTATGCTGAATTTGAGGTCGGGCTGCTCCTGCATCAGTTTTACAATAGCGTTCAGGGTGCCCATCGACTCAGGAAGTACATTGGCATAGTTCGGGATAAACTTAATGCCTTGTGTTACAATTTTGCCTTCGGCCGATAATTGGTCATCAGGATTTTTCCCACCGCCTTCGGCTATAAATACTTGTTTTACCAACGTCTCAGCATCGGTGCGGTTTTTTACCTGTATTTTCAGGCCACTTGGTTTACCTTTTACCTGCGGGATATCGAGGAGGCAGTACTGGTCGAGGTATACTTTCAGGCTGCCTTTGCTGAGCGCAATAGCCAGGTGCCGCCACTGTTCTTTTACACCGGCAGCGGCTAACTCCGCCGCTTCTGCGCCTTCTTTTTTAAAATGTACGCTGTTGGCTCCTATAACCAGGGGCTCCGAAAAATTTCCGTTTGCAGCATTCTTATTCTTGCCTGAGTTGTCAACCAAATAAATCTCATAAGTTACTTTTGGGTTATCTGACGCAAAGAACAAATCCATTTCTATCGTAGCCGTTTCGGGGAGCCAGTTTTCGCTGGCCATTACTGGGCTGATGCTTGTGCCATTGTCTACTAGTTTCAGCGCATTTTCGCTTCCGTAAATGGCGACTTCTACCGTTCCTTTTCCCAACCGCCAGTGAGATGGAAATTCGCCTTTGTCTTCGCCTATCATGTTATCCTCGAACAGCACCTTATCGCCGGGTACAAAATCATACTTAACCCAGGATGCGTAAGTGCCTGTGTTTGACGGTGAAATCGATGGGGCCTTTGCTGTGCCAGTGGTTATAGGTACATCTGCTGCTTTTATGCCGTTGCCGGAATGTGCCTGCGCTGGCAGCGCAGAAAGTAGGAGCAGGGCAAAGTAAATAGGACGTATATGCATTTATAGTAGTATGAATTTAAATAAGATACGAAAAAGCAGGTTCATAAAGTATAAAAGGAAATTATTACAAAACTGGTGCCTTTTCCGATTTATAAGGAATACTATTTATTGAATATTCCTTTAGTAAATACTCTTTAAGGCGTTTAGTGGCCCACTTCCTGAATTCTATCCCTCTTTGTGATTTTACTCTGTATCCAACAGAGATGATTACAATTAAGTTGTAATAAGTCACTGTACGGGTAACTTCTCTATTACCTTCTTTCTCAACTAGGCGGAAATCCCGCCTAGTTGAGGTTTCTTTAAATTCACCTTTTGCGTAGAGATTACGAATATGTTCTCCAACTGTTCTTCTGGCTTTACCAAATAATTCAGCTATCTGCTGTTAAGTTGACCAAACACAACCACTTGGAACTCCACTTCTCTATCTGAGGAAGTAAGAACCACTATATCATTATCGGATGGAGTCATATTGTTCTTAGTATCTTCCATGTATTCAAAATAACGCACAATGTACTTGTGCAGCCGATGGGCGAGGCGTAGCCAAGACTAAAGGCTGAACTTTGTTGGCTACAGCTATTCTTTTACTATCTCAACCGCACGAGGAGTGTTTTGACTTGCATCCCAGATAGGTTTCCCATTGTACCATACTTCTTCACAAATCATGTTGCTGTTGCTGGTGTTGAACAGACAATCTACGGTATCTACATCAGCGGAAGAAAACTCAATCAGTGTGCGTGACTTGTTGTTTTCGATATAGTCACTTGGAGAAAGCCCAAGTGCATCTTCACCCAAGGCATTTTTTCGAACTGAAAACATTTTTGGTTGATCCAGGTTCCCTCTGAATATTTTCTCTTTTTGCCCTTCCTTCATGAAGTAAACATTGATGTTGTTTTCATTTAGTTCTTGCTGATTGAGCCAATTGTTCCCATTCTCATCAACGTAATGAATTTCTATTGCTGTATCGACAACAGTACAGCAATTTTTAGACTTCTCACAAGATGAAAAAATCAGCGGCAATAGTAAGAGATAAATCTTTTTCATAACTTAATAATTTTAGTTTTAGCCAACTATAGTAATCTGCACTATGTACGGAAGTAATACCACATGTTTTATACTTCTCCTGGTGCTTCTCATCATACCTACATCCACCCTTTATATTATATTATGCTAATATAATATAAAAGTATAAATTAACCAGTAAGCCTGGAGTTTTATCGTGAACAGGGCAACGACCCCTCCTTTTTATACTTGCAGAGAAGTATGGCCCACAAAAAAGCCTGCCACTTTACAGCGGCAGGCTTTCTAATTATACTTTATACTAGCGCTTACACGTCAGCTCTTGAGTTGCGGTTACGCTCGTTCTCGTCGAGGTAAATTTTGCGCATGCGGATGCTCTTCGGCGTTACTTCCAGCAGTTCATCCTTCTGGATGTATTCCATGGCTTCTTCAAGAGAGAAGTGTTTGGCAGGCGCGATTTTCACGTTGTTGTCAGAGCCGGAAGCACGCATGTTCGTCAGCTTCTTGCCTTTCTGAATGTTTACTGTAATGTCGTTCTGGCGGCTGTGCTCCCCGATTACCTGGCCCATGTATACTTCTACACCCGGATCAACGAAAAACCCACCCCGGTCCTGCAGCTTGTCGATAGAATAAGCAGTTCCCGGGCCTGTCTCCATCGAGATGATAGATCCGTTAATGCGGCCTGGTATTGTGCCTTTGTATGGTTCGTAGCGGCTGAAGCGGTGGTTCATGATTGCCTCACCAGCTGTAGCAGTCAGCACGTTATTACGCAAACCAATCAGGCCGCGCGCCGGAATGTTAAACTCCAGGTGCTGCAGGTCGCCTTTCGGCTCCATAATCGTCAGTTCACCTTTGCGTTGCGTTACCAGTTCAATAACTTTACCGGCAGTTTCTTCGGGCACATCTACAACCATGTGCTCGATTGGCTCGCAACGAACGCCATCAATTTCTTTAAAAATTACCTGTGGCTGGCCTACCTGCAACTCGTATCCTTCACGGCGCATGGTTTCAATCAGTACCGACAAGTGCAGGATACCACGACCAAATACCAGGAAAGTATCTTCACGGTCTGTTTCCTGCACACGCAGGGCCAGGTTTTTCTCGGTTTCCTTGAACAGGCGATCACGCAGGTGGCGTGATGTTACAAACTTACCCTCTTTACCGAAGAAAGGAGAGTTGTTGATCGTAAAGAGCATGTTCATGGTTGGCTCATCAATAGAGATGCGCTTTAATGGCTCCGGATTGTCAATGTCAGCAATGGTGTCGCCAATATCAAATCCTTCTATGCCTGTTACCGCGCAAATTTCGCCGGCTGATACTTCCGGAACGCTCTTTCTGCCTAAGCCTTCAAAAATCTGAAGTTCGGCAATTTTACCTTTTTTAATTGAACCATCAGCTTTGCACAAGTTTATAGGCATGCCTTCTTTCAGAGTACCACGGTGCACACGGCCAATAGCGATACGACCCACAAAAGAAGAATAGTCAAGCGACGTAATCTGCATCTGCGGTGTACCTTCCAGGTATGGTGCCGGCGGAATCACATCAATGATAGCATCCAGCAGCGGCGTAATATTATCGGTTGGCTTTGTCCAGTCGGTGCTCATCCAGCCTTGCTTGCTGGAGCCGTACAAGGTTACGAAGTTAAGCTGATCTTCAGAGGCATCCAGGTTAAACATCAGGTCAAATACCTGCTCGTGCACCTCGTCGGGGCGGCAGTTTTCTTTGTCCACTTTGTTCACCACCACAATGGGTTTCAGGCCAAGCTGAATAGCTTTGCCCAACACGAAGCGCGTCTGTGGCATAGCGCCTTCAAAGGCATCTACAAGCAGCAGTACGCCGTCAGCCATTTTCAGCACGCGCTCTACTTCACCGCCAAAGTCGGCGTGACCAGGGGTGTCGATGATATTTATTTTAACATCTCTGTAGCGCACCGATACGTTTTTGGAAACGATAGTGATGCCACGCTCGCGCTCCAGATCGTTGCTGTCCAGAATCAGATCGTCAAAATGCTGGTGTTCTGCGAACAACTTTGAAGCATGGATAATTTTGTCCACGAGCGTCGTCTTGCCGTGGTCAACGTGTGCGATAATCGCAATATTTCGAATGTTTTGCATTGATTTCATTTATCGAGCCGCAAAATTACGAAAAAGGGTTTACATTTTCAGTAGTTCGCTCGAAATAAACAGGTTATGGTTATGATAATTTATGCCGCACCGGAAAAAACGGGCGATCAAGGACACAAACACCATTGCGCTACACTTTGTTTCATAAGGTGTTAAGTAAATTATAAGCGACAAAGCCGGATAACCGGCAGCTTCGTAACTATAAATATGAAAGCCTTACTATTACTTATACTATCAGGCACCATCAGCCTGTCTGCCTGCGTTGAGCAGGATAAAACCACAGATGCAGAATATCTGATGGAAGCTCCGGGCGAAGAGTCGCTGACAGCGTGGGAGGTAAACAACCTGGATAATCAATTGCTTGGAGATACAGTGGTAAAATCGGAGGCGGCGTGGAAAAAGCAACTGACGCCGGAGCAGTTTTACGTGCTGCGCGAGAAAGGTACAGAGCGGCCATTCAAAAACAAGTACAACGGCAATCACCAGAAAGGCATTTATAACTGCGCTGCCTGTGGGAATCCTATGTTTAGTTCTGAAACAAAATTTGAATCCGGCACCGGCTGGCCAAGCTTTTACGCTCCCATTTCTATGAAAGGCATTAAAGTTGGCGATGATAATTCGCTGGGCATGGTACGGTCGGAGGTGGTATGCGCCCGTTGCGGCTCCCACATTGGCCACGTGTTTGATGACGGCCCTAAACCAACCGGCTTGCGCTACTGCCTGAATTCGGCTGCCTTAAACTTTGTGAAGAAGTAAGTTAAATGGCTTCATTGCTAAATGATTGCTTGTTGGTCTTTTATTAGAAAACTATAAATCTTCCTACAAAAGGATACGGAACGCCTTATTCAGGAAGCAGATAAGACGTAAACTTGTGAAATAGCAGTTAACAGTTCAGCCATTTAACAGTTTGACTCTTCAAAAATTAACAAACCAAACCGCCTGCCCGTACCTTATAGCTACACTTAAACAGATAACACCATGGAAGAATTACATTCTGAAGCAGATAATATAGAAAATGCCGCGCAATGTATTATAGAAGCCTTTAAAGAGATGCAGGTGCAGGAAGGTGAAACCTTACGCTATCAGCAACTATACCCGTACCTGCAGGAGCGCTACCCCAAGTATAAAGACGTGCAGAAAGAGGCAGAGCATCACCTGACAAAGGAAGGGTATATTAACCCTGCGCCGGATGGCCTGATGCTAACACAGGTAGGCGCTGATTTTATGTATGGCAGGAATGACTAAAACTCTGAAATTTAAATAAAAAAGGTAGCAGGCCATAACTGGTTTGCTACCTTTTTTATTTGTGCAAGTATAATAGCCATACCGCCCGTTTTATCTGGCGGTATGGCTATTATACTTGTAAAGCAGTATTTAATGTTGGTCGGCGCTTATTTGTTTTCCTCATCCGGCGCTTCTACATCCAGCGGCTCGTCTTCTTCATGTAATTCGTCCGGCTCCAGATCTACGTATACTTCATGGTCTGGTGGCGTATTGTCAGATTCATGGCTCACTTCTTCAGGCACCGGATTTTTGGTTACTTTCTCCATGCTGTTTCGCTCGCCCAAATCGTCGCCATCATCTCGTCTTGTTCTGAAATTATCTTTGTTCTTCATAGTTTAAATTAATTTATGTCTGTTTCTGGTATGTATGATTTATACTTGTGTTGATTTAAATACTCTGAGATAATAAACATACCCTCTGCTGTCATCCTTAAAGGATCTTGTGGGCAAGCCGCAGAAGGTTTAACCTCCCTTCTATCAAGTTTCTTACAGAATGACAGCAGAGGGTATAATATAAATTATATTTGTCTTCTTACTTTTATTTACGTGATTTATACTTGCTGTTATCCAAAACAGCTTTTATACTTCAAAGCATCTCCCGCTATAAATCCTGCATCGTGTTTCAGTGATGCTTTACTTACGCAAAAGCCGGGCAGGAGTGAATGGCTATTCTGAATTTTGCGGCGGTACAATCCGTTGGCTATTCGTATATTTGTATTTTAATTTGAGAAATGACGACAAATCCTAAACGCTATACTGTTACAGCAGCTTTGCCTTATGCCAACGGGCCTGTGCACATTGGGCACCTGGCCGGAGTGTATCTGCCTGCTGATATTTACGTGCGCTACCTGCGCCTGCAAGACCGCGACGTAAAATTTATCTGTGGTTCTGATGAGCATGGCGTACCCATCACAATTCGCGCCAAACGAGAAGGCATTACGCCGCAGCAGGCCGTGGATAAATACCATGAACTGATAAAAGCATCTTTCAGTGATTTTCATGTTTCTTTTGATGTATATGATCGCACTTCGTCTGCCATACACCGCGAAACGGCTTCAGATTTCTTTCTGAAACTCTACAACGATGACAAGTTTATCGAGCAGACTACGGAGCAATACTATGACGAGGAGGCACAGCAGTTTCTGGCCGACCGCTATATTACGGGCACCTGCCCCCGATGCGGCAACGAGAACGCTTACGGCGACCAGTGCGAGAACTGCGGTAGCTCCTTAAATGCCACAGACCTCATCAACCCCAAAAGCACATTAAGCGGACTGAAACCAGTGCTGCGCGAAACCAAACACTGGTACCTGCCCCTAAACGAGTATGAGCCCTGGCTGCGCGACTGGATTGTGGAAGGCCATAATAACGACTGGAAACCAAATGTGTACGGCCAGTGCAAAAGCTGGATAGACCAGGGCCTGCAGCCACGCGCCGTTACCCGCGATCTGGATTGGGGCGTGCCTGTGCCGCTGCCAGGTGCCGAAGGAAAGGTGCTTTATGTTTGGTTTGATGCGCCGATTGGCTATATCTCGGCTACCAAAGCCCTGACAGATGACTGGGAAAAATACTGGAAAGATCCGGAAACGAAACTGGTGCACTTTATCGGCAAAGACAACATCGTGTTCCACTGCATCATCTTTCCAAGTATGCTGAAGGCACATGGCGATTTTATACTTCCGGAAAATGTGCCGGCCAACGAATTCCTGAACCTGGAAGGCGATAAAATTTCTACTTCACGCAACTGGGCTGTGTGGCTGC
>Ga0210040_10001835_pt1 | contig 31160 bp, 32 predicted proteins | sample CryGeyCG12114_NA_FD_185462 | JGI IMG/M metagenome (GOLD analysis project Ga0210040, IMG submission 185462) | Groundwater microbial communities from aquifer - Crystal Geyser CG19_WC_8/21/14_NA (SPAdes) (version 2) | ecosystem: Environmental > Aquatic > Deep subsurface > Groundwater | place: USA...
CGGGTCCGAGCGGCCTCGTCGCCGGGCGGGGTGATCAGGAGCGGGTGCAGGTTGCCGTCGCCGGCGTGCGCGAGGTTGGCGATGTGCACGTCGTGGCGCAGCGACACCTCCTCGATGTGGGCCAGCATCGCGGGCACCGCCCGGACCGGTACGCAGACGTCCTCGGTCAGGACGGGGCCGAGGCGTTCGAGCGCGGGGTAGGCGAGCCGCCGGGCGGAGAACAGGGCCTCGGCCTGCTCCGGGTCCGTCGAGCGGGCCGACCAGGTGGCGCCGGCGGCGGCGAAGGCCGCCCGGACGGTCTCGGCCTCCGCCTCCCCGGCCGCGCCGGGGGAGTCGAACCGGGCGAGCAGGATCGCGGCGGCGTCAGTCGCCAGACCGAGGTGCAACCAGTCGTCGACGGCCCGGAGGCAGTGCCGGTCCAGCAGCTCGAGCGCCGACGGGACGACCCCGCTGCGGGTCACCGCGGCCACGGCCTCGCCGGCGGTCACCAGGGAGGAGAAGTAGCCGACGACGGTCTGCTCCGGCGGGCGCGCCGGGCGCAGCCGCACGGTGATCTCGGTGACGACGCCCAGGGTGCCCTCGGAGCCGACCATCAGCGCGGTGAGGTCGTAGCCGGCGACGCCCTTGGCCGTCCGTCGGCCGAGGCGGACCAGCTCGCCGGTCCCGGTCACCACCTGGAGCCCGAGCACGTAGTCGCCGGTCACGCCGTACTTGACGCAGCACACGCCGCCGGCGTTGGTGGCGACGTTGCCGCCGATGGTCGACCAGGGCGAGCTGGCGGGGTCCGGCGGGTACCAGAGCCCCTGCTCGGCGACGGCGGCGCGCAGGTGGTCGTTCACGACTCCGGGCTGGACGACGGCGAAGCGCTCGACGGGGTCGATCTCGAGCACGGCGTCCATCGCCTCGAGGCTCACGACGACCGAGCCGGTGATCGCGTTGGCCCCGCCCGAGAGCCCCGTCCCCGCCCCGCGGGGCACCACGGGCACCCCGTGCTCGAGGCAGACCCGGACGATGGCCTGCACCTGCTCGGCGGTGCGCGGCAGGGCGACGGCCAGGGCGGGGACGTACGGCGCCCACTCCGCGTCGTCGTGGCTGTAGGGCTCGACCGCGTCGGGCGTCGTCAGGAGGGTGCCCTCGGGCAGCACCGCGGACAGGGCCTTGCGGACCTGCTCGTCGCGGTCGGTGCGCGAGTCGGCGACGTACGGGCCCTGGGCTGGGATCGGCAGCGTGATCACCGGTCTATCGTGCACCGGTCTCGACCTGGACCTCGGAGCAGACGTGGGAAGAGTCAACGCCTGCCTGCTCGGGGGGTCAGGTAGACGTTGACTCTCGACGGTGACATCGCACCAGGATGACGAAGCGTTACAGGATGACTAGTGTGACCTGCGTCACCTGGCGTCAGCCGTGGTCCTTGACCACGAGGACGGGCAGGCCGGCCTGGAGGATGAGGGTCTGGGTCACGCTGCCCAGGAGGAACTTGCCCACCGGCGAGCGTCGCCGGGCACCGATGACCAGCATGTCGGCGCGGACGTCGTCGACGAGGCTCAGGATGGCGCTGGCGACGTTCTCCTCGCCGGTCGCGAGGTGCAGCTCCCAGGCGACGCTGAGCCCGGTGTCGGAGAGGACCCGCTCGACCTCGTCGGAGATCCCGGACCTGTTGGCCGCCGCGATGTCGAGGTCCAGCGACTCGACGACGTGCAGGACGGCGAGGTCGGTCTGCCGCATCGCGGCCTCGCGCACCGCCTCGGCGAGCGCGATGCGGCTGGTCGAGGAGACCTGGTGGGCGACGGCGACGGTCATGGACGACCTCCAGCTAGGAACGGTTCCAGCGGGTGCGGACCCTTTGTCTGGTCAATGTAGCGAAAAGCCCGCTCCATCACACCTGGGGCGCGGGAGCGGTCGACCGGGCGGGGCCGCGGGCGACCAGGGCGGCGACCGTGCGCCAGCCGAGCAGGAACACCGCGACGACGATCGTGGTGACCACGACGAACGAGGTCTGCACACCGTCGCCGACCCCGTGGCGGACGACCATCCCGACGACGACCACCGCGACCCACACCGCAGCACCCGCGAGGAGGCTCTGGGGGCGCGCCCGGGTCGACGGCACCAGGACGACGAGCACCCAGCCGACCAACCAGCCCACCAGGAACGGGCCCGCGGTCCTCGCCATCCCCGCGATCGTCAGGTCCTCCCCGTGGCTGACGCGTCCGATCCCGGCGAACAGCAGCACGAGAACGAGGTCGACCAGCGCGGCGGTGGCGACGCGTCCGACGCGGGTGTCCGTCATGACGCGACATTACGCTGAGGCCATGCCCGAGCCCGTTCGTCGTCAGGTCGTCATGGGCATCGAGACCGAGTACGGCATCAGCGCCTCGCCGGGCCGCAGCCGCGAGGACGACCTGCACCCGATGCAGCTGTCCAACCACGTCGTGAAGGCGTACGGCAGCGGCGCGGCGGGCACGGACGCGGACGGCCGCCCGGCCGGCTGGGACTACGAGACCGAGTCCCCGCTGCGCGACATCCGCGGCTACGAGGTCGCCCGCTCCAGCGCGCACCCCGACCAGCTGACCGACAGCGACCTCGGCATGGCCAACGTCATCCTCACCAACGGGGCGCGGCTCTACGTCGACCACGCGCACCCGGAGTACTCCAGCCCCGAGGTCACGACCGCGCTCGACGTCGTGCGCTACGACAAGGCCGGCGACAAGGTGATGGCGATCGCCGCCCAGCGCGCCTCGCTCTACACGGGCCGCCAGATCCGGCTCTACAAGAACAACACCGACGGCAAGGGCGCGTCGTACGGGACGCACGAGAACTTCCTGCTCCAGCGCAGCACGCCGTTCGACCGGGTCGTCACCCAGTTCACCGCGTTCCTGGTGACGCGGCAGGTCTTCACCGGAGCCGGCCGGGTGGGGATCGGGCAGGCTAGCCAGACCTCGGGGTTCCAGATCAGCCAGCGCGCCGACTTCTTCGAGGCCGAGGTCGGCCTGGAGACCACGCTCAACCGGCCGATCATCAACACCCGCGACGAGCCGCACGCCGACGCCGCCAAGCACCGCCGGCTGCACGTCATCACCGGCGACGCGAACCTGTCGGAGACCTCGACCTGGCTCAAGGTCGGGACGGCGGCCTGGGTGCTGCGGGTGATCGAGGCCGGCACGCTCGGCACCGACCTCCGCCTGGCCGGCCCCGTGGCCGCGATGCGCGCGGTGAGCCACGACCTGTCCTGCCGGGCGCCGCTCGAGCTGGCCGACGGCCGTCGGATGACCGCGATCGAGATCCAGCACGTCTACCTCGGACGCAGCCGGGCGCTCCTCGCCTCGGCGGCGGCGGACGACCTGCCGGCAACCGGGCGTGCGGAGGCCGAGGCGCTGTTCGCGGCCTGGCAGGAGACGCTCGACTCCCTGGCCACCGACGTGACGCTGCTCGCCGACCGGCTGGACTGGGTCGCCAAGCTCGCGCTGATGGAGTCCTACCGGGCGCGGGACGGGCTCGGCTGGGACGCGCCCAAGCTCGCGGCGATCGACCTGCAGTACGCCGACGTCGACCCGTCCCGCAGCCTCTACACCGCGCTCGCCGCCAAGGGCCGGATCCGCCGCCTGGTCAGCGACGAGGAGATCGAGCGGGCCCGCACCACCCCGCCGAGCGACACCCGGGCGTACTTCCGCGGGCGGGTCATGGAGTTGTTCGGCTCCTCGGTGGTCGCCGCGTCCTGGGACTCGGTGATCTTCGACCTGCCCGACCGCCCGGCCCTGCAGCGGGTGCCGCTGCTCGACCCGCTGCGCGGGACCGCCGAGCAGGTGGGCGCGATGCTCGACGCCTGCACCGACGTGTCGGACCTCTTCGCCGCGCTCGGCCGCTGACCCCGGACGCCTCCGCACCCGCCCGCTGGGGCCGGCTCGCGCCCAGGCGGGAAGTGTCAGCGGCCCTGACTAGGCTGGCCGCAGCCCACCGAAGGAGTGCTCATGCCCGAGTCCGAGCAGACTCACCGCCGCGCGCGGAAGTCCGACGACGAGGAGACGGTCGAGGACCTGCCCGCGGTCGACGCGGCGCACAAGGCCGAGCTCGACTCGGACGTCGACTCGCTCCTGGACGAGATCGACGGTGTGCTCGAGGTGAACGCCGAGGAGTTCGTCCGGTCGTTCGTGCAGAAGGGTGGCCAGTGACCGACGGCTCTGCTGCCGGCTCCCGAGGCGGTCTGCCCGCGGCGTTCCTGCGCGCGGGCAGCTCGTCCTTCGTCGACCTGGCTGCGGCCGTCGCGCCGGACGTCCTGCCGACGTCCCGCTCGGCCGGCCCGGGCACCTCGGCGGCGTCCCTGGGTGACCTGACGCCGCACGGCACCACGATCGTCGCCGCCACGTTCCCGGGCGGGGTCGTGATGGCGGGGGACCGGCGCGCCACGATGTCCAACATGATCGCCCAGCGCGACATCGAGAAGGTCTTCCCGGCCGACGAGTTCTCGCTGGTCGGCATCGCCGGCGCGGCGGGGCTTGCCGTGGAGATGGTCGGGCTCTTCCAGGTCGAGCTCGAGCACTACGAGAAGATCGAGGGTGCCCCGCTCTCCCTGGTCGGCAAGGCCAACCGCCTCGCGACGATGATCCGCGGCAACCTCCCGCTGGCCATGCAGGGCCTGGCCGTGGTGCCGCTCTTCGCCGGGTGGGACGAGGCGGCCGCGATGGGCCGGATCTTCTCCTACGACGCGACCGGCGGCCGCTACGAGGAGCACTCGTTCTTCTCCGTCGGCTCCGGCTCGATCTTCGCCCGCGGTGCGCTCAAGAAGCTGTACGCCCCCGACCTGGCCGTCGCCGACACGGTCATGGCCGTCCTGCAGGCGCTCTACGACGCGGCCGACGACGACTCGGCCACCGGAGGGCCCGACATGGCCCGCCGGATCTTCCCCGTGATCATGATCGCCGGCCCCGACGGGGTCCAGCGGGTCGGTGACGACCAGATCGGCGCCATGGTCGACCGCCTGGTCGCCGCCCGGCGCATCCGCCCCGACGGGCCGGAGGCCCGCGTTGTCTAGCCTGGAGAGCCACCGTGTCTAGCCCGTTCTACGTCGCGCCCGAGCAGCAGATGAAGGACCGGGCCGACTTCGCGCGCAAGGGCATCGGCCGGGGCCGCTCGGTCGTGGTGCTCCACTACGCCGACGGCATCGTCTTCGTCGCGGAGAACCGCTCGCAGGCGCTGCACAAGGTCGGCGAGATCTACGACCGGATCGGCTTCGCCGCGGTCGGGCGCTACAACGAGTTCGACACGTTGCGCCAGGCGGGGATCCGCTACGCCGACCTGCGTGGCTACAGCTACGACCGCACCGACGTCACGGCCCGCGGGCTGGCGAACGCGTACGCGCAGCTGCTCGGCGGGATCTTCTCCTCCGGCGGCGAGAAGCCGTACGAGGTGGAGATCATCGTCGCCGAGCTCGGGGCGAGCGCCCAGGACGACCAGATCTACCGCCTGACCTACGACGGGTCGATCGGCGACGAGGAGCACTTCGCCGTGATGGGCGGCTCCGCCGAGGCGATCGCCGAGGTCGTCCGCTCCGGCTACGCCGATGCTCTCGACCTGGCCGCCGCCGTCCAGCTGGCCGTCCACGCACTCGGGTCCGACGGGGGACCCGGTACGCCCGTCCGCGAGCTCGGCGTCGACGCCCTCGAGGTCGCGGTCCTCGACCGGACGCGCGCCCTGCCGCGGAAGTTCCGCCGGGTGGCGGGCCCGCGGCTCGCCGCTGTCCTCGGCGGGCAGCCGGTGCCGGCCGACGCTGGTGGCGTCTCGGGCCAGCCCGACGCCTCGACCACGTCGCCCGCCGCCCCCGGGGTGGCGCTGACCGACCTCCCCTCGCCTCCGGCATGAGCACGCCGCTCGGACCACCGGTGACCGTGGTGGTCGGGGCCGGTCTGGTGGGGGCGTCGATCGGCCACGCGCTGACCGGTGCCGGCTGGCGCGTGCACCTGGTGGACGACGTCCCGAGCCACGCCGTCGTCGCCGCCGGGCTCGGTGCGGGGAGCGCCTCGCCGGCCGACCCGGCCGAGGTGGGGCTCGTCGTCGTCGCCGTCCCGCCGCGCGCGATCGCCGACGTCGTGGGGGAGTGCCTGCAGACCTACCCCACCGCCACCGTCACCGACGTCGGCTCGGTCAAGGCCGGCGTGCTCGACGCGCTCTGGGAACGTCCGGTCGACCTCACCCGCTACGTCGGGTCCCACCCGATGGCCGGCTCGCACCACTCGGGGCCGGTGACCGCGGACGGCGAGCTGTTCGTGGACCGGACCTGGGTGGTGACCCCGCACCGCAAGAGCTCGGAGGCGGCGACCGCGCAGGTGGTCGAGCTCGTCCACGCCTGCCGCGCCCGGCTCGTGACCCTCGACGTCGACGACCACGACGCAGCCGTCGCCCGCGTCTCGCACCTGCCGCACCTGGTGTCGGTGCTGATGGCCGGGCACCTGACGAACGTCGCGGAGGAGGACCTCGTCCTCGCCGGCCAGGGGCTGCGCGACGTCACCCGCATCGCCGGTGGCGACCCGGGCCTGTGGCAGCAGATCGTCCGGGCGAACTCCACCGCCGTGCTCCGCGAGCTGCGCCAGGTGGCCGTCTCGCTGGACCGGCTCATCACCGCGGTCGAGACGCCGACCGACCCGGCCCTGGGCCGCGAGCTCGAGCGCGGTGTCGACGGCACCCGCCGCATCCCGGGCAAGCACGGGGCCGCACCTGTGCCGTACGCGCAGGTCGTCGTGGCGATCCCGGACGAGCCGGGCGCCCTGGCCCGGCTGTTCGGCGACGTCGAGGGCGCCGGCGTCAACGTCGAGGACATCGCCATCGAGCACGACGCGAGCCGCCAGGTCGGCTACCTCACCCTCTCGGTCCAGCCCGTGCGGGCCGAGAGCCTGGCCGTCGTCATGCGCGAGGGCGGCTGGACCGTCGTCTGAGCGCAGGTCGCAGGGCCGGCGACGGGACGACGCCGAGAGTTCGCCGCACGGCTCGATAAGGTAGGCGGATGTCCGAGCCGAGCGCCTCCGGGACCCCCGGCCACCCGACCCTCAGCAGCACCCCGCTGGTCGTCGCGATCGACGGGCCCAGCGGGTCCGGCAAGTCCAGCACCTCGCGCGGGGTCGCGGCCCGGCTCGGGCTGGCCTACCTCGACACCGGCGCCATGTACCGGGCCGCGACCTGGCTGGCGGTGCACGAGGGCATCGACCTCACCGACACCGACGCCGTCGCCGACCTCGTGTCACGCGCCCAGCTCGTCCTCGAGCTCGACCCGGCGCACCACAGCGTGACGATCGACGGCCACGACGTCACCACGGCCATCCGCGACCCCGACGTCTCCGCGGCGGTCAGCGCGGTCGCCACCAACCTCTCCGTCCGCGCCGACCTCGTCGCGCGGCAGAAGCAGGTCATCGCTGAGGCGGCTGCCGGCATCGTGGCCGAGGGGCGCGACATCACCACGGTCGTCGCACCCGAGGCGCCGGTGCGGGTGCTGCTCGTCGCCGATCCGGCAGCCCGGATCGCCCGCCGTCACGCCGAGCTCGGCGAGCACGTCGACGCCGACACGGTCCACGACCAGGTGGTCCGTCGTGACCGCGACGACTCGACCGTCGCCGCGTTCCACGACGCCGCGCCGGGGGTCACCGTGCTGGACTCCACCGAGCTCACCCTCGAGCAGGTCGTCGACGCGATCTGCGCGCTGGTGCCCGCTGCGTACGACCCCTCGGTCGCGCGCTAGCCGCGTACGAGAGGCGGTCGCGGCCGCTCCGACTATCCTGGAGGATCGTGCGTCGCCCTCGGTCGAGGGTGGCGAAACACCTCAGCCCCACCGGAGTGACATGACCGAGACCGCGGCGCCCGCCGCTCCAGCCCGCATCCTTCCCGTGGTGGCGGTGGTCGGTCGTCCCAACGTCGGCAAGTCCACGCTGGTCAACCGCATCATCGGACGTCGTGAGGCCGTCGTCCAGGACGTCCCCGGCGTCACCCGTGACCGCGTGTCCTACGACGCCGACTGGAACGGTCGCTCGTTCGTCCTGGTCGACACCGGCGGTTGGGCGCCCGACGCCAAGGGACTGGCCGCGCAGATCGCCGAGCAGGCCGAGCTGGCCATCGCCGCCGCCGACGCCGTGGTGCTCGTGGTCGACGGGACCGTCGGGACGCTCGACAGCGACCAGGCGGTCGTCCGGGTGCTGCGGCGTAGCAAGAAGCCCGTGGTCCTCGCCGTGAACAAGGTCGACGACCAGCGCGCCGAGGCCGAGGCCGCGTCCATGTGGAACCTGGGGCTCGGCGAGCCGTACCCCGTCTCCGCCCTGCACGGACGGGGGAGCGGCGACCTCCTCGACGCGATCCTCGACACCCTCCCGCCCGCCCCCGAGATCGACTACGACGCGGTCCGCGGCCCCCGGCGGATCGCCATCGTCGGCAAGCCGAACGTCGGCAAGTCCAGCCTGCTGAACAAGCTCGCCCACCAGCAGCGCGTGGTCGTCGACAACGTGGCCGGCACGACCGTCGACCCGGTCGACGAGATCGTCGAGGTCGACGGCGAGACGTACGTCTTCATCGACACGGCCGGCATCCGCCGTCGGGTCAAGGAGGCGTCGGGCCACGAGTACTACGCGAGCCTGCGCACCCAGGGCGCCATCGAGCGCGCCGAGGTCTGCGTCGCCGTCCTCGACGCGAGCGTGCCGCTGACCGAGCAGGACGTCCGGATCATGACCTCGGTCGAGGAGACCGGACGCGCGCTGGTCATCGCCTACAACAAGTGGGACCTGACCGACGAGGAACGGCGCAAGTACCTCAGCCGCGAGGTCGAGCAGGAGGTCGCGCCCTTCGCTTGGGCGTCGCACGTGAACATCTCGGCGCTGACCGGACGCCACGTCGACCGTCTCGGCCCGGCGCTGCAGGAGGCGCTGGCCAGCTGGGAGACGCGGATCTCGACCGGCAAGCTCAACGCGTTCCTCGGTCGCGTCGTCGCCGCGCACCCGCACCCCGTCCGCAGCGGCAAGCAGCCGCGGATCTTGTTCGGCACCCAGGCGCAGGCCAGCCCGCCCACGTTCGTGCTGTTCACCAGCGGCCAGCTCGACCCCGGCTACCTGCGCTTCGTCGAGCGCCGGCTGCGCGAGGAGTTCGGCTTCGTCGGCACGCCCGTCCACGTCGAGGTGCGCGCGCGGGAGAAGCGCGGCAAGCGCTGACGCAGGACCCGGAGGCCCTCAGTCGCCGGTCGACCCGGGTGTCGACCACCAGCAGGCCGGCCGATCCCGAGGCGTCGACGAGGGCCTTCGCGGGCACAACGTTCGGCCGCACCTGCCCGACCCTGATCGAGGTGCATGCAGCGACGACGGCCCGATGCGCTTCCTCGCACGCCGAACTGCGGCCTAGTCTGACCAGCGATGGGCACCTCCGACGAACGCGCTGGTCGCGGCCCCGCCTCGCAGGTCGAGCCGCTGGACCTGCCGCGCCCGACGGCGGTCGACCGGATGGGCGAGCTGGTCGACCGGGCCGCCGAGATCCTCACCGCCCAGGACGGGCTCCGGGCCCTGCTGGCGGCGAACCGGTCCATCGTCGAGGAGCTCTCCCTGCCGGCGGTGCTGCGCCGGGTGGTCGCGGCGGCCCAGGCCGTGGCGGGCGCGCGGTACGCCGCCCTGGGCGTGATCGGCCCGGACGGTCTGCTCGAGGAGTTCGTCCACACGGGGATGACCGAGGACGAGGTGGAGCAGATCGGCGACCTGCCCCGCGGGAAGGGGATCCTGGGCGCGCTGATCAGGACGCCGGTGGCGATCCGCCGGACCCGGATCGACACGGACCCGCTCTCGTCGGGCTTCCCGGCCGGCCACCCGCCGATGACGGGGTTCCTCGGGGTGCCGGTCCGCTCCCGCGACGTGGTGTTCGGCAACCTCTACCTCACCGACCGGGTGGACGGCCGGCCGTTCTCCGCGGAGGACGAGGAGCTCGTCCTGGCGCTGGCAGCCACGGCGGGGATCGCGATCGAGAACGCCCGGCTCTACGCCGAGGCCCGGCAGCGGCAGGACTGGCTCGCCGCGGCCGCGGACATCAGCCGGAGCCTGCTCACCCCGAGCAGCGACAAGAAGGCCGTCCTGCAGCGCGTCGCGGACACGGTCGCCCGGCTCGCCGAGGCCGACGTCGCCGCCGTGGTGCTGCCGACCGACGACCCGGAGACCCTGGAGATCTCCGTCGTGGCGGGTCGGGACGCGCAGCACCTGCGCTCGCTGCGCTACCCACGTGCGGGCACGCTCGACCGGCTGGCCATGGAGGAGGGTGTCGCGGTCCTGCTGGACGCCGTCGAGGACCAGAACCTCCACGTCCACCTCACCGAGGCCATGTCCGTCGGCCCCGTCATGGCGCTCCCGTTGATCGGCGAGCGGGGACCGCGCGGCGTGATCGTCGTGGGGCGGATCGAGGCCCGCCCGCGGTTCACGGAGGCCGAGCTCGGCCTGGCCGGCGGGTTCGCGGCACAGGCCGCCGTCGCCCTCGAGCTCGAGGACGCCCGCGCGTACCAGCAGCGGCTGACGGTGCTGGAGGACCGGAACCGCATCGCCCGCGACCTGCACGACCACGTCATCCAGCAGCTCTACGCCAGCGGCCTCAGCCTGCAGAGCGCCCTCGCGACCCCGCGAGACCCCCAGCTGCAGGGGGTCCTCACCCGCACGGTCGCCGACCTGGGCGACACCATCCGGCAGATCCGGACGACGATCTTCGCCCTGACCGACTCCGAGCCCGGTCGACCCGGCCCCCGGGCGGCTGTTCTCGAGGTGGTGCGTCGAGCCGGAGCAGGTCTGGCGGCGAGCCCACGGGTGACCTTCGTCGGTCCCGTGGACACCGCCGTCGACGACGCGATGGTCGGCGACCTGACGGCGGTGGTCGGCGAGGCCGTGACGAACGTCGTCCGCCACGCCGACGCCGACGTGGTCGAGGTGGGCGTGCAGGTGGTCGGGGACCGGGTCCGGGTGGTGGTCAGCGACGACGGCGGCGGGCTCGGCGACCAGCCCTGGGGTCGCGGCCTGACCAACCTCCACCGACGCGCGCTCGAGGCGGGCGGCACCCTGGCGCTCCGGCCCCGGGACGGCGGCGGGCTGCTGCTGGAGTGGGAGGTCCCGCTGGTCGTCGACGAGCGCCGCGCCTAGCCGGGACCTTCGCCTCTGGCCGCCGGGAGCGGGCGGTGCGAGACTGGGACCAGTGGTCCAGGCGCTGCCGGTGCTCCACGAGCACGCACCCGTACGGGGTGGGCGACCGGGGTCACGGAAACGAGATCGACATGAAGAAGTGGCAGCGCGTCGTCGTCGGCGTGGACGGGTCCGAGGGGAGCCGCCTCGCCCTGGAGGCCGCGGTCGAGCAGGCGCGCGAGCACGACGCCACGCTCGCGGTCGTCACGACCTGGTCGCAGCCCGTGACGGCCGGAGCGCCCGGCTACGCCTCGTACGACTGGATCAGCGAGGCCGACATGAGCGCGGCCGCCAAGCAGCAGCAGGCCGACCTCCTCGCCGCCGTGCTCGGCGCTGACCCCTCGCTCCGGGTGGAGCAGGAGGTCGTCGAGGGTCACCCCGCCCAGCAGCTGGTGGTGGCGTCCGAGGGTGCCGACCTGGTCGTGGTGGGTAGCCGTGGGCACGGCGGGTTCGTGGGGATGCTGCTCGGCTCGGTGAGCCAGCACGTGTCCGCCCACGCCGCCTGCCCCGTCCTGGTCGTCCGCTGAGCCGGGCGGCGCGCGGCGGCTCGCCCGAGCCGCTCGACGGCCGGCCGGTGCTGCTGTCGACCAAGGCGTACGAGAAGGAGCTGGCCCGTCTGCAGGAGGAGCTGGTCGCCATGCAGGAGTGGATCCGCAGCACCGGGATCCGGCTCGTGGTGGTGTTCGAGGGCCGCGACACGGCCGGCAAGGGCGGCACGATCCAGCGGATCACCGCCGCGCTGAACCCTCGTACGTGCCGGGTCGTCGCCCTCCCGGCGCCGACCGAGCGGCAGCAGACCGAGTGGTACTTCCAGCGCTACCTGGCCCATCTGCCTGCCGCCGGGGAGATGGTCCTGTTCGACCGGTCCTGGTACAACCGCGCCGGCGTCGAACGGGTGATGGGCTTCTGCACGCAGAAGCAGTACGAGGACTTCTCCGTGACGGCGCCGATGCTGGAGAAGGCCTTGATCGACGACGGGATCGTGCTGGTGAAGTACTGGCTGAGCCTGTCCGACCTCGAGCAGCGGCGCCGGTTCCAGGCGCGGATCGACAACCCGGCCAAGCGCTGGAAGCTCAGCCCGATGGACCTCGAGGCGCAGTCCCGGTGGGTCGACTACGCCGAGGCCAAGGACGCGATGTTCCGGTTCAGCGACACCGCCGAGAGCCCGTGGTGGGTCGTCGACGCGGACGACAAGAAGGCCGCCCGGCTGAACGTCATCGCCCACCTGCTGTCGCTGCTGCCCTACGAGCACCCCCGGCAGCCGTCGATCGAGCTCCCGAAGCGGCAGCAGCGGCCTTACCAGCGGCCGCCCATGGAGTCGCAGACCTTCGTCCCGCAGCGCTGGACGACCGTCGGCTAGGCCCGCCGGCGGACCTCTTCAGGCCGGCGGCCTCGGCGGCCGGTGCACCTTGGAGCCGAAGACAGCGGCCTGCGTGCGGCGCTGCATGCCGAGCTTCATCAGGATCGCCGTCACGTAGTTCTTGACGGTCTTCTCGGCCAGCGCGAGGTGCTCGCCGATCTGCCGGTTGGTCTGCCCGTCGGCGATCAGCGCCAGCACGTCCTGCTCCCGGGGCGTGAGGCCCGCGACCATCGGGTCGTCCTGGGGCGGCTGCAGCAGCCGTTCCATCAGCTTGGCCGTCAGCGCAGGGTCGATCAGCGACCGGCCGCGGGCCACGTGGCGGATGTCCTCCACCAGGCTCGACCCGATGATGTCCTTCAGCAGGTAGCCGGACGCGCCGGCCATCACGGCGGCGAACAGCGCCTCGTCGTCGTCGTAGGACGTGAGGATCAGGCAGCGCACGCCCGGGTGGTCCGACCTGATCGTGCGGCAGACCTCGATGCCGCTGCCGTCGGGCAGCCGGGCGTCGAGGACAGCCACGTCGGGCAGCACCGCGGGGATCCGTCGCAGCGCCTGGCCCGCGGTCGCGGCCTCGCCGACGACCTCCATGTCGACGGCCGAGCCCAGGAGGTCGACCAGCCCTCGGCGCACGAGCTCGTGGTCGTCCAGGATGAACACGCGGGTCGCCGTCGGGCGGTCCCTGCCGTCCGCGACCGTCATCCTGCGCACCTCCTGCTCGACCGGACGCCCGTGGGGCGCCGCCGCCACCGACGGTAGATCAGCAGGGGGACCGCGGTCGACATCTCTGCGGCTCCGGCACGTCGCGGGGGACGTAGGTCCCTCCGTCCGTGTCGTTCGGCTCTGCCGTGGCCGGCGGGGAGGACCGAGTCTGAGAGCGAGCCGGGGGCGGTCGCCCTGACCGCCCTGCAGCCGAGGTGTCAGGAGAACGGGGAACGAGGATGCGGATGTTCCAGCCAGGCGAGCCCTGTCGCGTGGTCGTGGGCGTCGACGGGTCGCCCGAGAGCGTCGAGGCCGCCCGCTACGCCGCCGACGAGGCAGCCGCCCGAGGCGTGGAGCTGCTCGTCGTGCACGCGTACGCCGTCGGCCCGACCCGTGACTTCCCGACCACCGCGGCTTCTCGAGCCGCGGCCCAGCGCCTGGTCGACGACGCCCTCTCCCACGTCCCGGTCGCCGCGACGACCCAGGTCCGCACGATCGTCACGGTGGCACCGGCCCCGGCGCTGCTGACGTCGCTGGCCGACGAGGCCGTGCTGCTGGTCCTCGGCCGGCACCACGTCGACCCGACCGGAGGCCGGCCGGCGGGACCGGTGGCCTCGGCGGTCGCCGCGGAGGCCCGCTGTCCCGTGGTCGTGGTCCCCGCCGGCTGGAGCCGCTCCGTCGCCCGGGACGCGCACCTGGGTCCCGGCCCGGTCGTGGTGGGGACGACCGACAAGGCGTCGGGGACGTCCGTGCTGCGCCTCGCCTACGACGAGGCTGAGCTGCGGCAGGCGAGCGTCCTCATCCTGCACGCGTCGACGGCGGCGGAGCCCGCCACGGGGCTGCGCGCCATGAGCGCGCGCACCACGGCCGAGTTCGTGGCGGGCCAGAGCCTGGACCACCCGGACGTCGCCGTGGACTACCGGTACGTGCCCGGCGAGACCCTCCTGGCGCTCGTCGACCTCTCCTCACGGGCGCGTCTGATGGTCCTCGGCCGGCCTCGCCAGCAGGCCGGTCGGCTGCCGTGGGGCCGCTCCGTCGCCCGCGCCATGCTCCACCGGGTCCGCTGCCCCCTCATGGTCGTGCCCCCCGGCACCCGTCCGGCCCCCGCCACCGACCGCGCGCAGGTCGGCACGCCCGTGCTCGTTCCCTGACCCATCCATCCGCCCAGCCCAGCTAGGGGCCCCGCATGACCACCTTGACCGCAGCACCCGCCAAGACCCTCGCGCCGGACGAGCTCGACCTGATCGACCGCTACTGGCGCGCGGCCAACTACCTCTCCGTCGGGCAGATCTACCTGCTCGACAACCCGCTGCTGCGCGAGCCGCTGCTGGCGCAGCACGTCAAGCCACGCCTGCTCGGCCACTGGGGGACCACGCCGGGGCTCAACCTGCTCTACGCGCACCTGAACCGGGTGATCAAGCTCCGGGACCTGAACGCGCTCTACGTCACCGGGCCGGGCCACGGCGGTCCCGGGCTGGTCGCGAACGCCTACCTCGAGGGCACCTACAGCGAGGTCTACGCCTCGATCGCCGAGGACGAGAACGGGATGCGCGCCCTGTTCCGCCAGTTCTCGTTCCCCGGCGGGATCCCCAGCCACGTCGCACCCGAGACGCCCGGCTCGATCCACGAGGGCGGCGAGCTCGGCTACAGCCTGGTGCACGCGTACGGAGCGGTGCTCGACAACCCCGACCTGCTGGCCGTGTGCGTCGTCGGGGACGGCGAGGCCGAGACCGGCCCGCTCGCGGCCAGCTGGCACTCGAACAAGTTCCTCAACCCCGGCACCGACGGCGCGGTGCTGCCGGTCCTGCACCTGAACGGCTACAAGATCGCCAACCCCACCGTGCTGGCCCGGATCCCCGAGGCCGAGCTCGCCGAGCTGATGCGCGGCTACGGCTACGCCCCGCACTTCGTGACCGGGTCGGACCCGGCCGAGGTGCACGAGCAGCTCGCGTCGACCCTCGACGAGGTTCTCGACACGATCGCGGAGATCCAGCACGACGCGCGCGGTGTCCGCCTCGCCGACGGCGGGACCACGCGGCCCGCGTGGCCGATGATCGTGCTCCGTACGCCGAAGGGCTGGACCGGGCCGAAGGTCGTCGACGGCAAGCCCGTGGAGGGCACGTTCCGCTCCCACCAGGTGCCGCTGGCCGCGACCCGGACCAACTCCAAGCACCGCGAGCAGCTCGAGGAGTGGATGCGGGGCTACCGGCCCGAGGAGCTCTTCGACGCCACGGGCCGGCTGATGCCCGAGCTGGCGGCACTCGCACCTCAGGGGGAGCGCCGGATGAGCGCGAACCCGCACGCCAACGGCGGTCGCCTGCTGCGCGACCTGGCGATGCCGGACTTCCGCGACTACGCCGTACCGGTGACCCACCCGGGCACCGAGCTCAGCGAGGCCACCGCCGTGATGGGGACGTTCCTGCGCGACATCGTCGTGGCCAACCCGCAGAACTTCCGGGTGATGGGTCCCGACGAGACCGCGTCCAACCGGCTGCAGGCCGTCTTCGAGGAGACCGACCGCGCCTGGGACGCCGAGCTGCTGCCGGGCGACGACCACCTCGCGGCCGACGGCCGGGTCATGGAGGTGCTCTCGGAGCACCTGTGCCAGGGCTGGCTCGAGGGCTACCTGCTGACGGGGCGGCACGGGTTGTTCAACTGCTACGAGGCGTTCATCCACATCGTCGACTCGATGTTCAACCAGCACGCCAAGTGGCTCAAGACCACGCGGCACATCCCCTGGCGGGCACCGATCGCCTCGCTGAACTACCTGCTCTCCTCGCACGTGTGGCGCCAGGACCACAACGGCCTGTCCCACCAGGACCCGGGCTTCATCGACCACGTGGTCAACAAGAAGTCCTCCGTGGTCCGGGTCTACCTGCCGCCGGACACCAACACCCTGCTGTCGGTGACCGACCACTGCCTGCGCAGCCGGCACTACGTGAACGTGATCGTCGCCGGCAAGCAGCCGGCCCTGACCTACCTCGACATGGAGGAGGCCGTCGCCCACTGCACCCGCGGGCTCGGGATCTGGCCGTGGGCCGGGTCCGGGGACGGGGAGCCCGACGTCGTGCTCGCCTGCGCCGGGGACACCCCCACGCTGGAGACGGTCGCCGCCGCCGCGCTGCTGCGCGAGCACCTGCCCGAGCTGCGCGTACGCGTGATCAACGTCGTCGACCTGATGCGGCTGGAGCCTGACACCGAGCACCCGCACGGGCTCTCCGACCGCGACTTCGACGCGCTGTTCACCACCGACAAGCCGGTCGTCTTCGCCTACCACGGCTACCCGTCGCTGATCCACCGGCTGACCTACCGCCGCCACGGCCACCCGAACATCCACGTCCGCGGCTACAACGAGGAGGGCACGACGACCACGCCGTTCGACATGGTGATGATGAACGACCTCGACCGCTTCCACCTGGTGATGGACGTCATCGACCGGGTGCCGTCCCTCGGCAGCCGGGCGGCGTCGCTGCGCCAGCAGATGGTGGACGCCCGGATCGCGGCGCGCGCCTACACCCGCGAGCACGGCGAGGACGACCCGGCGATCACCGGCTGGACCTGGCCCGAGCGGGCTGCGGTCACCACCTCCTGACCGACGTCGCGGTCCCGGCCCCACGGGCCGGGGCCGCGAACGGCATGACCTTGGTCCTGCCGGAAGGGAACTTCGCCCGTGGGAGGTGCCGTCGATGCCGGGAACAGTCGGAGGTGCACACCAATGAAGGAGTCACACATGGAACCCAGCTATGAGCGGAACGTGGTCGTCGGGGTCGACGGGTCGCCCGAGTCCCTCGTCGCCGCCCGGTACGCCCTCTGGCAGGCCGAGCTGCGGGGCCTCGACGTCCTGCTGGTCTACAGCTACCCGTTGCCGCTGATGGACGTCCCGGTCAGCACCACCTTCATCGACGACTTCCGCACGGCCGGCCTGACCGTCCTCGCCGACGCGGTCGCGGCGCTCGAGGTGCCGCCGTCGGTCGCGCTGACCACCGAGGTCGCCGAGACCCTGCCGGCCCACCTGATGCAGGAGATGAGCAGGTCCGCACCGCTGGTGGTCGTCGGGCAGCACGCGACCGCCTGGTACGACCGGTTGGGTCGGGGGAGCGTCGCCTCACCCCTCGCCCACCACTCCGGCTGCCCCGTCGTCGTGGTGCCGCCGACCTGGCGCCAGCACGCGCAGGACGGGCGCCCGGTCGTCGTCGCGCTGGACGGCGAGGTCTCGTCCACGGACGCCCTGGCGTATGCGTTCGAGGAGGCCGCCCTGATCGGCACGGAGGTCGTCGCCCTGCACGCGGTCCCGGACGGCGCGGCCGGACGGTCGGGCGTGGCCGAACGGAACATCGCGGTGCTGCTTGCGGACGCCGGTGCCGCTCACCCCGGGACGACCTCGAGGGTCGTCAGCGAGCGGGGCGACGCGCGACGCGTCATCCTGGTCGCGGCGCGGACCGCAGCGGTGCTCGTGGTCGGCCCGCCCCACACCGAGGGCCTCGCGCTGTGGACCTCGTCGGTCGCACGACGGGTGATGACCTCCGTCGAGTGCCCGATGGTCGTGGTGCCGCGACGACGCCACCTGCACTCCACCACCCCGGCCCCGCCGGAGCTCCTGGTGGCGTCGTGACCGCCCCGGTCGCACCACAGGACGTCGAGTCCGGCGGGCACCACGGCCGCCTCCGGGCGAGCCGGACATGACCGGGTCGTCGCTGCCGCCCACCACCCACACGCTCGAGATGGCGCAGATCGCCGAGCTGAACGAGTGCCTGCGGAGCCGGTCCAGCTCCACGCCCGTCGTGGCCGCAGCCCTCGGGATGGGTGGGGCCCCCTTGCGGCCCTCCGGCGCGGCGGGCCTGGCCGAGGACGCGGTCCTCGTGCGGCTGTCGTGGGAGGGCTCGCCGGAGTTCCCCGACATCTACGGCCACTTCGGCCCGGGCCGCGGCGGCCGGCTGCAGGTCCTGCTGCACACCGCCGCCCTCAACGAGCTGGGTCATCTGCTCGGCCTCCGCCAGCGCTGGGGCGTCGGGCTGCCGCCGAAGGGCGCCAAGAAGGTCTGACGGCCGAGCAGTCCAGGTCCAGGTGCCGGTCCGGAAGGTCGGCCGTCGCCCGGACCGACCCTCGTCGCGGTCGCTGTTCAGCGAGCCGTCGTCCCCGCCGACGAGCGGTCGCCCACGAGCTCGGCCGTCACGTCCCACACCCGGGCCGCGAACCCCCGGTCGGTGACCGGGGCGCGGAAGGCGTCGAGCGTCACGGACGCATCGTCCTTGCTCCCGTACGGCCCGGCGAACGCGTCGGTCGACGTGGCCGCGTAGAGCAGCGGGCGCAGCCCCTGAGGAGGATCCGGCTCCGACGGACGGAGGGGCGCGGCCGACGGACCGCGCCGGGTTGCCCGGATCGCCGATGATGGTCGGCACCGTCGGAGAGGGCAGCAGATGAGCAGGTCGAGCACGACCCCGGACGAGGACCTGGTCGGTCGGCGGGCCGCGGACGCCGCCACCCGGGTCGGTCACCGGTTCGGGGCGCAGCCCGCCCTCGCCGTCGTCCTGACGCTGGGGGTGGCCGTCGCCTTCGCGATGTCGTTCCTGGTGGCCCGGGTCTACGACGCCGTCACGGAGCGGGACGGCATCGCCACGCTGGACGTGCCGCTGCTGCAGAGGGCCATGCGGCTGCGCAGCCCCGGGCTCGACCTGTTCTCAGCCGGGGTCGCCTACCTGTTCGGGCCCGTCGGCATGCCCTGCATGGCGGTGGCCGCGATCCTGGCGCTGTGCCTGCGGCGGCACTCCTGCACACCGCTCATCCTCGTCGCCGGCGCGGGTGTCGGCTCGCTGCTGATGACCGTGGCCGGCAAGGACATCATCGGACGGCACCGCCCGCCCCTCGCCGACGCCGTCCCCCCGTTCGAGTACTCCCCGTCGTTCCCGAGCGGTCACACGCTCAACGCCACCGTCATCGCCGGGGTCGTGGGCTACCTGCTGTGGGTCCAGCGCCGCACGATCGTCGCCAAGGTCCTCTGCGTCGTCGTCCCGGTCCTCGTCGCCGTCGTCGTCGGGCTGACCCGTGTCCTGCTCGGCGCGCACTGGTTCACCGACGTCGTCGCCGCCTGGCTGCTCGGCTGCGCCTGGCTCGCTCTCGTCGTCACCGCGCACCGGCTCTACCTCACCGCGAGGAGACGCGGGGCGCCCGCACGCCCGGCCGAGCCGGGTCAACGGCCGTCCGGCGGCCGCCGCCCCAGCGGGGGCCACTGACGGCGGACGACCGACGGCAGCTTCCACCGCAGCCCCGGCTCCTGGGAACCCAGGTCGACGTCGAGGTCGAGCTGGGTGAGGATCTGGTCCACGGCCGACAGCATCGAGCCCTGAACCAGCCACAGGTCGGTGTTCCGGCGGGGGTCGACGTCGAGCAGCACGAGCTCGGTCAGCACGGCGCGGGACTCCCGCACGATCTCCGAGAGCCGGTCGGCGGCGAGGTTGGGCTGGCTCGGGCTCCGCTGCCCGGGCTGCGCGCCGAGCACGTCGCCGAGCGCCCGGAGACCGTTGGCCACGTCGTCGAGGATGACGGCGAACGCCCGGCGCAGCTCCGAGCCCTCCGGGTCCCCGGCACGGGCCGTGATCTCCGGCGCAGCGGCCACGGCCCCGAGCAGCGTCTGCTCCGCGTTGAGGCAGCGGTCGAGCCGTTCCACCGCGGAGCGGAGCCGGTGGTGAACCTTGGCCGTGGTGAGGGCCCGGGCGTTGAGGGTGCGGCTCTCCTCCGCGACCCGGACCGCCGCCGAGGCGTCAGTGAGCTCACGGTCGATGTCCTTGCGCCAGTCGAGCCAGGCCGCGACCTCCTCCGCCTGCGGCGCCCGCCCACCCAGCGCCAGCGCGACCTCGTTGAGCAGCGCGGCCTGCGACCGGGCGACGCGGCGGACGGCCTCCGCGGCCCGGGCGTTCGGGATGGCCACGGGGGCGACGAGGCTGAACGCGACCCCCACTACGGTGCCGACGAGGGTCAGCCCGATGCGCACCTCGGCCCCGAGCTCGGGGTCGGACACCGCGAGGATGAGCATCGCGCTGATCGGCGCCTCGAGCGACTGCTCGGCGAGCCGCAGCACCTTGGCCAGCAGCAGCGACGCGGCGATGACCACGCCCAGGCTCCACCAGGTGAGGCCGATGGCCGCGGCCACGGTCACCGCCACCACGACGCCGGTAAGCACCGCGCCGACCCGGACCAGCCCCATCCGCAGCGTGCCGACCGTGGAGGCCTGGACCACCAGCAGAGCGGTCAGCGGCGCGGTCAGGTCGATCGCACCTGCCGGGATGAGGCGCCCGGCGACCACGTACGCCACCACGGCGGCGACCGTGAGCCGGGCGACCTGGATCGCCGCCGGGGCGAGCCGCTTCGGCAGCTCGGACCACGAGGTGGGCGAGGTCGGCCACACCCACCAGAGCAGCGTCCTCAGCTGGGAGCGCAGCCATCGCCCCATCTGTCCGACCATCCCGCGCCCCTGCCTGTGCGGAGGCGGCCACCGTAGACGACACGCTTCCCCCAGGTTCGGGAGGCCGTCTTCCTCGACCCGGCAGCAGGCTCAGGGGGGAGTGCTGCTGCTCGAGCGACTCCTCGCGCCGGTCGCGCGACGACTGTGACGTGCTTCGATCGAGCGGCCTCTCGCCGCCGTCCGGTGCTCTAGGCTCGTCCCGCTCGTTGGCGGTCGACGGAAGGGGTGCTGGGTGGCTGAGCCGGACGCGCTCCTGGCCGACCGCTACCGCCTGATCCGCCAGGTGGGCAGCGGGGGCATGGGTGTCGTCTGGGAGGCCTGGGACGAGCGGCTCGAGCGGCCCGTCGCGGTCAAGCAGCTCCGGCCCCAGCTCGGGCTGAGCGCCGAGGAGGCCGAGCTCGCGAAGAGCCGGGCGATGCGGGAGGCCCGGATCACTGCGCGGCTGCACCACCGCAACGCCGTACCCGTCTTCGACGTCGTCGAGCACGAGGGCCAGCCCTGCCTGATCATGCAGTTCCTGCCGTCCGTGCCGCTCTCGGCGGTGCTGCGCGAGAGCGGACCGCTCGGGGTGAACGAGGCCGCCAGGATCGGTGCCCAGGTGGCGTCTGCGCTGGCCGCGGCGCACCAGCTCGGAATCGTGCACCGCGACGTGAAGCCGGGCAACATCCTCATCGCCGACGACGGCGCGGCGCTGATCAGCGACTTCGGGATCTCGCACGCGCTCGGCGACGCCACCCTCACCTCGACCGGTCTCGTGCACGGCACCCCCGCCTACCTGGCGCCGGAGGTCGCTCGCGGCGCCGACTCCGGCTTCGAGTCCGACGTCTTCTCTCTGGGCGGGACGATCTACGCCGCGCTGGAGGGTGCGCCGCCGTTCGGCACCGACTCCAACTCCATCGCCCTGCTCTACCGGGTCGCCTCGGGAGAGTTCGCCCCGCCGCAGCGGGCCGGCGCGCTGACCTCGCTGCTGGTGGAGATGCTGAGGCCCGACCCCGCCGCCCGGCCGTCCATGAAGGAGGCGGCGACGCGCTTCGCGGCCGTCGAGGCGGGCGACCGCGGGTCGACGGCGACCGCCCCGCTGCTGGCGGACGAGCCCACGGTGGAGGCACCGCGGGAGACGACCGGGACCACGCAGGTCCGCCGCCGCGCGGAGCCGCCGACGGTCCTCGCGGCCCCGCCTGCCGCCGCTGCCTCCGCCGCCGCTGCAGCACCTCCGCCGAGCGTCGATGCGACCAGCGTGGACCCGGGCGAGACGGATCCGCCCACCCTGGTCGGCTCTGCGGGGGTCCGTCCTGTCGTCCCGCTGCCGCTGGCCGGACGACCGGCAACCGGCCGACGCCGACGCGCCCCTCGGGTGCTCGCTGCGGTCGCCCTCCTGGTCGGTCTGGTCGTTCTCGGCGCGGCCCTGGTCACGGGGCAGCTCGGTCGCGGTGGCGGCCCGACCGCAGCCGCTCCCGCGACGGGCGCCACCTCGAGGGCCGCCGCGCCGGCTCCGGCGTCCTCGTCCTCGTCCTCGTCCTCGTCGGAGCCTGGCTCCGGGTCTTCGGGAAAGGCCTCGAGCTCTTCGACCTCCTCGAGCGAACCGTCCGACTCGCCGTCGCCCTCGGCGACCAGGTCGACGCGGTCACCGAGCCCGAGCCCGACGTCGACCTCGGCGTCCGGCGAGCCGACCGCCGCCGAGCTCGAGGACGCCATCACCACCTACTACGGGCTGCTGCCCGGGGACACGGACCGGGCCTGGAAGCTGCTGACCGAGGACTACCAGCGCAGCCCCTCGGGTGGCCGGCAGGGTTACGAGGGGTTCTGGGACGAGGTCGATCGCGTCTCGGTGAGCAAGGTCGAGGCCACGTCGTCGTCCCAGGTGGAAGCCACCGTCACCTACCGGCGCGGCGACAGCGTGGACGTCGAACGCACCTCCTTCCGCCTCGTCCGCGACGACGGCATCCTCAAGATCGCGCAGTCGAGCGTCAACCGCAGCTAGACGTCCTCGCATCGCGAGGGCTGGCCTCCGTACGTCGGGGAAGGAGCCGGACCTCGGGTCTCCAGCTCGGTCTACGGCCTTTTCCCCGACGTCGTCGGCTCAGCGACGTGAGCCTGCCGTCCCAGCTCGAACCGGACCTGCACGCGACATGGCCTGCACCAGGCAGGACCGCTGCCGCTAGCGTCGCGGACGTGGATGTCGAGGACCGTACCGAGGCGACGCTGACGGCGGGGGAGCGCGAACAGATCGAGTCGTTCCTGCACGACAACCGGGTCGAGGTCGCGAGCCTGCTCCTCGAGCTGACCGAGGAGCAGGCGCGGCGGCGGCTCGTGCCCTCGCGGACCACTCTGCTCGGGCTGGTCAAGCACGCGGCCTTCGTCGAGCGGGTCTGGTTCGACGTCGCGCTCGCCGGACGGTCACGGGCTGAGCTGAGCCTGCCCGACTCCGCAGAGGAGAGCTTCGAGCTCACCGAGGACGACACCGTCGACTCCGTCACCCGGCTGTACCGGCAGGCGTGGGCGAGCGCCGTCGAGGTCGCCGCCGACCACCGCCTGGGCGACCTGGCGATGCACAACCGCCGCGGGCCGGTGTCCCTGCGCTGGATCTACCTGCACATGATCCGTGAGCTCGCCCGGCATGCCGGGCACGGCGACATCCTCCGCGAACAGATTCTCGCCACCGGTAACGGCGAGGCTCCCTGACGCTGCTCCGCGGGCTCCAGCGGCGCTCCGGCCAGACCGGCTCGAGGCTGACCTCCGACACGCACGGCTGCCCCACAGCGACGGCCTCCGCCTGCTGCCCGTCGTTCCCGGTCAACCGGGTGCTCGTCGTCCACCTACGATCATGCGCATGGCAAGAGTCGGGGCTGTCGTGCGGCGGGGCGAGGACTACGGAGTGGTGACGAACGTCAGCGACACCAAGTTCGACGTGGTCGAGGTCGAGTGGGACGACGGCAGCACGCAGTGGATCCCGATCGTCGACCTGGAATGGATCATCTCGCGAGAGTAGGTACGCAACCACCTCTGTCGGCGCGCTCCGCGCGTGATCGGCGATCAGGCCCTTCGAGCTGCTCACCGTCCCCGATCCACGGTGGCTGACTGATTCGCGTGACCGGGCGGTGACGAGCAACCCACGTACGGTGTCTCGGTGCTGATCTTCGGTCTGTCGTCGCGGGACTTCCTGATGGCCACGCTGGTTTTCCTGTGCGAGCGCTGCCACCACCAGGGTGCGCACCAGCTCATCAGACGGGTCCGGCGGATCAGCCTGTTCTTCATCCCGCTGATCCCGGTCGGGACTCGTTACCTCGACGTGTGCACCGTCTGCGGGCGCACGCTCGACGTCCCGCGCGACATGGCCGAGCAGGCCGCGGCGACCGGCCAGGTCTAGCGACCGGTCGGGCCGGCCGTCCCGGGCGACCGCGGGCCTATCAGCTAGGCCTGCGACCGACCCCTCCTGGTCGTCCGCCTGCTCACGACCCACAGCACGAGCCGAGCCAGGACGAAGACCAGGAAGAGCACTCCTACGGCCACCCGTACGCCCGACCACGGCTGCTCGACCGGCCAGGTGTCGTCGTCACCGACCACGGCCTGGGCGAGGTTGAACACCAGCCCGAGGGTGAGAGTGACGCCGATCCCGACGTTCAGCGCAGTCGCGAGTCGTGGTCGTCGACCGCCCGGGTCTGGCACCATCACGCCAGCGAACCACGAGCCTCCTGCCGTCGAGAAGGGGCCCGGTGTCGGATCGACGACCGCTTGATGGTCGACCTGGCCGTCGGGCTCGCTGACTGCAGTGGACGTCGCCGGGTCAGAGCTCAGCGGGACGACTCGATCAGGGCCAGGGTGTCGAGGGCCTCGGTGATCGCCTCGGCAAAGCCCGGGCCGCCGTGACTGGCGTCCAGCAGGACCAGACGACTGCCGGGCCAGGCCTGATGGAGCCGCCAGGCGGTGTCCGGCGGGCTCGAGATGTCGTACCGGCCGTGGATCAGCACACCGGGGACCGCCGCCAGGCGCTCCATGCCGGCGAGGAGCTGCCGGTCGGCCAGGAAGCAGGCGTGGCTCCAGTAGTGCGTCACGAGCCGCGCGAAGACGAGTCGGAAGGTCGGGTCGTCGTAGCGAGGGTCTGGCTTCCAGCCAGGAGCCAGGGAGACGTGGGCGTCCTCCCACGTGCACCAGGCCTGCGCCGCTTCTTGCCGCACCTCGAGATCGCGGTGGGCGAGGAGCCGTCCGTAGGCAGCGGTCAGGTCGCCGTTCCGTTCGTCCGGCGACACGAGCGAGACGAAGCGGTCCCACTGCTCAGGGAGGAGCCGGCCCATGTCACGCGTCAGCCACTCCACCTCGCGGCGTGAGCCAGTCGTCACCGCCCCCAGGACCAGGCCCGTCACCCGCTCGGGGTGACGTTGCGCGTACGCCAGCGCGAGGGTCACACCCCAGGAGACACCGGCCACGACCCACCGCTCGATCTCCAGGTGCTCGCGGAGCCGCTCGAGGTCGTCCATCAGATGCCCGGTCGTGTTCGTGGTCAGGTCGACCGACGGCTCGCCCGCGAGCGGACGGCTGCGTCCACAGCCCCGCTGGTCGAGCAGGACCGCCCGGTACACCGCCGGGTCGAAGTAGCGGCGCGCGGTCGTCGAGCTTCCGCTGCCCGGACCACCGTGCAGCCACACCGCCGGCAGGCCGTCCGCCCTCCCCACCGTCTCCCAGTAGATCGACTGGCCGTCGCCCACGTCGAGCGAACCCGAGTCCAGAGGGTCCACCGGAGCGGAGGCGGTGCGCGGCACCTCGTCATCCCACCACGACCGTCGTCGGAGCCCGGGTCTCTGCTGGGGCGTGATGACGAACGCCCGGCCTGCACCCCTGTGAACCTGCGAACATCTGGACGCTGCTCTTGGTCGTCTCGGGGACCTCTGAGGGCGAGCGAGGCAGCGGGGAGCTCGGAGCCGTTCTCAGGGTGCGGCAGTTGGAGGGGACGTGACCGAGGCGGCGACCGCCGAGCCGGTGGCCGGCAGGCTGAACCGCGGGCTGGCGCTGCTGGTGGCCGGCACGTTCTTCATGGAGAACCTGGACGGGACCATCGTGGCCACCGCCGCGCCGGCGATCGCCCGTGATCTCGGCGTCGCACCGGTCGACATCAACCTCGTGATGACGACCTACCTGGTGGCGGTCGCCGTGGGCATCCCCCTGAGCGGTTGGCTCGCCGACCGCTTCGGCGGTCGGCGGGTGTTCCTGGTCGCGATCGGTGTCTTCACGCTCGCTTCGGCCGGCTGCGCGGTCAGCACCAGCCTGCCGGTGCTCTGCGCTGTCCGGGTCGTGCAGGGGCTGGGCGGCGCGATGATGGTGCCCGTCGGTCGCCTGGTGGTCCTGCGCGCGACCGAGAAGCGCGACCTGCTCGACGCCATCGCCTACCTCACCTGGCCCGCTCTGGTCGCACCGGTGATCGCTCCCTTCGTCGGGGGCTGGCTCAGCACGTACGCGTCATGGCAGTGGATATTCCTGATCAACATCCCGCTCGGCCTCGTGGCGGTCGTCGTCGCGGTCAAGGTCGTACCGGTGGTCGCGGGCGGCGGTGTCGGTCCGCTGGACTGGGTCGGGTTCTTCCTGTGCGGGGTCACCCTGGTCAGCCTGCTGCTCGGTGTCGAAGGGGTCGGCCAGCGGTCGCCCCAGGGGGTGCTCGTCGCCGCGCTCCTGGTGGTGGCGGCCGGGGCTGGAGCCTTCACGGTGCTGCACATGCGCCGCGCGAGCCGCCCGCTGCTGGACCTGACCGCCCTCCGCGTCCGCTCCTTCCGGGTGGCCAACGCCAGCGGCATGGTCTACCGGATGGCGATCAGCGCCGTCCCGTTCCTCCTGCCGCTGATGTTCCAGCTGGCGTTCCACTGGACGGCCGTGCGATCGGGACTCATGGTGATGGCCGTCTTCCTCGGCAACGTCATGATCAAGCCGGCGACCAGCCCGCTCATCCGGCGCTGGGGGTTTCGTCGCGTCATCGTCACCAGCTCGGTCGGCGGGGCGCTGATGCTCGTCGCCTGCGCGTTCCTGCGGCCGGCGACTCCCGCTGCCGTCATCGCCGGCGTGCTCGTCCTGAGCGGCGCCACGCGGTCCCTCGGCTTCAGTGCCTACAACTCGCTCCAGTTCGCCGACATCCCGGGCCCGCAGATGTCGGCGGCGAACACGCTCTCCTCCACGATCGGTCAGCTCGCCGCGGGGCTCGGGGTGGCCGTCGGGGCCCTCGTCCTACGCCTCGCCGGCGGTGTCCTCGACTCCCTGGCGCCGGGGCACGACGTGCTGCTCGCCTACAGCGTCGCCTTCGGGCTGCTCGCGCTGATGATGCTCTACCCGGTCGCCGAAGGGTTCGTCGGTCTGCACCGTGGCGCCGGCAGCGAGGTGGCGTCCGCTGGCGCGTCGAGGAGGTGACGCACGAGGGCCGGGCAAAGGTCGAGTCGGCGTGCGGCCTTGCTTGCTCCCGGCTCGTGGCTAGGCCACGTCCGGCGACGCACCTCCGGCGAGCTGCACTCCCGTGAGCTGCTCGGCCGTCTGGAGGAACCTCTCCTGCAGCTCGACGCTGGAGGCCGCGGGATTGGCCGGCAGCTCGCGGCGACGGCTGAGGTACCGCCCGGTCACGGTGGCGGCGGGGTCGTCGCTGGTCGCCAGCCACACAGGGGTGTCAGCACCCGCCGGCAGCTCGTCCGTCGCTCCGGCGCCGCCCATGCGTGTCTTGATCCAACCCGGGTCGACGGCGTTGCTCAGCGTGTCGGGCCAACGGCGCGCGACGGCGAAGGCGAGCACCACGTCCCAGAGCTTGGAGTCCGAGTACGCCTGCATGCCGTGCCACGGCCGCTGCTCGAACTGAAGATCATCGAGGTGGGCCGCGCCGTCGGCCTCCAACCCCGAGGTCAGGTACACCAGCCGAGCGGGCGCGGGCATGAGGCAGGTGAGGACGTAGGGCGCCAGCACGTTGACCTGGAAGATCCGCTCGTACCCGTCGTCGGTGACGGTCCGTTCGTCGGCGCCGCCGACCCCGGCGTTGTGGATGACCGCGTCGTACTCACCGATCGCGGCCGCCGCCTGCGCGACGGCCCGCGTCTCGGCCAGCGAGGTGAGGTCGCCCACCACGACGCCGGCAGCACCCTGGACCGAGCTCCGCGCCTCTTCTGCGCGCTGGTCGTTGCGGGCGTGGAGCACCACGCGATGGCCCTGGTGGATCAGGTCGAGCGCGGTCTGCCGCCCGATGCCGTCGGTGGATCCCGTGACGAAGATGGTGGACATGTTCCCTGCCTGTGCTGAGTGAGTCGGACCTGACGTGACGGCCCCATCGGGCTGGACCCGTGGGACCGTGGGCCCAGGTGCTGCGCCGGGCAACCGAGCCTCGGACGCGGTCGAGGTCCGAGTGTTGCACGCAGGTCGCTCCCTCTTTGCCGAGGTCCTCGACGACGGGCTGGCACCCGTCAAGGACGTCGCCAGGGATGTTCGAGCGCTGGCCGAGCGCGACCGGGAGCGCCGCCGTCCGGAGAACGCGCGGGACCGGTCGACGGCCAGCGCCAAGGCGTCGCGTTGCAGACAAGACGCTGCGAGCACCCGTCACGATCGGTGTCCGCCCAGGCCGACCCGAAGGCCGACCTGCGGTAGTCGCCGGCCTGCGCCGGCCGCTCCACCACGCGGAGCTCGTCGAGCTGCTGTGCCGCAGCGGTGCCAAGGGGAGGCGTGCCGGAACAGGCACTGGTCCCCGCCAGGACGAGTGGGACCACGTACGTGGCGAGCCGCCTCGTCCTTCGTGGTGCGGCGCGCTGCGGGAGTGTCAGCACCCGGCCTCCGACGTCCGTCCGGTGCCTCCCATGATCGACACCCGGTGACGTTGATCGCCTCGACGGCGAGCCCGACCAGCTCGGCAGTCGAGCAGCGTGAGAGGAACGTCAGCCTCGCCGCACCCGCGAGCCGCTGGGTCTCAGTGCTTCCTGCAGGCGATCCCGTCCTTGTCGCGGTCCAGCTTCTTGTCGGCGACGCCGTGGTGGTACTTCTTGTTCAGGGCCGTGCAGTTCTTGTCGCGGGTCGCCGCGTCTGCCGAGGTCACGCTCTTCGCGGCGAGCGGAAGGGCGAGGACAGCGGCGCTGGTGATCAGTGCAGCGAGGCGACGGGTGGCAGACATGCCGACGATGCTGTCAAGGGCCCGGCTGTCCAGGCTCACGGAGGTGGACGAGAGCGGGGCGAACGGCGACCGCCGGGTCGTGGTCGCCGGAAGCACGGGATCCAGCAGGAACACGCGGTCCGTAGACCGCTCGCACGGTGCCGGCGCTGCCATGATCAACCGGATGTCCGAGTCCTCGCGTGTCCGTGACCGTCCGCCCAGACCCACGGTGTCGAGCACGCGCCGCGTGCTGCTGACGGGTGCCGTTCTCGGTCTGCTGGTCGGGACTCTGCTGACGAACCTCAGCACCGTTCTTCTGGAGCTCGACGAGAGCGGATCGCTCGGTGCCGCGTGCGAGCACGCCGAAGCCACGATCGCGGGGGCACCCAGCGGCTTGCTCGTCGGTCTGGCTGCGGCCGCTGCCTACCTCGTGCTTCGCCGGCACCGACGACGCCTCGCGCTGTCCCTCCCGGGCGGCGCTGCGGGGGCGTTGGTCGCGCTGATGCTTGTTCTCTTCCTGCTGTATCCGCTCGCCACCAACTACCTGCCGGTCTTCGTCTGTCCCTACTGAGCCCACGAGCTCGCCGGTCCGTGGACGTCGGCAACCTGGGTCGGGGCGCCGCCGAGGGATGGTCCGCACGCACGTTCAGCCCGACCGACGAGCTTGTTCGTGCCCGGTCGACCTCGGTCGAGCCGAGCTCGTGGGCCGCCGACGAACCGTGATCGGATCGCGACCACTTTTCGGCCCTCGAACACTGGCGAGCCTGCTTGCATGAGGCGCAGGCCGGCAGAGCTGTCGGACGCGAGAGGTGGTGCTCGTGAAGGGTCCGAGTCGACGTGTGGCGGCGGTCGTCCTCGGCCTGCTGCTCGTCCTTGAGCTCGCAGGCTGCTCGACGACGGTCGCGCAGCCGGCCGCCACCCCCTCCGTGTCGGTCGTGAGCCCTGGGCCCGCCGAGCCCACCGGAACACTTCTCAGCAGCGTCGACGAGCAGCTGAGCGATCTCATCACCGAGATCGAGGAGGACCGCGACGACGTCGACAATGCCGGCTACGCAGGGGTGGCGGTCGACGCCGAGCACCGCGCGCTCGACCTCTGGTGGGCCGGCGTGCCGCCGGAGCGCATCAGCCGCCTGATCGCCGCACCACCGGACGGCCTGGTGGTCCGGCTGCACCCCGCCGAGTACGACTACGCCACGACGGGCCGCGCCCTTGACAAGCTGATGGACCGGTATCCGGTCATCCACTCGGCCAGCCCGGAGTCCGACGGGAGCGGCATCGAGGTGGAGACCACGGCGAAGGGACGGCGGTCGCTACCGAACGCTGCGAGCCTCGCTGAACAGGCCGGGATGCCGGTCCGCATCGTCATCAGCGAACCGCCCGTCCCTGCCTAGCCGCCCCTCGGCACAAGGCGGTCAGCTCGCGTACGGTCCGCCCGACGAGCGAGGTGCGTGCCTTTCCGCAGAAAGATCGGCTGTCGCCGGCTGGGCGCGACGGGCAGGAAGCGGTCTCAGCAGCTGATCCCTGCGGGCTCGATCGTGGCGCGCTCGGGCGCCGGACCGATGGGCGCGGGCACGGGCGTGAAGGTCGGTGGAGCTCGGAACCGCGTGGCACGGCTGAAGGGCGACACGATGGCGAAGGCGGGTCCGACGACGTCGGACTCGGGGACGAACGCGGTCTGCCCGGGTCCCATCGCGGAGAGGTCGGACAGGTGGCAGCGGGAGTCGAAGCTGTCGTCTCGGTGGTCACCCATCACGAAGATGTGGTCGCGAGGAACGACCACGCTGAACTTGACGACCGACGGCGCGACCTGCTCGCCCCCGGGGCTGGTGTAGAGGTAGGAGGTCTCGTCCAGTGCGGTGCCGTTGATCGTGACACGGCCCTGGTCGTCGCAGCAGACCACGGTGTCGCCGGGCAGCCCGATCGCGCGCTTGATCAGGTGGCCCGGTGAGCTCGCAGTCGGGATCCCGATGAATCCGAGCAGCCGGTCGACGGGGCGAGCGGGTCCGGGCTCGGGCAGCCAGTGCGCGGGATCTTTGAACACGACCACGTCGCCCCGGTGAAGGTCGGTGAGCTTCTGCACGACCACGCGGTCGCCCTCGAGCAGCGTGTTCTGCATCGACGCCGACGGGATGATGAACATCTGCCCCACGAACGCCCGCAGCAGCGAGCTGACGATGACGGCTCCCACGAGGACGAAGGCCAGCTCTTTGAGAAAGGCCAGCCCCCCGCTTCGACGCCGCAGTCGCCCGCCGTCAGGGCGACCATCAGCGCCGCTCGCGGTCAGGACGGCGGGGGCGTGGTCTTTGGTGGGAATGCTCGGTCTCCTCGGGGTCTCCAGCTCACCGTAGGTCTGGGTCGCTCGTCAGGGGCGCACATCGTACGAAT